>Ga0207433_10001368_pt1 | contig 52634 bp, 47 predicted proteins | sample YelNatPaOPGAMG01_FD_187559 | JGI IMG/M metagenome (GOLD analysis project Ga0207433, IMG submission 187559) | Hot spring thermophilic microbial communities from Obsidian Pool, Yellowstone National Park, USA - OP-RAMG-01 (SPAdes) (version 3) | ecosystem: Environmental > Aquatic > Thermal springs...
ACTTCGGGTATTATGACACTCCCATCCTCAGTCTGGTAGTTCTCCATAACTGCCATAACGGTTCTTCCAACCGCAAGACCAGAGCCATTCAAGGTATGTACAAGTTCAACCCTCCCATTTTTCTTTCTATATCTGATTTTTGCCCTCCTTGCCTGGAAATCTTCAAAATTACTACAGGAAGATATCTCCCTGTAGATATTCTGACCAGGAAGCCAAACCTCGATATCATAGGTCTTTGAAGAGGCAAAACCAAGGTCTCCCGTGCAAAGGAGGGAGACCCTGTAATGAATATTTAGCCTTTTCAGAACATCTTCCGCATCGAGAAGCAAACTTTCGAGCTCCTCGTACGATTCCTCTGGTTTTGCGAATTTTACAAGCTCAACCTTGTTAAACTGGTGCTGCCTCGTCAGTCCTCTCGTGTCCTTACCGTGTGCTCCTGCTTCTTTCCTGAAACATGGCGTATAGGAACAGAATTTTATAGGAAGATCCTCTTCTTTTAAAATCTCATCACTATATATGTTCGTAACAGGGACCTCTGCAGTTGGAATGAGAAAGTAGTCAAGCCCCTCGATTTTGAAGAGATCTTCTTCAAATTTTGGAAGCTGCCCCGTACCTGTCATTGTCTGTCTGTTAACCATAAAGGGCGGAAGTACCTCAACGTATCCATGTTCCTTAGTGTGAAGATCGAGCATAAAATTTATGAGTGCGCGTTCAAGGAGAGCACCGTAAGATTTGTAAAGGGTGAACCTCGAGCCTGCGAGTTTTGCCGCTCTTTTGAAATCGAGTATATCAAGTTTTTCTCCAAGTTCCCAGTGGGGAAGAGGCGAAAAATTGAACACAGGCTTTTCTCCCCAAACTTTGACCACCTTGTTATCATTTTCATCCCTTCCTAATGGCACAGACTCGTGGGGGATGTTGGGGATACATAGAAGAATATATTCCCACTCACTTTCCACGACCTTTAACTCCCTTTCAGCTTCTTCAATCTCCTTTCCCAGAGACCTTAAATACTCGATCCTTTCGAAAGCTTCAACCCCTTTCCTCTTTAGTGCTGCTATCTCGTCGGAAAGCTTATTCCTTTCGTTTTTTTTCTTTTCAACTTCTTGAATGAGAGATCTCCTTTTTTCGTCAAGTTCGAAAATCTTATCAATATCGATAGTTAGCCCTCTTTTTTTTAGGCTCTCATAGATTACTTCCTTTCCCTCTCTTAAAAGCTTAGGATTGATCATTCTTCCTCCAATAATTCTTCGTTAAACTTGAGGGGCAGGTACGTGTAGAGGAGGCCACCTACTGTGTATAAAGCCTCTCCCTCGATCAATATCTGAACCCTCTTTGCACCCCAAAAATTAGAGAGAAATGTGTTCACTACGCTATAGACCTTCACCATCTCCGAAGATTCATCAATTCCGTAAAGGAAATCTTTCGAAAAATCAAGGTATATTGTACCATCCCCACCTTTTGCGAAATGCAAAAGCCGGGTTTCTTCTTCTATGACCCCGTTTTCCTTTAGCTTTTCTACGATTAGGTTTGCCATCTCTTGATATGTCTTTGGTTTCTTCACAGAGAGTCTCTTTATCCTTAAAGACTCCTCTTCGGAGGGAACGTACAATTTTACCTCTACTTCTTCGGGATTTAAAATTCCTTCCTTTTTTCCGCCCCTTTTTTCTGGGACAAATGAATAGTAAATAGCGAGTGTGATTAATAGAGCTACTCCGGGTATCACTATCCTATAAATCGATCTCATGTGATCCTCAGTTCTTTTAAAACCTCCTCAGATTTCATAACCCTAAAAAGTGGGTATATGGCTGTGGATCTGTACATCTCAACGACCTTTCTGTGAACCTCTTCCTTATACGCAGCACTCAAATCCTCAAGAACTATGGTGTAAAAGTCATGGGATAGTGCATCGAATGCCGTTGCAAGCACACAGAAATGTGTGTTTACTCCGCAAATTAGAACTGTGTCAACACCAAGGGTTCTCAAAGTTTGGTCGAGATCCGTCTTAAAGAAGGCACTGAACCTCCTTTTTTCTAATATTATATCTTGAGCATCCACTCCAAGTTCAGGTAGCGGCCTTGTTTCGTAAGTTCCCCTGATTGCATGTTTTTTCATTCTCCCTTTAAAGATAAAATCAGCTTCTAAAAAGCTGTCGCACGCAAAAACAATGGGGATAGAATTACGTCTCATCTTCCCTAAAAACTCTCTCAATGGCTCAATTATCTTTCCTTCCTCACCCTTTTTCTCTTTCACGTTACCTATTATCATGTCCACGACTATGACAGAAGGTTTCATCTAAGCTCCTTTGAGAAAAAGATTTTCGAAGTTCCGCACAACAATTTCTCCCAAATCGGATGGAGAAATCCCTTTAATCTGAGCAACCCTATCCAGGGTATATCTAACATAGTATGGAACGTTCCTTTTCCCTCTCTCCTTTTGCGGTGTTAGAAACGGCGCATCGGTCTCAACAAGTATCCTTTCGAGGGGAATGTACTTTACTGCCTCAACAAGCCTCCCCACGTTCCTGAACGTTATTGTTCCTGGAATAGATATGTAGAAACCCCTATCGAGAAATTTCTTTGCCGCATTCCTATCATAGGAAAAACAGTGTATTACGCCTCTTCTTCCGTCAGGGTAAAATGAGTCGAGAATCTCTATCGTTTCTGATTCAGCATTTCTCGAATGTATTATTACTGGAATCTCATTCTTTCTTGCAAGTGCGAGCTCAAGAGCGAAGACCTCTTTTTGAACATCAGGGGGAGAATAATTCTTGTAAAAATCGAGGCCTATCTCCCCTAAGGCAACTATTTTTTTGTGCTTCAAAAATTTTTCCAGTTCTTTGCCAAAGTTGCTCTTCCAATCCCTGCTGGAATGGGGATGGACGCCAATAGCTCCGTAAACAAAATCATACTTCTCAATGATCTCTAAGACTCTGCCAAAGTACATCTTCTCAGTCCCGACAGTGAGTATATATTTAAGGCCTTCTTTTTTCGATTCCTCTATCACCTCATCCCTATCCAAATCAAAATCTTCGAGCTCTAAATGGCAGTGGGAATCAACAAGCATAATACCCTTATAGCATAACTCGGGATCATCATCAATGTCCCTATTTTTCTGTGGACATAGTAGGGGAGGATAATGCATAAAATAGAGTCATGTCCCTATCTCCCATTTTATCTGGAGAACCAAAACTGATCATGGTCGGTGGAAAAGGAGGGGTTGGAAAAACAACCTGCGCATCCGCAATAGCCTTGGAAGCGGCAAGGCGAAAAAAAAGGACATTGATAGTTTCGAGCGACCCCGCCCCTTCTCTGTCTGACATTTTCGAGACAAAGATAGGGAGCCAAGTGAGAAAAATTATAGAAGATGATGAATTGTACGGGCTTGAGATTTCATCTGAGATCATATTGGAAAAATGGAAGGCTCGCTTTGGTGGGGAGATATATGAGGTCATCTCCTCTTTTGCTAACGTGGAATACGATTTTGTTGACTACATCGGCACAGCACCTGGGATCGAAGAAGAATACATGCTTTACTTTATTACGGAACTTACGAAGGTTTTTAGCTACGATATACTTGTTTGGGATACGGCACCAGCAGGTCATACCCTTAAGCTTCTTAAACTGCCTCAACTTTTCCTAAAGCATATGGAGGCAGCAGCGAAATTCTACATGAACCTTTTTAGCTACTTCGAAAAGCTAAAGGATGCGGTAAAACTGAGAGAGTCAAAAAGAACCGTCCTGGAAATAATAAAAAGCTGGGAAAAGCTGGGGGAAGATATACTCTCATTCATAAGGGATAGGGAAAAGACGAGGTACGTGATAGTGACAATACCCGAATCTCTTAGCGTATCCTTAACTGAGAGGATAATTGGGGAGCTTTACGAGAATGGCCTCTCTGTCGATTATATCCTCATCAATAACGTCATAAAGGATGCGGACTGCAACTTTCACAGGGTAAGAAAAAGAATGCAAGAAAAGTACGTTAGTATTCTCCGTGAAAAATATTCGCAATGCGAAATACTCGAGATCCCCCTTCTTCCCGAGGAGGTAAAAGGAATAAAAAGAATAGAAGAGATACGCCAGGAACTATTTGGGAAGGAGGAGTAAGTGGCACTCAGGATAACAGGTGGGAAGTTCAAAGGAACAAAGATCAAGACCTTAAAAGTTAGGCCATTTCGTTACACATCCTCAAAGGTTAGAGAGTCCATATTTAACGTTCTCAAAGATATATCAGGTAAAAAGATACTGGAACTATTTGCAGGATCGGGGATCTTCTCCTTCGAGGCCATAAGCAGGGGTGCATCCTCTGCAACGCTCGTTGAAAAAGATGAAAGAATGATAAACTTGATAAAAGAGAACTCGGAGAATCTATCCGTAAAAGGCTTCCTTACTCTACTAAAAATGGACGTTTATAAGGCTATCCCTTTTCTTTATAAAAGAGGGGCTAAGTATGATATAATTTTTCTTGACCCTCCGTATGAAATGGGTTACGTAAACGGTACCCTTATGAGACTTGAGGCAAACCCTTTATACGAGGATGATTCCATAATCATCATAGAACATTCTAAGAGAGAAATCCCCAGTTTGGGAGCACAAAAAAGTGTAGTCGTAAAAAGGTACGGTGATACGTTATTAACATTGATATTTGGGAGGGGGGCTCACTTCAATGGGGGATAGGACTGCTGTCTATCCAGGCTCCTTCGATCCTATAACTTACGGACATTTGGATATACTTTATAGGGGACTTAAGATATTCGATAAGATCATCATCGCAGTTGCAAAAAACATAGAAAAGAATCCCCTTTTCACAGTTGAAGAAAGGATGGAGATGATAAGAGAAACTCTTAAAGGAAGCGAAAATGTTATCGTTGACAGCTTTGAGGGACTGCTCGTCGATTATTTAAGAAAGATGAATGCAAAATTTGTCATAAGGGGATTGAGGGCGATGAGTGATTTTGATTACGAGTTTCAAATGGCATCCGTAAATAGAACACTCAATCCAGATATAGATACAATATTTATGATGACGAGCAGGGACTTCTTCTTTATAAGCTCAAGAACAGTTAAGGAAGTGGCCTCATACGGAGGTTCTGTTAAAGAATTCGTCCCTCCCAATGTGGAGAAAAGGTTAAAAGAAAAATTTCAGGTATCCCCATGAGAAAGGGATTACTTCTATTTTTGCTTCTCTCTCTTTTCTTCGTCGTCGGTCTAAAAGGAAAAGTGGCCTTTTCTCAGGAAATAATTGAGATCCGTGTCCAAGGGATAATAAATCCTCCCACCGCAGGCTTCATAAAAGAGACTATAGATAACGCGGAGAAGAAAAAAGCTGAAGCTCTAATCATCCTTCTCGACACTCCCGGAGGACTCGACAGCTCCATGAGGGATATTGTGAAATCTATAATGGAATCGGACATCCCCATTGTTGTTTATGTTTTTCCCCCAGGAGCGAGAGCAGCATCCGCGGGTAGCATAATTCTTCTGTCTGCGCATATCGCTGCAATGGCTCCAGGGACGAATGTCGGTGCGGCCCATCCAGTCACAATAGGAAAGGAAAAAGTGGACAAGGAGATGATGAAAAAGGTTGTAAAAGATGCGGAGGCATACGCGAGAAGTATAGCGATGAAAAGGAAAAGAAATGTGGAATGGGCATCAAGGGCTGTAAAGGAGAGCGCCTCAATAACCGCGTATGAGGCCTTAAAGAACAATGTGGTCGATTTTGTGGCAGAGGATGTTCGGGAGTTATTGACGAAGATGGACGGCAAAACAGTTGAGACGCGAACTGGAAAAAAGACTTTAAACACAAAGAATAAAAAAGTTACGGAAGTTGAGATGCCTTTTAAGTTCAAATTCCTATCCTATATAAGCGATCCTAACGTAGCATACATACTAATGATGATAGGTCTTTATGGCATATTATTCGAAATATACAATCCTGGTGCTATCTTCCCAGGCGTAATAGGTGGGATATGCATAATCCTCGCACTCTATTCCTTCCAGGCCCTTCCCATAAATTATGCGGGAGTGTTTCTAATCATCTTGGGTATTATATTCTTCGTGCTGGAACTTAAGATCGTTAGTCACGGACTTCTGGCTATTGCTGGAATCATATCGATAGTTCTCGGTTCCATAATGCTCATAGATCTTCCATCGAGTATTTTATCTATATCTTGGAAGGCCATACTCGCTGTGGCTATAACATCTGCCTTTTTTTTCCTCGGTGTGCTCTCTTATGCGATTAAGGCACAGTTTTCAAAAGTGAAAACGGGAAGGGAGGGGCTTATAGGCGAGGAGGGATTGGCAAAGACAGATATTCAAGAGTCAGGAAAAGTTTTTGTTCAGGGTGAGATTTGGAATGCGAGAAGTGACCAACCCATACGGGCAGGAGAAAAGGTTTTGATAGAGAAGGTTGAGGGTCTTATCTTAAAAGTAAGAAAAAAGGAGGTAAGCAAATGATCCCGATTTACGCTTTTTTGATCATTATCATAATCTTCATACTTGCAAGTGCTATAAAAATCTTGAACGAGTACGAAAGAGGGGTTGTTTTCAGACTTGGAAGAGTTCTTGGTGCTCCAAAAGGTCCAGGGCTTGTTCTTCTTATTCCCGTTGTGGACAGGATGGTTAGGGTAAGTTTGAGAACAGTAGTTTTAGACGTTCCCCCACAAGACGTTATTACAAGAGACAACATATCTATAAAAGTGAACGCGGTCGTCTACTTCAGGGTCATAGATGCGTTGAAAGCGATAATAAGTGTTGAGAACTACCTATACGCCACAAGTCAGCTCGCACAGACCACTTTGAGGAGCGTTCTCGGTCAGGCTGAATTAGATGAACTTCTCTCCCACCGTGAAAAAATAAACGATAGGCTCCAAGAGATACTCGACCAACACACAGAATCCTGGGGAATAAAAGTTTCAAACGTGGAGGTTAAGAACGTGGATTTACCACAGGAGATGTTGAGGGCTATTGCAAGGCAAGCGGAGGCAGAAAGAGAAAGGAGGGCAAAGATCATAGGAGCAGAAGGCGAGTATCAAGCAGCTACGAAACTTGCTGAGGCATCTGATATTCTTTCGAGAAACCCCATGGCCTTGCAACTCAGATATCTTCAGACCCTTATAGAGATTTCAACGGAAAAAAATTCTACCATCATATTCCCCATTCCCATAGATCTCATTAAGTCCTTTATGGATAGAGAAAGGCGTGAGAGCTAAATCAGTCATCATCCTCATTTTTCTCTTCATCGCTGGAACTTGCTACGGAAAGTCTCTCAAGATTAAAAGGCAAATCGAAAAACCGTATAAATCCTTTATCGTTGTGGAAGAAAAAACAGGGAAAATACTGATGGCAGAAAACGAGGAAGAAAAAAGGATCCCTGCGAGCCTTACCAAGCTTATGCTTTCCCTTTTGGTCCTCGAAAAAATAAAGTCGAAAGAGATAAGCCTAAGTGATAGGATCACGGTCTCAAAAAGGGCAGCAAAAATAGGGGGGAGTCAACTCTTCCTAAAGGAAGGCGAGGTCTTTACGCTCGAAGAGCTTATGAAGGCTACGCTCTGTGCTTCTGCAAATGATGCTGCCTACTTAGTTGCGGAAAAAATCGCAGGTTCTGCTGAAGATTTTGTTAAGCTCATGAACGAAAAGGCAAAGATACTGGGCATGAGGGACACTACTTTCCGCTCTGTAAACGGTCTTCCTCGTTCAAATCCTGATGATACAGATCTTACTACATGTAAGGACATGGCTATCCTTGCAAGGGAGCTACTAAAACATCCAAAGATACTTGAATGGACATCTATAAAGACCGAGCCCATAAGGGGAGGGAGATTCATCATGGTCAACCATAACAAGTTACTCACCCGTATGGAAGGCGTTGTGGATGGGCTGAAAACTGGATACTTGAGGGCTTCAGGTTACAACATAGTTGCAACGGCAAAAAAGGAGAATTTCAGGGTAATAGTAGTAGTTTTGGGAGCCCCCTCTGCAAAGTCAAGAGACGATTTTACAGTCCGTCTTATAGAGAAAGTCTATTCAGAGTGGAAGATAAAAGAGGTAGTAAAGAGGGGCGAAGAGGTAAGCAAGGATATTATTCTTTTAGATGGAAAATATAAGAGACTGAAAGGGGTTGCCAATGAGTCAGTTATATGTCCCGTAAGAAAGATGAGACCGCAGGTTGTGGAAAAAGAACTGCACATGCCAAGCGTAATTGAAGGAGAGATAAAAGAAGGGCAGAAACTCGGGGAGATGGTTGTCAAGGTGGATGGGGAATTAATGGGGAAGGTCGATGTAGTTTCACCAGTATACGTTCCGAAGGCAAATCTTCTTACAAGAATCATCAGGAAAGCAGGTCTCAATATCTGAGGTAGGAGCATGTTCACGAATCTAAAAAATAAGGAGATTATAATAGCTGTAACAGGCGGGATAGCAGCTTACAAGACCTGCGAGCTCATAAGAGAATTGACAAGAAGGGGAGCGAGTGTACACGTAGTTATGACAAAAAATGCCATGCAGTTTGTCTCACCCCTCACGTTTCAAACCCTTTCTGGACACCCTGTTATTCACGAAATGTTCGAACTTTTTACTGGTTCAAAGATAGGTCATATCGCGCTTTCCGATATAGCGGATCAGATGGTGATAGTTCCCGCCACAGCTAACATCATTGGAAAGATTGCCAATGGCATAGCTGATGATTTCTTGACAACTATGGTTATGGCAACAACTGTTCCGGTTCTTCTCGTCCCTTCTATGAACACAAAGATGTGGGAGAGCAAGATAGTCCAGATGAATGTTCAAAAGCTGAAAGAGGCAGGGTATGAGTTAATGGAACCAGGAGTTGGAGATCTTGCGTGTGGCACAAAGGGTAAGGGAAGACTTCCACCGATACACGAAATAATCGAAAAGATGGAGGACATCTTTACTGAAAAAGACCTCTCCAACGAGAGAATCCTCGTTACCGCCGGTCCAACGACAGAATTCATAGATCCAATAAGATGCATAACTAACAGATCCTCTGGAAAAATGGGTTATGCGATAGCAAAAATCGCAAGAAGAAGGGGGGCCGAAGTTACCCTCATAAGTGGGATGACCTATCTTCCACCGCCGAGACCAGACATAAACCTCGTAATGGTGAGGACAGCCCTTGAGATGAGGGATGCTGTAATGAAACATTTTGAGGATGCAACAGTCATAATCAAAGCAGCAGCTGTTGCGGATTTCAGATGCAAGAAAGAGAGCGTACATAAAATAAAGAAAAATGAGAAAGAGGAATCTTACGTGATAGAGCTTGAACCTAATCCTGACATTCTTGCGGAGCTTGGCCGGATAAAGCAAGATAGGATATTGGTGGGATTCGCCGCCGAAACTGAAGATCTTGTACAAAATGCATACGAGAAGCTAAAGAAAAAGAATCTTGACATTATCGTTGCTAACAACGTGGCAAAGGAGGGGATAGGCTTCGGATCAGACAGGAACGAAGTGACGATCATAGATGCCCAGGGTCGGATGAGGCAGATTCCTGAAATGACTAAGGAAGAGATAGCAAATATAGTGCTCGATGCGGTAAAAAGGGTGATAAAAAAGAGAAAGAAAAGGGAGGATGACTGGCTTTAAGCTCCTTATTTCCTTCTTGGTCTTATTTTTCATTCAGTCCTTTGTCCCACTTAGCCTCCACGGAAAGCTCTCACCAGTTGTGGAAGTTGTGAGAAAGGCCACCCCTGCAATTGTGAACATAAGGACAGAAGAGTATGTAAAAGAGGAGTCGAACAAAGGTACGAATCTATTCAAAAAAATCTTTCATGAAGCCGAGGAAGATGAGGGGGAAGATCTTTACGAGAATATAGGGTCAGGGGTTGTTATTGATCCAAGAGGGATAGTTTTGACAAACGAGCACCTAATATCTAAGGCGATTAACATAAAGGTGAAATTCGTAAACGGAAAGGAATTCGACGCTCACGTCTTAGGATGCGACCCAGAATTCGATCTCGCTGTCCTGAAAATAAAAAATGGAAAGGATTTTCCTTATTTAAAACTGAAAAGAAGGGACGATTTAATGGTCGGTGAAAGTGTGATCGTGATCGGTAATCCTTACGGTCTTTCAAGCTCTGTCTCTACAGGGGTTATAAGTGCTTTGGGAAGAAACCTAAGAGTTCAAAAAAAGGTCTTTGCAAACCTAATACAGACCGATGCTGCGATCAACCCCGGAAATAGTGGAGGAGCCCTACTCGATTTGGAAGGGAATCTGATAGGAATAGTAACAGCGGTTCTCGGTGAGGGAAAGGGAATAGGTTTCGCTATTCCCGCCTCAGATATCGAGGGTATGATATCCGATTTGATTGAATATGGGAAGGAAAAACCGATAGTGGGAGTATTTGTGGAAAGGCAAAGGGAGGATTCAAGATTATATCTTATCGTCAAAAAAGTTATAGAGAAAAGTCCTGCGGAAAAATGCGGGCTTAAAGAGGGAGACAGAATAGTGGAGATAAATAGAAGAAGGCTGAGAGAGGGAACTAAGCTTAAAGAGATAGTAGGCACACTTAGTGGAAGGGACTACTTACAGCTTAAGGTCCTAAGCAATGGGAAAGAACGTTTTGTCAATTTGGCTGTAACGGAAATTTATGGGTTTAGACCAGATGCCCTTGACCAAAAATTTCTGGAGATAAGGGTTTCTAATCTTAGCGCTTATACGCGGCTTAAGTACAGGATAAGGGAAAAAAAGGGGGCAATAGTGACAAAAGTGAAGAAGGGAGGGCTCGGATATTTGTCTGGAATAAGGCAGGGGGACCTGATTCTAAAGATCAATAACATGCCAGTTGAAGGAAGGAAGGACTTTGAAAGACTTATGCTCGAAGGTATAAAAAAGAACTACTTGCTTTACCAGGTACAGAGGGGTAAGAGCACTTTTTTTCTCCCTCTAAAGTTTGATAACCTTTTATAGGGAGGTTGTCAGGATGAAAGAGACCTCAACTTTTTCAACATTCATTCTTTCCCTTTCCACATCGGCGCTCGTGGCACTTGGAGAACTTCCTGATCCCATCACAAATGAGAAAAGGGTAGATCTCAATATGGCAAGGCAGACGATAGAGATCATAGAGATACTGAAGGAAAAAACGAGGGGAAATCTAAACGAAGATGAGGAGAGACTCATTGAGAACACACTCTGCGACTTAAAGCTCAAGTATGTGGACATTGCAAAAAGGGGGTGAAGATTAGGGCTTCTTACCCACTATTACAACTGTTAAGTCCTCCAATCTTAGAAGAATCCTCGCTATTCTCTCTACTTCTTCTCTCTTTACCTGCATTATCTTTTCTGGCCATTTCTTGAAGAACTGAGGGCCAAGGTCGAAGAAAGTGTCAACCATCATCCTGTATGAGACGCTTCCATTTGACTGCATAGAAATATGGTAATTTCCTATAAGATACCTCTTCGCTCTTTCCACCTCCTCTTCTGTGAACCCGTCCTTTATCACACTTTCTATCTCCTTTCTTATGGTCTTTTTCACCTCTTCCAACATCCTGGGATCAAAGGCAGCATATACGCCCATTACCCCGCTATCATATCCCATCTGGTTAAAAAAAGTAGTGGCATATGCGTATGGGGTTCTTTCTCTTAAAGCATGGTGTATTCTCCCTCCCATCCCGGAGAAGATCGCATCCATTATTTCCACAGCATACCTCTCCTCATCTAATAAAGAGACCCCCCGAAAACCGAAAATCATGTGGTTCTGTAACATGTCCTTCTCATAAAAAGCCTCCCCCTTTTTCACAGGGATCCTCTCCCTTTTCAGTTCCCACTTTTCCCCTTCCCAATCTGAAAACATGGCTTCTATTAGGCTAACTGCCTCTTTTATATTAAGACTCCCTGAGAGTGCGATAACGCAATTTTTCGGACTTAAGTGTCTCTTATACATATCGATTAGATCCTCGATTCCAATTGATTCTACGTCCTCCGGGTTACCTAAGGGGTCTTTTTCGTATGGATGCCCCTTGTAAAAGAAAGAGTTGAACTTTTTAAAGACATATGAGACAGGATCGTCTTCTTTTCTTCTGATTTCAGATAGAACTTCGTTCTTCACATTTATGAGTTCCTCTCTTGAGAACTTGGTCTCCATGAGGATCTCCCGCAAAAGACCCATGGCTTCATGAAGATCTTTGCTCATGAATTTGCCACTTATCCCGAAGAGGTTATAACCGCAAAAAGGGACTATTTCGCCTCCTAAAGTATCAATGGCTATCGCTATATCTTTTGCCTCTCTCCTTTTTGTCCCCTTAAGGAGCATTTTGGAGAGAACATTGAAAATTCCGTTCTTTTGATTAGGCTCATCTTTCAATCCTCCTGCAAATCCTATAGAGAAGGAAAAGAGGGGTGCACTTAAGTTCTCATTTATCGCGTACTTAAGCCCATTTTTTAGCTGCCCGAACACAGGGTTACTCTTATTTTCTCTCTGAGGGGGGATAAGGGCAACCACGTTTCTCCTTTCCTCGCCAAAATACTTAATTATTGCTCGCTTTATATCTTCTTCACATACACGGTCAACCCTCTCCAACAGCTTTTCCACAAATGAAGGATCTCGTACCAAGGTGTAATAGTGACCGATCATCCTTGCCCTACCTTGGACTGTCTCCATTCCGTATATATATGAGGCTCTTATCTGGTTTTTTGCTTTTCTGAGCTCCCATTCAGGGACACCCTGAAGGAGTCTCTTTATCTCCCCCTCCAATTCTCTTAAAACATAACGAAACTCCCTTCCCTTGAAATTCACGTAAATGACAAATAGCCCTTCTCCTTCAGGCGCAAAAGAAAAAGAGGAAGCGTATGTTATTATTTTTTTTCTGTTCTTCAGTTCCGCAATTAACCTTGAACTTTCCCCCTCTGTTAAAAGGGAACTCAAAACCTCAAGGACGGGAATGTCCTCGTGAGCTACAGGAGGTATGGGGTAAGAAAGAGCCAGATAACTCTCAAGAACGTCTTTCTCTATGATCTTTGTCCTCCCCCCAAATGGAACCCCAACAAATTGGATCGAATCTACTTTTTTCCCTGGGATTCCCTCTAAGGTCTTTTTTGCCAATTCCTCTATCGTCTTTCTCCGAAAATCTCCAACAACGACAACGGTTATGTTTTGAGGTACATAATGGTCTTCAAAATAGGAAAGGATCTCTCTTCTTGAAAGTTTGCCCACAGTTTCGGGGAAACCAATTATTGGCCGGCCGTAGGGATGGTCTCCGTAAGAAAGAGAAAAAAGCTCTTTATAGATCTTTCTTTGGGGGTCATCCTCCCCCATCTTTATTTCCTCCAAGACTACCTTCCTCTCTTTTTCTATTTCTTCCTCAGGAAAAACAGGATTTAGAACCGCCTCGCTAAGTAGAGAAAAACCCTCTTCACAGGAATCTTTTGGAACGACTATGTGATAGACAGTGTTATCGTAAGAGGTAAAGGCGTTTATAGACCCTCCGAGCCCTTCTATCCTCCATGCTATCTCATTGGCCCTCAATTTTTTAGAACCTTTGAAGATGAGATGCTCGATAAAATGGGTCACACCAGAATTTTCGTCTCTCTCATACTTACTTCCAACCCTCACCCAAAACTGGATAGCACATACCTTAGACCCGGGCCTCTCATCGAGAAGAAGGGAAACTCCATTATCGAGTCGTACAAGTTCCACGGCAGAAAGAGAAGACGAGATAATAAATAAACTAAAGCAAAAAAGGATAAAAATCCCCTTAGCCGAAGGCACCCCTACCCTCTAAAAAGGCCTTCACATTTAGCTCGTGAAGTCTCTCGGGGAGGAGGGCTTTTATAGCTTCGATCCATCTATCCTCTTTTATATCGGGGAAAAAGTTCGAAAATGCCCCGATGACCACGACATTTGCGGCCTGAATGTTACCTACTTTGCGGGCGATTTCGAGACCTTCCACTACATACACATTTTTCTTAAAATGTTTCCTGAAGATGCCTGGCACGTCCTCAGGGTATTTCATCTCTCCTATGTTCACACTGGGAGGATATATCTTTTGATTATTTAGGAGCACTTTTCCTCCCTCTCTAACCCAATTTATGTATCTTAGCCCTTCTAAAAGCTCGAAGGCCAAAAGAAAATCTACCTCTCCATATTTGATAAGAGGAGAATAGACTTTTTTCCCGAACCTGAAATGAGTCGTCACATCCCCTCCCCTTTGGGCCATTCCATGGATTTCCGCCTTTTTCACATCGTAGCCTTGACTGAAGAAGACTTCCGCAAGGATATTGCTTGCAAGGATCGTTCCTTGACCTCCAACGCCAGATAGGAATATATTCGTAACCCTTCCATCTTTTCCCATTGCCCTTACCTCCCCTCTCTTTCTATGGGTTTGATTGCCTCAAACTTGCAGATCTGTTCGCAGACACTACATCCAACGCACTGATCCCTGTTTATAAAACTCACACCTTTCCTCTTGTGACCATCCTTCGTCACCCCATTTTCAACCTTCCAGCTGATAGCAGGACAGTTTATTTCGAGGCATGCCCTGCATCCCCTACATTTTTCCTCGTCCACCGTATATCCAGGGTATTTGAACTTTTCCAGAGGCTTTGCCCTTCTAAGGAGAATACAAGGACTATCCTTGCATATTATGAGGGAAGGCTCGTCTTTGCCGACCTCTTCGCGGATAATTTCCATAGTCTCCTTGACGTTGTAAGGATTTACATATCTTATGCTTTTTATCCCCAGAGCCTTTCCCAGTTCCTCGTAATTAACAGCTACTGTCGGTTCCAACCTCGCCGTGTACCCACTTCCCGGATGTTCTTGATGTCCCGTCATGGCCGTTATCCTGTTGTCGAGGATTATAGTTGTGGAATTTCCTTTGTTGTAAGCAACGTCCATAAGTGGAGCGATTCCTGCATGGAGGAAGGTCGAATCTCCGATAACAGCGCAAGATTTTCCAAGCCCCACTTTACCTTGGGCCTTCATAGCACCATGAGCCATCCCAACACCCGCTCCCATACATACCGTAGCATGAATCGCCTCAAGGGGTGGAGATGTGGCAAGAGTATAACACCCTATGTCTCCGAACACGAAGAGGCCCAATTTCTTTAACGCGTAAAAGAGAGGCCTGTGCGAGCAACCAGCACATAAGTTTGGCGGTCTTTTAGGAAGGCTATCTACCTCAAATCTAACCTTGGGAGACTTGAACCTCTTTCCCAGAAAAGCCCTCTCAACTATATCTGGGGAAAGTTCATACATCGTTGGTATGATATCCTTTCCATGCCATATCTTAAATCCCATTGCTCTTATTTCTGTCTCAAGGAAAGGATCAAGCTCTTCGACTATTGCGACTTTTTTCACCTTCTTGAAAAATTCTGCTATGAGCTTTTTTGGAAGTGGCCAAACCATACCCAATTTCAAAAATGACCAATCGGGGAATACCTCCTTAGCATAAAGATATGAAACCCCACTCGAGATTATGCCGTATTTCGTATCATTTATTTCCATGACGTTATACTTAAAATTGTTTGCGTATTCCTCAAGTTTCTTCATTCGCTCTTCCACAAACTTCCTTCTCTGTCTCACATACGCAGGGACCATAGTATACTTTGCTGCCTCTCTACGATCCAAAAAGACTTCGTGCTTTGGCTCAATTCTTTCCTCAAGTAAAACTGGAGAATCCGAATGGGAAACCCTTGTTTCCGTCCTCAGAAGAACTGGGGTGTCAAATTCTTCGCTTATCTCAAATGCGATCTTCGTAAAATCCTTGCACTCCTGGGAGTCGCTGGGCTCAAGCATGGGAACTTTACCGAACCTGGCCCAGTTTCTGCTGTCCTGTTCATTTTGGGAGCTGTGCGAGTAAGGATCGTCAGCTATAACAATGACAAGACCCCTCTTTATTCCCGTGTACGAGAACGTCATAAATGCATCTGAGGCGACGTTCATCCCCACATGTTTCATTGAAGCCATCGCACGTACTCCGGCGATTGCTGCACCTCCCGCAACTTGTACGGCGACCATCTCGTTCACAGACCATTCTACATAGACTTCAGGATATTTTTCCGCAAACGTTCTCAATATTTCGCTACTTGGCGTGCCAGGATAGGCACAAGCGACCTTCACCCCCGCTTCGTAACCCCCCCTCGCTATAGCCTCATTTCCCTGCATAACAACTTTTTGCATGATCCCTCCGTTATTTTAAATTCCGTTTTAAGAAAAAGTTTGTTATTTTGTTCACTTAGTAGCGGAATTTATTTTTTCACCAAAAAGAAGAGCTTGTCAAGATAAATATCACAGGACCTTTTTAAAACATGTATCTTCTCATGTCCACGTTAAGTGCAAGTCCCACAAGCAGAAGGGTACTTATAAGGCTCGATCCCCCATAACTCAAAAGAGGGAGGGGGATGCCCACCACGGGACAGAGTCTAAGGGTCATAAGCACATTGATCACAAACTGCCAAAAGATGACCGAGGCACATCCAAAAGCGATTATTGAACCTGCCTCATCCTGTGTCTCTTTTGATATTTTAAGGAGCCTTAAGATAAGAGAAGCATAAAGGGCAAAGAGGAAGATGGAGCCAAAGAAGCCCCACTCCTCAGCTATAACGGTGAATATGAAGTCCGTGTGGTGCTCAGGTATAAAGTTTAATCTATGCTGGGTTCCAGAAAGGTAACCCTTCCCGAAAAGTTTTCCAGAACCTACTGCTATCATGGCCTGTTTCGCATGGTAATTGAAGCCCGTTACATCAAGATCCGGATTCACAAGGCCCATTATTCTCATCTTCTGGTAAGGTTCAAGCCCGTACTTCCACGCAAGAATGGCAAGAAGAAACCCCCCTGAGAGTAAGGCCACTAAGGTACCCTTTTTCATTCCCGCAAAAAAGAGGAGACTCAAGCAGAGCAAAAGCAAGACGCAGGCTGTACCGAGATCTGGCTGCTTTGCTATTATCACTGAAGGAAAAAGAGTAAAAAGAACCGGTTTTAAAACATCCTTAAGCCCAAGAGGAGAATTCGTTTTAATATTCTCCTTAATGAGGTCTGCAAGAAGGATAACGAGTACTGGCTTCATAAACTCAGATGGCTGGAAGCTAAAGCCCCAAAGACTTATCCATCTTTTTGCACCGCTTATCACCACTCCCAAGATAAAAACGAGCAGAATGAGAAAGAGCCCAAAAACGTAAAAATAGAAAGAATTGGAAACGAATGTTCTGTAATCGAAGTAAAGGAGGATGAGCACAAAAATAGAACCTAAAAGAAAGGCAAAAATCTGTTTCGCAAGAAATGTCTTAGAACCGAAAGAACTCGTTGCAGAAAAAAGGTTAAACATGCCTATACAGAATATGGCGAGGACGTTCGCAATAAGATAGAGGTCGAGATGGTGGAGCCTTCTCTTATCGATCAAAAGCTCTTGCCTCCTTAACTGATTTTAAGTCCTTAAAGTATTCCTCAGTTATAATCTTCGCAATAGGCGCGGCACTTGTCGCCCCGTGGCCTCCATATTCGACTATAACGCTCATTGCAATTTTGGGGTCAGAAAAAGGTGCAAAGGCGACAAACCAGGCATGATCTCCTTTTGATCCCTTAGAAGACGATGTGGTTTGAGCAGTTCCTGTTTTTCCACACATTTCCGCGATTTGGGTTTTCGAGGCAAATGCAGTACCATTAGGCTCGTTCACAACCCCCCACATTGCTTTCTTTAATATCTCCAATGATCTTTTGCTTATGTTCACCTTCCTTTTAACTTCAGGAACGAAGGTCTTTATCAATTTTCCATCAGGTGAAACGATTCTATTTACGAGCTGAGGTTTATACATAGTACCTTCATTCGCTATTATCGAAGCAAGAGATGCCATCCCTATTGGAGTCAGCCAGACAGCTCCCTGTCCTATGGAGACTGAAATCGTTTCCCCTTCATACCATTTCTGACCAAAAGTCCTTAGTTTCCATTCGCTTGAGGGAACAAAGCCTCTTTTTTCGTTGGGCAGGTCTATACCCGTGAGATCTGTAAGTCCAAGAGTCTGCGCAATCTCATGGATTCGGTCAATCCCAAGTTTCAGTCCCACATTGTAAAAAAAGACGTCACAGGATTCCACTATTCCCTTATGAATTGATACTACTCCATGTCCCCTCTCCCTCCAGCATCTGAAGAATCTATTACCGAAGTAGAGGCCACCACTACAGAAAAAGGAAGTTTTTTCATCTATAACACCAAATTCAAGCGCACCAAGTGCGACTGCCAACTTGAAAGTAGACCCAGGGGGGTACCTTCCCTGGATCACCCTATTTTGCAGCGGATAATTCTTATCAGTCATAAGTTGTGCCCATTCTTCCTTTTTAATCCCAGAAACGAGTCTATTTGGATCGAATCCTGGTCTACTAACTAAGGCTATCACCCCTCCTCCTTTTACATCGAGAACTACCGCTCCCCCCCTTCTTTTCTCAAGCACCTTATCTATTGCTAACTGGACATCGAGATCCACATTCAAGTAAAGATTGTTTCCGGGCACGGGCTCATTCACCTCAAGAACCCTTATCTCCCTTCCAGTAGCATCGACTTCGACTCTCCTTTCACCGTCTTTCCCTCTCAGATAATCCTCATAGATCCTCTCCAATCCGTATTTTCCTATGTAGTCACCAGGAGAATAACCCTTATGGGTTTTTAGCTCCTCGTTACTTATCTCCGAGACATATCCAATCATATGAGCAAATGTTTCGCCGTAAGGATAATACCTCTTCGGCTCAACCTGGATCACAACACCTGGAACGTACACTTTATGAGCCTCTACTTTTGCGACTTCGTCCATTGTCAAATCCGATTTTATCTTGACCGGAAAAGACGGGGGCATGTCCCTTGACAGACTCAGCTTTTCAACTATCTCCTCCCTCTCAATATTCAGTATTTTTGCAAGCCCATTTACTGTTTCGTCAAAGTCGCGCATATCCTCCCGTATTATGTACAGATTAAAAGAAGGTCTTGTATCTGCAAGTATTCTCCCCTTTCTGTCGAAGATCATCCCCCTTGGGGCGTAAACCTTCTGTATTCTTATTCTGTTTTGCTCAGAGAGCCTCCTTAGCTCATCCCCCCTTATTACCTGCAGATGCCAGAGTCTGATGACCATTACAGCAAGAAAAAAGATGAGCAACCTCTTGAAGTACCTATACTTTTCCTCTACTCCCATTCTCTCTCACCGTACTTCTGTTCGAAACTCCTGTAGATGTGATATATGGGAAAGGAAAAAAGCGAGCTTAAGGTCGCATTCGGAAGAATATAGTAGAGTACATTAGGCGCATTGGAGATGTCCCCTCTCGTTATTAAAGAAAGCCCTATGATAAGTAAGGACTCGAGTACCTCGGAAAAACCGCAAATGGCCCCAAATGTGTACTGCGACTCCACAAAAAGCCTGTTTTTCATAAAAAAGGAGAATAAGAAAATTGAGATCTTGCCGAAAAGAATTCCGCCTGGGCCACAAGAAGAGAATCCCTCCTGGATTATCCCCACAGAAACCGCGATCCAGAAAGCTAAGCTAATGCTTCCGAAGAATGCCTCGTACAAAATGAAAGGGATCCCTAAATCAGCTTTCAAGAAGTCGAAAGGGGTATAGTTGAGAAGAGTAACCTGAGAAGTAGTTAGAATGAAGAAAAAGACTAAGGATACAAAAAACCTCGTCATCTTCACTTTCTCAAGACGATGACCTCATCGAGAACCCTGTAATTCGCAAAGGGAACAACGTCTATGTCAAGGAATATTCCCCCTTTCTTTCTATCCACGTTTACCACAATACCGAGCGGTATCCCCTTTGGATAGATCCCATCCTTTCCAGAGGTTATAAGCCTATCCCCTATCTCTGGCTCCTCGTTCTTCTTAACATATTTCAATTTTAATGTGGAGAATCCAGTTCCCTCTGCTATTCCCCTTATCTCTTTACCTTCCACGTAGACATCTATAGCGGAATTTGTGTCGTTTATTACCATGATCTTACTCGATTTTCTGTTCGCCTCCACAACTTGGCCAACAAGGCCTCTTGGAGATATGACAGCCATTCTCTCCCTTATTCCAGAATCAGTACCCTTATCGATGATAATACCTTTGTGCCAGCTTTTTACGTCCTCTCCGACGACTTGCGCTACTGTCATCCTGTAGGTATTTTTTTCCGAGAGTTCAAGGATCTTCCTAAGCTTTATATTCTCTCTCTCCATCTCCCTAAGTCTTGCGCACTCGAGGTAGAGTGCATCCATCTTCTTTCTTAGCTCTATCACTTCCTTTTTTGCATGAATTACGTCAATGTAAAGATCATAATATTCTCTTACCCTCCTCATTGGCATATCGAATATCTTCAAAGCTATACCCGAGATCTCACTAAAAAAGCCTCTTAATATCGTATAGGGCCTATTAGCCACTGGAAAATTCGTGAAGATAAGAAAAGATATGACAAGCGCTAAGACAGCGCCAAAAAGGGTGATATAAGGCCTCAAGGATAGACCTTTTTATAGGGTTGTTGCTACTTGCTTTAAGAGGTCCAGTTCGTCGAGCACCTTGCCAGCTCCCTCCACAACAGCAGTAAGTGGATTTTCCGCAACTATGACAGGGAGTTTCGTAACTTCTTTTATAAGGGCATCAAGATTCCTTAAAAGTGCGCCTCCTCCGCTAAGCACTATCCCCTTGTCAACTATGTCTGAGGCAAGCTCGGGAGGTGTCCTCTCAAGGGCTATCCTTACAGCCTCAACTATGGCGTTTACAGGTTCGGAAATCGCTTCCCTTATCTCTTTTGCTGAGACCTCAAGAGTTCTCGGAATCCCTCCTATTAGATCTCTCCCTTTTACCTCCATCTTTACCTCTTCCTCCTCAGCACTCGGATATGCAGACCCTATGTTTATCTTCACAAGCTCCGCTGTCCTTTCTCCTATGAGCATGTTGTACTTCCTCTTGATGTACTGAATAATTGCTTCGTCTATCTTATCTCCAGCAACCCTCACGGAGTTACAATAGACTATACCTGCGAGACTTATGACAGCCACCTCTGTTGTGCCACCACCAATATCTACTATCATGTTACCGTCAGGCTCAGTTATGGGCAGACCCACACCGATAGCTGCTGCCATGGGCTCTTCTATGAGGTAGACCTCCCGGGCACCTGCTGACTCAGCAGATTCCTTTACAGCCCTTTTTTCAACAGGTGTTATGCCAGAGGGGATAGATATGACGACTCTCGGCCTGGCGTAAGATTTTTTGTTGTGGATCTTCTGGATGAAATACTTGAGCATCACCTCGGTGACCTCAAAATCTGCGATCACTCCGTCTTTTAAGGGCCTAATAGCAACAACGTTTCCGGGTGTCTTTCCGAGCATCCTTTTCGCTTCCTCTCCAACTGCTATCACTTTCTTCGCCCCTTTAGAGTCTTTATGGATCGCCACAACGGAGGGTTCGTTTGTCACAATCCCTTTTCCCTTCACGTAAACGAGCGTGTTGGCTGTTCCAAGATCTATTGCAAGATCCTTAGACATGAACCCTAAAATGTTGAACATCCTTTTTACCTTCTCTTTTCAAATCTATTGAAAAATCAGAGTTAATATACTATGTTACTCTATCAAAATCAACAAAGAGACAAGGAAATGCTGAGGTTTTTGAGGAAGAGAGCTACGAGTCTGCTTGTCAAGGGACTATTCTTCATGATCATCGTAGTATTTGTTTTTTGGGGAATAGGGACATTCAGGGGCAGAGAGAAGGTCGTCGCAGAAATTGGCAAATACCGCGTTTATCAGTCCCAGTATTATGAAGAGCAGAAGAGGTTAGTCGACTTTTACAGGAATCTCCTAAAAGAAAGATTCGATGAGGAAGCTTTAAAGGATCTCAAGATAAAAGAGAAGGCTATTGAGAACGTTGTTGACCGCTATTTGCTCCTTCTCATCTCCGAAAAATTAGGGATAGATGTCTCAGAGAAAGAATATGCAGAACATCTTGAGTCTATCGAGGCATTCAAAAAAGATGGCCGGTTCGATAAAAAAAGATTCCTCGATGTTTTAAAAAGAAGCAACATAGATCCTAAGGAATTTGAAATAAGGGAGAGAATCGCCTTAAGAACGAATAAGTCAAAAGAGATATTGGGGGATCTCCTCGTCTGCATCGACGAAAATGAGATCTGGGAAGAATATAAGAGGGAAAATGGTATGGTGAGACTAAAATATGCGGTCTTTTCTCCCGAAGACTTAAAAAGCAAAGTCCATATTAGCGAAAAGGAATTAGAGGCACGCTACGAGAAGGAAAAGGACTTTTACGTGTCAGAGCCTATTTACAGGGTGAAATACATTTTGATTGATGAAAAGGCCGGACTCAAGGATGACAAGGCATATATGGAACTTATAAAGTCAAGGGATATGGAGTCATTTGCAAAATCACATGGCCTTTATATTTACGATTCAGGTCCATTGTCAGAACGGGAATTCAAGGAGAAATTCAAAGAAATAAAGGACCTTTCCTGGCTTAAAGACTTAAGGATAGGAGATATATCACTTCCAGTTAGGGAAGGTTCGAAATCTTACATATTCCAGCTTACGGATTACAAAAAGGGGGAACCTCTAAAAAAAGAGGTTGCTATAGCAAGAATCAAAGAGAAATTGACTCTTGAAAAAGCAAGAGAACTCGCAAGGACGAAGGCCAATGAGGTATTAAAGGGGGGAGATGCAAAATTTGAAAAAAAGACCGATTTTTTAAGTAGAAATTCCACGGGAATTCCTAATATCGGAGAGATACCTGAGCCAGACAGAACCATATTCCAGCTTAACGAAAAAAACCCGATTTACAGGAAACCCGTTGAGATTGGGGGAAAGTTTTACATCTTCTCATTCGACAGCGAAAAAAACCCTGAAAAAGAAGCCTGGGAGAAAAGGAAAAATGAATACAGGATTTACTTTTATCTGAAAAAGAGGGAAGAGGCACTAAAAAATTTTTTAAGATCGATGCGTGAAAAAGTAAAGGTGAAGATTTACTGGGAACAACTTTAAAGGATCTTTATGTATGTTCTTGGCATCGATACTTCCTGTGACGACACCTCCTTCTCCCTAATAGAAGATGACAAAAGGGTAATAAAAAACACGGTCTTTAACCAGAACGAGCTTCACAGGATCTTCGGAGGCGTAGTCCCGGAGATTGCATCAAGAAAGCACATAGAATTGATAGAACCCCTTTTTACTCAGTTCATGACTTCGATTCAATTCCGCCCCAAGAATATAGATCTCATAGCTGTTACAGCCGGACCAGGGCTTATTGGTTCAATACTTGTCGGGCTATCTTTTGCAAAAGGTCTTTCTTTATCCCTCCGTAAGCCGATTGTGGGAGTAAACCACGTAGAGGCTCATGCGATGAGTATTTTCTTAGAGAAAAATGTGGATTTTCCCTTTGTCGCTCTTGTAGTATCGGGAGGACATACGATCATCCTTCTCGTAAAAGACTACTGTAGATACGAAGTTATGGGCAGCACCAGGGACGATGCAGCGGGGGAGGCCTTCGATAAGATAGCAAAATTTTTAAACATAGGTTATCCTGGAGGGGTCGTGGTAGAAAAAATCGCAAAAGAGGGGATAAAGGATTATGTCAATTTTCCAAGGCCAATGATTGAAGAGGATAATTTTGACTTTAGCTTCAGCGGGCTAAAGACTGCATTTTTGACCTATATTAGGAAGAATCCACCCGATGAGGAAAGTTTAAAGCATGTTCTCGCATCTTTTCAGGAAGCCATATGTGAGGTTTTAGCTGAAAAGACGATTAAGGCTGCAAAAAAGTTTTCTGTAAGGAGCATAGTTGTCGGCGGGGGTGTGGCATCTAATACACGTTTAAGGGAGATATTTATTGAAAAAGGAGAAGAGGAAAAGATAGAGGTCTTTTTCCCATCCCTCCATTATTGTACCGACAATGCCGCAATGGTAGCAATAACGGGATACTACTACTATAAAAGGGGTCTTACATCACCTATAACTATTAGAGGCTTCTCAAGAATGGCCATACCTTCCACTTATGTTTAAAAAATCCCTATCTCAGCATATACTGAGAGAAAAGAACATTTTGAAAAAGATGCTCCACAGGACAAATATCACAAAAAAAGACGTGGTAGTTGAGATAGGTGCTGGCACAGGAGAACTTACTCTTCTTTTGAAGGATATGGCAGATCTCGTCTACGCAATTGAAATAGACAGAAGTTTCTCTACTTATTTAGACGAAATTGCAAGGAAAAACGAAAATGTCAAGGTCATATACGATGATTTTTTGAAAATCGATTTAAAAAGGTTTATGTCGAATGATCCATTGAAGGTAATTGGAAATATCCCTTACGGGATTACAGGCCCGATTCTCTTTAAGATATTCGGAGAAAGGAAGTACATAGATAGTGCCTTCCTTCTATTGCAAAGGGAAGTGGCAGAAAGAATGACCGCAAAGCCAGAAAGCAGATCATATGGGTCTCTATCTGTTATAACGCAAATGATTGCGGATGTTAGAATTGAACTTTTGGTTCCTAAAGAATTATTCATTCCAAAGCCGAAGGTTGAAAGCGCCTTCGTCTCTTTGTTCTTTAAGGAAGAATCAAAAAGCGTAAGTCTTCCTTTTTTTGAATTCGTAAGAAGATGTTTCAGGCATAAAAGGAAGCTTCTTCTCAATTCTCTTAAGTCAAGTTACCCAATGCCCCTCATCGAATCCCTTTTTGCGAAAGCGAACCTTGAAAGAAGGGTAAGGGCGGAAGAGATACCTCCAGATAAATTCTTGGAGATGTTTTACATCATAGGGGGAGAAGGTGGGTAAAATTGTTGGCTTCACAACTACAATCCCTGTTGAAGTTCTTTTTGCCGCAGGGTTTGTGCCTCTCGACCTAAATAATCTTTTTATAACAGATCCAGACCCTATGCATTTTATCGAGATAGCGGAAAGGGATGGATTTCCAAGAAGCATGTGCAACTGGATAAAGGGTATATACGGGGTTGTAAAGGAAAGGAAAATAGACACGATTATTTCAGTTATGGTCGGTGACTGTAGTAACACACACGCTCTGTCAGAGATACTTGAGCACCAAGGAGTAAGAGTCATCCCATTTGCATATCCCTTTGACAGGGACAGGGAATCATTGAAAAGGGAAATAGAAAAGCTCATGAACCGATTTTCCGTTGATTACGATGACATAAGAAGAGTCGAAAGGGAGATAGAAAAGGTGAGGAAGCTTCTAAAAAGGATAGATGATCTAACCTACAGGGAATGTACTGTCTCCGGTTACGAAAACCACATCTGGCTTGTCAGATCATCTGACATGCTGGGAGATTATAGAAGTTACGGGAAAATGGCAAGATCGTTTCTATCTGAAAGAAAAATGGGGAAAAAAGAATCAGCAATCAGGCTTGCCTTGATCGGTGTACCTCCCATTATCACGGACATTTATCAGTTCATAGAGGAAAAGGGGGGGCATGTTGTTTTCAATGAAACTCAGAGACAGTTCTCCCTTCCATTTTTTGAATGTGATATTGTTGATAGATACCTTAAGTACACCTATCCTTATGGGATCTTCGCCCGTATAAAGGACATAAAGAAGGAAGTAAAAAGAAGGAAGGTGAAAGGCATAATCCACTACGTGCAGGCTTTCTGTTTCAGAGTTATGGAAGATGTAATACTCAAGGATTATTTTGACATTCCCATCCTCACCATCGAAGGGGAGCTCCCAAAACCACTCGATGCAAGAACTAAGTTGAGAATCGAGGCTTTTTTGGAGATGCTAAAAGAAGGTGATTGAAAAGACAAAGAGATTTATAACCCAGAAAAGATACATGAAGTTTCTAAGGGACATTATCGAGTCATATGAGGATGTGGCAATGATGTCAGTAATAGATGAGGATAAAGGACTCATAGAGTTCATATATCCTGAGTCTCAGGAGGAGGAACTAACGCTTATTATAGATGATTTAAGGGCAAAAGGGATAGAACTCTGGGAAATTGGAGGAAGAGATGAAAGATGGGGCAAAAATAGTGAGAACCCTTCTTAAAGGCAAAGCCTTATACGGAGACGTCTTCATAGAAAGAAAGAGATACACGAATATTCAAAGGGAGTCGTCGAGATTTGAAAAGGTTGAGCATGCTGAAGATAGGGGCTCCTCTTTAAGGATAATCACACCTTGGAAACAGTTTGTTGTGAGCACTAACTCAACGGACGAGGATGAGTTGCTGAGCCTTGCAACTTACGCTTCAAAGCTCGATTTCGGCAAAAAGGAGAGCTTCTTCGTAAAGCTTCCAAATTATCGATTCCAGATTGAGGAATATCCAGATAAAGTGGCACTTAATAAAAAGATGGAGGTAGTTGAATGGATAGAGAATACGGCGAAAAAGATGGAAAGGAGGATAAAACAGGTAAGGGTTATATTTAGAGACACAAGGCAGGATGTTCATATCTTCACATCTTCCGGGGAGGCTATTTACGATGAGCGTTACCAGCTTCTCATAAACCTTCTTCTTGTTGGAGAAGAAGACGGTGAAATTCAAACCTCCTACGAATCAATTGGAGGGTTTTTAGGCTTCGAATATCTCAGAGAGGATAGGCTTTTAGATTTTGTGGAAAAAACAGTAAGGAGACTGAATGGTCTTCTTAAGGCAAAAGAGGCGCCTATGGGTCCAAGGACAGTTGTCTTAGGAGCAAGGGCAGGTGGAACAATGATACACGAGGCAATAGGCCACGGACTTGAAGCAGATCTGGCTCTTGAGGGACTCTCCTGCTATAAGGGTCTAATTGGTGAAAAAATAGCTTCAGAGCTCATCACAATAGTCGATGACAAGACTCTATCTCACATGAGGGGAAGCTACGCCTATGATGATGAAGGAACACCATCAGAGAGAACGATCCTCGTTGAGAATGGGATCTTGAAGAACTATCTCTTTGACAGGTTTTATGCGATGAAATATGAAAAAAGATCGACTGGAAATGGAAGGAGGGAATCTTTTAGACATAAGCCAATCCCGAGGATGAGTAACACCTTTATACTCCCCGGGACAAAAAACCCAGATGAGATAATCTCCTCAGTAGATAAAGGACTGTACGTTCTAAAAATGGGGGGAGGACAGGTGGATACCGTAACAGGAGACTTTGTCTTCGAAGTGCAGGAAGGCTACATCATAGAAAAAGGGGAAGTGGGAGATATGGTAAAAAATGCGGTAGTTATGGGAAATGGCCCAAAGATCTTAAAAGAGATAGATATGGTCGGATCTGACTTAGGTTTTGGGATAGGTACATGCGGAAAGGATGGACAGGGAGTTCCAGTATCTGATGGGCAACCGACTTTGAGGATTCCAGAAATGATAGTTGGAGGAAAAAACAAAAAAGCCTAAAAGCTTAAGGACCTAAGTCTTCTCAATCCTTCACTGATTCTCCCTTCATCGAGAGTCATAGAGACCCTGAAATACCCTTCCCCTTCTTCTCCAAAACCACTTCCTGGGGTAACCACTATTCCTGCTTTTTCTATCAGGTATTCGCAAAAACTCTCCGAAGTAAATCCTTTAGGTACGTGAACCCATAGATAGAAGGTGGCAAGGGGCTTTCTTAGGTTTAAGCCAATCGATCTTAGGCCCTCATATAGCATATCCCTTCTTCTCCTATATATCTCCCTTATCTCATCTACACACCTTTGATCTCCAAGCAAAGCTTCTATTCCAGCTTCCTGGATAGCCTGAAATACCCCTGAGTCTATGTTCGTTTTCAATCTCCCAAGTGCGGATATAACCTCTTTATTTCCCACAACGAACCCTATTCTCCATCCTGTCATGGAGTAAGTCTTTGAAAGGGAGTGGAACTCTATGGATACCTCTTTTTTTCTATCGTATTCGAGGATGCTATGAGGTTTTTGATCATCGAAGTAAATCTCCGAATAGGCCGCATCATGACAGACGATTATTTCATATTTTTTTGCAAAATCTATAACCTCTTCATAAAATTCTGAAGGAGCACAGGCTCCAGTTGGATTATTAGGGTAATTCAAAAACATGATCCTTGCTTTTTCAGCAATTCCTTTCGGAATATCATCGATATTTGGAAGAAAATCGTTCTCCTCCATAAGTGGCATAATATAAGGATTTCCTCCCGCAAGATACGTCATTATCCTGTAAACAGGATATCCTGGTGAAGGTATAAGGGCCAAATCCCCGTTATCTATGAATGCAAATGGGGTATGGGAAATCCCATCCTTTGATCCGAGAAGGGTAAGAACCTCTTTCTCAGGGTCAAGATCCACATTGAACCTCTCTTTATACCATTTAGCAACAGCCCTCCTGAATTCGATCATGCCCTCATAGCTTGGATAACGGTGATTTTTTGGATCACTAACTGCCTCTTTCATCTTTTCAACTATATGCTTAGGTGTCGCGATATCCGGATCTCCTATACTCAAATCTATAAGATCAATACCCCTTTTCTTTGCCTCCTCCTTCTTTCTATCTATCCTTGCGAAAAGGTAAGGGGGGATCTTCTCCATCCTCCTTGCAACCTTCACCATTCTAATTCTCCTTTTTTTGCATAGATTATTACCGCTTTTTTTGAGTCCGTGTAAAGAGAAATATGTCATTCGAAAATCTCAGTGGTTCTCACACTATTGACAAACGAAGCTATTGCCCTATAGAATTACTTTTGTACTGTCCGCCGTAAGTTCATAAGTAGATAAGAAAGGGAAGCCATAGAAACCAAAATGGGCAAAGAAATCGGGAAATCAATAAAAGGCATGATCTTTAGCATCCAGCGGTACTCAATACATGATGGGCCTGGTATCCGCACAACTGTGTTCCTGAAGGGGTGTCCTCTGAGATGTATATGGTGTCAAAATCCGGAATCTCAGTCCTCCCGACCAGAGATTTTTTATAACGTGGACAGGTGTACTGGCTGTGGCAAGTGTGTCGTAGTTTGTCCAAAAAAGGCTATTGAAAAAGTAGAAGGAAAAGTAAAAACGGATAGAAGAGCCTGTGATGGTTGTGGGGCATGTACTGATGTATGCCCAACTGAAAGTAGAAGCCTAATGGGCAGAGAAGTAACGGCGGAGTACGTTTTCAATGAAATAAAAAAGGACCTGATATTTTATGAACGCTCGGGTGGGGGCGTAACTTTGAGTGGGGGAGAGCCCCTAATGCAACCGGTTTTTTCGAAGACGGTCCTACGCATGTGTAAGGATGCTGGTATTCACACGGCTTTAGACACTTCTGGGTATGCGAAGTGGGAGATAGTCAGGGACATTCTTGAATATGTCGATCTTGTGCTCTACGACTTTAAACATATGAATAGTGCAGAACATAAAAAAATTACAGGGGTTTCAAACGAGATAATTTTGGAGAATGCTAAGAAGATTTGTAGAGAACTAAAAACTCAGTTTTTTGCCCGAATCCCAGTAATCCCTTCCCTCACGGCCTCGCTCCAAAACATGGAGACTACCGCAAAATTCATCGCAAAAGAACTTGGTTCCTTTGTGAAAGTCTTCCTCTTGCCATATCACAGGTTAGGCGAAGTAAAGTATATAAGACTTGAGGCGACGGAAAGGACTTTCTCTGCCGAGCCTCCTCCCGATGATTACGTGGAACAGTTAGCGGACCTGTTCCGGTCTTACGGACTGGAAACCCGAGTTGGAGGTTGATAGTAGAAGGAATAAGTTCTGCCTGGTCCACCGAGACATCGGAGTATTTTTTCTCTGTGCGGTTCAGAGAGAACTGGGGCAGTACGGAGATGCTCTAAGGGGCAGGTAAGCAAGGTAGCCTGATAGGGGAAATGGCAACGAAAGAAGAAAGAATAGCTCTTATCAACGCCTCTGTTATAACAATGGAACATAACCACCCGCGCGCTTGGGGTGTACTTATCGCAGATGGAAAGATAGAGAATGTGCTTCCACACCCCTTGCCAAAAAAGGAACTCGGGACAAGGAGGATCATAGACTGTAAGGGCAATACAGTAATCCCTGGATTTCTCGATATTCACTGTCATGTACGATCTTCTGCCCAGAATCTTATAGTTATAGACCTGTCCCCAAGGAACGGAGTAAAATCCATAGATGACATAAAAAAAAAGATTCTGGACTTCGCAAGAGTTAAACCCGAAGGTACATGGATAAAGGCAAGAAACTACGACGAGTTCTATTTAAAAGAACAAAGGCATCCAACAAAACAAGATCTTGATAAGATATCAAAAACCCATCCCATCAAGCTGACACACAGGACAGGAATGATACATGTCCTGAATTCCCTTGCTCTTGACCTCGTTGGCATATCTGCCGAATCCGAGGATCCCGAGGATGGGCTTATAGATAGAGATCCAGAAACTGGCGAACCTACCGGGTTATTGTACGGCATGGGGAAGTTTCTGTCAAAAAGGATTCCTGAGGAAAGCGAAATAGAGATAGAAAAAGCAATAAAAAGAGTGAGCGAAAACATGGTTTCGCTTGGAATAACGACTGTTTGCGACGCTTCAGCGTACAACGATTTATTAAGCCTGAAAATGTTCAAGGAGTGGGTAAGCAAAGGCTTAATTTTGCCTCATGTGAGGTTACTACTTGGGGTGGAAGGCTTTAAAGACATGAATCACGAACGTGTTCGAGACAACAGTGTGAGGATAGCTGGCATAAAATTAGTACTTCACGAGTCAACAGGAAGGCTCCATCCTGACCCGCATTCTCTCAACAGTCTGGTGAGCGATATTCAAAAGCGCGGATATCCGGTTGCGATTCACGCCTTTGAAGAAGAACATATAAAGGTTGCCCTCCAATCAATAGGTAACGCGGGAATGCTCTTCCCACGCAAGATTAACCACAGGATAGAGCACTGCGCAGTATGTCCTCCTTACATCCTCGACCTTATAGAAAGGCTGGGTGTATGTGTAGTCTCCCAACCAAGCTTTCTTCACTTCAACGGGGACAGATATATAAAAACTCTCCCCAAGGAAAAAATTGAATTTCTTTATCCTTTCAGGTCAATGGTTCGGAGGCGTATTCTCGTGGCTGCAAGTTCGGACTCTCCTATCTCCCCTTTAGACCCTTTTCTTTCCTTATCCGCCCTCATCACCAGGAAAACCTCGTCAGGAGTAGTCGTGAATGAAAAAGAAAGAATTAGAAACCTCAATCAGGCTCTATTTATGCATACTCTAGCACCAGCCAAGATCTTGGGAGAAGAAAAAAGAACTGGTTCCATAAGACCTGGGAAAGATGCCGATCTCATAGTACTCGATACGGACATAGAGAGAATTCGACCAGAAGAGTTAACGGGCGTTAAGGTTCAGCTCACAATTATATCCGGGGAAATAGTGCACAGCTTGATGAATTAGTATATAATTCCTTCTTTAACAAGTCTTTCCAGTTCTTCTTTCGACATTCCTAAAAGATCACAATAGACATAAGGATTGTCTCGACCTGGATTTGGGGCTTGATCCCAGCGAAAGGAATCTCTCAGCAAGGTTCGCAAGGGAGAATTAATAAGTATTCTCCCTTCTCTCTCCTCGAAAAAATATCCCTTGCGCAGGGTATCATCAGACAATAACTCTTCAACGGTTCTCACCAGTGCTACTCTAAGACCTTCCTTTTTAAGCGTCTTCTCGATGGCCTTAACCTGTTTCTTTCTGGCCCACGCGGTTAAGGCACTTTTTAGCTTTCCGCATTCTGATTTTCTTTGAACCCCTACAATCTTAGACAGCTTATTTAATTCAGACGGACCCCCAACGGTCACCACAAAAAATTTTTTCTTTTTACCAACAGGAAAAACGATGTATGAAGGAAAATCCTTCTCCCAAGTTTTAATCCTTTTCTTTTGAGTAAGTTCCAATAGTTCTCTTCCCAAGAGTAAACAGGTAGTTTCATAACCAGAGAGATCTATGTAGGAGCCTTCCCCAGTTTTATTTCTTGCGATCAAGGCAGATAAGGCAAGGATAGCACCATAAAGACCAAATATAACGTCTGCATATGAAAATCCTATCATAACTGGAGAATGTAGCCCTTTTGATGTGAGATATGTCAACCCAGAGAGTGCATGGAATGTGTGGCTTAGGCACACAAAATTCCTCCATGGGCCATCTTTTCCCATGGAAGACATGCTCAGCATAATGATTTTGGGATTTCTCTTCTTTAGGACTTCGTACTTCAAACCCCAGTTTTCCATCACCCTGGGGCTAAAATTTTCAACAACCATATCGCTTTTTTCGATCAACCTTAAAAACAGTTCTTTCGATGCCGGGTGGTCCAGGTTCAATGTTATCCCTTTCTTATTCCTGTTCAAGTAGAAATAAAAAGGATGTGAAGGGACTTCAGTCCCACTGGATACTCTCTGGGACTGGACTTTTATAACCTCCGCTCCGAAGTCAGCAAGTATCCTCGTGGCAACTGGACCCGAAACCATCCTTGTCAGATCAATCACTCGAACCCCTTTGAGCCACATTTATAATACCCCGTCCTTTTTCAATCGGCTGAACCGGTACGCAGATATCTTAAGGTAATTCAGGCAAATCTGACGAGTGTCCCTTTCCATATCTGGAAGTTTAACCCCTGGCTTAAAACCTCTGACCTTGTAAGGCACGAAAGGAATTGTCAGGCTGTCTCCCCGTTTAACCCTCCTGAAAAACTTCCTGTTTTGGAGCTGCGGACTTCTTAGAACATCCTCTATTGAAAAAAGAGGTGCCCAGGGAAAGTGCATTGTTTGCCCCAAATGGAAGATTTCATGACGCGAATAATTCTTCATCCACATCCGCAGCCGCGCGATTATCTTATTAGTTTTCTTCCGCAACAGTATCTCATCTTCTGTTAGCTCCTTTTGTGTAATAGTAAATCCCAACAGTTCCAAAAGCGTCTCTAATTGATAAAGAATGGTCATTTGCACGTGACCATCCTCGCATGGAAGAATCGCAAAGTGCTTATTCTGTGAGAAAGCACCGTTCCTTCTTGGTGGTATGCCATCTGAAATGAATCTTATGATAACGTCTTCTATCGCCGAGATGGCACATTCTTCAAGGGAAAGATCTGCGGCGAGGCCGCTTCCTTCCAAAGTCCTTTTGTAAAACATAAGAAGGATAGCAATTGCTATGTATAAAGACCCGGTGTACAGCGTCTGCTTTCCCCCGAGCGGTGTAGGAGACCCGGAGGGGCTACCTGTTAGGCTCATTTGACCACTTCTCGCAGATATCAAAACATCCTCGTAGGGGTAGCCAACACCGTTCCCGCAAAAGGATCCCCTTATTCTCAAATGACTAATCCCCGGATTGGCCTTTAGAAATTTGTCAAGGTAATCATGCTCTATAAATGAAGATATTCCCTCATCCGTCAAAACTACGTCGGTCTTTTTTACCAGATCAAGAAGGATTTTTCCGGCCTGAGGGCTTCGGACGTTCAGTCCGAAAACATACTTATTTATATTGTGATAGAGGAATTTTGGATCGTCCTTTTCTATGGGCTTACTAATATCTTTTACACTTATGATGAGGGCACCAAGGTCACCGAGTATCCTTGTACCAAAGCTTAAATCCTCCTGAACAATTTCGAGAACTTTGAGATCACCTAGCAATAGGGCGCTAATTTTATCTTACTTCTTTTTCTTCTTTTTGACCCACTCTTTTTTGACCCGCTCTCCTAAGTAAGAGTATCTCCTCGTTCAAATCTCAGTCGGAAGAGGGGACTGGCCTCGGTTCCTGTACCTTCATCTCCTTTCCACAGCATGTTAGCGTCCCTTCTCCAGGTTTTGTACATAGAGCCTCTGTGCCGCATTCTTCGCATCTATATCTTTTGCCCAGCTGTGTCATTTACCTACCTCCTCTTTTTTCTGTTCCTGCTTTTTTATTTCCATTGGTTCACCGCAGCACATTATAGTTCCCTTACCTCCTCTGGTTATTATTACCTCCGCACCACATTTCTTGCACACGTATCTCTTCCCAACTACGTTCGCCATTTAACCCTCCTTCCTCTTCATTCTCTCAAATTCCTCTACAAGTTTTCTTCGTAAAATCTTCCCCATGGGACTCCGGGGTAAGCTATCCACAAATATAACACCTCTCGGCCTTTTAAATGGTGAAAGCCTTTCCCTGCAGTATTCAATTATCTCATCTTCATCAGCAATTTCCCCTTTTTTGAGAACGCAGAAAGCGAAGGGCTGCTGGCCAAACTCTGGATCAGGTACCCCGCAAACCGCGGACTCCTCAACCTTTGGATGAGAATTAATCACCCCTTCCACCTCCTCGGGGGAGATGTTCTCGCCACCCCTTATTATGAGATCATCGACCCTTCCCGTGATATAGAGGTACCCTTCTTCGTCTACGTAACCCATGTCGCCAGTTTTCAACCAGCCATCCTCTGTTAAGACTTTCAAGCTTTTCTGCTCATCCTTCCAGTAACCATCCATAACCCTGGGACCTTTAACCTGAATTTCTCCAACTTCATAAGGAGATAAGATACTCCCGTCTTCTCCAACTATCCTAACCTTAACATCTGGCAGGGGCTTACCTATCGAGTTCTTTAGTCTTCTCCACTTCTTTGCCTTCTCTTCATCCGTCCCCACGATCCTATGGTCTTCAGGTCCTAAAACAGTAAGCGTGGCCGCAGTCTCTGTTTGACCGTAACCGTTAAAGAAGGAAACTGAGGGAAAAAATTCAATTGCTTTCTTTATGACTTCGAATGGCATTGGCGCTGCGCCGTACGTTATGACCCTGAGACTTGAAAGGTCATACCTACTGAAGTTCGGTTCATCGACTATTCTTTTCAGCATAGTTGGAACAAGGATCGTTCTCTCTATTCTCTCTTTCTCGGCAATTCTAAACCATTCTTCGGTTTCGAATTGTCGCATAAGAACAACCGTTCTGCCAGAATATATCGAAATAAGAAGGGATTGAAAACCCATCACATGGTAAAATGGGACAGCGAGCAAACATTTTTCTGCCCTATCCGGGTCTGCGGGCTCGGCTTCGGTCAGGGCGTACGCAACAAACGATCTATGTTTAAGAGGAACAACCTTCGGTCGTCCCGTTGTTCCCGAGGTAAACATCAAAACTGTCACGTCGTCTTCTTCCACTGATTCAGGGACGGGGACCTTGGGTCGGTCATGAATAAGCAGTTTTTCATAGCTCAAGAATGCATGCGACTCTCCACTACCTATCCCCACATAGGTCCTTACGGTCGAAAGCTTATCTCTTACATTCTCAACCATGTCCACATACCTTTCCCCCACTAATAACAATTCGATCTCGGCCGTGTTTATCATATATCTCAGTTCTTCCTCTTTTGCCCTGTAATTGAGGGGAACGAAGATGGCACCGAGCATGCTCGACGCAAAATAGGATTCTACGTACTCACTGCAGTTCACGTTCAACATCCCCACCTTGGTCCCCTTCCTTACACCAAGCTTTTCCATGCTTAGGGCCACGGAGCAAACTCTACTATATAATTCTTCGTACGAGTACCTTCTATCCTCAAAAACCACGGCTTCCCTGTTTCCGCATATCTCTCTCGAGATATCAAGAAAATCGAAAGTAATCATCTTATTTGGACTTTCTTCTTTTCACTCAGGACTTTTTTCAACAAATCGACTGTCAGAGACTCCAGGTACATGCCGGTTACGAGATTCACGTTCGTAGCATTTTTTACGAGTCTTTTAATTCTCCTCACAACTTCGGGATCAAGACTTGTGATTTTAATCGCTAAATTTTCACATGTGCTAATCAAATCCTCCCTTTTTACTACCATATTTACAAGTCCAATCCTGAAAGCTCTGTGTGCGTCGATTCTTTCTCCAGCCAACAATATCTCAAGGGCCCTTGCAACTCCTACTGTTCTCGGTAAAAGCTGAGTTCCCCCGGCCCCGGGTATCATTCCAAGTGAAGCCTCGGGCATCCCGAAGATGGCATCTTCAGAGCATATTCTTAAGTCACAAAAAAGAGCGATCTCAAGACCTGATCCAAGAACGTAACCATGAAGCGCACATATTGTAGGCTGGGGTATTTCATCGAGGAGTCTCCAGATGTCTCTCCTCGATCTAATCCTTCTTGCATCAATCACGGAGGGGGCAGTCAAGAATTCTGTGAGGTCTGCCCCGGCGCAAAAGGCCTTTTCTCCCGACCCGTTTATGATTACGGCCCTTATCTCGTCGTCCTCCTTTATGGCTTGTAAAGCCTCGAATAGCTCGTCTCTCATCTTTACACTGTATGCATTGAGTACGTGGGGTCTATTAAGGGTTACGTAACCTACGCAGTCTTTTTTGCGATAAATAATAGTTTCAAACCCGCCAGTCATTTGCCACTGAAATACGGTTTTCTTCTTTCCCTAAATGCCTTTATCCCTTCTTCTCTATCCTTAGTAGTATAAAGAAGGAGGTACAAGTCTCCCTCCATCCTTAAAGCCTGATTCATCGGGATCTCTACGCCCTCGCATACTGCCTCTCTTATAAACCTCAGTGCGGTGGGCGATTTATTTAATAGGCCGTTTACGATATCTATTGCCTCCTCCAGGAGTTTCTCCCTTTCCACTACCCTGTTTACAAGACCGATCCTTTCCGCCTCGTTTGCATCTACCACTTTGCCTGTAAGGAGTAGTTCAAGCGCCGAAGACATTCCTACGATCCTTGGAAGCCTTTGAGTCGCTCCATCCCAAGGTGTGAGACCTTCCAAAACGTGGGGAAAACAAAAGGTGGATTCATAAGAAGCCATCCTGATGTCACACCAGAGAATTAGCTCCGCTCCCGGACCCCACGCACCTTTTGGAATGGCAGCAACAACTGGTCTATCGATCTTTCTGAATATCTCTGAAAACCTTATCCTTTCTATGGGAAGACCATCCATAGCGATTAGGATCTCCCGAAGCGTCTTGCCCCTTTCATCCGGTAATTTTTCTTCTGCGGTCAGAAGCACCGCTCTTATCTCGTCATCTGCTTCTATTTCCTCTGAAAGGTCAGTTAGCTCGTCTCTGATTCTTAGAAGATCATGGTCGAAGTAAAGTAGGCTCGGCAAAATTATAATCGCATAGCCGCTTTCCTTTTGCAATCTTACCATGAAAAATCGGCTTTTTTATACCACAGAAGGGCGTGAATTTCAACCATTCCAGAACAGTGTTGACTTCCGGGACCAAAAATAATAGATTCCAGATCATGGAATCGGAAAAGATTGCGGAGTGGATACACAGAACCGAGTTTGAGGACATTCCTGAGGTGACGATAGAGGTTGTGAAAAGGGCGTTCCTTGACACAATTGGGGTCATATTGGCAGCCAACACACTCGGTGAGGGTTGCAGGCCCTTCGTAGAGATCGCAATAGAAAAAGGGGGCAAAAGGGAAAGTACTGTACTTGGCTTTGGCGCGAAGGTTCCAAGTCATATGGCCGCATTTGCAAACGGCGCAATGGTCCATGCCCTCGATTTTGAAGACGCACACGATGCTGCTGGTGTCCATTCAAATGCGGCCACCATACCTGCTGCCCTGGCCTTAGCCGAATCACTCTCCAGTATATCGGGCAGGCAATTTCTGACTGCTCTTGTCCTTGGAAGTGAAATAGTGTGCAGGTTGGGCCTCGCACTAAAAACAAACCTCCTTCACTATGGGTGGTACCCCCCTCCGATCTTGGGTGCTTTCGGAGCAACAGTTGCATCATCAAAGTTATTGAATTTAGATTGTGAACAGATTTTAGATGCCCTTTCCCTTTGTCTATGTCAAAGCGTTTGTCCTGCTGAAATTGTGAGTAGTCCAAAATCATTGATAAGAGGGGTAAGAGATGCTTTTGCAGCAAAGGCTGGGGTCCTCTCCGCAATTCTGGCAAAGCGTGGCGTAAAAGGGTTCGATCACCCCTTTGAAGGAGAGTTCGGTTTCTTTAACCTCTATGCGAAAGGAGAGTACGAAAAAAAGATCCTCCTTAGTGGCTTGGGTGAAATTTATGAGTGTACCAATATAAGCTTTAAGCCTTGGCCAAGTTGCAGGGGCACCCACGCATATATCGAGGGTGTCTTGAGAATAAAGAAGGAGAACCAGGTACGTTCCAAGGAGATAGAGCGTATAAATGCCGTAGTAGGGGAAAAGTCCGTAACCATAAAGTTGTGTGAGCCTTTAGACAGTAAAAGGAAGCCCCAGACCGCAATAGATGCCAAATTCAGTATCCCTTTTACCGTTTCTTTGGCAGTATGCTTCGGAGATGTACGGCTTCAACATTTTACATCAGAATCTCTAAACGACAGAAATGTCCTTGAGATGGCAAAAAAGGTTGAGTACACTATTTCTCCATCCTTCGACTGGAGAACATCAAATCCGGGTATCATCGAGGTCTATCTCAAAGACGGTAGAAGGTTTAAAAAGGAAGTCGAATTCCCTTACGGCCATCCCAAAAACCCAATGGCTTTCGAAGACCTGAAAAGTAAGTTCCTTGAATGCGTTAGATATTCTCACAAGCCGATCGAAGAAAAAGCGGTAAACGAATTGATAGAAAAGAGCCAGAGTTTAGAAATGGTCAAAGATATGCGAGAACTAACGAGAGTTTTGTAGGCTTCCCGAAACAATTTTAAAAGTTTTTTAATTTTTCTCTTGACAAGCCTTCGAAGGACTGATATACATTAAAAAAATTTAAGGAAGGAGGTGGAACGATTAATCTTTTAAAAAAAACAAAAGGAAAGGAGGGTTTTATGAAAAAGTATTCGCTCTTTGTCATTGCGCTCATTCTACTGCCTGCTTTATGTCTTGCTGGAACTGTGAGTTCTCTTTGGGATGTCACAATCGGCGGTTATGTGAAAGGTGAAATCGGTTACTCAGACGAAGGAAGGGCCCAGAGCTACGTAGTGCCGCAGAGGGAGTCTGGTACAACTGAGAACATAGGGGCTGAGTTTGGTAACTTCTGGGGAAGCGCCGTCCAGACAAGGCTTAACTTCCTGATCAAAGGACCTGATGCACTCGGAATGAAGACATCAGCGTTCATCGAGGGTGATTTTTACGGCCAGAGTGGTAGCAACCAGGGTGGTTTGAGGCTGAGACACGGTTTTGTTAGGCTGACTGGCCCCCAGGCAACAGTGACGATAGGGCAGTTTTGGCAACTATACGGATTGCCATTTGGGTCTGGAAACCTCATTAACTGGGGTGATGTGGGACCAATTGCTGGAACAAGGGTTCCTCAGATCAATCTCGACTTTAAAGCAACAAAGACCGTCACACTCTCCCTCGGCGTATTCCAGAACGCTAACCCCATCGGATTTAGCGGAACAGGCGCCGTAGACGCATTCACAAGGGGTGGCCCGTTCTTCCAAGGCCAGATTTTATACGCGTCGGATGTTTGCGGGAAGATCGGCCCCAACATGCTCAGCTTCAAGGTCAACGGGTTCTATGGCAGAGAAAAGAGGACTTTCATGGTAGGGACCAGTGCTGACTCAGAAAGCATCAATTCGTGGGGCATATTCGCTTCCTTCTTAGTACCTATAATCCCTGAGAAGGGTGGCAAGAAGGACGGGGCTCTCGGTTTCGCAGCAGCTGGATTTATCTCCCAGAACCCCGGCTATATAGGCGATCCTTTTATGACCGGCTCTGGTTCTTATGCCAGGACAGGTAATAAATACGCGGCGAACGTGCTCAGTGGCGGAAAGTTCGAAGCATGGTACTACTTTACCGATCAATACTCTCTCACTGTTTTCTATGGGTGGGAAAAGCAGAATATGAGTAACGCGTTTGCTACGGCAAATCCGAACGCAGTAAAGAACGCAAAAGAGTTTGTCCTTAGCCTCTGCTACGACCCGAATCCAGCCATGAAGTTCGGAATAGAGTGGGAGCATAACAGGGCGAAATTCGCCGCTCCAGCAGGCGGATGTAAGGACGAAGGAAAATCTAACACTTACAGGTTCGCAGCTTTCTACTTCTTCTAAGAAAAAGGGGGCTTTCAAGCCCCCTTTTTTAATTCCTCAAAAAATCTTCTTGCAAAAATTGCAGCTCCCAATGCTCCAATTATCTGGGGGTCTTCTGGAACGATGACTTCTAAATTGAGTACTTTTCTTAACCTCTCGACTATACCCTTATTTTTCGCTATCCCTCCACATATGGCAAACTTTTCCTCTAAGCCAAGTTTTTGAATCATCTGAAGGATTTTTTCAGTCACAGAATCGAAGAGACCCGCGACAACATCGTTTAAATCCGCACCCGTTCTCACAAGTGATAGCGCATCATCGAGCGCAAAGACCGCACAGTAAGAGCTTATTTCACAGGGTCCATTTTTTGGACTGAGTGAAAGATCAGACATAACTTTAAGCGAAAGATTGAAGGTCTCCGCTATCCTCTCAAGAAATCTTCCTGTTCCTGCTGCACACTTATCATTCATAACAAATTTTGTGACCCTTCCTATTTCGTCACACCTTATCACTTTGAGATCCTGTCCCCCCATGTCCAGGATAGTTCTCACCTCGGGATAAAGGTAGTTCATACCCAATGCATGACAGGAGATTTCTGTCACATGACGGTGGGCGAAGGAAACATTTACACGTCCGTACCCGGTTGCGACGATATAAGAAATTTTGCTCAGATCTATCTTACTTTTTTCTGTCGCCATAGTAACTGCCTTCAGTGCTATAGCCTGAACATCGAAAGTCGTGTCTATTATCGCGCTCGAAAGAATATCGTCTTCTTTAAGAATACAGGCCTTTGTCGTCCTTGATCCCACATCTATTCCTGCAAAAAGATTCATTGGCTTCTCTCTTTTGCGATTAGCGCCGCACCAAGCGCATTTACAATGAGAGGGTTTTCAGGAACAATTACTTTTTTCCCGAGCTTCCCTTCAAGGAGAATCTTCACAGATTTTATTCTTCCGAGACCCCCTGAAAGAAAAACAGGTTCTTCGGCTCCGATCTCAAATAAGAAGCCATAGATTCTATTTGCTATTGCCAACATTATCCCTTTTACTATATCTTCAATCTTTTTTCCCTCGTGTATCAGGGAGATAATCTCCGATTCCGCAAAGACAGCACATGTTGACTGCAACTCGCAAGAATCCCTTGATTGAAGAGACAACTGGTCGAGTTCTTCCATCTTTAATCCAAGGATACCCGATGCCATCTTCAAGAACATCCCTGTTCCCGACGCACACCTGCTGTTGGTTAAAAACTTGAGCACCTTCCCGCCAGAGCATTTAACCACATTTATGTTTCTTGCTCCCACATCAACTGCGCATTTTAAATTAGGACAAATGAAATTCGCACCCTTTGCGAGACATAGAATCTCGGAGACAGATTCTTTTGAAAATTCCACGCTTTTTCTACCCACGCCTGTAGATATGATGTATCTCACGTCACTGCAAACAATCTTCTCTCTTTCTAAGAGATACTGAAATCCTTTCTCTGCAGTCTCCTTTGTCGTCCTTTCCCCATATTGGAGGCTCGTCCAGCTGAAACCCCCATCTTTAAGCAAAACTATCTTTACCGCTTCACTTCCGCAGTCTATTCCGCATGCTACCATTTTTTATTTAAAGACTCCTTCTTGGAAGAGCTCGATGAACTCTTCGTCACTAAATCCCAAAAGCTTTGTGCACACATATTCCGTGTGCTCTCCAAGACATGGTGGTCTTTTTAGCTCATAGGGGGTCTTTGAAAGAATATAGGATGGTCCTTGGTAGACAGCGGGTCCCAAAACAGGGTGGTCTAACGTATGCCAGTATTTTCTTTCCGCAAGCTGGGGACAATGGAGTGTGTCTTTCAAATCCCTTACGACGCCAGCACGGATACCTTCTTTTTGCAATTTCATCATGAGTTCGCTGGCGTCCTGATTTTTCGTCCAATCCTGTATCAAATCCTCCAGCTCGGATTCCTTTTTTTTCCTCTCCCCGAAAGTTTCAAATCTTTTCGCCCATTCCGGATTTCCCATTACCCTTACAAACTTTTTCCACTCCTCCTCTGTCCGTATAGAGATGGCACACCAACTGTCTTCCCCTTTGCACCTGAAGACGCCATGAGGGCAGGCGTAATCTGATCTGTTTCCTTCCCTTGATCTGACCTTCCCATTTGCAAGGAACTCAAGCACCGCCGGTATCTGAAACTGGATCGCAGCCTCATACTGGGAGAGGTCAATGTGCTGACCTTTTCCAGTTTTACGTCTGTACTCTAAGGCAGCCAAGAGCGCTATCAACCCAAACCGGGGGGATATGTAATCAGGTAAAATTCCGAGACCGCCTAAGTTTACCGGTGGTCTATCAGGCCAACCTGTCAAAAACATAAGGCCTGAAAGGGCAGAAAGTGTGATGCCCCACCCTGCCATGTTTGAGTAAGGTCCTCCCCTTCCCATATGAGAAAGGCTAAGAAGTATTATGTCAGGTTTTATCTTTTTCAAATCCTCATATCCCATCCCCCACTTTTCAACGACCCCTGGCCTCCAGTTCTCAATGATCACATCCGCCCATTCAACAAGCCTCGTTTTTACAATATCTGCCTTCGGATGTTTAAGATCTAAAAGGATACTTAGGCCCCCGCTTATGGATATAGCGAAACTGTAACTTCTATCTGGGCCAGGTATCCCGTCCTTGAACGGGCCTGAAGCTCTTGTGACGTTAGGTCTCGATTCGGTCTCAACAAGGACTGCCTCTGCTCCGTGAATAATCAAATTCCTAACAAGGATAGGGCCCGCACCTGCTGTGACAATGCCGACAACCTTCAAGCCATGAAGCGCTTTATTCATATCACTCCCTCTCGTCTCAGCTCATCCAACTCTTCTCTTCCTAAACCTATTGTCTTGTAAACTTCCCCATTGTGTTCACCAACCTTAGGAGCACGAAACGAGGGTCCAACTGGTGTGAGAGAAAACTTGGCAAAGCCACCAGGGTAAAGTATCTTTGCTTCCCAATCCGCATGCTCTATCTCTTTCCAAAATCCCCTTTCTCTCAGCTGGGGATTGGACAAGTGGTCTTTAACACTACAGACTTTGTTTATGAGAAGGCCTTTTTTTGACGCTTCCTGTTCAATTTCGTCTGCGCTCATGGTCTTAAAGAAAGCGCCAACTGCTTCACAAATCCGGTCCAGTTCCTCTTGAGTTACGTTTCCAAAGTCCCATTTTTCCCAATCCTTCTCTTTCATGAACTTAGGCACCATCCCCTTTCTGTCCATCCACTCTACAAGGGCTCTGTTCGTAGGCGCTCCTGTCTGACCACCCTGAATAGCAAAGGCCACGTATCCTTCTCTACATTCCCATATGCTCCTTATTGTGCCTCGTCCCGGCCTCGTCCATAAAGACCCTTCCCTTTTGTACGAAATCCCAAAAGCATTAAAAAATGCCAGATCTCTTCCCGCGACCCATAGAACACTTTCCATTATAGAGACATCAACATGCTGGCCCATGTTGCTTTTCGTTCTAAAATAGTACGCTATGAGAGCAGCCTCTGCCGCATCAGTACCTGCATGCATGTACGCCTGAGGTACAAAACTCGTTCTCACTGGAGGACGATCCGCATCTCCCTGCTGGCTTAAAATAGCGCCGAGTGCCTGGATCACCAGATCGTCAGCTTTTAACCCCGCAAAAGGTCCATGTCTACCAAAAGGCGTGATCGAGACCACAACAATCTGGGGATTTATCTTTGCTATTTCCTCATACCCGAGGCCAATCTCTTCCAGGTAGCCTGGATCATAAGATTCGATTAAGAAATCCGCTTTTTCTACGAGCCTTTTAAAAATCTCTCTCCCCTTCTTTGTTCTTATGTCCAGCGTGATACCCTTCTTTCCTGCGTTGAAGGAAAGCCAAAATAGACTTTTTTCTTTATCGGTCTCGTTTTTGTAAAAAGGCGGGATCATTCTTGCTTCATCTCCCCCTGGCTTTTCAACCTTTATCACCTCCACTCCCAGATCCGCAAGGATCTTACCACAAAACATACCTTTTTCGTCGGTCAGATCAATTGCTTTAAGACCTGAAAGCGGTTTATCAGCCATGCATCTAATTCCCTTTCATTAAAAGACAGATTTGAGCAAATTCCTCCAATTTCTCCGCTATCCTTTCAGAACTAACAAATGTTGAATCCCACTGCTTACCCTCAAGCTGGAGAGTGGGAATACCCAGTTCTTTCTCTGCCTTTTCTTCAATTATTCGTCTAAGGCCGAGTGTGGCTACGCAACCTACCATATTGTAGTTAATTATCCCATCTATCCCAAGGTCCCTGCAGATCCATATTATGGGGTCAACCCAGCTTGAACCGGAGTGAGCCCACTGGTCTGAAAGTGCATGAGCAGCAACCCGTTCGAGGGGTGAGAGATTCGGTTTTTTCCAAAAAATCCTACCGGGGAATGGGGCCCACGTTCCGACAGGGCCTGAGTAGAAAAAACAGACGTTAGCTTTGTACTTCGCCAGGGGTGAAAAAGGATCCATAAAAAATGGTCTTGTTGTTGTCCACATCAGTCGGACTTTTTCGTCCGGAATAGCCCCTATCCCTTTTTTTACTCTTCCCGCAATTTCTTCCTTCCTCGCGAGAGCATACTCAAGAGCCTTCTTTGACGGAATCTCAACCCCAACAAGGAGGAATACATCATATCCTCCAATAGGACAAGGTTTTGTCTTGAGTAGCTCGTAAACCTCAAGGTTCGTGGCTTCAATTCTATCTCTTAGCTCGAGAAGTTCAACCAGTTTCTCTTCGTCATATTTTATCCCCATGCCACCAAATTTTTTCTCTGCAAATGCGATAAACTCCTCTAACTGCGCGGAAACATACTCTATCGCCTCATCGTTCTGTTCAAGAGGGATGTCAATAAAATAGGTCAGGATTTCCCCTTTTACGGACATGTAAATCCCTCTGAGCATCATAGGAGTACACGCATGCTGGTCACATATAGCTATATCTTCAAGTGGAAGATCACCCATCTCCATCATTGAAAAAGGCATCATCGTCATATCACAGGATCTGTCGACCGGAAGGCCTCTTGTTCTCGCATGTTCGAGATACTTCTGTGGGGTCATCGTCTGAAAAGCCGCACCAACGCTTCCCGCTGGAACAAAACCCATTGCTTTCGTAAGTATGCCCGCTGTCATATCCCCGCCATTCGACAAGGGTCTCCCTTCCTTCCAAGCTTCAAGGATACTGAGAGATTCTTCCAGTTCAAGCTCATACCTCATTTTATTCACTTTTAGGCGTGAGGGATCGGGGTTTTCTTCGAGTCTTTTTATTCTTTTTTTAAGTTTTATGATGTAAGATTCATAAAAGTTTAGCCTTTCGCTTATGTCCACTTCTTCCCCTCTTTCATCAAAGATTCAATAAATGCTCCGATTCTCGTTCTTAGCTGACCCACATTCGACAAGTGATACTCTCTATCGATAAAAATGTTGGGAATTCCAGATTGGTCAAACCTAAATACAAGGTACGGAATCCTGTACTGGTGCGGATAACACCACGCAAGGGGTAGTCCTAAAATCCCATCAACCTTAAATTCATTCACCCATGCAATTATCTGATCCGCTTGCTCGCCCCAGGTGGCCATTCTCGCAGATCCATGCCTTTTCAAATATCTCCTGGCCAGTGAAAAAAATGGATCCTCCTCACCATTTGCCGGAGGAAGGTAGACGTATCTGCTACCTAAATCCATATCGTCCATCACCACAACCGAGCCTGTTGCTTCGACAAGATCCAGATAGCCCGGGTGGTCAAGCATATCGCTTATTATCATCAATCTGGGGGATAGACTTTTAAGATTCGCCTTTCTCGTCCTAATGTATGGAAGGATAACTTTCAGTTCCTTTAAGGCCTCGCTTTTTGGCATTACGCATACGGATGAGATAAGCCGCAAAACCTCTTCCCCCGACACAGGGGGATGTTCTCTTTTTCTCATATCGTATACGGCAGAAAGCAAACCCCTTATTTCGTCGTGTAGTTTGATAGCGCATAAAAGGTCATCATCAGTTATTTCCTTTCCACCGATCCTACAGAGTTTCTGTGATAACCTTTTTAACTCATTCGCAAAATATCGGTAGTTCAGTTCGGACCGATTGGTAAATGGCACGTGTACAATGTAGATGAACGGGATTCTTTTAAGATAAGACATGACGTCCAAAAGTCGGACCACATCCTGGTCAATATCGGCGGCTACGATCCCATCAAGGATGTCAAATTCACCTGCGAGATATGATTCGAGGACGTGGTTACAAAAGCCACATGAATTTTCGGGCCTATATACTTTCGCATGCTGTACATTTTCTCTCCAACTACCTGTTATTCTGAAGGGTAGGATATCTGTGGCAGTGAAAAGCTCCTCAGGCACATAATTCGAGATCAGTCCGATGACTTTGCCTCCCTTACCCTTCCATTCGTAGACGTGTTTGTAACGGTTCTCTGGTTGATTCATTTCCAGAATCTTTCTCAATTTATCCTCCACGCCAATCTCCCGTTTCTACTCGCTATAATTTTTCTTAACTACAAAAACCTTTATCTGCTACCCTGGATATATTACTTAAATAGATGTTTATTCAGACACTAAGTTCTGTTCTGGCGATTATCTCGTCCTGCACCTCTTTACTCAGCTGAACAAAATAGGCGCTAAATCCTGCCACACGGACTACCAGGTCCCGGTACTTTTCGGGGTTCTTCTGGGCATCCAAAAGGGTTTGCCTATCAATAACATTGAACTGCACATGTTTTCCTCCCAGGCTGAAATACGTTTTGATAAGGGATGCAAGCTTTTTCATATCTTCGTAACTTCGCAGAGATGAGGGGTGAAATTTCATGTTTAAAAGTACAGACTGCAAGCCTATCTGATCGATCTTCGAGGCGCTTTTTATTATTGCTGTCGGTCCGCACACATCTCTACCCCTCATGGGAGATGCCCCACCGTCAGCGAGTACCTCCCCGGCGTACCTACCATCAGGAGTAGCACCGGTTATAGCCCCTCCGGCCCACTGGGATGTTATCGAAATCCCCGCTGTTTTAAAACTTTCGCCCCAGATCGTATGAATTGAGGAAAGTGTATTCTCCCAGGTCTTATAAAGATCCGCAACCAAAGAATCCACATAATCATCGTCATTTCCATACTTAGGGGCTTTAAGGCACATCTTCCTCATTTCCTCATATCCTTCCCAGTTCTTCCTCAAGGCTTCTTTTATGTCCTTCATTGTAAAGAGTTTTTCCTCAAAAACCAACTTCTTTATCGCAGCAAGCGAGTCCGCAACGTTCACGAGTCCACACTGACTCATTGCTGCTCCGTTTTCATAAGTCATCTTTCTTTCAAAGATTCCCTTGCCTTCTCTGACCGCGTCTGCCATTAACATTGAGTCAACGGGTGAAGAAAATTCTGTTACGCACGCGAGGTCAATATTTATTAACTCCGCCGCTAATTTTGTAAAGTAAACGAGATATTTTTTAAAGGCTTCGTACATATCCTCAAAACTTTGAAACCTCTCTACCTCAATTTTGAATGGACCTAACTCTAATCCGGTTCTTTCGTCCCTTCCCCCATTTATAAAAACTTCAAGGACTTTTGGAAAGACAAAAAATGTGCACTTCGATTGCCTCGAGTGACCGGGAATGCTTGCCTCTATGCATCCTGCAACCACATAGTTTCTTGCTAAATCCAGCGGCACTCCTTGAGACAAAAGGAACTCTATGTAAGATTTGTCCCCCACAAAAGCAGGCATTCCAATCCCTGTCTTCACAACCTCTATAGCTTTTAGCATTAGGTCCTCAGGGGTTCCGTCGTGAACTCTCAATGTGATTGTGTGGTGAGGGGTTCCCACCCTTTTTGCAGTTTCAAGAATCAGATATGTCAACTCGTTTGTGGCATCCCTCCCGTATTTGTCCACGCCTCCGATGTTGAAGTTATGCCATTTCGCGAATCCTGCATATTGCTGTCTTTTTACAGATCGAGCGGGTGCCAAGATTAGTTCCATATCCTTTATTCTCAACAATCCCAGAAGCTCTATGGCCTCCTCCTCAGTTATTCTGCCCTCTTCTTTATCCTTCCTGTAAAACGGGTACATGTACTGGTCGAATCTTCCCGCGGAAGATGCCTCCCAGGGTGTGAAAAGCGTTATAAACCAGAAGGACTGCAATGCCTCTTTAAAGCACGTGGCGGGGTTTGCTGGAACCCTTGCACAAATCCGGGAAATTTCTTCCAGTTCTTTTTTTCTCCCATTGTTCTGCTCTTTCTCAGCCATCTTTTTTGCCAGAGCAGAAAATCGTTCTGCGAAAGTTATGATGGACTTCAGTGCGATTATTCCTGCTTTCAGAAAAACTTTTTTCTTCACCTTGTCTATATTCCCCTCGAACCTCAAACTCCTGATCTCTTCTTCTGCTTCATCTATAATGCGGTTAAGTCCAAACTTTATTGCCTTTTCGAAGTCAATCGCCCCAATCCACCTTTGGATCCCCACATGGAGGCCTGATCCTATCAAACCCCCAACCCCTTCCTCCCTCAGCTTGAATGGCGGCAACAATATCCCTGTCCTTGCGAACGACCAAACTCTTTCATCCTCAAGTAATTGACCGATCTTGTACTGCAGGTTTTTATCTCTCCAGTAATCGATGATTTCCCTGATCTGATCCCAGTAATCCGTAGGAACGTAAACAAATCCTTCCTCTTCGAGCTTTCTGATCTCCTCCTCGTATATAGGGCCCCAGAAACAATTAATTTCCATTCCCATATTCAGGCTCGCAGCGTTACCCACTATGAGCTCTTTATCCCTGATAAAAATGGGGAAATTCTTTGCTAAGTGCTCCGAAGCCTTGGCAAGCCTGACAATCATTGGGTCGCCTTCCGTTTTTTTCCACGATTCTGTCACAAGTTTACTTTTTTCTACGCACAGCGGATATCTCGACACCTGAATCTCCTTAAGGAGCAAACTTATCCTTTCCTCTGCCCTTTCGTTAAAGTCCTTTTTTCTTGCTGCCGCATAGCTCATATATAACCCTCCCAGCAGACCAATTCCCTCTCATATTGCTAATTCAGTCCTTGCTATTATCTCGTCCTGCATAGCCTTCCCCAATTGCACGAAATAGGCGCTGTATCCTGCTACCCTAACAATGAGGTCCCGATACCTTTCCGGATTCTTCTGGGCTTCGATTAAGGTCTCTCTGCTAACTACATTAAACTGAATATGTTTGCCACCCAAGCTGAAATAAGTCTTTATTAAGGCTGACAATTTTTTCATATCTTCTGCCGTTTTTAGACATGACGGATGCAACTTCATGTTCAATAGAGTCGATGCGAATCTTTCTTGGTTTATCTTCGATGCGCTCTTTATTACAGCTGTTGGACCATTTGTATCAGTACCTTGCGCAGGTGACATTGAACCGTCTGCCAAAACTTGCCCTGAAAATCTTCCGTCAGGAGTAGCCCCAGTTATAGCTCCACCCAACCACATGGATGATATGGATATCCCGCCCGGGACCCATCTTGCTCCATTGGCAGTTTTATACTTTGTAATCTCATCCGCGTAGAAGTTGTATATTTCAGCTGCGATTTCGTCCACATAGTCATTGTCATTACCGTACTTTGGAACCTTGAGGCAAAGCTTCCTGATCTCCTCGTATCCTTTCCAGTCATTTTTTAGTGCCTCCTTCAGCTCACCAAGGCTACATCTTCCCTCCTCGAAAACCAACTTTTTTATGACGGCAAGAGAGTTTATAACATTAATTGCTCCAACAGCAAGCGCGGTCCCATTGAAATCGTATGGCATTCTTCTTTCTAAGTAGCCAAGACCACACTCAATTCCTCCCTCCATAAGCGTTGCCTCGAGTAAATGATAATTGTCCCAGAAGGCGACGCTTCCAGAATTCACAAAAGCTATCCAGGTTTCCAATATCTCTCGCATGTACCTCTTAAACGCCTCAAGAAACTCCCTAAATGTCCCTATCTTCTCAACTTCCACCGACCAATCTTCCGGCATCTTTATCCCTGTACGGGGGTCAACTCCGCCGTTCAGAAACATTTCAAAAACCTTGGGAAAAACGAAGAAGGGAGCCTCTACGAGCCTCCCTTTTCCGGGCAGAGCCACATCCAGGCAACCTCCAAGTGCATAATCCCGTGCATCCTCAATAGGAACACCGTTCAAAACCAGAAATTCGATGTAAGACTCATCTCCCACGAAAGCAGGCATTCCAATCCCTGTCTTCACAACCTCTATAGCTTTTAGCATTAGGTCCTCAGGGGTTCCGTCGTGAACTCTCAATGTGATTGTGTGGTGAGGGGTTCTCACATTTTTTGCGGCTTCAAGGATGAGATATGTCAACTCGTTTGTTGCGTCTTTACCCTCTCTATCAACCCCTCCTATGACCATATTGTGCCATTTTGCCTGGCCAACCCCCGCGTGCTGTTTTCGTTTTTCAGGTCTTAGCGCAATGCGAATGAGCGACATATCCTTTCTTCGCAGTTCGCACAAAAGATCTATGACCTCTTCGTCCGTTATTTTTCCCTCATCTCTATCTTTTTTGTAAAAGGGATACATGTACTGGTCAAACCGCCCCATTCCTATCGTTGGGCTGGGGTTACACATAAGGTATATGAGCCAGAAAGATTGGATTGCTTCGTGAAAGGACCTTGCTGGGTTTTCCGGTACCCAATTACACGCCTCATAGATCTTAAGTAGCACGGCTCGCCTTTCAGGGTCACTCTCCTTCTCTAACAACTCTCTTGCCAGATCAGCGTATCGTCGAGCGAACTCAATGATGGCAGAAAGAGCGATCATAACCCCTTCCAGAAAGAACTTTTTTTTAAGGTCCTTCTTTGTGTAAAGTTTAAGCTTCGAAAGCTCATCCTTCGCCATGTTTATGTAAAACCTGAGTCCCTTCTTCAAGACTCCTTCGTAATCTGGCACGCCTAAATGTAATCCGCAGTAGAGTGCCAATCCTGAACCCGCGTAAGCCCCAATCCCCTCTTCCTTTAAGCGGTAGGGAGGTAATGCGATACCAATTTTGGCAAACTTAAACATCGTCTCGTTATTTACGAATCGCTGCGAAGATTGATAGTTTCTGTTCCTTTTTTCCCAGTAGCTTGCCATTTCCTCAAGGATCGCCCAGTCTTTCTCTTCAACTACAATAACTCCTTCCCTTTCCAGTTCTTTTATCTGATTAACATCCCAGAGAGCCAAAAAAGGGTCGAGTTCTACGCCAAAAGGCTTGCTGGCAGCTTTCCCAACTATGTATTCATCCCTGTCGATCCAAATAGGGATCTTTTTTAAAACATTTGCGAAAGCTTTCGCTTGTCTAATAGGCTCAGGCTCACCCTCGGTCTCTCTGTACGATTCAGTTATAAGAACGCATTTTTCAACGCACAGTGGATAATGATCCAATCTTAGATCCATCCGACCTCCTACTTATACTCTACACTCAGAGCATACCTAAAGTCAACCTATAGAAGTGTCCTTCCGGTTACTATTTTGAAATGTCACACTTAATTCCTAATTTAAAATGTCACATTGGTAAGCTATCCTCCAAAAAGTTAAGGAGGATAGGAGATGGAAAAAATATTGATTACGGAGGTAGGGTTGAACAGACATAGGGTATTAAGTGATGTGCTTTAGGCATAATTGACTTAAGGAGCGCTTCTTAAACTTCTCGGTCTAACAGAGAGTTAACTAAGGACAAGGACCTGGAACTGATATTTACCATAAGGCATCAGAGAACGGTTAAGGAATAACACGATAAGATTTAGGGGAAAATCGTTATCCTCTTTGATGACAAGAGAGTATCCTTTCTTGAAACTGAAGATAAAGGCAGCTTAAAGAGAATGGTTCAGATATCTTACATAAAAGAGAATACCTACCAGAAATAAAGGTTAGAAATAAAAAGTGGAGACCACCTGAAAACCATCCATGGAGGATTTATGGACGGAAAAATGTGACATTTCAAACTGGGAATAAAATGTGACATTGACATTGGTAATAACAGCATTTTTTGCTTTACCACCATGCTCTTGGAAGCTAGTTTAAGGAAATAAAGTAATTTAATAGAGATTAGCCTTGACCCCAAAATAATCGCGTACAATGCAGAAATAGCATGAAAAGGCGAAGCCTCCGCTATTCTTCCGAGCACACTCTGGACCAAAAATTCTGGGATAAAAGCAACACAAAGGGAATCTAAAAAATAGATATTCATTGAAAACCCCAAGCTGTAAGCCCGAAACGGATATGGGGAATGGATATGACAAAATTTATCATATCCTCAATTAGTTCGGTATATTTGGTAGTAGTGCTTGATTGGTATACTAAGAAAATAGTTGGCTGGAATTTGTCCTTAAGGAGTAGGAGTCTGGAGTGGCGGGAAGCGATGGACTTCGCCATACAGAAAGAGTTTCCGGAAGGAGTAAGCGGTAAGGAATTAAAACTTGTAAGTGACAATGGCAGTCAGCCAACTTCAACATCCTTCATGAGGGAAATGGCATTGCTTGGAATTAAACAAATATTTACCTCCTATGATAATCCGAAAGGCAATGCGAAAGCCTTGAGGGTAATACGGACAATTATAGAAGAACTAATATGGCTTAATGAGTTTGAAAGTCTCGAAGAAGCCAGAGAAAATATAAGGAAGGGGAAAAATGCTACATAGACCTCTACAAATTGAAACCTTAAAAAGTGTCCACAAAAATGGGGTGCAGTACAATCCCTAAGACCGTTAAAGGCAAGCCTTTCTGACCTTGAGGTTATCTTTGATCTCAGTATGGTAGCCATCGATAAAAAGGGCAAAGATATTTTCGGGAAGCTCTTTTCGCTTAAAAAAGCTGACCCTTAATCTTATTCATCTCATCAACCGAGTAAAAGATCCACAAGCTCTCATCGACCCTC
>Ga0207433_10001369_pt1 | contig 52628 bp, 46 predicted proteins | sample YelNatPaOPGAMG01_FD_187559 | JGI IMG/M metagenome (GOLD analysis project Ga0207433, IMG submission 187559) | Hot spring thermophilic microbial communities from Obsidian Pool, Yellowstone National Park, USA - OP-RAMG-01 (SPAdes) (version 3) | ecosystem: Environmental > Aquatic > Thermal springs...
TGTGAAAACATGCTTGGACGTGTCGATCGCAATGCGCTTATAATCCATCCGGGCGGCCCTTTCATTGGTTGGTTTACGACCCCAATATTGGCACATCCGATGCCGTCGGGCCGTCCACCCCAACAAAATTGGGCGCGAAAACTCCCCCTCAGGGGGTCACTTTTGCACGCGATTTCACACTTTATCTGCCAAAAGAATGGACGGACGCTCCAGCACGCCTGAAGGCGGCGCATGTGCCGGAGGATGTGGGGTTTGCGACGAAGCCCCAAATCGCACGCCGGATGATCGCGTGTGCGATCACCGCAAAGGTGCCGTTCCCCTTCGTCGCGGCGGACAGTGTGTATGGCACGGACGACATCGAGACGATGCTCCGCAAGGCGGGCAAGGGCTATGTCCTGGGCGTCGCCTCCAACCACGTGTTCCGCGCGTGGAGCAAGGAGCAGTTGGTGGGAGGCACTGCCACGAAGATCGCCCAGAATCTTCCCAAAAACGCCTGGCAGCGCCTGTCGGCGGGCGAAGGAACCAAGGGGCCGCGTCTGCATGACTGGGCCTATCTCGAACTGGCCGATCTCGATGCCGGCGAATACAACAACGCCCTTGCTGGAGAGTGGACGCGAGGCCTCTTGATCCGCCGCAACATTGCCGACGGCGATCTCGCCTTCTTCTCCACCTGGTGCCCCAAGGGTACGCCCAAGAGAAAGCTGGTGTCGGTGGAAGGCCATCGCTGGGCCATCGAAGACAGCTTCGAAGCCGCCAAGCACGAACTCGGCCTCGACCACCCCAAAAAACGATGCGGCGCTTTCGGACCAAACTTTCCTGATCCGCTGGTCGATCCAGGAAATCCGCCGCATCGCCCTGAAACTCGCGCAACGGCGCATCCAGCCCGCCAACGTCATCGCATGGTCACTCTGGCGACGCGCCCACCAAGCCCAAGCACGGCGCGCTCATCTCAAAAGGAAAAGACAACTGTAATGTTAGGCACACGCCCAGAATCCACCTCCCCACTTCATCGATAAATAGCCAATGTTTGCTGACCTGCGCCTCATGACCGCGAACCCAGGGAAACCCCACAACCAGTAGCGAGCTATTTAGGCGGGGTGGGCAGCATGCGCAGCAGGCGTTCGTTTACCGCCGCCATCGCCTCCATCTGCGGCATATGCCCGGCTTCGGGAAACACGTGAACCGCGACCGCCTCGGGCAGGCCCTCGGCCTGCCGCGACGGCAGGATTGCATCGCGCCCGCCCCAGAGCACCTGTACCGGCATCGCCAGCCCCGCGAGCGCGCGGCGGAGATCGATTTGTTGCAAGCCATCGGCGAAATGCGCCGCAGCGATCGCCTTGAGTGCCGTGAGCGCACCATCGAGACGCTTGTAGCGCAGCACGTCTTCGGCCATTTCGCGGCTGACCAGGGCGGGATCGGCGAAGAGCTTTTCCAGCACCACTTGTAGCGGACGGCGGCGCTCGGCGGTGATGAAGCCTTCGATAAATTCACGATTGATCTCGGCGCCCAACCCCGCCGGCGCGATCAGCGAGAGCGAAGCTGCGCGCGCGGGTTCATCGCGAGCGAGCGCCAGCGCCACCGCGCCGCCCAGCGAATGGCCGACCAGATGGGCGGTTACTATGCCCTCGGCCACGAGAAAAGCGCGCACGGCGGCAACAAGTTCGGCAAGATCACCGGTGGCGAGTGTCTTGCTGGAGCCGCCATGGCCAGGCAGATCGAGGGCATAGACTGTGGCTTTGGCAGCGAGCGTGGGAGTGTTGAACATCCAGGAGTTGAGATCACCACCAAAGCCATGGATCAGCACGAAAGGCGGCCCCTCGCCGTTTCCAACACGGAGAAAGCGCGTCATCCGTCCACCGATTTCTCGCGTCTCCGGCGCCGGCGTGCCTTCCTCGGCTTTTTCCCGGGCAGGAGCGACGAAGCCTGCAATGAACCGCTCGATTTCTTCGTCGGTCACTGCTGCGGGCGCGAGAATTGCGATCAGCGCGCCGACCGGGAGATCCTCGCCCAGCATTGCCACGCGGCGGCGCAGAATGCCGGCGGCGGGCGATTGGTAGCCGTTGGTAATCTTGCTGGTCTCGATATCGGCGATCTCCTCACCGCGCTCGACCAACTCGCCTTCTTCCTTGTGCCAGACGACAACTTTTCCTTCCGTCATGGCCAGGCCGAATTTCGGCAGGGTGATCGCGGTAATCACGGACCCGCTCATGCCAGCGCCCGTGCGTGCTGCATCACCGCGCGCGCGGCGGCGGTAATTTTTTCCGGGCTCGGAATATAGCGGTCTTCGAGAGCAGCAGAGAACGGCACCGGCGTGTGCGGCGGCGTGACCTTGCGGATCGGCGCCTTGAGCGCGTCGAACACCTCCTCGGCGACCAGGGCGGCGATGTCGGTTGCCATGTTGCAGCGCGGGTGCGCCTCATCGACCACGACCAGCCGCCCGGTCTCGGCAACGCTTTCGAGAATGCTGTCGCGATCGAGCGGCGATGTCGTGCGCGGGTCAAGCACGCTCGCCGAAATGCCCTCTTTGGCCAGCATATCCGCTGCCTGATTGGCGAACATCACCATGCGGCCGAGGGCAACGATGGTGACATCCCGGCCCTCGCGGGTGAAATTGGCCTCGCCGAAGGGAATTGTATAGGCCTCGTCGGGCACTTCTTCCTGGATGTCGTACATCGCCTTGTGCTCGCAAAAAATCACCGGGTCGTCGTCGCGGATGGCCTGGATCATCAGACCCTTCGCGTCATAGGGCGAAGACGGAATGACCACCTTGAGGCCGGGAATGTGGGTGAACAGCGGATAGAGGCACTGGCTGTGCTGGCTCGCCGCGCGCAGCCCGGCGCCATACATGGTGCGGATGACCAGCGGCGTGGTCGCCTTGCCGCCGAACATGTAGCGGAATTTCGCTGCCTGGTTCATAATCTGATCGAAGCAGACACCCATGAAATCGATGAACATGAGATCGGCGACGGGGCGCAGTCCGGTCGCGGCGGCGCCGGCGGCGGCGCCAATGAAGGCGCTTTCGGTGATCGGTGTGTCGAGCACGCGCTCGGGTCCGAATTCTGGGAAAAGCCCCTTGGTGACGCCAAGCGGCCCGCCCCAGGCGTCCTGCTCGCCGGGCGCGCCCCGCCCGCCCGCGACATCCTCGCCCATCAGGATCACGCGCGGATCGCGCTGCATTTCCTGGCGCAGCGCCTCGAAAATCGCCTGACGGAAACTTTTATGGCTCATGATTTTTCCTCCGCAAAAATTCAGTAGCTGGCATAAACATCGGTAAGCAGATCGGCTTCCCCCGGTTCGGCGGCGGCCTTGGCGTCGGCGACGGCGGCCTCGATCATCGCCGCGCTCTCGCGATCAATGGCATCGAGGGCCGCGGCATCGAGCAGCCCGGCCTCGGTCACGCGACGGCGGAACTGGGCTAGCGCGTCTTTTTCGGCACGTAGTTTCTCGACTTCTCCGGGCGCGCGATAGGTGCAGGCGTCACCTTCGAAATGGCCGAAATAGCGGTTGAGCCGGACATGCAGCAGGCTTGGACCATCGCCCGCGCGGGCGCGGGCGATAGCGCTTCCCGCCGCCTCATGGACGGCAAAGAAATCATGGCCATCGACCTCGGTTGCCGGCATCCCGAACCCGGCGGCGCGCTGGCTCTGGCTGCCCGAGACCGACCAGGCGGCGGCCGTCGATTCGGCATAGCCGTTGTCCTCAACGACAAAAATCGCTGGCAGACGCCATACGCTCGCGAGATTGTAGGCTTCGAGCGTGGTGCCCTGGTTGGAGCCGCCGTCGCCCACGAAGGCGATCGCGACGCCGCCGGTTTTGAGCGTCTTCGCGGTCAGCGCGGCGCCGCAGATCAGCGGCGGGCCACCGCCCACGATGCCATTGGCGCCGAGCATGCCGAGGGAAAGATCGGCGATGTGCATCGAGCCGCCCTTGCCGCCGCAAAGCCCATCGCGGCGGCCGTAGATTTCCTTCATCATGGCGCTCACGTCGCAGCCCTTGGCGATGCAATGGCCGTGGCCGCGATGCGTGCTGGCAATGACGTCAACATCGGTGAGATGTTGGCAGACGCCGACGGCGGAGGCCTCCTCGCCAGCATAGAGATGGACGAAGCCGGGGATTTCCCCGGTCGCGAACTCGTCATGCAGGCGCTCCTCGAAATCGCGGATGATGCGCATCGCGCGATAGGCGCGCAGCAATTCTTCACGGCTCAATTGCATCTTGGTTCCTCCGGTTCTTATGCCCCGCGGACGTCGCCGCGCGGGGATGGCGTGTTGAGCGTAGTCTAGTGCAGAAGCGCGGGACGGCGCCAGGGTGGCGCGCGGCGGATAAATGGCGATTTATTGCGAGTGGCGATCAGATTCCGAGATAGGCGCGGCGGATGGCGTCGTCCTCGGCGATTTCGGCCGCCGGGCCCGACATCACCACGCGGCCACTTTGCAGCACATAGGCGCGGTCGGCGATCTGGAGGCTTTCCATCAGGCGCTGCTCGACCAGCAGGATGGTGACGCCGAGCCCGCGGATACGGGCGATCGCGGCGAGAATATCGTCCACCAGACGGGGCGCGATGCCCTGGCTGGGCTCATCGAGCATCAAGAGCCGGGGTTTGGTCATCAAGCCACGGCCGATCGCGAGCATTTGTTGTTCGCCACCCGAGAGTGTCTCGGCACGCTGGCCGAGGCGCTCGCCAAGGCGCGGGAACAGGGTAAGAACGAGATCGAGCGGAGCGAAACGGTCGGCCTCGCCGCGCCGGCTATAGGCGCCGAGGCGCAGATTATCCGAAACCGTCAGGCGGGGAAAAAGCCGCCTGCCCTCGGGCACGAGATTGACCCCGGCGCGCGCGACGCGATGCGCCGGCCAGCCGCCGATGGCGATACCGTCGAGAAAAACCTCCCCCGTCACCGGCATCACCCCGGCGATCGCCTTGAGCAGCGTGCTCTTGCCCGCGCCATTGGCGCCGAGCACCGCGACGATCTCGCCCGTCGCCACCTCGAGCGAGACCGCATGCAGCGCCTTGAGGCCGCGATAGGCGGCGCCGATGCTCTCAAGACGGAGCATAGCGTTCGCCGAGATAGGCACGGATGGTCGCGGGATCGCGCACCACCTCCGCCGGCGTGCCGATGGTCAGCACGCGACCGAGATGGAGTACCACGGCCCGGTCGATCAGCGGCAGCAGGATTTCCATCACATGCTCGACCATGATGACGGTGATGCCCCTGGCGCGCACGGCGCGGATGAGTTCCACCCCGGCCCGCGCCTCGGTCGGTGTCAGGCCGGTCAGGGTTTCATCGAGCAACAGAAGTCGCGGGCGGGTGGCGAGCGCGCGGGCGATCTCGAGGCGCCGCTTGGCCGGCGGCGTGAGCGTCGCGGCGGGCGCATCGGCCAAATCAGCGAGCCCGGCGAAATCGATCACCGCGCGCGCCGCCTGCGCCGCCGCGCGTGGGCGGCGCGTGTGCAGGAAAGCACCGACCATGACGTTTTCCAGCACCGTCATGGACTCGAAACTCCGCACCACCTGAAACGTCCGCGCGATGCCGGCGCGCATGGCCGCCCCCGGCCCGCGTCCGGAAATTTTTTCCCCCGCGAGGCGGATTTCCCCGGCATCGGGCGTGATCTCGCCGCTGATGCTGTTGAAAAGACTGGTCTTGCCCGCGCCGTTGGGGCCGATCAAGCCAAGAATCTCGCCCTCGCGGACGGAGAATGAAATCGCGACATTGGCGGCCACGCCGCCGAAGGATTTACTGAGGGCCGCGATTTCAAGAAAATCCGGCATCGATCCGTCGCTTTCCGGCGATCAGCCCGAACAACCCCTCCGGCCGAGCGAGCGCCACCAGCATGATCAGCCCACCATAGATCATGAGATCGACGCCGCTTCCCGAGCCGCCGAGATAGCTGCGGGTCAGTTCGCTGATCGGCACCTGCACCGCCGCTCCCAGAAGCGGCCCCCACAGCGTGCCGACGCCGCCAATCACCGCCGGCAGGGCGATGAGGATGGAAATCTCGATGGTCATCACGCTGTCGGGGTCGATATAGCCGACATATTGCGCATAGATCGCGCCCCCCATGCCGGTGAGCCCGCCGCTGATCGCCGCCGCCGCGAGCTTGCTCGGCAGGATCTCGACGCCGAGGCTGCGCGCGGCAACCATGTCGTCGCGCACCGCGCGCCACACAAAGCCGAGGCGCGAGCCCTCCAGCAGCCAGGCGAGCGTCCAGGCGAGCGCGGCATAGGCGAGGGTGAGGTAGAAAAACGGCAGCTTGCTGGTGCGGAATTGCAGATCGATCAGGCTTTCGGCCTTGAACGGGATCGTGATGCCACTAGCGCCTCCGAGCAAATCCCAGTTCAGGAATAGAAGATAGCCGATCTCACCGACCACCAGCGTGGCGATCGCGTAATAATGCCCGCTCAGGCGGAACGCCGGCCAGCCGACCAGGAGTGCGGCCGCGCCCGCCACGCCGCCGGCCGCGAACATGCCAAGGCCGGGCGGCACGCCAAGCCGCACGAACAGCAAGGTCGAAACATAGGCGCCGATACCGAAATAGAGCGCATGGCCGAGCGAAACCTGCCCGCAATAGCCGCCGAGAATGTTCCAGCCCTGCGCCAGGCCGGCGTAAAGCAGCGCTATGATCAGAAGATTTTGCGTATAGACATCATGGATCGGCAGCCCGAGCAGGGCCAAGGCCGCGAGCAACACCAAGCCGGCGCTGAGTTCGAGGCGGCGGCGGCGCGCGATCGCGGTGCCGGCCTCGGAGGGTGGCATCAGAGGGTTCCGAACAGGCCGCGCGGGCGGAACAACAGCACCGCGAGATAGATCGCGAACATACCGACCTGCTTAAGCGAGGGTTCAAGAAAGAGCGCGGTGAGCGCTTCCACTTCGCCGATGATCAGGCCTGCCACCAGCGCCCCGAGCAGGCTGCCGAAGCCACCCAGGGCGACGGTGACATAGGCGATCAGCGCGAAATTGGCCCCGACATCGGGAGAGACATAATAGAACCCGGCGAGCATGGCGCCGGCGCAGCCGACGGTGGCACAGCCGAGCCCCCAGCCGAGTGCGAAAATCCGGTCGCGATCGATGCCGATCAACGCCACCGCCTCGCGATCCTCGCGCGTCGCCTCCAGGGCGCGGCCGAACTCGGTGCGCGAGATCGCCATCAGCGCGGCGAAGGCGAGCAGGCACACGAGCCCCGCCGCGAGTTGCGGGAGGGGCAGGGACAACGTCGCGAGCCGAAGCGTGCGTCCGGCGAGCCAGGAATGGTTGATCGCGCGAAAATCACCACCGAAGGCAAACTGCGCCGCGCCACGCAGAAAAATCGCCAGACCAAACGTGGAAAAAATCTGCACCATACCGCGATTGAAACGCACACTGAGCGCGCGTGCGATCAGGCCGTGATAAATCACCACCCCCATGCCGAAAAGCAGGAGGGCAATGATCGGCAATTGCACGATGGGGTCGAGCCCGAAGCCGCGATGGATGAAGAACGTCGCGTACATCGCCAGCATCAACAGCTCGCCATGGGCGAAATTGACCACGTCCATCAGCCCGAAGATGAGCGAAAGACCCGCCGCGACCAAGGCGTAGATCAGCCCCATCAGCAGGCCACCGAGAGCGACCTGCATGACGAGCGCAGGCGTCACGCCTTATGTCCCCAATCCCTCACTTGCCGACATTCCAGACAGGTTCACTGGTTGCGACATCGTCGGGAAAAATCGTGCGGTAGTGGCCGCCGATGACTTGCTGGATGACGGGCGTTGCCTCGGTGTTCTGCCCGCTGGCGTCGAAATGCACGCCACGCCAGGGCATGATGGTATCTGCGCCCTTGATGTCGGTGGCGATCAACGCCTTGCGCAACGCTTCGTTCGTGGCCGTGCCGGCGCGGTTGATCGCATCCGCCAGAACCTGGAGCGCGGTCAGTTCGCGCGAGGTCAGATCGTTGAGATCCTTGCCGCTCCGCGCATGGAATAGCGCGTTCACCGGGGTGATCGCGGGGCGCGAGCGCGTGGCATCAAGCGCGAAAGCGGAGCGGCTCATCACGCCCTCGGCGAGCGACCCGACCGCCTGAAAAAACCCCTCCTGCACGAAGCCGGCATCCTGGGCGAGAAGAGCTTTCGGGTGATAGCCGATCTCCTGCATCGCGCGCAGCAAAAGGATGGCATCGCTGGTATAGGAGGAGGGCATCAGCACATCGGCGTCCGCCGCGCGCAGCCGCTCCACTTCGGTCGATAGCGAGGGGCTGTTGGCGCGATAGCGGATATCGGCCGCGACCTTGATCCCGGCCGCTTCGGCGTCTTTCTTCTGCACGCGGCTGCTGTCGGAGCCGAAAATCGAATCCTCGTAGATCAGCGCGACGCTATGCACCGGGCGCCCGGTTTTCGTGCCGATCTCCTTGAAGAAATCGAACATCGCCTGGGTGAACATCTCGTCTTGCGGCGAGGTCCGAAAAAACCATTGCAGCCCGCGCTGACTGAGGCTTGGCGAGGAATTATCGGATGACATATAAGGGATCTGATAGCGCTCGGCGACCTGGCTGATGGTGACCGCGGTCGCGCTGGTGTAGCTCCCGATGATGGCCACGACATGGTCCTGGGTGATCAGGCGCTCGGCCTCGGCGCGCGCCTTCTGCGGATCGTTCTGACTATCGGCGAAGATCAGGCGCACATGCGCGCCCCCCAAAGCGGGCAAGCCGCCGCCCTGCCCGAGAAGCATCGGAATGTCGTGATGGCCGTTGATGATCTCGGCCTCGGTTTCGATCGCCGCCTTGGCATCGAGGCCAACCTGCGAGCCATTGCCGGTGAGGGGAAACACCGCGCCGATGACGATATCTTCGGCGGCGAATGCGGCGCTCCCGAGAAGCAGCCACGCGCCGGCAAGAAATGCGGCGAATACCGGGCGCGATAATCCTATCATCTCCGATCCCCCTTCATCACGGCGGTGCAGCATGGCAGAGGCGGTCCATCCTCACAAGGACGCACCGCCATCGGCGCTGACATAGCCGCCCGCGATGTCTTCGCCGCGCGCCTCGCGCGGGCGGGCTGAAGCCGGGCCGAAGCCGCCGCCGCCCGAGGTTTCAAGGCGAATGATATCGCCGCACTGCAATCGCAGATTGCCAATTTTCGAAGGCAACGCCTCGGCCTTACCATCCCGCTGCAAGGTCAGCCGCCCGGCCGCGCCGGGTCCGCCGCCGGCCAGCCCATAGGGGCGGAATTTGAAGCGTTCGAGATTGGCGGTGAACACCGCCTCGGGGCAGTCGATACGCCATTCGCGGATCAAGCCGAGGCCGCCGCGCCAGCGCCCCTCGCCCCCCGAGTCCGGGCGCAGCTCGTAGCGCAGGAGGCGGATCGGCATTTCGCTTTCCACCATTTCGATCGGGATATTGGCGTTGTTGTGCATGCCGCAGGAATAGGCATTCGGCCCATCCTGCGCGGGATGGGCTCCACCCCCGCCGACCTCGATCTCGACCAGCACGCCACGGGCGCCATCGGCGGCGATGGTCTGGAAACTACACACATAGGAAACGCCGTAATAGGCAGCGGGAACGCGCTCCGGCACCGCCTGGTGAAGCGCGCCGAGCAGCGTGGTCGCGAGACGATGGGTAACGACGATGCGGTTTGCCACAGGCGCTGGATGCCGCGCGTTCACCACGCTGCCCTCGGGCGCGATGATCGTCAGCGGCCGCTCGCAGCCGGCATTGGCCGGGATCGGTTGTTCGGCGCAGGCAAGCACCGCATAGAGCACCGCCGAAAGCGTCGAGGCGAAGGTCGCGTTGATCGGCCCGCGCGCTTGCGATGCGCAGCCCGAGAGGTCGATCGTCATTTCCTCGCCACGGATGGTGATCGCGGCATGGATGCGAAGAGGCCGATCATCGAGGCCATCGTCGTCAATAAAATCCTCGAAGACATAGCCGCCATCTGGCATATGCGCGATCATTTCGCGCATGGCGCGCTCCGAGGCATCGAGGATGCGCGCCATCCCCACGAGCAGCGCCGCCGCGCCGTATTTCCCCGCCAATCGATGGAGATTGGCGTCCCCGACGGCAAGGGACGCCAACTGCGCCTGCAAATCACCCCACAGCATATCCGGGCGGCGCACATTCTGGCGCAGCATGGCAAGCACTTCCTCGTTCATCACGCCATGGCGCACCAGCTTGAGCGGTGGAATTCTGATCCCTTCCTGAAAAATCTCGGTAGCCGTCGCGCCATAGCTACCCGCGGCGATCCCGCCCATGTCGAGATGATGGCAGCACGTGCCGACCACGGCGATTTTCTGCCCGGCGAAAAACACCGGGCGAAAGGCGAGAATGTCGGGAATATGCTGGCCGCCGCAATAGGGATCGTTGGTGATTACGACATCGCCTTCTTCCCAGGAATCGAGAGGAAGAAAATCATGCGCGACGATCCGCAAGCCGGCGCCCATGGAATTCAGGTGCTGGGGAATGCGCGCCGATTGCGCGACATTGGCGCCACTTTGATCGAATACGGCGGTCGAGTAGTCGAGCAATTCGCGCACGATGGTGGAGCGGCTGGTGCGCCAGATCGTGACATCCATCTCCCCCGCCGCCGCGATCAGCGCATGGCGCAAAATCTCAAGCTCGACCGCGCCCAATTCGCTCATGCGCCCAATTCCTCACGTTGCGCGATCAACGCCCCCGCGGCCGCTTGGGCGCAGCGCCAGCCCGGCGCGATGAAGACGCTGGTATAGTCTTCCTCGATCAGCGCCGGCCCGGTGATCGGCCCGATGATCGGCCCGGTGAGCGCGGCGCGATGGTGGATGGCGACCGCGCGCCAGGCGCCATCAAGCCAGACCGCGCGTTGCCGTGGCGGACGCGAAGTGCCGGCGGGTTGCACGCGCTCGGTTGCGCGCATCGCGAGACGCCCGATCGCGACAAGACGCACCGTCACGATCTCGACCGGGTCCGCGGGATTGGCATAGGAAAAGCGCTTGCGATGCTGCGCATGAAAGGCCGCGATCAGCTGCGCGAGCCCCGCCGTCGTCGGGCCGGGGTCGTCCCACGCTACCGTCAATTCGAAAGCCTGGCCACGATAGCGGAGGTCGGCCGCAAGGCGGCATTCGGTATCACTGGGGGCAATGCCATCCGCCGCCAGGAGGGCCGCGCCGCGTTGCCGAAGATCACCGGCGATGGCCGCGAGTTGTGGCAGATGCGCGGCATCGGCCGGCATCACGCGGCTTTGCGCGAGATCGTGCTTGATATCGGAATGCAAAATGCCGAGAGCGGAAAAAGTGCTGGCGTCGGCGGGAAAGATCACTTCGCTGATGCCGAGTTCCTCGGCTACCTCGATCGCGTGCAGGCCGCCGGCGCCGCCAAAGGAGAGCAGCGAGAAATCGCGCGGATCGAGCCCGCGCTCGAACAGGCTGAGGCGAATGGCGTGCGCCATGGTAGCGTGTGTGAGAGAAAGCATGCCCGCCGCCGCCGCATCCACGGAGAGCGCGAGAGGATCCGCGATCCGCGCCGCGATCGCCACGCGCGCGGCATCGCGATCCAGCGGCATGGCGCCGCCCAGGAAAAAATCGGCATCGAGCCGGCCGAGCACGAGATTGGCATCCGTGACCGTCGGCGCCGTGCCGCCGCGCCGATAGCACGCCGGGCCAGGCCGGGCGCCGGCGCTTTCCGGGCCGATGATCAGCCGTTGTCCGGGTGCCAACGCGGCGATCGAGCCGCCGCCAGCGCCGATCGTGCGGATCTCGACCATCGGCAGGCGCACCGGCAAGTCGTCGATCTCGCCTTGCATCGTCGTGCTGATATCGCCGTCCTGGAGCACGGAGACATCGAAGCTGGTGCCGCCCATGTCGATGCCGACGAGATGCCGGCGATCGAGCTGATGCGCGAGCAGCCGCGCCGCCGCGGCGCCGCCGCTCGGCCCCGAAAGCAAAAGCCGCACCGGCTCGGCGCGCGCCACGGCGGCGCTGCACACGCCACCATTCGACTGCACGAGCAGCAAGGGCGCCGCCAGCCCAGAGGCTTTGAGCCGCCGCGCCAGATTGTCGAGATAGGCGCCGACCACCGGCATCAAGAGGGCGTTCAGAACGGTCGTCGAGCTGCGCTCGTATTCGCGAATTTCCGGGCTGATCTCGGAAGAAATCGCAACTGGCAGGCCTGGGCAGGCGCCAGCGAGCCGGTCGCGCAGCCGCTGCTCATGGCCGGGGTTGACATGGGCATTGAGAAAAACGATCGCGACCGCCTCGGCCTGGAGAGCGCGCACGCGCGCGATGCAGGCCACGATCGCGGCCTCGTCAAGCGCCAACTCGATGCCCCCATCGCCGCCGATCCGCTCGGCAACGCCGATCCGCCGCGCGCGCGGGATCAAGGGCGGCGGACGGCGCGGCCGCAGCCCGTAGATGTCGCGCCGCGCATGGCGGCCGATTTCCAGAACATCGCGGAACCCCGCCGTGGTGATCAGCACACCGCGCGCGAGGCGGCGTTCCAGCACGGCGTTGGTGGCGATCGTCGTGCCGTGCAGCAGCAGACGGATATCGGCCAAAGAAAAGCCAAACCGCCGCGCGGCCTCGGCGATCCCGGTGAGCAGGCCGGCCGAGGGATCCTCGGGCGTGGTCGGTGTTTTCAGGGAATGGAGCGCGCCGGTGCGCTCATCGAGGATTTCAAGATCGGTAAAAGTGCCGCCGATATCGATACCGATCCTGATGCTTCCTGGTGTCAAATCCCGCGCTCCAGACTATGCGGGATCGATCAGCACGCCGGGATTGAGGATGCGGTGCGGATCGAGCGTCTGCTTGGCCGCGCGCAAGGCGGCGGCGAAGAGGTCGGGCCGTTCCTGGTCGTACCACGGACGATGATCGCGCCCGACCGCGTGGTGATGGGTGATGGTGCCACCGGATGCGATCAGCGCCGCGCCCGCGGCATCCTTGATCGTCTGCCACTGTTCCATCAACCGCTCCGGCGCGCCGAGCGCGTGGAAGGAAAAATAGGGCGCCGGCCCATCCGGATAGGCGTGGGTGAAGCGGCAGGTGACTTGGCCTGGCCGCCCCGTTGCTTGCAGAATGGCGGCCTCGGTAGCCGATTTCACCGCCGCGTGGAACGCCTCGAAACGATCCCAGGTGATGGCGGTCTCGAAGGTGTCGGCGATGACGCCCCAGCCGGTGGTGTGCTCGCGAAGGTAGGGCATGCGGATGAAGGCGGTCCGCCAGCGCTCGGCGGCCCCCGCGCGATGGGCATCCGCCGCCGCCGGCGCCTCGGCTGTGCCGCCATGATCGGTGCAGCATTCGAGCGCCCGTTTCATCGCGGCCTCAAGCGGGTGATCGCCGGATTCGAAGGCGAGCACCATGATCGCCGCGCTGCCATCGCCGGCGCCGGTGTTGTGCGCCTCCTCGGGGTCGAGAATGCGGCAATTCGCGGGATAGAGGCCGGCCTGCAGCAGCGCCCGCACCGCTTTCGCGGCGGCATAAAAACTCGGGAAGCGCAGCGCGCCGCCGGCGCGAAAGCGCGGGCGGTCCTGCAGGCGCATCCAGGCCGAGGTGATAACGCCGAGAATGCCCTCGCTGCCGATGAACAGCCGATCCGGGCTTGGCCCGGCGCCCGAGCCGGGCAGCCGGCGGGTTTCCATGACGCCCGTGGGCGTCACGACGCGCAGGCTCTCCACCATGTCGTCGATATGGGTGAAGAGGGTCGCGTAATGCCCGCCGGAGCGGGTGGCGATCCAGCCGCCGAGCGTCGAGTATTCAAAACTCTGCGGAAAATGGCGGAGCGTGAGGCCATGCGGCTTGAGCTGCGCCTCGAGCGCCGGGCCCAAAACGCCGCCTTCGATGCGGGCCGCGCGCGAGGTGGGATCGACCTCGCGCACCTGGTCGAGATGGCAGAGATCGAGCGAGACCGCGCCGCGATAGCGCCCCGCCTCCAGCCGCGCCTCGACACCGCCGACCACCGAACTGCCGGCGCCGAAGGGAATGAGCGCCGCTCCCGCGCCCCCGGCCCAATCCATGATCGCGGCAATATCCGCTTCATTGCGTGGGTAGGCGACGATATCGGGCGCCGTGCCATACTCGCCGGCGAGGCCCCGCACGGTATCGGGGAAGGATTTGCCGTAGGTGTGGCGGGCGCGGTCGTAAATTTCGCTGCGGCAGCACGCCGCCAGGGCAGGGGGCGGGGTCAGCCGCGGGGGCGGCAGACGCAACCCCTCAAGCGGGGGGGCGAGGCGGGTGGCGAAATCGGACACGCCGAAGCGCCGCGCGTAGCGCTGGCGGACGAGGTCCAGCTCCTCCCGCGTCGCGCCCTCGCCTTCCCGTCCCCAGCCGAAATGCTTGAGCCGCGCCGCTGTCATGTTCCGCCTCCCGCACCATGATGATCCCCGCGCACCGGCGGCGCCGCTTTCGCCAACCCGCTCAAGCGACCATCGGCAGGCCGGAAAGCGCCTCGGCGAGCGCCGTCTCGTCGTAGCCGCCATCCTCCAGCTTGCCCGCGAAGTAGTCCATATAGGCCTGCATGTCGAAATGGCCGTGGCCACAGAGGTTGAACAGGATGGCGCGGGAAACGCCTTCTTCCTTGCAGCGGAGCGCCTCGTCGATCGCCCCGCGCACGGCATGGTTGGCCTCCGGCGCCGGCAGGATGCCCTCGGTGCGGGCGAACTGAACCCCGGCCTCGAAGCATTTCGTCTGCGTGTAGGCGCGCGAGCGGATGAGGCCGAGTTCCTGGGTCAGGCTGACCAGCGGCGCCATGCCGTGATAGCGCAAGCCCCCGGCGTGGAAGCCCGGCGGGATAAAGGTCGAGCCCAGCGTGTGCATTTTCACCAGCGGCGTGAGATGGCCGGTATCGCCGAAATCATAGGCGTAGCGGCCGCGCGTCAGGCTCGGGCAGGCCGCCGGCTCGCAGGCGATGATGCTGGGCTGGCGCCCGCCGCGCAGCCCGGCGCCGATGAAGGGAAAAGCGATGCCGGCGAAATTACTGCCCCCGCCGGTGCAGCCGACGACGATATCGGGATAGTCATCGGCCATCTCGAACTGCGCCAGCGCCTCCAGGCCGATGATCGTCTGGTGCATCAGGACGTGGTTGAGCACGCTGCCGAGCGCGTATTTCGTGTCGTCGCGCTGGGCCGCGACTTCCACCGCCTCGCTGATGGCGATGCCGAGGCTTCCCGTCGAGTCCGGGTCGTGCGCGAGGATCTGGCGGCCGGCCTCGGTCTCCATGCTCGGGCTCGCGACACAGCGCGCCCCCCAGGCCTCCATCAGCGCCTTGCGGTAGGGTTTTTGGTGAAAACTCACCTTGACCATGAAGACGCTGACCTCGAGCCCGAAAATCGCGCCGGCATAGGCCAGCGCCGAGCCCCACTGGCCGGCGCCGGTCTCGGTGGCGAGACAGCGCACGCCGGCTTCCTTGTTGTAGAAAGCCTGCGGCACGGCAGTATTCGGCTTGTGGCTGCCGGCCGGGCTCACGCCCTCGTATTTGTAATAGATGCGGGCCGGCGTATCGAGCGCGCGCTCCAGCCGCCGCGCGCGATAGAGCGGCGAGGGGCGCCATTGGCGATAAACATCGCGCACGGGGCCGGGGATTTCGATGTAGCGCTCGGCCGAGACCTCCTGCTGGATCAGCGCCATCGGGAACAGCGGCTCAAGATCCTGCGGCCCGATCGGCTGCCGCGTGCCGGGATGCAGCACCGGCTCGGGCGGGCGCGGCAGATCCGCAACGAGATTGTACCACGCCTTGGGAATGCGGGTTTCGTCGAGCACGTATTTGACCGTGTCGGCCATCTTGCGTTTTCCTTCTTGCCCATCCAGCGCGGCGCGGCTTTGGCCACATGATCACGCGCGCGGGTGGAAGCGTCAATCGCCCGATGCAACGCAAGCCGGTGCAACGCAAGCTAAAGCGCTGGCGGGGAAAGCGGGGAATTTTTCCGCGACCAGCGCGGCGTAGCCAGCGGCGAGGCGGGCCGGGGCGCGGCTTTCGCGCACGCGGCGGAGGGTTTCCTGTTGCGCGGCATAGCGGGCGGGATCAGGAGTTTCCACCACCCCGGCGATCGCCGCCGCCATCTCCTCGACCCCAGCGCAGAGCTGGCCGAGATCGCCCCAGCGGGCGAACAGGTCATCGATGATCGGGATCGGGGTCGCGATCATCGGTTTTCCCCAGGTGATGGCGTCCACCACCGCACCACTCGCCGAGAGCGCGTAATATTCCGGGGCGAGCGGCATCAGGATGTAGTGCATGGCGGCGAGCCGCGCGGTAAAGGCTTCGCGGGTGAGACCGCCATGGTCCGGCTTGTGGGCGAGGGCGGCAAAGCGAGGGTCTTGCTGATCACCCCGGATCATGCCGATGACATAAAACGCCACCCGGTCGCCAAACCGCGCTTTCATCCGCTCGGCGAGATCGAGGAAAACCGCGATCCCCTTGGCTTTGGTCGCCTGCCCGACGAGGCCGAAGCGCCAGGGCGGGGCGAAGGAGGGCGCCGGCGCTGCGCTCAATTCGGCGAGGTTGACCGGCAGCGGCAGCACATCGGCGCGCGCCCCGGCCGCGGGCAGGCGGCGCGCAAGCTCGCGCCGGATCGCCTCCTCCAGCACCAGGAACCGCACGCTGGGCGGGTGCTTTGCGGCCAGCGCCGCGCGCAAATCGAAGGCGCGGCGGAGCGGGTTGCGTGAGCGCCAGCCGGTGATTTCGTTGAGATTGCCGTGCATGCCGAGATGCGCGCCCACCACCCGGCGATCGAGCCGGGCGATCAGCGAGGCGGCGAACACGGCGGTCGAGGTCGCGGAAAGCAGGAACAAAAGTATTTTTTCGCCCGCCGCCACGCCGGCCAGCGCCCGGCGCAGCGTGGTAAACTCGCGCGCCGCGCGCCGCGCCGAGGCAATGTGGGTTTTGCCTTGCAGATACGCGGGATCGGCGGCGGGGAAAAACCCGATCCGCTCGCCAAAACCGTGAGCGAGGATGCGGCCCAGCTCGGCGAGATGCCCGGCCTCGGCGAAAACGCGAATTTTCTCGCCGGGAAAGGCGCGGGCGATGGTTTCGATGGTGGCGGCATTGCCGGGGACATGCGCCCGCCCCCGCCAGGTCATCTCAAGGATCAGGATCACGAAGCGCTTACCGGGGGCGAATGGGGTTGAATTTGAGCAGACACGGGCCGGAAAATTCTTTATGGGCATGGCATAGGGAAGGTTAGAAAAAGGTGAAACGTGACGGTATCGGCAATCAATGAGAAAGTAAGCTATGCCTATATCGACTGCCTGCGCGGCTACGCCATTCTGCTCGTCATCACCTGCCATCTCACCTATAGCTACCTTGATCTGCCTTATCCCGTCCATCGCCTGACGATGCTGGGCTGGCATGGCGTGCAGCTTTTCTTCCTCACCAGTTGCCTCACCCTGCTGATGTCCTGGCGGGGCGAGGTTTCGCGGCTTGGCCAGGCCGATATCGGCGCTTTTTTCCTCCGCCGCGCCTTTCGCATCATGCCGGCCTATTATCTCGGCGGCCTGCTCTATTTCTGGCTCGACTCGCCGGCGCATGGTTTCGATCTCGGGCAATTCCTCACCGCCTATGGTTTCGTCAATCTCTGGCACCCGCTGACCGCGCCGACGGTGATGGGCCAGTGGTCGGTGATCCCAGGGGGCTGGAGTGTCAGCGTCGAATTCACCTTCTATGCCCTGTTCCCGCTCATCGCCGCCGCCGTGACGTCGCTGCGGCGGGCGGTTTTTTTCACCCTTGGCGCGCTCCTGCTGGCGATCCTCGCCAACCGGATCGGCTTTCTGCTTTGGGGGCACGTCTATTCGACGCGGGCGGTCGAGGATATTCTCTATTTCTGGTTTCCCAACCAATTGCCGGTTTTCGCGTTCGGCACCGTGATTTTCTTTCTGCTCGAACGCGGCGCCTTCCTTCTTCCTGGGCGGCGGATCCCCGGGCGATGGGCGGATGGCGTGGCCCTGGGCGCGCTGGCGCTGTTTTTCGCGCTTTCCTGGCTCGGGTTTCCGCAATGGGCGGGCGAAAACGCCTGGATCCTCGGCATGGCCCAGGCCGCCGCCTTGCCGCTCGGCCTCTTCGTGCTGGCGCTGGCGCGGGCAGAGCCGGGGTTTTTCGTCAATCCCGTCGTGGCGTGGGTGGGGAAAATCAGTTTCAGCGCCTATCTGCTGCACTACGCCGCGATCGAGCTGCTCCCCGAGCGTTTTCCCCGCCTGTTCCACACCCACGCGACCGGCATTGCCGCGATCGTGGCCTATGCCGGCGGCTGGCTGGTGGTGACGGGCGCGACCTGCGGAGCGGCCTTCTGCACCTATCGCGCCATCGAATTGCCGATGATCAATGTCGCCAGAGGGATCAGCCGGGCGCGCCGGATGCGGCTTGCCGGGGCGGTCGCGGGCCAGTAGAGAAATTCTTCTCACGAACAGAGAACGCCCCATGCCGCCCGCCTCTCGCACGCCATCCGTTGCTATTGTCGTGCTGAACTGGAATGGCCGAATGAACAGATTGCAAAATTTTTAACATGAACACCACACCTTCCGCTAAATTTATTGCTTATTATTTGCCACAATTCCATCCAATCCCAGAGAATGATGAGTGGTGGGGAAAGGGTTTTACAGAATGGACAAATACAGCAAAGGCTGTTCCAATGTTTTGTGGCCATTATCAGCCGCATATTCCTGCTGACCTTGGATTTTACGATCTTCGTGTGCCAGAAACCAGACTTGCACAGGCAGAAATGGCGAGGGCATATGGGATAACAGGATTTTGTTATTACCATTATTGGTTTGGTGGGCGGCAAATTCTTGAAAAGCCCTTTCAATCTGTCCTTGAATCAGGGCAGCCAGATTTTCCGTTTTGTCTCTGCTGGGCGAATCAGACTTGGACGGGGATTTGGCATGGGGCGCGAAACCGAATTCTTATTGAACAGACCTATCCCGGAGATGAAGACCATAAAGCCCATTTCGAGACGTTGCTTCCCGCCTTCCACGACCCGCGCTATTTACGGGTGAACAACAAGCCAATTTTCGTAATTTTCAAACCGGACGAGCTTCCCGATCCCAAAGCAACGCTGGATTTGTGGCAGGGCATGGCAGCGAGGGCGGGCCTTCCGGGCCTGCATGTTGTTGCGGTTGGCAATGCACATCCAGGGCGCTGGAATCCGCTCGATCATGGTTTCGATGCTACGACGCCACAGCCTATTTTCCCCATAAGGCCATGGATTTCGCGACGAAAACCATTTCAATGGTTAAAGCAAAAATATCAAATAGCACGCGGAATGCCGACCGTACATGAATATGGGGACTGGATAAAATCATTGAACCATGACAACGTTTTTGGCGAAAATTATTACCCATGCTTAGTTCACGCCTGGGACAACACCCCAAGATCAGGCAAAAATGGCGTAGTATTAAAAAACTCCACGCCAGAACTATTTAGGCGCTCTATGAAGCAGGCGTTGGAGAAAATAAACAATAGACCAGAAGAGAAGAAAATAATTTTTTTAAAATCATGGAATGAGTGGGCTGAAGGAAATCATTTAGAGCCAGATTTAATATATAAACACGCATATCTTGAAGTAATAAAGCAAGAAATTGCACACAATAAATCATAAAATATAATTTATTAATTATGCGAAGGCTAAATTGTGGATCATCTAAATTATTACGGTCAATCAAGGCCGGAGATATCGATCATGTTGCCGCCAGTGCGACAGCGCATCCTCGAAATTGGGTGTCCCGAGAGCTTGTTTCTCCAAAGCATCACAGGGGCAGAAGAAAAAAATTACATTTATTTGGATGGTGTTGTTTTTTTTGTTGTCGCTTTCATTACAAAGGCCCGCTATGATAAAGATCTGTTTAATATTCTGTTTGTCAACGATTGGGAATGTATGGATTAGAGGTATTCTGGATCGCAACAATTTCCGCTTTTTTACTGAAAAGAGCCCGCGGCGCAGTCTGTCATCCGCCGGCTTCGTTGTAGAGGAACTCCATGGAATCAACGGCGAAATCGAGTTTGGCTGGTCGAAATGGCAGCTCGCCTATTCCGCAATTGCTGTGCTTTCGATTGCTCTATCTTTTGGCTACTTTAGCGACATAAAACATTTGCAATTCGCGTTCCGAGCGCGGCCGAATCGCTGATGCCGCCCGCACCGAACCCCTCTGCCGTCGGCGTCGTCATCCCCTATTACCAGCGCCGTGCTGGCTTGCTGGCGCGCGCCGTGGCTTCGGCGCTTGAGCAGGAAGATGCGGTTTTCGTTGTGGTCGTCGATGATGGCTCGCCGCTGCCCGCGCGTGACGAGCTTGTCACCCTGCCCGAAGCCGCGCGCGCGCACGTCAAACTGATCGAACAGAAAAACGCTGGCGTCGCGGCGGCGCGCAATGCGGCGCTCGATGCCATCCCCGAGACGATCGAATGGATCGCTTTTCTCGATTCCGATGATGCCTGGCGCCCTGGCCATCTCGCCAATGCCCGCGCGGCGCTGCGCCAGGGTGCCGATCTTTATTTCGCCGACCATAAGCGCGAAGGCGCCAATCTCAGCCGCTTCGCCGAATGCGGGATCGATGCCAACGCCGGCGAAAAACTGCCCGAGGGCAAGAATCTCTATCGTTTTACGGGTGATCTTTTCGCGACCGTTCTGCGCAAATCCCCGGTCGGCACCTCGACCGTGGTGTTCCGTCGGTCGCTTGCCCCTGACCTTCGCTTTCGGCGCGAATTATTCGGCGCCGAGGACACGATGTTCTGGCTCACGCTCGCCCATCATGGCGCGCAATCGGCTTTTTCGCTTGAGGAAGAGGCGGATTACGGCTGGGGCGTGAACATTTTCGCCGGCGCCGGCTGGGGCAGCCCGACCAGCCTGCGCCTGCTTGTCAATGTCGCCGCGTTCCACCGCATGGTGCCGGAAATTTTTCCCCTGCCCCCCGACCTCGCGGCCTGGAACGCCAATTGGCGCCGGCAGGTGCGGCGCGATTTCGCGCTCAGCTTTCTCCATCTGCTGCGCCAGCGCAAAAAAATCGACTGGCGGTCAGCTTGGCGCTTCCTCCGTGCCGAACCCGCCCTGCTCGCCGACCTCGCCGCCGCCCCGCTCCGCCGCGGGCGCTAGGGCTTTGCCCGCCTTCTATTTCGGCGCCGGCTTGGCGCCTGGTTTGCGCGTGTCGGGCTGTGGTTTGAGGAAGGTCGAAGTCACCGGCGCTGTCTTCTTGTCGGCTTTCGGTTTCTTGGCCTCGCGGTTGCCGCGTTGCTTGTCGCCCTTGCCCATGGTCCTTGCCCCTTATGTTGAGATGCCGCCCGCCCCCACAAGCTGAAAATCGTGCGGCGAGGCCGCGATCAGGTTGTGCCGGCATCAGGTAAAGCCATTACGGCCATTCCATGCAAGCGCAAAATAAAGCCCCGCTCGCGCCGCCGCGAGCCGCCCGCCGCAACATCAAGCGGGAAAAGTTTTTTGGTTCTTTTTTTCAAAAAAGAACAAGAAAAATCCCTTCTTTTTTACAAAAAAGAAGCAAAAAATTTTTATCCCCAAGGTTTTGGATAGCGCTGCGCGTAGGACTCGGGCGCTGCGCGCCATGGCCGCGCGGTCGACGGTCAGGAACCGGCGAAAAGCAGATCGAGCGCGCGGGTGATGCTCGCGCGGTGTTCGGCCAGGGAAAAGACCTTGCGCCGCAGCTCCCGCCGGGGAATGCAGGCCAGCGCCTGGGTGACGAAAACATGGCGCCGCCCCTCGATCTCGAAAACCGGGTTGAGATCGCTGATCGGTTTTTGGATGACCGCCTCGGGCATCAGCGGCACGACAATCCGGGTCGCGAGCGCGGCCAGCAGCTCGGCCTGCACATCGACGACATAGCCGCCCCCGCCGCCCAGCAGCAGCGGGTGGACATCGAAGCGCGACATCAGAAATCCCGGAAGCGGCCGAGCGGCAGGCCGTTCGGCGGCGGGATATGGGCGTTCCAGGCGGCGATCGCGGCGCGGTTTTCCGCCAGCCAGCGCTCCGCGCCGAGGGCCGCGATCTCGGCCCTGATGCCGCGCTCGCAGGCCCGCGACAGATTGATCCCCAAGCCGCGGGCTTGGTGCAGCAGCGCCTCGGGCAACGTCACGTTGGTCGCGCGCCGAGCGGGACGCGGGGAAGGGACGGAAGCGGCGAGGCGCGGCATGGCCTGCTCCATGAAACATGCGCATGGATTATGCGCATATGAAATGCGCATGCCAAGGTGCCCTATCTGCCGCGCCCCATCTCGGGAAAGCGCAGCGCGGCGATGAGGTCGGCGCGGCAGGCGCGGCAGGCGATGTAGTTGGGGCCGGCGAAATCCTCGTCCTCGATGGCGTATTCCTTGAATGCCACGCCTTCCGGGAACAATTTTCCGACGACAAAACCGCGCTCGGCAAAGAATTTATAATAATCTTCAAGAAAATCCCGGGTTCTGAGGTTGATCAGGCCGTATTCGAACTGCACGATATCGATCGCGTCGCGAGAAAATGCTTCGGAAAAGCCGCGTAAAACCGAGAATTCTGCTCCCTCGACATCGATTTTGAGGAAATCGATGTGCTCGATCCCGGCTTCGCGCAAAAACCGATCGCCCGTGGTGACGCGCGCCGCGACTTCCTCGATGGTCGTGATCCCATGCGCCTCGGCGGAAACCTCGACCGCCTCGCGGATCGTGCTGCTCGCCGTGTTGCTCTCGGAGGAGGCAAAAAGCGTGATTTTTCCCTCCCGCTCGCCGAGCCCGATGGGATGGATGGCAAGCCGGGCGCCAAGCGGGGCGGCGTTTTCCGCCAGGATCGCTGCCGTCGCCGGGGCGATCTCGAAGGCATGCACCCGCGCGCCGGGCAGTTTTTCGCAGGCCGCGATCGACCACTCCCCGACATTGGCGCCGACATCGAGGAGAACGCCCGGCTGAAACGGCGCCAGCGCCGCCAGCAGCGCCACTTCGCCGTTGAGATGGACATCGTATTGCCGGTTTTTCCAGGCATCGAGCGCATGGCCGGCGAAATCGGCGAACGCAAGCTGGCGCGGATCGCGCCGATCCCGCATCATGTGGCGCGCCAGCCACGCCCGGTTCCCCGGCCCCATACGGTCAAGCAGGCGCATGAGCAGGGCGAGCTGGGCGCGCGCGGCGAGACGGGAAAAATTAGGCATGAACGGCGATATCCTCGATCAAACCCATGAACCCGTGGCGGCGGGAAAAACCATCGGCGTCGTGGTGCCGACCTACAACCGCGCCAGCTTCCTGCCCGAGACGCTCGACGCCATCCTCGGCCAGACCAGGCCGCCGGATGAGATCATCGTCGTCGATGATGGCTCGACCGACGCGACCCCCGAAGTGCTCGCCCGCTATGCGCCGGGCGTGCGGACAATTCGGATAACGAATTCCGGTGATCTGGTGGCGCGCAATACTGGCGTGCGGGCGGCTGCGAGCGATCTCATCGCGTTTTGCGACAGCGATGATCTGTGGCGGCCGGGCTATCTCGCGGCCGTCGCGCGGCTGTGGCAGGCCGAGCCGCGCACCCGCGCCGCCTATGGCGATTTCGTCATCGTCCGCGACGGCGTTTGGGGAACGGAGCGCAAATTCGCCGGCGCCCCGCCCGGATTCTGGGAGGGCCTGCGCGCCCTCGGCCCGGATATCGCGGTGTTCGATGCGCCGATCCTGCCGCGCCTCATCGCCTATCAGCCGTTTTTCCCCTCCGCCATGACCGTCGATCGCGTTTTTTTCCTGGAGGCCGGCGGCTGGGACGAAGCCACGGGCGTCGGCACGGATTTCACGACCGCGCTGCGCGTGGCCGAAGATGCGCCGATTGGCGTCGTGCAAACGCCGCTGGTCGGCATCCGCAAACATAGCGGGAATATCTCTGGCGATTTGCAGAAAATGAACCTCAACGACGCTCGCGTGCTCGAACACGTGCTGCGCACCCGCCCGGCCGTGCGGCCCCATGCCGCGTTGATCCAGGCGAGCATCGCGCGGCGCCGGCGTGATGCCCTGGAGACCGCGTTCGTGCGCGGTGATTTCAAATCGGTGCGGGCGATCCACGCCCTGCTGCCGGCGGCCGAGCGGGGCGGAAAAATCGCCATCAAACACGCCGTGGCCGCACTTCCAGCGCCGCTCGCGCGCCTGCTGGCGGGCGTGCTGCTGGCCGCCGGCTCCGCCCGGAGCGCCGCCTGAAACGCCGCTTGTCATGGCCCCGGCGCCGCCGAGAACCGCGCCAGCCGGGCCGAAAACGCCCGATGCGCGGCGGGAAAGGCGCGGATGGCGGCGAGCCCGTCGGAGGATGCTGGCGCCGGGCTGACCACCACGATCAGCGGCACGCCCGCTCCGCCATGCAGGCTGCGCCAGCCCTGCAACAGCCGCAGCCGCAAGCCCGGCCCCATCCCCTGCCCAGCCACCCAGAGCGCCGAGACGCTGCCCCGGAACGGGCCTTCCGACTCCGCCCGCGTCAGCACCAGCCGCCACGGCGGCACGGCCTCGAGCAGCGGACGAACGGCCGCGTCCGCCGCGCCGGCCTCGCCGGTGAATTGCCGGAGCGCGGTCAGCACCAGCGTCGGGTCGGTGCGCGGCGGGAAAGCCGCGAGCCACACCCGCACCCCCTCCGCCGCGCAGTCATACGCACCCAGCACCCCGTTCGCCTCTCGCAGCGCGGCTGGCCGGGATGACGGCGCCGGCGTGCAGCCGTCCAGGAGATTTTCCGGCAGCCCGACTGTTTGCGCGGCGGCCGCGCGGTCGAACCCGTAGGCGACCAGCGGGGCAGCCAGCGCGAGGAGGCCGAGCAGCAGGGCCGTCCCGAGCAGCCCGCCATGCGGCGGGGGAGAAAAATCACGGCGCGGCGCCACAACCGCCGGCGCCTCGCGGAATGGCAGGCCGAGCAGGATCAGCAGGAAGGTGACGAGGGCGAAAAACCCCCAGCCATAGATGATGTGATCGGCCGTCGCCGCCTCGGCGCTGCCAAGGATATGGCCGAGCGAGACGATGCCGAGCGCCCGCAGCCCATTGGCGATGATCGGCACGACGATCGAGGCGACGATGAACGCCGCCCGCCGCCACGGGCTTTCATACATCACCCCGGCATAGAGTACGCCGAAAGCGATCGAGGCGATGAGGAACCGCAACCCGGCGCAGGCTTCCGCGATGTAAAAGCTGCCTTCGGGGATTTCGATGGTGAAACCGTTGGAAAAATGCGGAATGCCGATCAGGTCGAGGCCGTGATTGATGAAGGCGGCGGTGAAATCCTGGAGCATCGGCACGAGAAAGCCGCCGAACGGCACCAGGAAAAACAGATAGAGGAAGGGCAGCGCGAGCAGCCAGTAGAATCGCCAGCCGAGCACGGCGAGCAGCAGAACCTCGACAAAACCCATCGCGGCAAGCTGGCGGCCTTCCATGATGCCGAGCCGCTCGGCCGCGAACCAGGCCAGCCCGAGCGGTAGCGCCGCGAGCAGCACAAGGGGGACGGGGCGCGGTTGGACGCCGGCGAGCGCGGCCCGGCGGTCCCAGATCAGCCAGAGCGCGATCGGCAGCACGAGAAAGCCGTGATTATAGGCGGTCGAGGCCGCCCAGGTCGCGACCGCGGCCGCCGCTTCACGATGAAACGCCGCCCCGAGCAGCACCAGCCCCAGCGCCAAGGCCGGCGCGGCGCGGCGCAGCCCCGCCCAGGCGCTCGTGGTCTCGACCGGCAAGACAGCACTCACGCGCATAGGCTCGGCTCCCGCGCCGGGGTGAAAACCGCATCGAGCGGCGCGAGTGCCGCGGCCCAGTCATAGCCGCGCTCGACCGCCGTGCGCGCTGCCGCACCCAGGCCCGGATGGCGCCCCTCGAGCACGGCGGCGGCGCGTGCGATCATCTCCGCCGGCCCGTCGGCCAACAACAAATCACGCTCCGGCATGGCGTTGATCCCCTCGAAGGCCTGGGGCGAGGCCAACACCGGGCGGGCCATCGCCATCGCCTCCAAAACCTTGTTCTGGATGCCGCGCGCGATGCGCAAGGGTGCCACGATGAGCGCGGCGTGGGCAATATAGGGCCGGGTGTCGGCAACCCGCCCGGTGACATGCACCCCCGCTTGGCGCGCCAGGCGCCGCAACTCGGCCGCCGGCCTGGCGCCGACGATATAAAATTCCGGGGGCTGGGCGCGCTCCCTGAGCGCCGGCAGGACGCGCCGCGCAAACCATGTCACGGCATCGACATTGGGCCAGTAATCCATCGTGCCGGTGAAGACGATGGCCGGCGCGGCGTCGGGAAAAGGATTTTCGAAGCCGTGCGCCGGGTCGAAATAGGTAAGATCGACGCCGTTATTGAGCGGGCGCACGCGCCGGGCGGTTTCCGGCGCCAATTCGGCGAAACGCTGGCATTCCGCCTCGGAGACGAGAAAACTGCGATCGAAAAAGGCGACGGCCTGGCGCTCGAAGGCCAGCAGCGTGCGCCCCTCGCGTGCCCAGACCGCGCGCATCGGCCAGCGTGCCCCGGCAGCATAAGCCGTCCATTTCTCGGAATCGAGATCGACGAGATCAAGCACGCGCCGTCCTCCCGCGAGCGTCCCCCGCATCGCGTAGGGCGCCATCGCCGAGGAATAGACGAAAACGTCATCGATTTCGCGCGCGGCGAATTTCTCCGCGACCCAGCGTGCGAGAGCGGCGCTGTGGAAATAATCGAGGGTGAGCGGCCGGCCGGGACGAAGCCCGAGCAGCGCGCGGAATTTCTGCCGCCCGCGCGCGAGCGGAAAACAGGCGAGATCGGCGCAGAGCGCGCGCAATTCCCCCAGATGCCGCCAATCCTCGGGATCGTCGATGAGGGCGCCGAGATGAATATGATGGCTCCGCGCGAGATGGCGCAGGATGTGAAAGGCGCGGATTTTTTCGCCCTTATCGGGCGGATAGGGAACACGATGGCTGAGAAAGAGGAGATTGCGCACGGTCTAGCCGATCCCGCGCACGATGGCAGGCCCGAGGAGATTGGCGAGCCAGAGCGGCAGACGTTTCCAGGCCGCGATCATGAGCTGGTATTTCGGGTTGAGCGGGTTCTTCTCCGGCACCGCCTCGCCGGGGCCAAGATAATAGCGATAACGCAGCGGGGTGGGCGAAAACCCCCAGTTCTTCTTGAAGGAAAACGCTCCGGTGCCGATCTTGCTGCGGCCGAAATCGAACAGGGTGCAGCCCCGCGCGGCGGCGTGGCGCATCACTTCCCAATACATGAAATCATTTGCCGCCCGCCCTCGCGCCTTCGCCGTGCCGCCGCCGTAATAGGGCAGCACTTCGTCGCGGAAATAGAAATTCAGCACCGCGGCGATCGGCGCTTCACCATCGAAAACGGTGAGGACATCGGCGCAGTCAGCGAAAGTGTCGAGGAGGGCCTGAAAATAGCGGCGCGCAAAAACCGGCGTGCCGAGATTGCGCACACTCTCGGCATAGATGCGATAGAGCGGCTCGACCGCGTGGCCGATTTTCGCGGTGAGGCCATAGCCGATGCCCTTGCGCACCATCGCCCGCTGCTTGCGTGGGATGGCCTGGAGATTGGCTTCCGGGTCCGACAGGATCGGCTTGCGGAAGGTGACATAGCGCTCCGGTCCCTCGACCCAGCCCGCCGGGAGGGGCGTCGTATCGGCTTCCCGTGTGCGAAACTCGACGCTGCCGATGCCGAGTTTTCGCGCGAGCCCGGCGGCATAATCGGCAAGCGCGCCGGCCGCTTCCACCTCAGAGGCGAGCGGGCCGCCATAGACGCAGAACGGATTGGAAATCAGCGCCTGGCCGAACAGCAGGCTTTTGACATGCACGAGCGGCAGCACGCCCACGATGGCGCCGTCGCGCTCGGCCATCACGTAATGCGCGGTGTGGCCAAAAGCCCGCGCGATGACGCGGCGCCAGGCGGCGCGATGAAAAAACGTGCCCGCGGCGTGGGCGGCAACAAACCCATCCCACGCCGTCTCCGCTTTGTCGTCAAACGGCTTGCAGACCAGGGCCATCGCTCAGAGCCTGAAAATCAATCGAACTTGAAAACGAATACCCTCTGGAAACATTCGGTTTTTTCTGTCGATTCCGGGGCGCGGGCATGCTTTTTCAAACTCTCATTCTATCCGGCCAAAAGGGGAGCGAAGACGCGATCCATGCGGTCCCAGGCGAAATCGCGGAGCAGGCGGGTCAGGCGTTTTTCGGTGGCGGCGAGGTTGACATAGTGGCGGAAGCGCGCGCGCCAGGGCAGGCCCGCCACGCGTGGCTGATCGGCGTCGATCTCCCAGGGATGAAAATAGAAAATCCCGGCCCGGCTCTCGCCGCGGTTGAGCCGCGCGAGGCCCATGCGAAACAGGCGATAGGGCAGCAGCCGGAAATAGCCGCCCCCCGCGCAGGGCAGATTGCGCCCGAGCAGGCGGAGGGTGGTCAGCGGAATTTCCCAGAGCGCGCCTGTGGTCGGGCGGAATGGCGCGCGCGGCGCATCCGGCATGCCGTAGAGGTCGTGATGGATGGGATAGACGCTTGAGCTGTAGCGATAGCCTTCCCGCGCCAGCACGTCGAACGCCCAAGGATTGCGCTGGTTGATGGAAAAAGTGGGGGCGCGATAGCCGATCACCGGCACGCCGCCGATATCCTCGAGAAGGGCTTTGGTGCGGCGGATATCGGTGCCAAAAGAAGCGGGGTCGAGCCGATCCACCCGGATATGGTCGTAGCCGTGACTGGCCAGTTCGTGCCCGGCGGCGACGATGCGCCGGATCATCGCGGGATGGCGCTCAGCGATCCAGCCCAGGGTAAAAAACGTGCCGTGAACGCCGGCCTCGGCGAAGCGATCGAGGATGCGCGCGACATTGTTCTCGACGCGGCAAGCGATATTTTCCCAGTTCTCGCGGGCGATCGCGCCGGAGAGCGCCTGGACCTGGAAATAGTCCTCGACATCGACGGTCATGGCGTTCGCGGGCTTGGCGTTAGAAGGCATGGCACTCATCGCCGCAATCCGTCGGAGGCGCCAAGCAGATCGAGCAGGCGTTCGAAAATCCGCTCGCGTCGCGCCACCACCTGCTCCAGCGCCTGGACGCGCTGCATGAGATCATAGGTGGCAAAGGTCGGCGGCTGATAGGGGAGATGCGGCGACTGGCCGGGCTCAGGTGTCACGGCAACCGGGGTGCCGGCGCCGAGATCGTCATGCAGCTCGCGCGCCGTGGTTTCCACCATTGGCAGGCTGATCAGCGAGGTTTCCTCAAGCGCGCCATAAAGCAATACCCGCGAGCAGAGCCGGTTGATCCGTCGCGGCACGCCCCCGGTGTGGCGATAGATGGCGCCGAAGGCACCCTCCTCGAAATTCGGATTGCCCGCCCAGCCGGCGGCTTTCAGGCGATACTCGATATAGGCGCGGGTCTCTTCCTCGCTCAGCGGGCCAAGATGGTAGGAAGCGAGGACGCGCTGGCGAAGCTGGTCGAGATCGGGGCTGGCCAGCGTGCGGCGGAATTGCGGCTGGCCGAGCAGGATGGTCTGAAGCAAAGCGCGCCCGCCATCGGTGATGTTGGAGAGCATGCGCAGTTCCTCGAGCGCCGGCATGGGCAGGCTTTGCACCTCATCGACGACGAGCAACGTGCGCCGGCCCTCGGCGCGGTTGGCGCGCAGCAGAGCCTCGAACTGGCGGAGCAGTGTCGCCTTGTCGTATGATTCCGTGATCCCGAAGGCCGAGGCGACAAGGCGCAGCAGATCATCGCCGGAAACCTGCGAGGTGACGATGCGCGCCAGGTGATGGCGCGACATGTCAAGCTCGGCGGCGAGCCGCTCGACCAGCGTCGTCTTGCCGGCGCCGACCTCGCCGGTGATGATGATGAACCCCTCCTCCTGCGCCAGCCCATAGACGAGATGCGCGATCGCCCGGCTATGGACGCTGGAGCCGAAAAAGAATCGGTGATCCGGCGTAAGCTGGAACGGCGGCAGGGTGAAGTGGTAATATTCCTGAAACATCCATTTTCTACTTGAAGGTCTTGGTCAGGCCGATCATCACCATGTTCTGGGTGGCGCTGACGCCAGGGATGTTCCCGAGAAATTCCATATAGGTATAATTCAATGTGCCGATTAACGTTGCGCTAAAATTGTAGCTAAGCGTGCTCGATGCCTCGACAGTGGTGAAATTCTGGGCCGGCGTGCCGGGAAGATAAAAGGACATCGGGCCCGCCGTCGCCGAGGAAGTCAAGGAAAGATCGTCGGAGATCGTGTGTGTCCAGGTCGCCGTACCATAGGTCATGCGATCGGAATAGGCGGGAAGTCCGGGCGTCGCCGCCACGGTGATATCGGTTTCGTGGCTGGCGGTGAGGCCGAAGGTGTCGCGCGCATAGGTGGTGGTAATGCCCGCGTTGAACACTTTCGACTCGAGCAAGCCCCCTTCGAGGGCAAAGAGCGGATTGGCAATGGCGAGCGGCGCGCCGGTCGCGGTGTCGACGGTCTGGCCGTTCGGAGTAAGGGTCGAATTGGCGAGGTTGTTCTGGATCGCCTGCGGCGCGGTGTCGAGATATTCGGTGTAGTTGGCGTTGATCTTGGTGCGCTGGGTCAGCTGATATTCGGCGTCGAGATAGGGATAGGTGAGGCCGTATTTATGGCCGTAGGTGGCGATGATGGTGCTGTCGGCGTTGGGCTTCCATTTGAAGCCGACATCCCAGATCGCATCATGGACCGCGAAATCGGGCTGCATGTTGTAGTTGATGTCTTCCCAGCCGCCGCCGAAGAGCAGGGCGAAATTATGTGTAAGCGCATAGGAAAATTCATTGTCGTAGATATTCTGGTAGGAATCCGGCCCCATGCCGAAGCCGGTAAATTGCTGCAGATCGGCGGTGATCTGGTCCTGCAGCCGGCCGAGGATGCTCCCGGTGGTGAACTGCGCCTGTTCCTCGCTGGTGATCATGTAGCCGTTGAAGGGATTGAAATAGGAGGGGTACTGCGATGTGGGCGGAATGTAGGTCTGGGTGCCGTTGAGTCCGGCCATGCTGAAATTCGTGTCCGAGAGCGAATACATCAGCTTGCCGGTGCCGTAATCGCCGAATTGGTGCTCGATATAGGGCGAGACCGTGAAGCTGGAGATTTGTTCGGTGAAAGCGGGGTTGTAGCCGAACGGCCCGATCGAGCCGCCCGGCGTCGCCTGGGTCGAGGCGTAGGCCTGGAGGTTGAGGAACAGCGTTTCCGGCACCAGGGTGATCTTCGCCTGGCCGGTGCCGTTCTCGTCGATCTGGTTGAGCCCCGCATAGCCGGGGAAAAACATGAAATTGGGGTCATAGACCGCCATCGCCTGGATGCGCTGGGTGTCGCCCTGGATGGTGATGGCGGGATTGATCATGGTGTAGAAGTCAGTATCCCGCGGCGAGGGGATCATCAGCAGGTTGTCGGTATAGATTTCATCGATGCCGATGCTCGGCGTGATCGTCCAGGCATTGGGGCTGGGCGCCGGCGGCGGCGGTGCCGCCGGGGTCAGGGGCGTCGGCAGCAGTTCGGGGTTGGCGGGCGGCGCCCCGAGATTGACCTGGGCGAGGCTGATCGGCGAGGGCGCGGAAAGGCTCGGCCCGGCCTCCTGCGCCAGGGCCCCGGCGAGACCGCCGGCTAGCCACCAGCCCCCGGCGCCGAGGGAGAGCCGGGCGAGAAGATGCGGCCAGTGGCGCGGCTTCGCGCTAGCGCGTGCGGCTCTCATGGGATCCCCTGCGACTCCTTCGCCCCGGTTCGGTCAGTAATAATAGGCGCCGAACGTGCTGTTTGTCGTCAGAAGTGATTTGTTAAGCAAGAGGGTAATGTTTGGGCAGGCTTGCACCATGTCGATCGCCGCCTCAACCTCGCCGCGCCGCGTCCGCTCAGCCTCGACCACCATCACGATATGCCCGGCGATCAGTGAAAGCGCGCTCGGATCGCTGGTCGAGAGGCAAGGCGGCGCATCCAGAATGATCACGCTTTGCGGGAAGCGCCGGCCGACCCGCTCGACGACGGTGGCGACCGGCACCCGCGCGGCGAGTTCGGCGCGCGTGCCATCGCGGCCGCCAATCGGCAGGATCGAGAGATTGTCGAGCCGGGTCGGCACGACGAGATCCTCGATGCGCAGCGCGCGCCCGGCGCCGAGATCGAGCAGCCCGACGACATCAACGAGGCCCAATTGGTGGCTGAGGGAATTATGCTTGGCGTCGGCATCGACCAGCAGGGTTGGGCGGCTGCCGAACTGGGCGATGCTGGCGGCGATGTTGAGGGCAGAGAAGGTTTTCCCCTCGCCCGGCCGGGCGCTGGTGATCATCACCATGTTGCGCATCCCGGCATTCCCCTCGCGGCTGCCGGGCTTGGCCGAGGCATCGATGGCGCGCAGGATCTGGCCCTGCACGACGCGGTATTCCTCGGCGATGCGCTCGCGCTTGCGCCCCCAGGGGATCATGCCGGCGGCCTCCATGACAGCAAGCTCCACCGGCGCCACTGCAGACGCCGCCGCGGCCAGGGATGCGGAGGTCGGCGGCGGGGCGACGATGGGGGGCGGAGATGCGGGGCTTGGCGCCGGGGCGAACAGGGAAGATGCGGCGGCCGGGGAAGTGGGTGGTGGGGAGGCGGGGGGTAGGGAGGCGGGCAGCGCTGGATCTTCCGCCCCCTCGGGCAGCGGTGCGGAGCGCGCGAGATCCTCCATGCCGCGAAGCCGCTGCGCGGCGCGCTCGATCAGATGCGCGGTCTTGGTCTGAGCGGTCATACGAACCTCGAGACCTTGGTCTTCAGCCAGTGCGAGCCAGGCATGGCGGCAATCCATTGCGGGCCGGTGACGAAGGCGCCGAACACCGCGCCGAGCAGCACCACGCCGAGGGCGAAGGCGAGCAGCGGAACCATTCGGCGTTGGCGCGGCCCCCGCAGGACGACCGAGATGCCACCCAGGACCGGCAGGCCGATACCGCGCAGATCGGCCACCGTGTAGAAGCAGGAATCGAGATGGGCGAGCAGGCCGGCCAGACCGACCGCGCCCAGCGCTCCCGCGACCAGCACGCCGACCATCAGCAGCGTCCGCTTCGGTGCCACCGGCACGGTGGGCATCTGCGGCGGATCGACAATCTGCAGGCGGAGCTTGTCGGCATCGGTATCCGCCGCCGCCGAGACCCGCATCACCTCGCGCCGGTTCAATAATTCCTCATAGGTCTTGCGCAGCACCGAATAGTCACGGTCGAGGTTCATGAACTCGGCCTGCAGTCCAGGCTGGCCGCGGACGATCGCTTCCAGGCGGTCGCGCGACTTGGTCGCGTCCTCGAGCTGGCGCCGTAGCGCCGTCACGGTCCCTTCGGCATCGAGCAGGCGCATCTTGACCTGGTCATAGCCGAGATTGCCGGCCGCGGCGTGTCCTCCCGCGGCGGCATCACCGGCATGTCCGCCGCCGCCCGCGGGGGGCGAGTCCTTGAGCGCCTCGACGAGCTTGCGCGCCGCGATGACCTCGGGGTGCTCGTCAGTATATTTCAGACGTAATTCGCGGAGCCGCTTCTCGGCCGCGGCGAGATCGGGATCGGCCGCGCCGCCGCCGCCGCCGCGCGCGGCATGGCCGCCTTCGCCGGCGAGCGGTGAGGTCGAGCGGAGATTTTTGGCGAGCAGATCGCGCCGGGCGATGGCATCCTGGACCTCGCCCTGGAGCTGCGCCACCTGGGCGCGCGCCGCTTCCAGCCCGGAGACGCCGCCATTCGCGTCAGACGGCAGCAATTCGGCGTATTTGCTGACGAAATCGGCGCGCCGGTGCTCGGCCTCACGCAGCTTCGTCTCATAATCGGCGATCTGGGCATCGAGGAAACGCCCGGCATTGTCCATCTGCGTGCGATTGTTGCCGGTGGCCTTTTCGACGAACAGATTGATCAGCGTCTGCACCACGTCATAGGCGAGGCGCGGCTTATGGTTGCGATAGGTGATGGTGAACAGATTATTGGTCTGCGACTGGATGCGCACCTGATTGGCGAGCTGCTCGATCAGCAGATTGCGCTGGATCGGGGTTGGCGCCTCGAGGTCGAGATCGGTCTTGGAAATCAGCTTCTCGAGATTGGGCCGGCTGAGCAGGGTGCGCTCCAGAAGATCGACCTGGTTGCTCGGGGTGCTGTCGATGGCGAGGCCGCGGAGCAGCGGCGTCAGCACGGCGTCGGCATCGACATAGATCCGCGCGCTTGATTCATATTGATCTGGCAGCAATTCGACGCTGATCCAGCCGCCGATGCAGAGCAGCCAGGCGAAGGCGAGCGCGAACCAGCGCCAACGCCAAGCTCCCGTCAGATAGCGGCGCAGAAGCGGCAGGATTTCATCCATCGGCGCGACCTCGGGTAAACCTCGGGTGGCTTGCGCGTTCAGGCGGAGCCAGGCTGGCGTCGGTTCTATTGATCATGCGCGGTCCATGGCGAGGGCCATCCCCGATACGCGGTTCAGAACCAGGATTGCGGGATGATCAGCGTATCACCCGGCTGCATCTCGACATTCTGGGCGATGTCACCGTCCTTAAGCAACCTGTCGAGCTTCACGTGGATCGCCTCCTGCTTGCCGTCGGGGAGCCGGCGCACGATCACCGAGCGGTTGCCGGCGGCGTATTTGGTGAGGCCCTTGGCCTCGATCATCACGTCGAGCACGGTGAGATGATCGCGATAGGGGATCGCCATCGGATCCGCCGCCTCGCCGATCACCCGCACCTGCCGGTCAAAGGGACCGACGAACGAGTGCATCATGACCGTGACGGTGGGATCCTTGACGTATTTCCGGAGCTTTTCCGCGATGTCCTCGCCGAGCTGGGTCGGCGTCTTGCCGGCGGCCATCATGTCGGGGACGAGGGGCACCGAGATCCGCCCGTCGGGACGCACGGGCAGCGCGGTCACGCTGAGATCGGCGGCCTGATAAACGAAGATGGAAAGCGTATCGCCCGGCCCGATGATATAGTCGTCGGGCCCCGGCGGCTTCGGGTTCTTGGTAAGCTGCGCCGAAGGCGGCAGCGTCGGATAATGGCACGCCGCCAGCGGCGCGATCAGCGCCAGAGCCAGGAACCAGAGGGGAAACCGTACCATGCTCACGACCGCTCGCGCGCTCCATTGCCTGAAAGCCAGAATCTTGACCAAAACCCGAACCATACCCTGGAACCGAGGAACCGACCCCAAGAGCAGTCTTTAGGCGCGGAAGGAATCGAACCCCCGACCTCTGCCATGTGCTGGCAACGCTCTGCCACTGAGCTACACGCCTCTCGCAACACCCGGATGAATGCCGACAACCGGGCACCACCGCGGATAATATTGCCCAGCAAATAGCAGTGATGTTATTTTTTTGTAAAGGACGACTTTCGCGGAATGATTTTGTGCTCATCCCCCATTCCCTGCGCCAGCACCTGTCCCTGCCCCTGCGCCAAACCCGCGCCGTTCCGACGATGCGGCGCAGCCCGCGCCCGTCGGGAGAGATGCCCGCGGGGGGAGATGATTAACGACCGATTAACATTTAGATTGACAACCGGCCCCTACCCGTTCTAATTCCTTTCCCACGCCACCAAAAGGGGATTTTTCGCGCCCCTTTTCATCTATTGTTAATCTTTTTTGATATAAACCTCGTTGTAGCAAAATCGTCACAATTCCGCTGTTGTGGTGTTTTTATTAATTTTGTATGAAGCTGCGTGCGGAAGAGAGACGGAGGTTGGGGTATGTTCATCATCCTTGGGGTCCACGCCGCACTATCGCGTGGCACGGATTTTTTGTGGCCATTACTGGGGCTCGCCGATCACTGACCGTTCGCCGTTCTGAACCCTGCCCCGCGATCGCGCTCACGCTTTATCAGGTCTCGCTAGCAAAGACTGATGCGCGTGTTGGCTTCTGATCGGAGCGTATTTACGAGGAATAAATGACAAAAATTTTCGGCCATTACATGCCGTTTGAAATGCTTTTATTATGGCTTGTCGAAGCCACACTTAGCTTTATTCTTATTGCCGGCCTACTCATTTCTGGCGCCACCAGTATTACGCCGCTCGATGGCGCCCCGCGGGTGATCGATTTGGCCGCCCTGCTGGTGCTGGCCGTCGGCCTTTCCGGCTCGGCGATCGGGCTCTATCGGCTCGAAACCCTGCTCCAGACCCGCCGGCTGCTGATCAATACCTTCATCGCCGCCCTCATCGCACTCCCGGTCACGGCGCTGCTCGCCGCCCTCTTCCACACCAATCTGCTCGGCCTACTCACCGCTGAAGGGCCGCTCTCGCTGCCGCGCATCCTGCTCGCCTGGGTGCTGTGCCTGCTGCTGACGCGGTTTGCCTTCCGCTTCGCGCTGCGCCGCGACATCTTCACCCGCCGCATTCTGGTGGTTGGCGGCGCCGGCGCCGATACCGACCGGCCACTCGCGCCGGAAAACAGCGCCTTCTTCACGGTTTCCGGCCAAATCACCGACGCACGGCGCGCGGCACTTTCCGCCGAGACGCTGCGGCGGCGTAAAATCTGGGGCATCGTCATCACCCGGGAAGCGCGGGCGGTAATGCCCACCGAACAGTTGCTGCTCTGCAAAAGCGCCGGGATCCGCATTTTCAGCGATGTCGAATTCCGCGAGCGGCAATTCCGCCGCGTCGATCTCGACCGGCTCTGCCCGGAATGGCTGGTTTTCGCCGAGGGCGCCTTCGCCAGCCGCTTCGGCCAGGCGACCAAGCGCGGCTTCGATCTCGCGGTCAGCGCCGGCATGCTATTGGTGACCCTGCCGCTGATGCTGCTCACCGCGTTGCTCATCAAGCTCGACAGCCCCGGCCCGGTTTTCTATCGCCAGGAGCGCGTCGGCCTGCATGGTAAAACCTTCATGCTGCTGAAATTCCGCAGCATGCGCACCGACGCGGAAGCCGCCGGCCCGGTCTGGGCGCGCACCGCCGATCCGCGTGTCACCCGCGTCGGGCGGTTCATCCGCCGCACCCGCATCGACGAATTGCCGCAATTGCTCAACGTGCTGCGCGGCGAAATGAGCTTCGTCGGCCCGCGCCCCGAGCGGCCGCATTTCATCGCCGAGTTGGCCCGCGCCATTCCGCGCTATCACGACCGCGCCTTCGTCAAGCCCGGCATCACCGGCTGGGCGCAGGTCAACTTCCCCTATGGCGCCTCGATCGAGGACGCGCGGATGAAGCTCGCCTACGATCTCTATTATATCTCACATCGCAACCTTTTTCTCGATTTCCTCATCCTCTTTTCCACCGTGCGGGTGATCCTGCTCCAGGAAGGGTCGCGCTGAGAGTTTGAAAAAGAATGCCCTTCTGCACGGAAATCAACGGGAAAAGCCAATGTTTCCAGAGGACATTCTTTTTCAAGTTCGATTGATTTGCACGCGCTGAGCAGCGCGCCCGGCAGGGCGGGGTTTCCTGTTGAGCGCAAGAGCGGCAAACTGTCTTTTTTAGCGGTTTGCCCCGCCTGGAAAGACGGACATGTGAGGTGATCAACACCCTGGCCCCCTTCTACGCTGGTGCCGCTCTTGCCTATCTTCTGCTTGCATTCTTCGTGCTGCTGCGGCTTCGCGCCCGCCGTGGCGGGCTGGTTTTGGCGGTTGCCTGTCTGGTTACCGCCGCTTGGGCCGGGGCCGTCGCGCTGGCACCCCTGGCGCCCCTGAGCGGCCTCGCCGGCCGGCTGGAACTGGCGCGCGGCGCCGTCTGGTACGGCTTCGGCCTGCTGCTCCTGCCGCCTCCGAATGTCGGCCTGCGACCCTTGCGCCGGGCGCTCACCGGGCTCGGCCTGATCGTGGCTCTAACCGCGGTGCTGGCTTTTTCCGAGCCTTTGGCGGCGGACGGCTCGATCTCACTCGGCGCCGTCGGTATCGACGCGCGGCTGGGCCTCGCCGTCGCCAATCTGCTGCTGATCGAAAATCTCTACCGCAACACGAGGCCCGAGCGGCGCTGGCACATCAACCTGCTCTGCATCGCGCTGGGCGGCCTTTTTGTCTATGATTTGCTGTTCTACGCCGATGCCGTGCTGTTCCGGCGCCTCTCGATGGTGCTGTTCACCGGCCGCGCCATCGTCAATATCGGCGTCGTCCCGCTGATCGCGGTGGCGGCGCTGCGCAACCGCCGCCGCGGCATCGATCTGCAAATCTCCCGCAGCGTGGTTTTCCACACCACCACGCTCATCGCGAGCGGCGTTTTCCTGCTCGGCCTCGCCGCCACCGGCGAGGTGTTCCGCCGCTTCGGCGCCAATTGGGGCGCGCTCGCCGAGATCTCGCTGATTTCAGGTGGCATCGTAACCATCGCCGTGCTGCTCAGCTCGGGCTCGATGCGCTCGCGGATCCGGCGGGTTTTCGTCGATCATTTCTTTACTTCTCGCTATGATTATCGTCGCGAATGGATGCGCTGCATTGCCGCCCTGTCCGCGCCCGACCCCTCGGCCCTGCTGCACGAGCGGGTCATTCGCGCCGTCGCCGAGGTGGTGGACAGCCCGGGCGGGGTGTTGTTTCTGCGCGAGGCGAACGAGAGCGGCTTTCACTGGGCGGGCTCGCTCAATCTGCCGGCCTCAGAGGCCATGCTCACCAGCGATCATCCCCTGCTGAAAGCCTTCGGCGCCGAGGCGCGGGTGGTGGTCGCCGATGCCACGCCCTGGATCGAGGGATTCCCCGCGCTCTGGCTTGCCGTGCCGCTGGCCCATGTCGGCCGGCTCATCGGGTTGATCCTGTTGCCGCCGCCGCGCGCGCCGTTCCGGCTCGACCATGAGGTGTTTGCCCTGCTGCGCACCATCGGCCAGCAGGTCGCGGTGTTCATCGTCGAGCAGCGCGCCACCCAGAGCCTGGTCGAAACCCGCCATCTGCGCGAATACGGCCAGCGCTTCGCCTTCGTCGCGCACGACATCAAGAACGTCGCCAGCCAGCTCACCCTGCTGCTCGCCAATGCTGAGCATCACCTCGCCAACCCCGATTTTCAGCGCGACATGCTGGCCACCGTGCGCGCCGCGACCCAGAAAATCACCGCCCTGCTCGCCCGCCTCACCGCGCCCGAGGCGGAAGCGCCGGAAAGCGCGATCCGGCCGGCCGAGCGGATCGCCGCCATTCTGGCGACCCTCGCCCAGAGCCGCGGCGCGCGTATCAATTTCAGCGATTCCTCGGCGAACGGACTGGTGGCGATGAAACTGGCGGCTTTCGATGCGGTGCTGACGCATCTCCTCGACAATGCAATCGATGCCGAGGCGAGCGCCGGGCGGGAGGGTCATGTCGGCCTGGCGCTCCGCGCGGAGGGCGGGCGGATCATCATCGACATCAGCGATCGTGGCCCCGGCATGACGCCGGAATTCATCCGCGACGAACTATTCCGCCCCTTCCGCTCCTCCAAGCGCGAGGGCTTCGGCATCGGCGTCTTTCAGGCCCGCGCCCTGCTCCAGGAGGCGGGGGGCGAGCTTACCGTCACCAGCCAGCCCGGCTTTGGCACCACCATGCGGATTTCGCTGCCCCTGATCCGCGTGCCGAGCCACAGCGTTCTGCAGGCCGTCGGATGAGCACGCCGAAGCTCTTGATCGTCGAGGACGACGAGGGGTTGTGCGGCCAGTATCGCTGGGCCTTTCCGGGTCTTGCGCCGATTATCACGCAGCGGCGGACGCAGGCGCTTGCGGCGCTCGCCAAGGAACAGCCGGGGGTGGTCATTCTCGATCTCGGCCTGCCGCCCGATCCCGACGGGGTGAGCGAGGGTTTCGCGACCCTCGAGGAGATCCTGCGCTCGGCCCCCGCCACCAAGGTCATTCTCGCCACCGGCAGCAACGAGCGCGAGACCGCGCTCCGCGCCATCGCCGCCGGCGCCTATGATTTCCACGAGAAGCCGATCGACATCATCGTCCTGCGTACCATCGTCGATCGCGCCCTGCGCCTGCACGACCTCGAGGCCGAGAACCGCCGGCTTGCGGCGGTGGCCGGACAAAGCCCGATCCCGCGCATCATCACGGCATCGGACGTGATGCTCAAGGTCTGCCGCGATGTCGAGAAGCTGGCCTCCGCCAATGTCCCGGTCCTGCTGCTCGGCGAAAGCGGCACCGGCAAGGAGGCGCTGGCGCGTGCCCTGCACGAGCTGGGCCCGCGCGCCAAACACCCCTTCATCGCCCTCAATTGCGGCGCCATCCCGGAAAACCTGCTGGAAAGCGAGCTCTTCGGCCATGAGCGCGGCGCCTTCACCGGGGCGGTGAAGCAGACCATCGGCAAAATCGAGAGCGCCCATCGCGGCACGCTGTTCCTCGATGAAATCGGCGATCTGCCGCACCCTCTCCAGGTCAAGCTGCTGCGCTTCCTGCAGGACCAGGTGGTCGAGCGCATTGGCGGGCGCCAGCCGATCCAGGTCGATGTGCGCATCGTCTCGGCGACCAACCAGGATCTCGAGGCGCGGGTCCGGGAGGAGCGGTTTCGCGGCGATCTCTTCTATCGCCTCAACCCGGTGGCGCTGCGCATCCCTCCCCTCCGTGATCGCCCCGGCGACGCGGCGCTGCTCGCGCGTTTTTTCCTCGGCCGCTTCAACGCCGAGTTCTCCCGCGCGATGCGTGGCTTCAGCGAGAGCGCGCTGGCCGCGATCGCGGCGCATCCCTGGCCGGGCAACGTCCGCGAACTGGAAAACCGGATGAAGCGGGCGGTGCTGATGAGCGAAACGCGCTTGATCGAGCCGGCTGATCTGGAACTGGCGCCCCCCGAGGCGCGTGAGATCGATCTCGATTTGCGCGCCGCCCGGCTGCGCGCCGAGCGCGAGGTGATCCTGCAAGCCCTCGCGCAGGGCAATGGCCGACTGAACACAGCCGCGCAACTGCTTGGCGTCAGCCGCCCGACGCTGTACGGATTGCTCAAGACGCACGGGCTCGACGCCTCGTTCCCCGAAGCGGCGGCACAGGACATGACGGAACCCCGATGATGACAAAATCCCTCCCGCCCCACCAACGGCGCCGCCGGACCCTCCCCCCACTGCTCGCCGCGACCCTGGCCACGACCCTCCTGGCCGGGCTCGCGCCCGGCGTCGCGCGCGCCGATGATTACGCCAAGGCCAAGGCGCTCCTGGAAAAAGGCGATCTGCGTGGCGCCCAGATCGAACTCCGCAACGCGGTGCGCGACGATCCGGAAAACGGGCCGGCGCATCTCAGCCTCGCCGAGGTCGATATCCGTCTCGGCGATGCCGCGGGCGCGGAAAAAGAGGCGCGGCGGGCGCGCGATCTCGGCACCGATCCGAAACGCGCGACCGACTTGCTGCTGCAATCCTATCTCGACCAGCAACGCCCGCGCGATCTGCTGCAGGATTTCCCGGCGACCGGCAACCCGCCCGAGATCCAGCCGGTCATCCTGGTCGGCCGGGCGCGCGCCGAACTCGGCCTCGGCCATCTCGACAAGGCACGCGAGGCGATCGACGCGGCCCGTGCCCTGGCCCCCAACTCCCCCGATGTCGCGCTCGCCGCCGCCGATATCGCGACGGCCGACAACCATCGCGACACAGCGCAGCAGATCATCGATGCCGCCCTCAAGACCAATCCCGACAATTCTCCCCTGATCCGGCGCAAGGCGCAGATGCTTCTGGGTCAGGGCGACCGGGCCGGCGCGCTCGCCCTGCTCGACGGACTGATCAGCCAGCAGCCGCACGATCTCCTGGCCCTCCTCGCCCGTGCCGATATCTTGGTTGCGACCGGCCAGGGCGCCAAGGCCAAGGCCGATCTCGACACGGTGCAGAAAGAGTTGCCGGGGAGCGCCCAGGCGCTCTATCTGCGCGCGCTGCTCGCCGTCCAGGAGGGCGATTTCAAGACCGCCGGGGCGGACATGGAAAAGCTTTCGAGCGTGCTGACGCGCATGCCGAACGCCTATTATCTCGACGCCCTGGTCAAGAACCGCCTCGGTGAGCAGGAACAGGCGCTCGATTCCGCCGCGCGCTATGTCGCGCGCTTTCCCGCCGATCGCCGCGGCGTCGCCCTGCTGGCGCAGATCCAGCTCGCGCGGCACGATTTGCCGGGCGCGCTCGCAACGCTGCAAAAGGCAGTCGCCGCCAACGACAAGGATCCGGTCCTGCAGGAGATGCTCGGACAGACCTATCTCGCCGCCGGCCAGATCCCGCAGGCGATCACCGCCTATGAGGCGGCGAGCAAGCTGGTTCCGAACAACGCGGCCCTGCTCACGCGACTTGGCGAATTGCAGCTCGACGCCGGCGACAACACCGCCGCCGCCGCGACCTTCGAACAATCCCTGAAGCTTGATCCCAAGCAGGATAAGGCCGGCGAGATGCTGGTGATGACTGGCATCGTTTCGGGAAACTTCAATCAGGCGCAACAGAATCTCGATACGCTGCGCAAGCAGGAGGGCGATGCCGCGATCACCGGCAATCTCGAGGGCCTGCTCAAGATCGCCGAACTCGATCTTCCCGGCGCGCGCGCCGCCTTCGAGGGCGTGCTCAAGGCGCACCCCGACTCCGTGCCGGCGAAACTCAGCCTGGCGCGGCTCGCGCTCCTCGAAGGGCGGAATGACGAGGCCGAAAAGCTGCTCAGTGGCATTCTCGACACCCAGCCCGCCAATCCGACGGCGCTCACCATGCTGGTTTCGGCGCTCGAACAGACGGGGGAGGCGAAGCAGGCGGTCGCCGTGCTGGAGCGCGCGCATGCAGCAGCGCCCGCCAACACGACGCTCACCGCGAGTTTCGCCGCCTTGATGTTGCAGAGCGGGGACGCGGCGAAGGCCCTGGCGCTGACCATGACCGCGCCCGGCGAGCCAGCGCCCCCGACCCTTCTGATGGTGCGCGCCGCCGCGCAGATCAATCTCGGCCGTGTCGATGAGGCGACCGAGACCTATCGCGCGGTGCTGGCGGCCGATCCCTCCCAGACCGCGGCCAGGATCAATATCGCCCGCGTGCTCGCGAGCAAAAAGGATTTTGCCGGCGCCAAGGAAGTGCTCGAAGCCGGGCTGAAAGCCTACCCCGCGAATTACGACCTGATGCAGGCCGATCTCGGAACAACCTTGGTGGCGGATGGCATGGACGCGGCGTTGGCGAAGGCCGCCGCGCTCGCCGCCAATCCGGTGCATTTGCCACTCGCCCGCGCACTCACCGGCGATCTCTATCTCTCGCAGAAGCGCTTCGATGAGGCCGCCAAGGCCTATGCCGCCGCACTCGCCGAGCAGCCGATGCCCTTGCTCGCGCTGCGCGAGGCAACCGCGCTTACGGCGTCCGGCAAGCCGGATGCGGCGATGGGCGTATTGCGCGACTGGCTCGGCCAGCACCCCGACGACAGCGCCGTCGCGCTCGCGCTTTCGGGTATGGAAATCAACGCTCACCAATATGACCAGGCGTCGAAACGGCTCCAGGAGGTGCTGGCGCGTCAGCCGAACAACACCATCGCCCTCAACAACCTCGCCTGGATCGAGCAGCAGCAGAAAAATCCCGACGCGCTGAAGCTCGCCGAGCGCGCCTATCTTCTCGCCCCCGGCGCGCAGACCGCCGATACGCTCGGCTATATCCTCACCACCTCGGGCAAGCCGGCGGGGCTCAACCTGCTGCGCCAGGCGCATGCTGAACTGCCCAACGATCCCTCCATCCAGTACCATCTCGCGGTGGCGCTGAACACCGCCGGACAAAAGGACGACGCGGTCAAGCTGCTCACGCCGCTGCTCGGCGAGAAGGTTGCCTTCGCCGAAAAAGACGCGGCCCGCCAGTTGCTCGACCAGATCGGGCCGGGCAAGTAGGCAGCGCGGCGCCGGGTCATGCGCGATCTCACCTTCATCGCGGCGATGATCTGCGGCCTGCTGCCGATGACGGCGGCGCGGCCGTTCGTCGGCGTGCTGCTGTGGTGCTGGGTCTCCTTCATGAACCCGCATGAGCTGACCTGGGGCATGTCGATGAACCTGCCCTGGGCTTACATGATTTTCTTCACCACGCTGTTCGGCTGTGTGGTGGCGCGCGAGCCGAAGCGCTTTCCCCTGAACGCGACCACCATCCTCATCATGCTTTTCATCGTGCTGATCTCGCTCACCTCGCTTGCAGCACTGGCGCCGCCCGACATGGTCGAGTCCAAATGGTCCTTCGTCGCCAAATCCTTCCTCGCGCAATTGCTGGTCGGAGCCCTGCTGACCGAGCGCAGACGCATCCACGCGCTGATCTGGGTGATGGTGATCTCACTGGGCTATTTCGGCATCCGCGGCGGCGTCTTTACCCTGATGAATGGCGGCAATTATCGCGTGCTCGGGCCGCCGATGACGATGATCAACGACAACAATCACCTCGCCGCGGCGCTCCTCGTCTGCATGCCGCTGATGAACTATCTGCGCCTGCAATCGCGCCATCGCATTATTCGCATCGGTCTGATCGGCGCGATGGTATTGACGCTCTTTTCGGCCCTCGGCAGCTATTCCCGTGGCGCGCTGATCGGTCTTGCCGCGATGTCGCTGTTTTTATGGTGGAACAGCCCGCATAAGATCGTCTCGGCGGCGGTCGCCGTCGTGGCGCTGGCCGGTGCCATTTCCTTCATGCCGGCGAGCTGGACCGCGCGGATGTCCACCATCAATAGCTATCAGAAGGATGACTCCGCCGAGGGAAGGCTGAACATCTGGCACGCCTCGTGGAAAATCGCGCTCGCCCGCCCGCTCACCGGCGGTGGATTCATGGCGCCCTATCGCCAGAGCATCGTCGATGAATACGACCCCGGCACCACGGCGCGTGCCGTGCACAGCATCTATTTCGAGGTCATCGGCGAACACGGATTCCCGACCTTCTTCGTCTGGCTCGGCATTACTTTCGCCGGGATCGTCAACACCTGGCGCATCATCCGCGCGACGCGGAAAGTTCCAGAACTGCGATGGTGCTACGATTTCGCCAAAATGGCGCAGGTATCGATCATCGCCTATCTCGTCGCGGGTGCCTTTCTTTCGCTCTGCTACTGGGATTTCTATTTCACGTTGCTGATCGGCATCATGGCGACCTGGGAGCGGGTGAAGGACGCGCTGCGCGCGGCCGAGCCGGCGCGCGCGACAACGCTCGCCGCCCGCCGTCTCCGTCTCACGACCACAGGCGCGGCCGGCGCGCTTCCCGCGCCCCCAGGCTGAGGCACGGGCGATGGACTCACTCTATTTCGCACTCTGCATCGTCGCCATCTTTTGGCTTGGCCTCTGGAGTATTCGTGATCCCAAGCGCCCCAGCCGCATGTGGTGGCCGTTCGACATGAAAGATGATGCCGAGGCGCCGCCCGAAGCGCCCGGCAGCACATCCAAACGGGGACGGCGGATCCCGCCGTTACGCAAAACGCGCGAGGCGGCGCCGCGCGCGCGGAAGCGTCTGGCGTGACCCCGCCGCTCCGTCTGCTTACTTTCTCGACACTCTATCCGAACGCGGCCCGGGCCAATCACGGCGTCTTTGTCGAAAACCGGCTGCGCCATCTGCTGGCCAGCCAGAAGGTGGAAAGTACTGTTGTCGCGCCGGTGCCGTTTTTCCCTTTTTCTGCCCCGCGTTTCGGCGCCTGGGCGGTTCATGCGCGAGCGCCGCACCACGAGACGCGGCATGGGATCGCGGTTCATCACCCGCGCTATCTCGTCATTCCGAAATTCGGCACGAACGTCGCGCCTTTTCTTCTCTATCAAGCCGCTTCACGGGAAATCGCGAAGCTGATCGAAGGCGGGCTGCGCTTCGATGCGATCGATGCGCATTACCTCTATCCCGACGGGGTTGCCGCCGTTTGGCTCGGCCGGCGCTTCAGGCGGCCCGTGGTGATCACCGCGCGAGGCTCGGACGTCACGCAATTGCCGGATTTTCTTTTGCCACGACGGATGATCCAGCGCGCCATCGCGGCGTCCGATGCGTTGATCTCGGTCAGCGCCGGGCTGAAATCCGCCCTCCTCGCGCTCGGCGCGCCGGGAGAAAAAGTGACGGTGCTGCGCAATGGCGTCGATCTCGCGATGTTCCGGCCCGCGGACCGCGCAGGCGCGCGCGCGCGGCTTGGCCTGACCCGTCCGACATTGCTTTCGGTCGGTCATCTCATTCCGCGCAAGGGGCACGACCGGGTGATCGAAGCGCTGGCCGATCTGCCGGAGTGTGATCTGCTCATTCTCGGCGACGGTCCTGAACGGGGGGCGCTTTCGGCGCTGATCGCGCGTCTGGGCCTGGCCAGCCGGGTGCGGCTTCTCGGTGCCCGGCCGCATCACGAACTGGCGCCGATCTACAGTGCCGCCGACATCCTCGTGCTTGCCTCAAGCCGCGAAGGTTGGGCGAATGTGCTGCTCGAAGCGATGGCGTGCGGCACGCCGGTGGTCGCGAGCAACATTCCCGGCAATCCGGAAGTGGTGCGGGAGCGTGCGGCAGGGCTGATCGTCGAACACAATACGCCGCACGGCATCGTGCAAGGCGTGCGCGCCCTTCTTGCCGATCCTCCTTCGCGCGCGGCAACCCGCGCCTATGCCGAACGCTTCGGCTGGGAGGAGACCAGCGCGGGGCAACGCGCGCTGTTCGACACTGTGATCGCGGAACACGCGCGCCGCGTGGCGGATATGGCAGGCCTCATGGATCGTACAGCGGCAATCTGAAGCAGGCGGGAAAATGGACGAGCGTCAAAAACGCGAACTCGAATACCATCGGCAATTTGCCGAACTGCATCGTGACAAAATCGAGAAGGCGGTTGACCTTGATGTCATCTCTCCCGGCCCACGGCGAAAATGGAACGCATATTGGTCCTCCTATGATGCCATCATGGAAAAAAATGTCGCGGGCAAGAATGTGCTGGTTCCGGGATGCGGATTTGGGGAAGACGCCATACGCTTGGCCAAACTGGGCGCCCGTGTTTATGCCAGCGATCTATCTCCGGAACTGATCGAAATATCACGCCAGCGCGCGAACCATATGGGTATTGCAAATATCGCTTTCGACGTGATGCCCGCCGAGGCTTTATCATATGAAGACGATAGCTTTGACCTGATTTATTTCAATGATATTTTGCATCATGTAAACATACCCAAAACTTTGTTGGAAGCTAAGCGTGTTCTCAAGCGCGGAGGAACCGTTGTCGCCAATGAACTATACACGCACTCGTCATTACAAAAAATCAGGGAGAGCAAGTTTGTAACAGGATTTTTATATAAGCGTATGGTTATTTTTATATATGGAACTAAAACCCCATACATAACGGAAGATGAGAGGAAAATAAATGAAAATGAGCTTAATTTGTTATTTTCAATTCTAATTCCTGGGTTTAAATTGGATTATTTTATGCTTTTTTGTGGGCGTATAGTTCCTTCATATTGGACAAGTTATGCAAAGTTAGATCATTTTATTTTGAACATATCAAAAAGATTTGGAAATTTACTCGCTGGCCGTGCCGTCATTGTCGGAACTATTGATAAATAACCCGCCCGCGCCCGAGGCCATCTTAGCTCCTGGGGTGAACGGCGCGGGCAGATCGGCATCGTGCCGGTGGCTCTGCATCATTCCCCATCCCAAAAAACCCGAAACGCTGAAAAGCATGACGGCAACCGCGATCTGGGTGCCGCGTTCCAGGCGAATGCCGCCGCCGATCAGGGAAAAGACCAGGGTCTGCGGCAGGTAGCCGATCAGGGAGGCCAGCAGGAAGGGCCGCGTGGGAATGGTCGTGATGCCGGCAAGCAGGTTGAGCGTGAGGTTGTTGCCGATGGGGAGCAGCCGCAGCATCAGGATGGTGGCAAACGGCTTCCGGGCAAGAAAGCGGTCGAGCGCCGCCGCCCGCGCACCGAGACGCGCGCGAACCCAGGCGCGGCCGAGGCGCCGGGCGAAAAGCAAATTGCCGAGGCAGCCCGCGCCCTGCGCGGCGAGCGCCAGCGCCGCCCCCCAGCCAGCGCCGAAGACATAGCCGCCGAGGAAGGCCACGCTCTGCCGCGGCAGGCCGACCCCGACCAGCGCCGTCGCGGCCAGCACGAACAGCGCGGCCCCAGCGGCGCCGTGACGATAGAGCGCGGGATCGAGCAGCGGCGCGCGGGCGCCCAACCACGCCAGCCCCAGGCTCACGCCATAAACCGCGAGTGCCAGCGCCAGCAGCCGAGAGGAGCCGAGGACGGCGGCAAGGACGCGGCCGAGCCGGGTCATGCATCGAGATCCCGCGCCGCGGGCGGATGCCAACGGCGCATCAGCCACATCACGCCGCAAAGATCGACCAGCCCCGCTGCCAGCCGGTCGAGCGTGCCGTAATGCGACCGCCCGCTGGCGCGGGGGCGATGATTGACCGCGAGCGAGACCACGCGCCCGCCGGCGCGGATGAAAAGGGCGGGGAGAAAGCGGTGCATATGGTCGAAAGCGGGGAGTTCGAGAAAGGCGGCGCGACGGAAAATTTTCAGGCCGCAACCGCTATCCGGGGTCGCGTCTCCGAGTATCGCGGCGCGCACCCGGTTGGCGATCCGCGAGCCCAGGCGTTTCATCAAACGATCCCGCCGCTTGTCCCGCCGCCCGACGATCAGCACCGGGCGATCAGCGCGGCGTTCCTCGGCTTGCGCGGCGGCGTAGAGGCGGGGGATATCCGCCGGGTCGTTCTGCCCATCGCCATCCAGGGTCACGATCCATGCGCCGCGCGCCGCGCGCACACCGCTGACGACGGCGATGCTCTGGCCACAGGGACGGGAATGGCGTAGCCGGCGGAGCGGGGCCAGCGCGAGCGCCTCGGCGAGGCGAGCGGGCGTGGCGTCGGTGCTGGCGTCATCGACATAGACAATTTCATAGGCGAGCCCAGCCAGGACAGCGGCGATTTCGGCCACCAGAGGCAAGATATTTTCCGCCTCATCGCGCACCGGCACAACAACGGAAAGAGCGGGCACAACAACGGAAAGAGGGGGCGCGACGACGGCAAGGGCCGGTGGCGACGTTTCCCGATCAGGGGTTTCGGGCATCACCTGGGATCCCGATCGCAGGCGCTTGGCTTGTTCGCCACGCGCAAGACGCGATAGATTCGGCGCGTGCAACCCCTCACGAATGCCGGCACGGACCCTCTCAGCTGTTTGCTCCGCACACGCCGGCCCCATACGCTCCTCGTTCTCTTCTGCCTAGTCCTCTTGCTGCCCGGATTCTTCTCGCTGCCGCCCTCCGATCGCGACGAGGCGCGTTTCGCCCAGGCGACGAAACAGATGCTTCAGACCGGCGATTTCATCCATATCCGCAACGGGTCGGAGGCGCGCTATCTCAAGCCGATCGGCATCTATTGGGCGCAACTGCCCTTCGTCGCGGCGGCCGATGCGCTCGGCCTCGGCGGCGACAATCCGATCTGGCCGTATCGCGTGCCCTCGCTCGTGGGTGCGCTCGTCGCCGTGCTGGCGACGTATCGTTTGGGGATCGCGCTGGTTGGCACGGAAGCCGCGCTGGCGGCCGCGTTGATGCTGGCGGCCTCGCTCGTGCTTACCGTCGAGCACGACATCGCCAAGACCGATGCCGCACTGCTTGGAACAACCACGCTGGCGATGGGGGTTTTGTCCCGTGCCTGGCGCGACCCCGCCGGCGTGCCAAAGTGGCAGGCGTGGCTGTTCTGGCTGGCGCTTGCCGCCGGCGTCCTGCTGAAGGGGCCGATCACGCCGATGATCGCGGGGCTGACCATGGCAAGCCTGCTCATCGCGGCGCGCTGGCGGGGAGAAAAAATCGGGCTTGCCTGGTTTGCGGCCCTCCGTCCCCGCGCCGGCGTGTTGATTTTCCTGGCCGTGACGCTGCCCTGGTTCGCGGTGATCGGCGTTCTCACGCGTGGACAATTCTTCGTGCAGGCCCTCGGCCATGATCTCGGGGGCAAGGTTGCCGGCGTGAGCAATGGGCATGGCGCGCCGCCGGGGGTGCATCTCTTGCTGCTCTCCCTCACGCTATTCCCGAGCGGTTTCGTCGTTATCTCCGCCTTGCCTTCATTCTGGCGCGCGCGGGGGGATTGTGCCGGGCGTTTCCTGCTCGCCTGGATCGTGCCGTCGTGGCTGGTGTTCGAGGTTGCGCCGACCAAGCTGCCGCACTATCCCCTGCCGCTGTTTCCCGCGGTCCTGCTGCTCGCCGCGGCCTGGTTGGTCTCGCCCGAGCGCCGTCCGCCCCCGCTCTGGCTGCATCGCCTGGCTTTCATTTTATTCGGGCTTGCCGCGGTGCTGCTCGGCTTGGGTGCCTTCATTCTACCCCTGATCGCAGCACCAGGGCTGGGGCTCGACGATCTCCTTGGCGCCCCCGGGCTGGCAGCCGCCCTGGTGCTCGCCATCGCGGTGCTGCGGCCGGGCTGGGCGGGAGACACGCGGCGGGCGCTGGGCTCAGCGCTTCTGCTGGTGCCGCTGCTCTATTGGGCGGTGCTGGAGGTTGAGCTACCCCAGATCAGCGCGCTTTGGATTGCCCCGCGTGTCGCGGCGGCGCTGGGGAACCGCGTGCCGAACGGCGTCGGGTTCGGCGCGCTCGGCTATCAGGAGCCGAGCCTCCGTTTTGTCTGCGGCACGGCAACACAGTTCCTGCCAGGGCCCGTTGATGCCGCCCGTTTTCTCGCGGGCGAGGGCAAAATGCTGCTGGTCGATGGCGCCGAACAGCAAGCCTTCCTCACCGCCGCCCAGGGTCTCGGGTTTTCGCCCAATCCCTTCGCCACGATCCACGGGTTCGATACCGGGCGCGGGCGGCAGGTCACGCTTTGGCTCTATACCCGCATACCAGAACGCTGAGTTTGAAAAAGAACGCCTACGCGCCCCGGTATCGACCGGAATAACCGCATGTTTTCAGAGGTGACCGAGCAATTGGACCGCGGAAGACCATCGCTCATCGGTATAGACATCATGATGTCATGAGGTCATCCTGTCGTGATGAAAGACCTTGCCCCCAATCCCACGCCGCTCTACGCGCGGCTCGAAACGCAAATCGTGGCCGGCATTGCCACGGGTGAGTTCCAGGTCGGAAGCCGGCTTCCGACCGAGAACGATCTGATCGGGCGCTTCAAGATCAGCCGCACGACGGTCCGCAAGGCGATCCAGAACCTCGCTCACCGTGGGCTGGTCGAAATCCGTCGCGGTACCGGCACGTTCGTGACGCAGCCACGGATCATCCAGGAACTGACCGAGCTGACCGGCTTCGTCGAAGATATGCAGGCGCTCGGCCAGGCCCCGAGCGCCCGCCTGATCGATCAGACCCTTGTCGCCGCCGGCCAGGACGTGGGCCGACAGCTCACTGTGGCGCGGGACGCGCAGGTGATGCGGATCCGGCGCGTTCGCCTCGCCAACGGCATCGCCATCTCCTACGACGAAACTTATCTGCCGGTCGAGATCGGAAAAAAGATCGTCACCCATGATCTCGAGGTTGAGCCGATCTTCGCGCTTCTGGAGCAACGATACGGCATCCCGCTCGTCGAGGCGGAATACCGGCTGGAGGCCGCGGCCGCCGACGACGCCGCCGCGGCGGCATTGGGCGTGGCGGTCGGCGGTCCGATCTTCCTGATCGAGCGAACGTCCTACAGCGCCGGCGATCGGCCGGTCGACTATGAAAGGTTGCATTATCGGGGCGATCTGATCCGATTCACCACCCGCCTCGCCCGGCGCAAACCGGCCGGCGCGTGAGGCGGCCGGAATGAGCCCGGGGAGCGATGCCTGGTTGTTCGCTGTGTCGCTGGGCGCCAGCGCGTTGGGTGGCGCCCTCGGCATGGCGAGCGGCATTTTCATCGTGCCGATCTTGACCCTGTTCGGCGGCGTTGGCATCCGTGCCGCCGTCGCGGCGAGCCTTGTGTCGGTCATTGCCTGCTCCTGCGGCAGCGCCGCGCCGTTCCTGCGGGGCGGCCTGACCAATATCCGCGTCGCCATCGTGTTGGAAACGGCGACGACGCTCGGTGCGCTGAGCGGCGTCGGGTTGGCGGGGATGTTGCCAGCATCGGCGCTTTTCGCGCTTTTCGCCGCGATCCTGCTGTTGTCGGCCCGGCAGATGCTGGCGCGGCGCGCTGATATGACGGCTGTCGCGGACGGGGCCGAGGCCAGGGACTGGGCGAGCGCGTTGCGGCTGCATTCGTGCTATCGCGATCAGGCGTCGGGGCGCGAGGTTGCTTATCGGGTGCGGCGTCTGCCGCTGGGCCTCGCGCTGATGTATGGCGCGGGCCTGATCTCGGCGCTGCTCGGGATTGGCAGTGGTGTACTGAAGATCCCGGCGATGGACACCGCCCTACGCCTTCCCATCAAGGTCTCCTCGGCCACCTCCAACTTCATGATCGGCGTTACCGCGGCGGCCAGCGCTGGCGCCTATTTCGCCCGTGGCGACGTTGATCCGGCGATCGCCGGGCCGGTCGCGCTCGGGTCGGTCCTCGGCGCGCTGCTTGGCGCACGCCTCTTGATGGCAGTGTCCGGCGAACGGCTCCGGCTGCTTTTTGTTGTCGTGCTGCTCGCTTTGGCGGTTCAGATGCTGCTGTTGGCCTGCGGCATTCATCTCACGGGCCATGCGGCATGACCGCTGATTTTGTGCGCCATCCCAGACTGGAACGGCTGCTGGCGCGGGTGTTGCGCAGCGGCACCTGGCTTGCTTCAGGTGTCATTGCGCTGGGCTTGGCGCTGCCGGTCATCGATTGGCCAGGCATCCCGCCGGCCCTGACAAGCCCGCGGATCATCACCGCCGGCATCGCGCTTCTCATCTTTTTGCCGGTGTTGCGGGTCGTATTAATGCTGATCGTCTTCTTCCGTGAAGGTGATTACCGCTTCGGCGCCATCGCAACGCTTGTGCTGGTCATCATCGTTCTCGGTGCCGCGCTCGGCATGCATGAGGTTGGCAGTCTGCCCGGCTAAAACCTAAAAGGTATGACATAACGTATAGAATTTTTGTAGTTTACTCCGTGCCTATCGGCTTAACGCCCATGACCACTACATGTAGTGTGCGCCCATTCGCCGGAATATAGCGCAGCGTAGGTTGGCGACCGAAGGCTGCCCGCGATGCCGAGGAGGGAGCGGAACGCGTTAA
>Ga0207433_10001374_pt1 | contig 52496 bp, 57 predicted proteins | sample YelNatPaOPGAMG01_FD_187559 | JGI IMG/M metagenome (GOLD analysis project Ga0207433, IMG submission 187559) | Hot spring thermophilic microbial communities from Obsidian Pool, Yellowstone National Park, USA - OP-RAMG-01 (SPAdes) (version 3) | ecosystem: Environmental > Aquatic > Thermal springs...
TTTCTTAAAAAATTTGTTAAAAATTGTTTTTTTACTTCTAAAAATAAATTTTTAAAAAAAATCTCGGAAATATCATTTTCTTATTTTCTGGTAACTTTTAAAACTATGCTTTTTTACTATTATTTAAACGGCTATATAAATAGTAACTGGCTCGGAACAAGTGCCGTCCTGTACCGAAACTTAGTAGAAATTTTTGATAGTAAACCTCAATTAATAAGAGAGATAAGCAGAAGCAGATTTAGATTAAATATTATAAAAGGGGGGTGGCATTTTTCTTATTTGGGAACTCCTGAAAGTATCTCTCTTAAAATCAAATCTTTTGCACACTCTGAATATGAGAATAAGTATTTCACTGATGTTGAATTGATAAGAAAAAGAATTGAAAAAGGAAAGGATATTGTAGAGCGAAGAGGAATAAAAGTAAAATACATTCCAATCGATAATAGGTGGCCAAAATTTATTTTGGAAAATTTGGACAAATATCGAAAATTTATAAAAAAATGAATCCAAAAGTTTCAGTAATCATTCCCACATACAATCGCGCAAATTTATTGCCTCGGGCAATAAAAAGTGTTTTAAATCAAACATTTCAAGATTTTGAATTAATCATTGTCGATGATGGTTCCACTGATAATACAAGAGAAGTAGTTGAAGAATTTCAGCAAAAAGATTCGAGAGTAAAATACATTTTTCAAGAAAATTCTGGGGGACCAGCAAAGCCAATAAACACAGGAATTAAAAATTCAAAAGGAAAATATATTGCCATTTTAGAAAACGACGATGAATGGCTCCCAGAAAAATTGGAAAAACAGATTAAAGTTTTAGAAGAATTTAAAAATGTGGGTTTAGTTTCGTGTTATGCATTTCGCATCTTTGCAGACGGAACCAAAAAATTATATAAAACTCCATATTTAGGAATTTTTAAAAAAACAAAATGGAAACTTTTTTGGGAGAAATGGGGAATTATTAGTTTAAGCACAATTATGATTAGAAAAGAAGTGGTAGAAAGAATTGGATTTTTTGATGAAAAAATAAAAGCTGGAGCAGATGTAGATTTTTACTTAAGATGTATTAAAGAATTTGATTTTTATTTTATTGGCGCTCCTCTAGTGAATTATTATGAATTTGCAGAAAGTTTAAGTAAAACGCAATTTTGGAGAAAATGGATACCAGAATATGAGTATAGGCTTGAAAAATATAAAGAAGATTTTAAAAAATGTAAAAAGGCAAAAAGCAGGTTTTTAAGAACATTAGCAACTTGTTATGTATTAGAAGGAAATTTAAAAAAAGCAGGAAATATTTATTAGAAGCTATTTTAAATCACCCCACAAATTTTAGATTATATCCGCAATTTTTATTAACTCAAATCCCAGGATTGTATAAGAAGATTTTATTTCTAAAAAGAAAAAGTTTTTAACATGAAAATTCTCTCAATGCTTTCGCCGGTAAAATTTGGAGGAGGAGAAAGGTTGCTATTGGATCAGGCAAAAGTTTTTAGGGAAAAAGGAATAGAATATGTAATTGTTTGTTTAAATAGGTCTTCGGAATTTGAAAAATTTTTAAGGGAAGAGAAGGTTAGATATTTCAATTTAACTAATATTGAATTTAAACAAACTCCGACAAGAAAAGAATATTTGTTTTTATTTTTCAATTTACTACCTCAGGTTTTTAAATTGAAGAAATTGATTCAAAAAGAAAAGCCTGATATTCTGCTTTCAAATGGTTTTCCGGCTATATTTTTAGTCCCTTTGTCGGTTTTATTTTTAAAAACAAAACCTAAAATTTTTTACGTGCATCATTTCCAAAAACAAAAAGAGAATTTTTTAACAAGAAAAATTTATCTTTGGTTTTTAAGAAAGTATGAAAAAATAATCGCTGTTTCTTCTATAACTGCTGGTTCTTTAAAAAGTGTTTTTCCGGAAATAAAAGAAAAAATTTTAACTATTCCCAACGGAATTGATATAAAAAGATTAGAAGTTAAAGAATCTAAAGAAGAGTTAAGAAAAAAATTAAATTTACCAGACGGTATTTTAGGAATTTGTGTAGGAAGGCTGACTCCTTTTAAAAATCAAAAGTTTTTAATAAAAGTGGCAAAAGAAATAAAAAGGGATGATTTTTATATTTTGATTGTCGGTGATGGTGATGAATACGAAAATTTAAAAAGAGAAGTAGAAAAAGAAAAATTAGAAAATAAAGTAAAACTTTTAGGTTTTATTTCTACAGATGAAATTCCTTATTATTTGAAAGCAAGCGATATCTTTCTCTATCCATCGTTGAAAGAGGGGTTTGGGATTGTGGTGTTAGAGGCTATGGCAGTTGGTTTACCGGTTATAATTTTTAAAGAGATTTACATTGAAGAATTTGGGGAAAATATTTTAGTAGCAAATAATGAAAAAGAATTTATAAATTACTCAAAAAAGTTAATAGAAAATGAAGTTTTTAGAAAAGAACTCGGCGAGAAATTAAAGCAAGATGCTATAAAATTAGATATAAACAAAATAATAGATGATTATTTAAAAATTTTTGAAAATGGATAAAAAACAAAAATTTATAAATTTACTAGAAAAAATTGAACCAAAAATTGAATCTTATTCTAAATATCTTAATACAAAACTTAGCTCAAAACTAATTAGATTTTTTTTAGTTAAAGAAAAATCTTTTGCAAAAATTTTAGCGATTTTTATAAAAAATTTTTTAGGAATAGATTTTAAGAAAAAAATCAAAACCTTTTGGGGAAGGGATTTATACGTTCATTTAGCTGATGCTGATGCTTCAGCATTATATTTTTTCAACACTTTATATGGTGATGAAATTAAGATAATCAAATTTTTAATTAAAAACTTTAAAGAAAATGATATTTTTTACGATGTAGGCGCTAATTATGGTTTTTACACTTGTTTAGCTCAGGAATTTATTATTAATGGTGAAATTCATGCTTTTGAGCCTAATCCAAAAATTTTTAGATTATTGAAAGAAAATTCAAGGTTAGATATTTTTAAAAATACATTTTTAAATGAAATAGCCTTATCTGATAAAATAGGAGAAACAGAATTTTACGATAGAGAAATAATTAGACATTCAGGCGACAGCTCTTTAATAAAACTACCACATTTTGAAAAATATAGAATTATAAATGTTAAAACAACAACATTAGACGAGTACATTTTAAACCATAGACCCCCAACAATAATTAAAATAGATGTTGAAGGTGGAGAACCTCTTGTTTTAAAGGGTGCCTCAAGTCTACTTCAAAAATATGGTCCAACAATAATAATGGAATTTGGTCCTGATGATTTACATAGAGAAGCAGCAAGCATTTTATTGAATAATGGATATAAAGTGTTTAGATTAGACAATGATGGTAATTTGGTTAGTGTAAATGAAGTAGATTTATTTAAAGACAATATAATCCACGAAGCTAATTATGTGTTCAAAAAAATTGAAGAGAAATGAAAATTTGTTTAATTACAAAAAATAAATTTTACTTGGAAAAAGATTTTTTAATCTCTAATGGGCTTTTATGGTATGAAGAAGCAGGAATTTTGGGTTTTAAATTTGAAGAAATTGAAAAATTGGTATTAATTGGCTTTAAGGTGAATGAGAAATTTGATGGATATTCATATGATAAAGGAGCTAGACATGGAATTTTTGTTGTGGGTCCACAATTTAGAGAGGAAAAGCGATATATTTTAGACAGGTTGATAAATATTTTTTTGACTTTAAAAGAAATTTGGAAAAACAGAAAAATTTTAAAAGATGTCGATTTAGTTTTTGCGCCCTTTTTCGAATATGTCGTTTTTGAATTTTTGTTATTGAAGTTAATTTGTAAAAAAGCAAAATTTGTAGTTTATATTATAGGAGATTATCCGGAATGGAATTATCGTAAAAAGAAAAATAAATTACTAAAAATTTGCCTTTTAGTTTCGCAGAAACTATCTCAATTTTTAGCAGATGAGAGTTGGATTTTGAGTGAGTATTTAATGTCAAAGTATAAAACAAAAAATAGCGTTTTGGTAAGAAGTTCAAGCATTAAAAAGGAAGATATTTCTTTATCAAAAACCATAAATTTAGAAAAAATTTCTCTTATTTTTGTTGGTAGATTCGCTAAAGAAAAAAATCCACATATTCCAATTTTGGTAGTTAAAACATTAAAAGAAAAAGGTTACAATGTTATTTTGAATTTGATCGGTGACGGGGAGCTAAAAGCTAATATGGAAGAGTTGATTCAAAAATTGGGATTAAATGAAAATATAAAAATGTTTGGTTGGATTAAAGATAGAAGAAAATTGTTTGAAATTTTAAAAGAATCTGATATTTTAGTGTTTACATCAAAACCTGGAGAAGGGTTAGGTTTGACAATTTTAGAAGCAATGTCGCAAGGGCTACCTGTAATTGCAACTAAGTGTGGCGGTCCGGAAGAAGTTATTGAAGATGGAATTAATGGTTATTTAGTTGATTATTCAACCGATGAAGATATTGTAAATCAATTTGTAGACAAAATAGAGTTTTTAATTAAAAATCCTGAAATTTACGAAAAAATTTCAAAAAATAATATCGAAAAAGCAAAAAAATGGACGATGGAAAAATTTTCAAAAATTCAAAGGGAAAGAATAGTAAAATTAATATATGGCAACTGAAATAACAGAATTTTTAAAAAATATACAAAGAAAAACTTTTAGGCCCTTTTTTATATTAGGAGATAGAAAAAGAAAAGCTCTGGGATTGTTAATGTTGTTTTTAAAAGGGAAAATTAATTTTAAAGAACTTTTTTGGATGCTAAAACCTATAACAAAAAGACCGCCAGAAATAAGTTTAAAAAGACAAAAGTTAATTAATGAAGAGATTGAAAGTTATCTTTTTAAAAATAAAGTTTTAAACGAAGATAAATCTTTGAATTTATTTGGCAAAAATTTTTATTACACTAATTTAGAAGATGTTTTAGGTTCAATTAATCAACTAATTGTAAATGATGAATACGATCTGCACAAGTTTTTAAAAGAAGATTTTGTTGTTTTTGATATTGGAGCAAATATTGGTGTTTTTACTTGTTTTGCTGCAAATTTAGTGAAAAAAGGAAAAGTTTTTGCGTTTGAGCCTGTTTCTTTTGTTTTCGATGTATTAAAAAGGAATACAAAAGATTATGATAATGTTGAATGTTATAAAATTGGTTTTAGCTCAGAGATAGGAGAAAAGGAAATATTAATAAGACAATGGGCTCCAGGCGACAGCACAATTCAAGATTCTCCTATCGAGCGACCTCATCAAAGTTTTGATTTAAAAGAGAAAATAGAAATTTTAACATTAGATAATTTTGTGAAAGAAAAAATTTTAGAAAAAATTAATTTTATAAAAATTGATGTAGAAGGATATGAAATTAAAGTTCTAAAAGGTAGCATAGAAACAATCAAAAAGTTTAGACCAATTTTGGGGATTTCTTTACATAATCCATTTTTTGAAAAAGAAATTAGAGAAATTTTTGATAAAGAAATTACAAAATATGAAATTAAAAAAAGCGAAAAAGACCCAAACGATCTGTTTTGTTTACCAAAATGAAGCAGAAAATAAAATTAGCGATAAAAACTTTTATTCCTTTAATTGGTTATTTTCTTTCAAAATTTAAAAGATCTAAAAATCAAAAAAATGATAACAGAATTTTAATAATTTTTGGTGGAGGTATTGGAGATGTAGTAAAAAGAAGTATCATTTGCGAATTTATAAAAAAATATTTAAATGATTTTGAAGTCTATTATTTGTTGCCTTATAAATTGAAATTTCCTTATGCTAAAGAAATTTTGTATTTTGATTACACTAAAGCAAAAATTAATCCTTTTTATTTTGCGAAATTATCTGGAAATTTAAAAATTTTTGGGTTTTCTAAAGTAATTGTTTTACTTCCTTTTTGGGAAAATTTTTTGTGGACCCTGGGATTAAGCGTTGAGCCTAAAACTTTATACGTTTATAACGAAACTCCTCCTAGTAATTTTGAAAAATTTTTAACTAAAATTTACATTCGCTTTTTTATATTTTCTTTAAATAAAATTAAAAAAATTAGAGTTTGGAGTTATTTTGATAAAAACTTGCCTCAGAATATTTTTCCGTCGGATGTTTATAAACAATCTTTTTTCATTTCTCAAATAATAAAAGAATTAGAGCCAAATGTAAGGTTAAATGAAATAGGTATTGTAGAAAATGTTGAATATAGAACAGAGATTGAAATTAATGAAGAAAGCGAAAAAAATTTTTTAGAGGAATTATCGAAAAATTACAAATTGATCCCTAAAAATTATGCAGTAATTGGTTTGGGAAGTAGTAGTGAACAAAAAAATTGGCCAGTGGAAAATTTTGCTAAAGTAAGTAAATATTTGAAAGAGAAAAAAGGATTAGAAATAGTTGTTGTTGGTGGAAAAGAATCAAAAGAAAAAGTAAAAGATTTTGAACGTTTTTTTGGAAAAAGTTTTATTAACTTAGTATTGAAAACAGATTTGGAGAGTTTGTGTGTAATAATTAAAAATGCAAAATTAGTAGTGGCAAACGATACTTCTTTTATTCATATTGGTATTGCATTTAAAGTTCCAACAATATGTCCTATAATGAATTCCTATTTGGGTGTTGATAGTTTGTACGGTTATGAAAAGATAAATAAATGGGTCATTAATGAAAATGAAAAGGGTCCAGAGTCTTTAAAAAAATTGCCTCCAGAAAGAGTTATTGAAACGATTGAAGAAGTGTTATATTTAGAAACAAAAGAAAAAGATAAATTTTTATTGTTTTACAATGCCTAAAGTTTTGTTATTATCTTTACAAAAATTTGGAGGTGGAGCGATTGATTCTTTAGAAATGTCAAATGCTCTGATGGAAAATAAATTTTTTCATTATATTTTAATTTCTGAAGGAAATGAGTTAAACGATAAATTTACAGATTCAGAATACAGAAAAGTTATTAAAATAAAAACTTTTGCTTCAAACTATTTTAGTTTTTTAATAAACACTTTCTTGCTTTTTAGATGGATAAAATTAATTCAAATTTTAAGAAAAATTAAACCTGATATTGTTCATATAACCCACTTTCATATTTGGTGCATTTTTGTTTATTTTCTTTGTCCCATTTTTAAATACAAAATTTTTTACGGAGTGCATGATAATCCCTTTGAACCTAAAGAAGAACCTGCCTTTTTGATGAACTTTTTTGAAAAATTTTTTGTTAAAAAGGCAGATTTGATTTTAACCTATAGCAACTTCATGAAAGAAAGTATAAAAAGGTATGTTTCAAACAAAACAATTGAAGTTTTACCTTTGGGGATTCACAGCGACCTTTGCCCTAAACTTGAGAAAAAATTTAATCTAAATAAAGAAAGTTTAGATGTTTTGTTTTTTGGAAGATTAGAAAGTTACAAGGGGATAGATATTTTAGTGAGAGCTTATGAGATTTTAAAAAAAGAAAATTTGAAAATTAAATTGACGATTGCTGGAAGAGGAGAAATTGATAAAGATTTAGAAAACAAAATTAATGAGCTTGGCATTATTTTTAAAAACTATTGGATTTCAAATGAAGAACTTTGCGAGTTAATTAAAGAGTGCGATATTTTAGTAGCTCCTTACAAAAAAGCGAGTCAGTCAGGTATAATTAGCACAGCTTTAGCCTACGGCATACCTATAATTGCAACTAATGTAGGCTCTTTCAGTGAATATGTTGAAAATGGAGAAAATGGTTTTTTAATTGAAGTTGATGATTATCTATCTTTAGCAGATAAAATTAAAATTTTTTATCAAGATAGAAATTTAATTTTAAAAATGGGAGAAAAATCACAAGAAATTGGTGAAAAATATAAATGGTCGAATATTATGAAAAAAGCGATTTTTTATTATGAAAAATATTCTAATTTGTAAAATTGGCGCCTTGGCGATGTAGTAAGGACAACTCCTATTTTGAGAGTTTTAAAAGGAAATATTTTTTGGATAACCTCAAAAGAAGCCCTTGAAATTTTACCTAAAATTAAAAATTTAAAGATTTTTACTCCAGAAAAGATTGATATTTTGAGAAGTTTAGATTTTGATTTAATTTTAAATTTAGAAGAGGATGAAAATTTGGCAAAAAATTTAAGTGAATTAAAAACTAAAAAATTAATCGGAGTTTATTTTAATTTTAGAAGAAATAAACTTTCTTATACAAAAGAAAGTAGAAAATGGTATGATATGAGTTTAATTTCAAAATACGGTAAAGAAAAAGCTGATTTGTTGAAATGGAAAAATAGAAAAAGTTATCAAGAAATTTTGTTTGCAATGATCGGAAGACAGTTTAAGGGAGAGGAATATTGGTTAAATTATAAAGTTAGACCTTCAAAAACAAAAGAAATTATCGTAGCAATAGAAAAGCGAGCTGGAAAAGTTTGGCCAATGAAAGTTTGGCCTTATTATGATGAATTAAAAAAGAAAATAGAAAAAGCAGGATATAAAGTTTTCTATTTAAAACAAAGAAAGAGCTTAATCGACTATATGAAAGATATAGACAAAGCAAATATTTTAATTTGTGGGGATACTTTAGCGATGCATATTGGTTTATATTTGAGAAAAAGAGTAATTGCCTTATTTTTGTGTACTAGCCCTTGGGAAATTTACGGTTATAATAGAATGGAAAAAATTATTAATCCATATTTGAAAGAAGCTTTTTATAGGAGAGATTATGATGAAAAATTAGTTAAAGGAATTAGCGTCGAGAAAGTTTTTGAAGTCTTTCAAAAAGTTGCAAATAATTTGAAATCATAGATAATAAAGTAAATTCTTCTTTTTTTTGTATCTCTTGAGAAGATTCTAAGATCATTTTGAACTTTAAAAGAAAATCATTTTTATTATCTAATTCAAAAACAAAATCTTCACCAGTAATTTCTTTATTTCCACCAATATCAGATGCTAAAATTGGGATCCTAGCAAAAAGAGCTTCAATTAAAGTAATTGATAACCCCTCGTAACGAGAAGGTAAAACGAATAAATCGAAGGCTTTTATATATTTTGGAGCTTCTTTTACTTCCCCGATTAAAAATATTTTTTCTTCTAACTTCTTCTTTTTAATTAAATTTTCTAATTTTTTTCTTTCTGGCCCATCGCCAATGAGAATCACGATTGTTTCAGGTTTTATTTTTAAAATTTCAGGTAAAACTTCAATTAAAAATTCGTAATTTTTTTGATAGTCTAATCGTCCAATTGAACCAATTAAAAATTTATCTTTCAAATCAATTTTTATTTTTTTTTCAAAAAATTTCCTGGCTATATTTCTTTCAATAAATTCTGGTTCAGGAATGCCATTATAAATTACAACCCCTTTTCTTGTCAATTTAATTTTTTTTGCATCTTCTAGATTTTTTTGTGAAACAAAAACAGGAATATCAATGAAAAAAAGTAGAAATTTAAAAATCAACCAATAAATAGGTTTTAACCATAAATTTTTTTTATAGTTTGGGTCTAAAATCGAAAGGCCATGAAGCGTAAAAACTGTTTTTGGTTTTGATTTTGAAATTTTTGCTCCTATTGCACCGAAGAGAGCATTGGTTGAATTAAAATGGCAAACGTCAAATTTTTCTTTGTCTAAAAATTTTTTAATTTCAAAAATAAAGAATAAATTAGATAGTGGATTATGAGTCCTTTTTAACCATTTAAAATTTACAAATTCAATTTTTTCTTTTTCTAATTTTTCTTTTAAATATTCTCCTTCACCAAAACCAACTTTAACTTCGATTCCGCTTTCTTTCAATCCTTTTGCTAAATAAAAAACAAAATTTGTTGCCCCTCCTATGTTTCCGTGTGTTATAACTATTAAGACTTTCATTTAATTAAATTTTAAAATATATATTTTATATTTATGATAATTTTTTCATCCCGCACCAGTTTTTAAAAATTTAAATCTAATTCACATGGGAACTTAACTTATTTTATAAATTAACCGTCACTTCTTAAATTTACTCTTATTGAAGAAATTGAAAAATTAATTTCTCAATTTCTTAAGAAAATCAGAAATTAAATTTGATTAAAAAGTTGTTGATTTTGTAATTTTTATTTTTCGAATTTATGTTATAGTTTAGATAAAGTCGGGATAAAAAATTTTAAAAAATGAAAAAATTATTATTTATTTCTATATTTTTCTTAGTCGTAAATTTTGTTTTTGCATAGGTTATTCTGGAGTATATCCAACAAAAACCCCTCGTTATGAGATTAAAATAATAGAAGGGGAAAAGAAAACAGAACAAAAGCCTGAAGATATGGAAAATAAAATTGACACAGCCAAAACTATTAGAACTTCCTAAAGGAGTTAAATCAGTTTTACTTCAAGCTATCGAAATAAACCATCACCCCAGAAAATATAAAACCAATTTTTGCCTGATGAAGATAGAACCAATGATGTCATCGTACAGATAAATAATTTAAGGATAACAAGATTTTTGCTTGATCTAGGAATTGAAAATGTTAAAGCTATCTTTTTGCCGTTAGAGACATTGATTGGAAATGTTTGCTTTTTGAATCAGAAGAAAGCGAAAAATCTTTGCTATGTGTTTTAGATATTAGAAGAAAAGTTTTACAAAAAGAATTAGCTATTCAAATTATAGATGATACTATCTTACTTTTAAGAAATAGACAAAGAGCAAAATTAGAAGACTTTCAAGTTGGAGACAAAATAAATGTTTATGGCTTTATGGATAAAGATAATAATACTATCGATGCTTTGATTGTAAGGGAAATTGTTAGTGTTCCTAAACCAATATTTCCACCAGCACCAAAACCAATTGAACCAAAATTGCCTGTTACTTCAACACCAAGAGTTTGCATTCAAGTCATCGCTCCTGCTTATAATCCTCAAAATCCTTTAGAATGCAAAGAATTTCCAATTCCTTACAATGTTCTTTCAGGCTGGGTAAAGACAGAAAAATGTCCAATTAGAACTCCAACGCTTCAAACTTCAACAACTCAAACCCGATCTTTAACAGAAGCAAAAGTTGAAGCAGATGATTATGGTTTTTACCCTTCAAGTTTGGAATTTACAAGAGGAGCAAAGGTTAAACTTTATTTTTATGTAAGATCAAGAAATGTCTATTATGGAGGTTTAGATTTTAGAAGTGAAAAATTCAAAACTGAACCAACCAAACCTGGACAAAAAACAGAAGTAGAATTTATTGCTGATAAAGATTTTATTATTGAATCTTACTGGCCTTTAAGTAATGTTAAAAAAGCAGAATTAAAAGTAGTAGTAAAGTAATTTTTCGATTCCTAAGGTATGTTTTGGAGCTAAATTGCTGCCAATAAAATCTGCTTCTTCTGTTACTAAAATTTTCATTTTAGAATCTTTCCATAATATTTAAAAAAATTTTCAAATAAAAGTCTTTTCCCAGGAGTTAAATATTTTTTAATTTTTTGCCAATATTTTTTAATTAGAGCAGCTTTTAATCCCTTAAAATCCCCATAATTTATTTTTCTAATCAAATACCATTGCCATTCAAAATCATTTTTCGGTCTCCAATTTTTATGCAATTTATAATCCCAAACTTTTAAATTTTTCATAATTAAATTTTAACATAAGGTAGCTTAAATTAGCTTAAAATATTTCTAATTTGTTTTATATTAATTAATGTTATACTATTGATATAAGAAATGAGAAATTGTATATTTTGCAAAATAATAAAAGGAAAGGAACCAGCGAGAATTATTTATGAAGATGAAGATGTTATTTGCTTTTTGCCTAAAACAATACAAGTTTATGGACACACCCTAATAGTTCCTAAAAAGCATTATAAAGACCTTTATGATATTCCAGAAAAGTTATTATCAAAACTTATAATTACATCTAAAAATTAACTTTAGCTTACAGAAAGAAAATTGGTGCTACTGGTGCAAATTTGCTTCATGCAAGTGGCAAAGATGGGCAACAATCTGTTTTCCATTTTCATTTCCATCCTTTCCCAAGATTTAAAAATGATAAATTAGATACTTGGCCTAAATTACCTAAAATAAAAATAGATCCAGATGAACTATTAGAAAGATTAAAGATAACCAAACTTTAATATAATTAATTTTGATGACTTTTGAGGAGTATCAAAAATTATCAAGAAAAACTGCTATTTATCCTAAAATAGGAAAGAAATTTATTTATCCACTGTTGGGGTTAGCTGGAGAAACTGGAGAGGTTTTTGAAAAGTTCAAAAAACTCTTCAGAGATCAAAAAGGAAAGTTAAATAAAGACTTTTTAGAAATAATTAAATTAGAATTAGGAGATATTTTGTGGTACTTAGCTAATTTATGCACTGATTTAGGTATTTCCTTTGAAGAAGTAGCTAAGAAAAATTTAGAAAAAGTTTTTGATAGAAAAAATAGAAAGAAATTAAAAGGTTCAGGAGATTTAAGATAAAAAATGAAAAGAGAATTAAAATTTAAAGGTAAAAAAGTTTTAATTTTTGGTTTAGGTATTTTAGGTGGTGGGGTTGAAGCTGCAAAATGGTTTTATAAAAATGGAGCCAAAATAATTATTACTGATAAAAAAACCAAAAAAGAACTTCTATCTACTATTAAAAGATTAAAAAAAATTAAAGCTAAATATATTTTAGGTAAGCATAGATTTGAAGATATAGATTCTTCCGATGTTGTTTATTTTAATCCAGGAGTAAGTTATAAAAGTGAATGGGTAAAATATGCAACAGAGAAGGGGAAAGAAGTAGTTAATGATTGTTATTTATTTTTTAAATATGCTAAAGGAGATATCATTGCTATTACAGGAACAAGAGGAAAAACAACGACAACAACATGGATATATGAATTATTGACGCAGGCTTTGCAGACTGAACGCAGACTAGGCGGACAATACACAGACTATGCAGACTTAACGCGGACTGAACAGAAAAGTATTTCCGCCAAGTCTACGTTATCTTCCGCCATGTCTGTGTTATTAGGAGGGAATCAACCAGAAAAAAGTTTGTTTAAAATTTTAGACAAAACAAAAGAAGATACTATTTCTGTTTTAGAACTTTCTTCTTTCCAGTTAGAGTTTTATCCAACGGATAAATGCGGATTTGTGAACGGATTTAGTCGGATAAATGACCACCCTGCGGATAAATGTAGATTTGTTAAAGCTCCCAGAATCGCTATTATTACTAATATTTATAATGATCATTTAAATAGATATTCAAGTTTTGAAGAATATGCAGGTATTAAAGCAAAGATATTCCAAAACCAAACAGAAAACGACTATTTAATTTTAAATTTAGATAATGAGTGGACAAATTTCTTTTTGAATTTAAAACCAAAAAGCCAAGTTTATTTTGTTTCTTTACGCGGACTACCGCAGACTAAACGCAGACAGTTCGGACAAGTAAAAGTTAGAGGAGGAATTTATATCAAAGATGAGAAGGTTTTTATATGTGATACATCAGCCGGATTAAAACCGGATATATCCGGTGACCATCCGGGTAATTTATCCGGTAGAGATCCCGGTAAGATATTGGATAATAAATCCGGGAAACATCCGGGCGATAAATCCGGTAATCATCCGGGTAAATCTATAATTTTCAGGGATTATGAATTATTCTCCATAAAAAAATTTAAAGAAATTTATGGTGAGCACAATATTTATAATTTACTTTTTGCTCTTTTGGCTGTTTATCTTTATTTAAAATCTAAAAATATAAAAAATCCTCAAGATAAAATTAAAAAACTTAAAAATTTTATTTTGAATTTGAAAACCCCTGAATTTCGGCAAGAAATAATTTATAAAAATAAAAATTTAATGATAGTTAATGACTCAGCAGCGACATCTCCTGATGCCACTATTAATGCTATTGAAAGATTTAAAAAATACATTTGTCCGAAAAGTCCGCGTGAAGCCAGAAAAAGTCTGCGAAATTTAATTTTAATTACTGGAGGAACTGATAAAAACTTAGATTTTAAAGAGCTAGCAAAGAAAATAAAAAAAGAAATTAAACCAGAAAACTTGATTTTGCTTAATGGTAGTGCTACGAAAAAATTAATTGAAGAACTGAGGAAAATAAAATATCCTTTAATAGAGGAAAATATTTTTGAGGATTTAAGAGAAGCAATTCACCACGGATTAATGCGGATTTTAGAACTGATTAATGCGGATTCTAAACAGATTGGAACTAATAAAAATGATCCGTATAGATCCGTTCTGAATCCGCATACATCTGTGATATTGTTTTCTCCAGCTTCTGCTTCTTTTGAAAAATTTAAAAATGAATTTGATCGAGGAAAAAAGTTCAATAGAATAATTAAAGCTATGTTAAAATTACTTTATGGCAGGGATAAAAAATGATGAATGGATAAAGCATATGGCAATAAAGCATAAAATGATTGAGCCTTTTGCTGAAAAGTTAGTTCGTAAAGGAAAAATTTCCTATGGTCTTTCAAGTTATGGTTATGATATGAGAGTTGCTGATGAATTTTATATCTTTCATAATGCCTATCCAACTGAAATAATTGATCCAAAAAATTTTAAAGAAAATTATTTTATAAAACATAAAGGTAAATTTTGTATTATTCCTCCCAATTCATTTGTTTTAGCAAGATCAGTTGAATATTTTAGAATTCCAAGAAATGTTTTAGCTATTGTTTTAGGAAAATCTAGTTATGCAAGGTGTGGAATTATTGTTAATGTAACGCCTCTTGAACCGATGTGGTGTGGCCACGTGACTATAGAAATCTCCAACACTACTCCTCTTCCAGCAAAAATTTATGCTAATGAAGGAATAGCTCAGGTTATCTTCTTAGAGGCTGATGAACCTTGTAAAATTTCTTATGCAGACAGAAAAGGAAAATATCAAGGTCAAAAAGGAATTACTCTGCCAAAAGTAGATAAATGATTATCAAAAAATTGAATAAAAATCAATATCTTTTAAGAATAGAGCCAAATGAAGAAGTTTTTGAGCCATTAATTAAGTTTGCAGAAAAGAATAAAATTAAGTCTGGATTTTTTATGGTATTGGGGCTTGCAAAGAATGTGAAATTGGCAGATACACAACTGACAAATTTATTTTTAATTGAATGAAAATTAGAAAATTTTTTATTATTTTTGGTATTCCTATATTTATTTATTCGATTGTTTTAATAGATTTTTCAAAACATAATAATTATACAGTTAATTTTAATGAATCTGTTAGTAATTTCTCAGAAAAAGAGATTCGACTTCTTTTTGTTGGTGATGTAATGATGACAAGGTATGTTGAGAAAAAAATAAAAAAATTAAACAAAGAATATATTTATCTATTCGAAAAAATTCTTAATTATTTAAAATCTTTTGATTATGTTATTGCTAATTTAGAAGGTCCTATTTCTGATAAAGGAGTGAAAGTAGGTAGTAAATATTCATTTAGAATGAAACCAGAAGTTGCTGAAGCTTTAAATAAAGCAAATATAAATATTGTTAATTTAGCAAATAATCATATTTTTGATTATGGGAAAGTTGCTTTTGAAGGTACTTTAAAAAATTTAAATAAAAATAATATAAAATATTTTGGAAATTCTTATGAGCCTTTAATTATTGAAAAAGAAGGAGTGAAAATAGGATTTTTAGGTTTTTCTGATTTCTTAAAACATTTAGAAGTTAAAGAAAATAAAATTGGCATTGCTACTGTTAATGATAATATATCTGAAATAATCAAGAAAGCAAAAGAAAAAGTTGATATTTTAATTGTCAGTTTTCATTGGGGAGAAGAATATAAAAAAATTGCTAATGAAAGACAAAGAAAATTAGCGAAAATAGCCATTGATTCCGGAGCAGATTTAGTTATTGGTCATCATCCTCATGTTATTCAAAATATAGAAAAATATAAAGACAAGTTTATTTTTTATTCTTTAGGGAATTTTATTTTTGATCAAAATTTTTCTAAAGAAACAATGATTGGTGGTGGAGTTGAGGTTTATATAAGGACGCAGACTAAGCAGACTGAACGGAGACTAGGCAGAATAACAAAGATGCGGACTAACGCGGACTATATTCAGACTAACGCAGACTTGATTCCGATTATACAAAATATTTATTTTAGAAAATTTTATTTGAATAATAATTTTCAGATAGAAAATATGAGCGAAAGATTAGTGCCTTATGAACTAGATAAAAAAATTTATTTACTTCGTAAAGCTAAAACTCCAGAAGAATGGCAAAAAGGTTTAATGTTTGTTAAAAAACCAGTTGATTATGATGGTATGATTTTTATTTTTCCTGACAAACAAATAAGAAGCTTTTGGAATAAAAATACTTTTGTTGATTTAGAAGTTTATTGGTTAGATAATGATAAAATTATAGGAAAAGAAAAATTACCATCTATTATAAAGACTAAAACAGTCAAAATTATTACTTCTCCGTCACCAGTTAATAAAGTAGTTGAGATAATAAAATAAAAAATGTTTAAAAAAGAAAAGATTAAAAAACCAGAAATATTATTTTTTGAAAATTTTAAAGAAGCTATAGAGACTCTAAAGGATAAATTAACAGAAAAAGATTTACTAATTTTAGATATTGATGGAGTTTTATTAGATATAGATGCAAAGATTCTTGTTAAAGGTTTATTATATGCATTTCTTTCCAGAGAAAGGTTTAAACAATTTATTAAAGAGCATTCAATACCTATTAGTTATATATTGATTTTAAAAAGATTAGCTAAAAAAGGAATAAAAATAGCACTATTTACCAGTAGATTTGTTTCATCTACAAAAAATTATTTCCCTTTTGTTCCTGAAAAACTTGTTAAAAAGTTTGAAGAAGAAGGTATTAATTTTATTACGCAATTTAAATTATCTTCAGAAATAAATGAAAGGTTATTAAATTTAATAGAAGATAGTAAGCGAGTGTTTTATGTTGGTTCAGGAATATTTGATTTTAAAGCATTTAATACAATTAAAAGTAAATTTCCTGATAAAGAATTTTTATATATTGAAATAGGAAAAGGAAAGATTTTATAATTATCTAAAATGAAATTTAGAAATAAATTAATCAGAGAAATTTTAGAAAGATATAAAACAATTGATGCAATTCAAAGATTATCTGCTCTTGCAGCTTGGGATTTAAATACTTATATGCCACAAAAAGCTGCTGAAGATCGAGGAATAATTTTAGGTAAAGCTGATGTTTTGATTAAAAAATTAATTTTAGATAAAGAATTTGCTAAATTAATTAATAAAGCAGAAAAAGAAAAAAATTTAAATGATTATGAAAAAGCAGTTATAAGAATACTTAAAAAGAGAATTAGAATATTATCAAAATTACCCGATAAATTTATTGAAGAGTTTAATGAAACCACTAACAAAGCTCAAATAGTCTGGAAAAATGCTAAGGAAAATAATAATTTCAAAGAATTTTCACCTTATCTTAAAAAAATTTTCGATTTAGTTAAAAAACAAGCAGAATATTTAGGATATAAAGAACATCCCTACGATGCTTTGATTGATTTATATGAAGAAAGTTGGACTACAAAAGATTTTGAAAACTTTTTTAATAGTATCAAAGATGAACTTAAAAAATTATTTGAAGAAATAAAATCATCAAAAAACTATATAGATAAACATCCTTTAGAAAGAGAAAAATATCAAAAAGAAGATATGGAAAAAGTAAATTTTGAGGTTTTAAAAATTTTAAACTTTGACCAAGAAAGATCACGATTAGATATTGCTCCACATCCTTTTGAAGAAAGTATTTCTTTAAATGATGTAAGAATAACCACTTGGTATCATAAAAAGGATTTTAGAAGAAGCTTATCAGCTACTATTCATGAATTTGGACATTCTTTATATGAGCTTAATATTGATCCTGAATTAAAATTTACTCCACTTCAAAGAGGCATCTCTTATGGTTTGCATGAATCTCAATCAAGATTTTGGGAAAATATAGTTGGTAGGAATATAGTCTTTTTAAGAAAAATTTGGCCTATTTGCAAAAAACACCTCTTATTTTTAAAGAAATATAAATTTAAAGACTTTTATATTTATTTCAATTTAATAAGACCAGAATTTATTAGAGTTGAATCTGATGAAATTACATACCATTTTCATATAATTTTAAGATTTGAATTAGAGAAAATGGTCTTGGAAAATAAAGTGAAAGTAGAAGAAGCACCAGAATATTGGAACGAATTTATGAAAACATATCTAGAAATAAAACCAAAAACTTATAAAGAAGGAATTTTGCAAGATATTCATTGGTCAATGGGAGCTATTGGTTATTTCCCAACATATTCTTTAGGAACTTTTTTGACGGGTATGTGGTTAGAAAGCATAGAAAAAGATTTAGGCGATTTAGAAAATGTTTTAGAAAAGGAAAAAGGAATAAATATACTTCAAGAATGGCTTAAAGAGAATATTCATAAATTTGGAAGTACTTATACTTCAAAAGATTTAATTTATAAAGTTTGTCATAAAAATTTTGATACGCAACCATTTATTAACTATTTAAAAAAGAAATATTTAGAATTATATAAATAAGTCTAGAAATGAAAAATAGCATATTAATAGCCTTTGTTATTTTGCTACTATTAATTTTTGTCATTGTAATTTTAGGCTTTTTCATACCTAAAAATTATGTTTTTAATTTTCAAGATGATTTTATTGTTTCTAATATTTTTTCTAATTCAAATTTAATAAAACCTAAAATATGCGAAAAAAGAGTTTGGGAAGTAAATTTATCTAAAAACTTAATTTATTTTTTTGAAGATTGTAAATTAAAAGAAATTATCCCAATAGCTTATCAAGCTCCTGAGGGCAAATGGTACCAAACACCCACTGGGTATTTTAGGGTTGGAGTTAAAAAAGAAAAGCACATTTCTTCACTATTCCCTGTTTATATGAATTATGCCGTTCAAATGTATGAAGATTTTTTTATTCATGAAATCCCTTATTATTTGGATGGTAGAAAGGTAAATTCAAGTTTCTCTGGTGGTTGCATAAGATTGGAAACAGAATACGCTGAGAAATTTTTTAATTTAGCAAAACCAGGAGATTTAATTGTTTCTTATAAAACCTTAGATAATTTAAAAATAAACCCCAGATTTGTTTTTCCTGTTAATTTAAAAGAATTTTTTATTAGGCAAAGATTTAATAACCCTATTCGTAATCGATGGACATTTTCTGAAGATAGAAGAATAGATTATATTCAACATGCAGGAATAGATTTAGCTCCATTACCAGATGCTAAAGATTTGAATGTTTATAATATTTTTGACGGTAAAGTTGTCAAAATTGTAAAAAATGGAGAAGATGATCACGGATTGGGAAATGTAGTTATAACGCAGATAAACACGGATGAAGATATTAACGATAACCAACATATTAAAGATCAGCGTTCATCCGCATTAGATGAGCGTCTATCCGCGGTGTATGCTCTCTATGCTCATCTTTCTGAAATTAATCCAAAATTAAAAGAAGGATATTTTATTAAGAAAGGAGAAGTTATAGGAAAAGTAGGAGCTACGGGTTATGGATGTAATTATTGGAGAATAGGAGAAGATGGTTGTGATAGAAATTCTCCTTTAGATATTCATTTACATTTTGAAATAAAAACAAAACCAACATTAGAGTCTCCTATAGAGGCGAATTGTTTTATTTATGGTAGAGAAACAAAATGTTATGGATATACTCCTGATAATCCGCAAAGCTATGGATATTTAGATCCAATTAAATTTTTATCTGAATAAAAGATTTTGTCAGAATTAAAACTGAATCATCTACTCGAATCAAACGACTGAATAATAATATTTACCCGAATATATAAACCGAATAAAATACCCCAATAAAGAACCGAATAAAAATATATTCCGTTAACATTCGGGTAAGAGAGGGGCACTAGCTTCTCAGACTGTAAATACCAATTTGAATTCGACTAGGGGCAATCTAAAACCTAAATTTACAATGGATTTTTGAGAAGTTAAAAAAGAGAATTAGTTTATTAGACAACAGCGGAAATTGAAGAAATTTTTAATAAAGATTTTATATTTGAGCTTTAGTCCTACTTCTGATTCTTTACACAAATGAATTCTATGAAGCATTGAGAAGTTTTTAAAATATAAAATTAAATGTAATTAAAATAGAGCATTATGAAAAATCTTTAAATCGTTAATTTGATACTTTTCAAAATTTCATATCTAGCAAAAGGCTTTTCTAAATAAGATTCATATAAGTTTAGTTCATTTAAGATAATTGCCCAATTCAAATCTTTTTTAATTTCTGGTAAATCTTTAAAATTTTTGAGCCTTGCTAAATTTATATGAGGTAAAAATTCTCTTTCTTCTTTTTGATAAGGAATTTTTTCTATTTGTAAATATTCTTCGAATATATTTTTAATTAGTTTCAGTTTTTCATTTTTTTCAATATATAACCAGATCATCCTTTTTTTGCCAGGTGGTCCATAATCTATTTTTTTAACCCTTAAATTAAGTGGCCTGAAAATTTCTTTATTTTCTATATAAGCTCTATCTATAATTTCAAAAATTTTCGGCAAATAATTTATGTCTATATTTCCTAAAAATAAAATAGTTAGATGCAAATTTTGTAAAGGTATCCAGTTTACTTTAAATTTTTTTTCGATTTCATCTTCTAATTTTCCTATTTTAGGATAAAGACCCTTAGTGATAGGAATAGCAAAAAATAATCTCTTTTTCATCTTATTTCAGAAATTTTTTCAGCGACCACTCTATCTTCTCTTTTTATTGGATTATATATTCCAATGACTGAAATAATTTTTCCTTCTTCCCAAATCATAGGTGTAGAGTTGTATATCTCAGGTAAAACTAAAACTTCTATATTATCAGTATGATCCTCTATTTCTACATAAAGAAGAATTTCGTTATTTTTTGTAATAACTCTTTTTATTTTGTTAATGATCCCTACAATTTTTACTTTAATTTCTTCTTTATATTTTTTAATGTCTTTTATTTTCATAAAATTGTTACTTTTGATAAGTTTAATTGGATGATCCGAAAGATAAATACCAAGTAATTCTTTTTCCCATTTTAATTTTTCGAAGATGTCGATTTTCCCTTGTCGTTTAAGTATAATTTCCTCTTTTTGCCCGCCAAATAACCTTGAGCCAGTATAAACAAAGCTTCTTTGCTTTGAGGCGAACTCTAATAAATAATCTAAATTATAGTACAATATTCCTCTATCTTCTAAGCTATCAAAAGCTCCAGCTTTGATTAAGGCCTCAAGTGAACGTTTGTTAAAATCTTTTGATTTTACCCTTCTTAAGAAATTTGCTATAGAAATAAATGGGCCATTTTTATCTCTTTCAGCAACAATATCTTCGATTAATTTAGACCCCACATTTTTTATAGAACTTAATCCAAACCTAATAGTATGATCATCAACAATAGTAAAAGTTTCCCTACTTTCATTAATATCTGGAGGTAAAATTTTAATGTTCCATTTCTTTGCCTCTTCGACTAATTCTTTAATTCTTTCTACATCATGGCCTTCATGGATAAATAATGCGGTTAAAAATTCTATTGGATAATGAGCTTTTAAAAATGCTGTTTGATAAGAAATTAAAGCATAAGAAACACTGTGGCTTTTATTGAACCCGTATCTTGCAAATGGTTCATACCAGGCCCAAATTTTTTCAGCAGTCTCTTTATCTATACCATTTTTAATCATTCCTTCTATCATTTTATTTTTTTGTTCTTCAAGCAAAGAAGCAATTTTTTTCCCAATAGCTTTTCTCAAAACATCCGCTTCAGCCAAAGTAAAACCAGCTAAAACTTGAGCAATTTGCATTAATTGTTCTTGATAAACGGCTATTCCATATGTTTCTTTTAAAATAGGTTCTAGCTTAGGATGTAAATAAGTAATAGGCTCTAAATTAAATTTTCTTTTAATATAAGAAGGAATAAATTCTACAGGCCCTGGGCGATACAAAGCAATCATTGCATTTATATCATCTATACTTGTAGGTTTAAGTTTTTTTAGATATTCAGTCATACCTTTTCCTTCTACCTGGAAAACACCAACAGTTCTTCCTTCTTGATAAATTTTATATGCTAACTCGTCATTTAGATTTTCATAATCTAAATTAACTTCAATGCCCCTTCTTTCCTTCACCAATTTAATTGTGGTTTCAATTTCAGACAATGTTCTCAACCCTAAAAGATCTAACTTTAAAAGTCCTAATTCTTCAATTGCATACATATCGTATTGTGTAATAATTCTTTTCTCTTGAGGAGCATATTGAATAGGCATAAAATCAGTTAATTTTGTAGGAGTTACTACAACGCCTGAAGCATGAACCGAAGCATGCCTTACTGTTCCCTCGATTCTCTTTGCTGTATTTATCAATTTTTGAACCTCTTTATTTTTATTGTAGAGATCCATTAAATCAGGAATTTCTAAAGCAGTTTCTAAATCAGTTCCTTGGGGTATAAGTTTGGCTATTTTGTCACATAAAGAATATGGAAGTCCAAGTGCTCTTCCAGTATCTCTTATCGCAGCTCTTGAAGCTATTTTACCAAAAGTTATAATCTGAGCAACTTTATCCTGGCCATATTTTTTTGCTAAATAGTCTATTACTTCATCTCTTCTAGTATCAGAAAAATCTACATCTATATCAGGAAAAGAAATTCTCTCAGGCGTTAAGAATCTTTCAAAAATCAATCCATATTTTAAGGGATTCACTTCAGTTATTCTTAAAAGATATGAAACTAAACTCCCTGCAGCTGATCCTCTTCCTGGTCCTACTTTTATTCCATTATTTTTAGCCCAATTTACAAAATCTTGAACTATGAGAAAATAAGAAGAAAATCCAGTTTGTTTTATTATTGATAATTCATATTCCAGTCTTTCTTTTGCAATTTTATCATTTTCTAAATTTCTTACTTTTAGTCCTTCATAACATAATTTTTTCAAATATTCATCTGCTGTTAATCCTTGTGGTACTTCATAAATAGGAGGCTTAGTTTTATTTAATTCTAATTCTAAATTGCACTTTTCTGCTATTTCTAAACTATTTTCAACTGCCTCAGGGATTTCTTTAAAGTTTTCTATCATCTCTTCAATGCTTGTTAAATGGAAAAAATCTTCTTTCATAGTTAATCTTTCTTTTTCATCAATATCTTTTCCTGTTTGAATAGCTAAAAAAACATCATGTATATCCCTATCGTTTTTATTTATATAATGAACATCTTGAGTGGCTACCAATTTAACATTTGTTTTTTTTGAAAGTTCAATCAAGGGCTTAAAAATTTTTCTGCTTTCTTCTATGCCTGGATGCCATCCTATTTCTAAATAAAAATTTTCTTTTCCAAAAATATCTATATATTCATATACTAATCTTTCAGCATTTTCTAGGCCATTATTTAAAATACTTCTTGAAATTTCGCTTGCTAGGCATCCAGATAAACATATCAATCCAGCGCTATGCTCTTTCAATAAATTTTTATCTATTCTTGGTTTATAGTAAAAACCCTCTAAATTAGCAATAGTTATTAACTTTATAAGATTTAGATAGCCTTGATAATTTTTAGCTAATAAAGTTAAATGATAACTTTTTGAATCAATTTTAGGAGTTTTATCATAAATAGTTCTAGGAGCTAAATAAGCTTCTACTCCAATTATCGGCTTTATTTCATTTTTTTTGCATTCCTTATAGAATTCAATAACTCCATACATATTTCCGTGATCTGTAATAGCTAAAGCTTCATAGCCTAATTCCTTGGCCTTTTTAACCAATTCATCAATTTTGCACATTCCATCTAATAAACTATAATGGGTATGAACATGTAAATGCACAAACTTCATTTCCTAAATATTATAATAATACTAAGATGGAACCAAAATTATTTAAAAAATATAAAAAAATCTTAGCAATAGATGAAGTAGGAAGAGGAGCTTTAGCTGGACCGTTTTATGTAGGAGGTTTATTAGGCGATTTTAAATTTTATAAAAAGATAAACGAATTAGATGTAAAAGATTCAAAAAAAATTAAAGAAAGCAAAAGAAGAGAAATATATAAAAAAATTATAGCTTTAAAACCTAAATTTAAAATAATAAAATTTACTAATAAGGAAGTTGACAAATTTGGTATTGGTTGGTGTTTTAAAAGGGCGATTGAAATTTTATATAAGGAATATAGGCCTGATTATATATTGATAGACGGAAAACCATTAAAAATAGAAATAATTTCTGGGAAAGCAAAATTTATTATAGATGGCGATGAGAAAATTAAGTTAATTTCAACAATTTCTATCATTTCTAAGGTATTAAGAGACAATTATATGATCAAATTAGATAGATATTATCCCTTTTATAATTTCAAATTTAATAAAGGATATGGCACAAAAGAACATATTTTAGCTATAAAAAAATACGGCATCTCAAAACATCACCGCTTGAGTTTTATAAAAGAAATTATTTAAGTATGATTTTTTAATTTGTTTAGCAGGTTTTCGAAAAATAATTGAAGTCTAACTGTATCTGTTTTTAGTCTTTGTAAAAATTTAACAGCTAAAAATATAAAAGCCTTTTTGGCCTTTTCTATAGTTATAATAGAAGTATATCTTTCAATGTTTTTCCTGAGCTTAATTTCAAAGTTGTAAAAAATTATATAATCCCTTGGTAAAATTTTTATCCCTTTATATCTTTTTACTAAATAAAAAGCTACTGTCCCTAATAATAAAAATCCAATTATAGGAGATAGCAAATTTAAATTAGTCATTTATGCTTAACCTAACAAATCTTCTAATTTCTATTTTCTCTCCACATTTATTTGCAAAATTCGATATTAAATCTTTAATTTTCAAATTTTCATCCTTAATATATTTTTGTTCTAAAAGACAAACTTCTTCAAACCACTTTTCTAATCTTCCTTCAACAATTTTTTCTTTAATATCTTTTGGTTTATCTTTAATATCAGCCATCAATTCTTCTTTTTTAGCTTCTAAAACTTCTTGGGGGATAGCATCTCGACTTAAATATTTAGGATTCATTGTAGCTACTTGTAAAGCAACTTCATGAGCCAATTGTTTAAATTCAGGATTTTTAGCAACAAAATCTGTTTCTGCTCTTAATTCTACTAAAGCACCAACTCTTCCATTAAAATGAATATATCCCTCAATAATGCCTTGCCCAGCTATTTTTTCTTCTCTTTTTTCTAACAAGGCTTCCCCCTTTTTAATTAAATATTTTTTAGCTTCTTCGATATTACCATTAGTATTTTCTAAAGCTTCTTTACATAGACCAATAGGCGCTCCTGTTTCTTCTCTTAATTTTTTTATTTTCTCAAGTAATTCCTTATCCATTTCCTTTTATTTTTTCGATTAAATAATTAATTATAAACTTAATACTTGAAGGAGCTTTATCATTAGCAGGAATAAAATATTCTAATTTACTAACATCATTATCAGAGCCAGCGAGAGCACAAACAGGTATGTTCTTTTTTAAAGCTTCGCTTAAGGCAATTTTGTGAGATTTGTAAGCTAAATCTACTATAAATAAAACATCAGGTAAATTTTCCATATTTATAACGCCTGAATATATTTTTTTCATCTTTTCTAATTCCCTTAAAATCCTTTGTTTATCTTTAGGAGGATAATTTTCAATTTCGCCACTTTTTTCTTTTTCTAATAATTCTTTAAAATAAGCTATCCTTGTTTTAATAGTTTCAAAGTTAGTTAGAAAACCACCAACCCATTTGTAATTTAAGTAAGGCATATTAAAAGCGTCAGCAATAATTTTAATAGCTTCCTCAGCTGCAGGTTTTGCACCTACGAATAAAATTGTTTTATTTTCTGATAATGCTTTTTTAAGGAAATTAGCAACTTTTTCTAAGCCTTCTAATGTTTTCTCTAAATTAAAGAATTCAATATTGCCCCTTTTATTTCTAAGCAAAAATGGTCTCATCGAGGGATGAGTAAATCTCTTAGCTCTTCCATATTGGCATCCAGCTTTCATCATTTCTTCTATAATTTTTGATTTTATTTCTTCTATAATTTTTGTTTCCATTTTTATATTTTATATGATATAATTATACTTGAAATGAAAAAGAATATACATCCTAAATATTTTAAAACAAAAGTCAAATGCGCTTGTGGAAGCGAATTTGAAGTTTATTCGACTAAAGAAAATATAAATGTAGAAGTTTGTAGAAATTGCGCTCCTTTATTTATAGGAACTGAAGAAAAAAGGGTGGTTATTGGACAGGTAGAAAAATTCTTAAAAAAATATAAAAAATCTTAACTGATTTAATTTTAACATAAATATTTTATTTTTCAAATAAGAATTTTTAATTTTTAAAAATGAATAGCGAAAAAGAAAATTCTAAAATAAATAGCGTAATATTTGAAATAAGAGCTGGAGTAGGTGGTGAAGAGGCTGCTCTATTTGCTAGAGATTTGTGGAGAATGTATTTAAAATATTTTAACAAAAAAAACTTTAAGGTAATTGTTTATGAAGAGCAAAATTCAGACCTAGGAGGTATAAAAACTTTAGTAGCAGAAGTTAAAGGAGAAAATGTTTATGAATTATTGAAAAATGAAGCTGGCGTTCATAGAGTACAAAGAATTCCTATTACAGAAAAATCAGGAAGAATTCATACTTCAACTGCCTCTGTTGCTGTTCTACCTAAATACGAATATACTCCTATTGAAATTAAAGAATCTGATATTGAAATTGAATTTTTTAGAGCTAGTGGTCCAGGAGGGCAGAATGTTAATAAAGTAGAAACAGCTGTTAGAATTTATCATAAACCTACAGGAATTGTTGTTACCTGTCAATCCGAAAGAACTCAACAAAGAAATAAAGAAATAGCTTTACAAATTTTAAAATCAAAACTTTGGCAAATGGAACAGGAAAAAATTAATAAAGAATTAGTTCAAGAAAGAAGACAGCAAATAGGCACCCAAGAAAGATCAGAAAAAATTAGAACCTATAATTTCCCTCAAAATAGAGTAACTGATCATAGATTAAACAAAAGTTGGTATAATTTAGAAGATATTATGGATGGAGAGTTAGATATTATTATTAAGGAATTTGAAAAACAAAAAGTTCAAGTATGAAAAAAGAAGTCGGCTTATTTATAATTTATCTTTTAATCTCAGCTCTATTTTTATGGATTTTTACAAACCCAGATGTTATTGAGGCTTTATTTAAAACTTTAACTTTTCCTTTAAGAAAATGAATAATATTTATGATTCCATAATAATTGGAGCCTCTGCTGCTGGTATCAGCTCTGCTATCTATTTAAAAAGAAGAGGAATAAATTTTTTAATTTTAGCAAAAGATATTGGAGGCGAAATGGCTCTTTCTGGTATAGTAGATAATTACCCAGGCATTCCTAAAACTACAGGTTTAGAACTAACAAAAAAATTTAAAGAACATTTAGAAAGTTATGGTATTGAAGTTATAAATGAAGAGGTAATTAAATTGGATAAAAATAATGATCTTTTTGTTATTTCCACTAATAAAAACAACACTTATTATTCTAAAACAGTTATTATAGCTACAGGTAGTAAGCCTAAAAAATTAAATATTCCTGGAGAAGAGGAATTTTATCATAAGGGTGTTAGTTATTGCAGTGTTTGCGATATGCCTTTATTTAAAGATAAAGTAGTAGCTATTATTGGCGGAGGTAATTCTGCTTTAGAAGCAGGATTAATGGCTGCTGATATTTGTAAATATGCTTATATCATAAATAAAAATCCAAGTTTTAAAGGAGATAAAGTTTTGATTGAACAATTAGAGAGAAAAGAAAATATTAAGATAATTTACAATGCTTTAACTCAGGAAATTTATGGTGATAAATTTGTAAAAGGAATTAAATATATGGATACTATCTCTAATACAATTCAAGATATAAATGTAGACGGTGTTTTTATTCATATCGGTATGAAACCTAATTCAGAATTTATCCCAGATAGCTGGAATGTAAAAAATACTTATGGAGAAATTATTATTAATAAATTATGTGAAACAAATGTAACTGGTTTATTTGCTGGTGGAGACGTTACTGATATTCCATTTAAACAAATAGGAATAGCTGTAGGCCATGGAATAATTTGTGCCCTTTCAACAGTTAATTATTTAAATAAACTTAAGATTTAATGGAAGAACTAATAAAAATTATTGAACAATTAAATAGCCCTCTTTTTGATAGAATTTTTGATTTTAAAGTAGAGATTGCAAAACAAAAATTCCCAGAAAAATTAAAAGAAAAAATTACGGAAGGAGAAGAGCAAAAAATATTTATTTTTAAAAATAAAATTTTAAATCAAGAAACCCATTTTAATATTTGGAGAGCAAAAAGGAAAGAACCTCATAAAGAAAATGTAGAAGAAATAACCTATGATCCTTTTTGTAACCCCAAAGAGGAAACTCCTATTGATAATTTAGGAAGATTAGAAAATGATTATGCAATTACTGCTTCAAATTTAGCGAAAATTTCCCCTTTTCATTCTTTAGTAATTTTTAAAAAACATAGAAGAAGAGAACTTAATTTTGATGATTTTTATAATGGTTTGATATTAGCTAATGAATGGTTTCAAAGGCAGCCTTTTTTAGTTAAAGTATTAATTTTTAATTATGGATTAAGAGCTGGTGCAAGCATAAGCCACCCCCATTTTCAAATATTTTCTTTAGAAAATATACCCTCAAAAATTCAGGATTTTTACGAAAAAATAAATGAATATAAAAAAACATATAATTCTGATTATCTTGAAGATTTTTTTAAAGTTTTAAATCAATTAAATTTAGCTAAACAAATTAACAACCTTAAATTTGCTATAAATCTAACCCCCTTTAAAGATAAAGAAATTATTTTTTGGAATAAAAATTTAAAAGAATCAATAAAAGAAATTTCTTTAATTTTAGATGTTTATAAAGAATTATCCGAAAACTTCAATATGTTTCTTATTGAATTTAATGAAACCCTTTTAGGTTATTTAGTAGATAGGGGAAAAAGTTCAAAAATTAATTCAGATATAGGAGCATTAGAAATATATGCTTTTTCAGTTGTAGGATTCGATTTATTAGAATTTTCTAGAGATTTTATTCAGAAACTGGAAAGGACGGAGAAGGAATTTCAAATTCTATTGTAGAAGTAGTTTGAGTGCTATTTTCTGAGGTTGTAGATATTGAAAAAGGGTTGGCTTGCAAAGTTTTATTGATTTCTCCTGGAGAAACTCTTTGAGGATTAGGCCGAGTGAAACTAACAGGCAATAAAACAAAATAAAGAACTGTGCTAATAACTACAATCCAAACTAATACTTTTGTAATTTCTTTATAATTGCCCATCAATTAAATTATACAAATTTTTGTCGAAAAGTCAAAATGATAGAAAATATTAAAAATCCTAATATAACTATACATGGCCCAAGAGGTAAATTTAAAATGTAAGATAAAATAAAACCTAAAATTGATATCATTTCACCATAAAACAATGTAAAAATTAACAACTCTTTAAAAGAATTAGAAATTAATTTAGCTATAGAAGCAGGTAATATTAAGATAGCACTTATCAATAAAGCTCCTATAAATTTTATTCCTAAAACAATCGTTATTCCTAATAATATATTAAATAAAAAATTTATTTTTTTAACATCAACATTCTCTGTTATAGCCCATTCTTCATTCAAAGGGATTAAAATCAACTCTTTCAATTTTAAAAATATAAATAAAACAGTTATTAAAGAAATTAAGAAAATTAATAAAACATCAAATTTTGATACTAAAAGAATATTTCCAAAAAGAAAAGAGCTGATATCTCCTTTTAAATAAGGAATATAGTTAAAGAGTATTATACCTAAAGATAAGCCGAATATTGAAATTAACATTATTAATATATCTAAATTAAGTTTACTTTTTTCTTTTAATATAAAAATTAAGATTGAAAATAAAAATGTCCAAAAAATTACTAAAATATTCAAATTTAATGCCAATAAATAACTTAGAGCAATGACAAAAATAACACTATGAGAAATAGCATCGCTGAAAAACACCATTCTTTTAAAAATTACAAATATACCGAATAAAGAAATTGGAACAGTAATTACTAAAAGAGCAATGAATGGATATAAAAATATTGTTTCTTTTAAAATTTCTAACATTATTTAAAAATAGGTAAATTTTCATATGCTAAATAATATAACATTGCTCCACCTCCTGTTGATAAAAATGTATTTTTAACTTTAATGTTTTTAAAAATTTTCAAAGTATCTCCTCCCCCTATTATTTTTTTATTTTTTAACTTCATTAAATTTTTAGCAAATTCTAAACTACCTTTTGCATATTTTTTCTCCTCAATTTTACCTAATGGCCCATTCCAAATGACCATTTTAACTTTTTTAAGTTCTTCAATAAAAATTTTTAGGCTTTCTTCACCAATATCATAAATAATATCATCTTTTTTTATTTCTCCTAAATATCTATGCCCATTTTGGGTTACAAAATCAAAGGGTAAAAGAAGTTTATTTGAAAATATTTTTTTAGCAAATTCTAAGTATTCTTCATCATAAATAGATTTTCCAATTTCAAATCCTTTAGCTTTTAAAACAGTATTAGCTATTCCTCCTCCAAGAATAATAATATCAGCTTTTTTAATGAATTTATCTATAAGTTCTATTTTTGTTTCAAATTTAATTCCGCTAATAACTACTCCGATAGTTTTTTTCTTTTTTATATACTCAAATACTTTATTTAAATTATTTATTTCTTCTTCAAAATTAAAGCCAAAATATGTTGGTAAATATTTAGAAATACCATAAACTGAAGAATGTTTTCTATGAGAAACAGAGAAACCTTCATTAACGAAAATATCGCCTAATTGTGCTAAACTTTTAGCAAAATTTAAGTCATTTTCTTCCTCTTCTTTGAAAAATCTTATATTTTCTAAAATAACTACTTTTTTATTTTCATCTATTTGTTTTTCTGGTTCCCACTCAAAATACTCTATTTCTTTAATATATTTTTTTAAAAATGGTAACAAATTTTTAGTTGAATATTCTGGTTCTTTATTTTTAGGTCTTCCAAAATGAGTAATAAGAATTATTTGTTTAGCATTATTGGCTTTTAAAAAATTTATAGTTTTTAAGCTTTTTTCTATTCTATAACTTTCTTCAAGTTTTTTATTTTTAATTTCTACATTATAATCAACTCTAACAATAACCTTTTTATTTTTTATTTTGTCTTTGTTAAATCTTAATAATTGCTGTTTTTTTAAGACAATCATAAAAATAATTATAATTCATCTTCCTCTATATTTCTGTATTGTAAAGCTTCAGCAACGTGATTAACATCTATAACATCTTTATTTTCAAAATCAGCAATAGTTTTAGCTGTTTTTATTATCTTGTGTACTGCTCTTAAAGATAATCTTAAGTTATCAATAGATTTTTTTAGAAAATCTTCAGCTTTTAAGGATAATTTACAATATTCTTTGATTTCTTTAGGATTTAATTCGCTATTAAACTTGTTTTGTCTCTTAAATTGTAATTCTTTTAATTCTTTTATTTTTTCAATAATATCTTTGTAATTTCTAATGCTTTCTGAAAAAACCTCTTCTCCTTTTATTCTTGGTACATTTATTTTAATATCAATTCTATCCATTATAGGACCTGATAGTTTTTTATGATATTTTTTAATTTCTGCAACTGTACATTTACATTCTTTTTCAGGATCCAAATAAAATCCGCAAGGGCAGGGATTATAAGCTCCTATAAGCATAAATTTTGCTGGCATTTTTATTGTTTTTCTACTTCTAGATATAGTGATTTCACCATTCTCTAATGGCTCTCTTAAGCCTTCCAAAACATCTCTTTTAAATTCTGGTAATTCATCTAAAAACAAAATGCCTCTATGGGCTAAACTTACTTCACCAGGTTTTGGATTTTGCCCTCCACCTAAAATAGCTACAGAAGAAGAACTATGGTGTGGGTTTCTTAAAGGCGGTGAAATTATAAACCCTTCTTTTAATTCATTAGCAGAACTATAAATGCTTGTTACCTCTAAAGCTTCTTCATAAGTTAATTCAGGTAGTAAGTTAACAATATTTTTTGCAATTAATGTTTTTCCTGTCCCTGGTGGTCCATATAAAATTAAGTTATGTCTTCCTGCAGAAGCTATAGTTATTACTCTTAAAATATAATCTGAAATTTTTATAAATTCTAAATCTAAATTTTTCTCTTTATATATAAAATTTTCTCCTTTAAAATTTTCTTTAATTTTTGTTCCTTCTAAATGATCGATAATTTCTCTTAAGCTTTCAAAAAGATATAAATTTTCAATTTTTAAAAATTTAATTTCTGGATAGTTTTCTTCTGGTAAATAAATTTCTTCAAATTCTTTGTATAAACTTAAAACAATAGGCAAAGCTCCTCTGATTTTTCTTAATTTTCCTTCTAAAGAAAGCTCTCCCAAAAATAAAATTTTCTTTTTAATTGGTGAAATTTGCCTTGAAGCAATTAAAAAGCTTATAGCTATTGCTAAATCTAAATTAGAGCCCTCTTTTTTAATATCAGCAGGAGCTAAGTTTATTATTGTTTTTCTATTGAATTTAAATGGAGGTTTTGCATTTATAGATTTTAAAGCAAAACTTATCCTTTCCTTTGCTTCTTGAACAGCCTTATCTCCTAAGCCAACTATTGAAAATGCAGTAAGACCAGGTAATAAACCAGCTTCTACCTCTACAATTTTTCCTTCTAAACCATCTAAAATAGCAGAATATACTTTTGAATTCATATTATTAATTATCCACAATTTTTATTGATTTTAAAATTTTTATTTTATAATTTTCTTAATTAAAGGTCGAATTAAGTAATAAAAAATAAAATAAAATGAAAATAAGTAAAAATTTAATATATTTGGTCGCCCTATTTACAATATTTAGCTTATTCAATTCTGCATTAGGGCAAGACTTTCCTATTAAACAACCTCCAGAAAGCACGCCGATTACAACAGCAGGAAGCGTAAAAGATCTCCTTCTTAATCTTTTCCAATGGGCGTTTAAAATTTTAACATGGGTAGCGGGTGCCTTAGGTGTTATATATATTATTTGGGGTGGTATTAATACGATAATTCAAGGTAAAATTGATGAAGGTAAAAACAGATTAATATATGGAGTTGTAGGGGTTGTTATAGCTTTAATTGCTTATGCTCTTGTTGTAATGATTCATAATATTATAGTATCAGGAGGAGTTGGGGTATAATATTTTGATAGTAAATTTAAACATTTAGATGTCATATCCATTTAATCCGCTTTTTGGGTTACCTAGTAAATTAACCCCTCCTGTTCCTGTTATTTGTAAAGATTTTATTTCTTGTTTGTTATTAGTTTTTGATGTTGTTTTAAGAATATTAACTTGGATTTCAGGAGCATTAGCAGTTATTATGTTTATATATGCAGGGATAACTTTAATAGTGAGTTATAAAAAAGCTGATGAAGTTAAAAATATTTTAATTTGGGGAACAATAGGTTTAGTTATAGCTTTAATTTCTTATGCTTTAGTAGTTTTGATTGAAAATATAGTTTCAAGAGGTGCTATTGGTATGATTAATATAGTTTATGCTCAACAATTAAGATTTCAGCCAGGAAGAGTATGCACTCCATACAATATTTTTGATATTTTAAGCGGTCAGCCCGTTCCTCAGGGCTTATTAGGTAAATGTCTCTTGTGGTTAGCTCAAAAAATTTTAACTGTTATTTATACTGTTTCTTTGCTTTTAGCAATAGGATTTATAATTTATGGAGGAATTATTTTAATTACAAAACCTGGTGATAGATCTGGTATGCAATATGTTCTTTGGTCAATAATTGGAGCAGTAGTAACAATATTAGCTTTTAGTTTAGTAAGAGCAATTGAATATAGTTTAACCCATTAAAATGTATAAAAAAATTTTACTTTTAATAATTTTAATTACTCCTCTAACATTAACATTTTCTCAGCCATTTTTTAATCCCTTTCAATATGGAATAAAAACAGTAGAAAAAGTAGAAATTGGTAATGAGAATCTTAGAAAGGCAGTAAGAGAGAAAGCAGCAGAATTATTAAATAACGAATATAAATTTAAAAATAATACTACAACAGAAGCGTTTGAAGTACAAGGTGAAGAAATAAAGAGTAAAGTTGAGGGAGTTAATGTGAATAAATTTGTTGATGAACATTTTGACAATTGGACAAATTTGATAATACAAGCTGGGGATTTAGTTCTTTCTGATTGCGAACTTTTAAGATCGTATAATTTGGTAGAGTACTGTCATTGGAAAACTGTCAGAGCTGATATTCAAGGAGGAAAATTGCAAACAATATATATCGCACCTTCTGGATATTCTGGTCCTTTTCCAAGAGTTGCTGTTTGCGAACAAGGCATAGGACAATGCCTTTTGTTCTTTTTTGATAGAGCTTTAAGAATTTTGTATTTTTCTGCTTTGGCTTTAGGAGTAATATTTTTAATGTGGGCAGGAATTCTTTATATAACCAAGCCTTTAGAAGCTAAAAATATTCATCAAAGATTTGTTTGGGGAATTATAGGAATAGTTGTAGGAATAACTTCATTTACAATAGTAATTGCTTTAGAGAATTGGCTTGCAGGAGGTTTAGCTACAGAAGTAGCCACAGAAGGTGGTCAAGTAGTCTCATATCAACCTGGTCCGGGTACAGAATCAGCTTCGCCCGGAGGACAACCTCTACCCAGACTTTTTATAGATACACAAACAGCAAAAATAGATGAAAGTAAAAAATTTAGTGTATTTGTTTCTGCAGAAAAACAATGTGATCTTAGCGCCTCTTTTTATAACTTAACAAAAGGAGAAGATTTAGGATCTACGCTCCCTATATCAATTTCAGCTCCGCAATATTTTAACTTCAATTTAGGTGGTTTTGGGAGTAAATTTGACCTAGGTGATACTGTAAGAGTAATATTTAATTCACAAAATTGTGAAGTATCTGTTAAACAATTAGATATTAGAACTTCAAAGCTTGTAACAACTGTTCCAACAATTAAAAAACCTATTATTGATATAGATAGTAGCAAAATCAAAATATATGGACAACAAACAATTAATGTAAATATTGAAGATTTAGGTAATTTAAGAAATATTTTGGAACAAGCCTTAGGAATTACTATTATTCAGAGAAATTTATATGACCCGCCATTTACAATGTATATAACTTATAATGTTACTTCAGATAATCAACCTCCTCTAAACCAAGGCTCTTGTACAATTTATGGGACATTAAGAGGTGTAAAAATTAATCAATTGTCATTTGATAGAACAAAGGCAGTAAGTTATACTACATTTAACAAAGATTTTTCTTTTACTATAAATTATGAAGCTAATAGAAAAGGTCCTTACAATATTCCTATTTATCTTCCTTTGCCTAATAATCTTTTAGGTTTTATATATTTAAAACTTTATTATTATCGAGGAGATTGCGAAGAAGTAAAAGTTAATGGTCAAAATATTGCTGAATCTCCCTTTAGCACAACTTATGATATAGAAACAGGTAGATTTTATAGTGTTTCAGGGAATCTTTTAAGAGATTTATTTGGATTTTAATGTTAGAAGTATTTGCTCAAACAATCAAATATGAGACAGGATGTATAAATAAAGAAGGCATTGAATATTTCATATGTAAATTTATAGGTGTAATAAATTTATTTTATTGGATAGGCTTAGTTTTAGGAATTGCTCTTATTATGTGGGCAGGTGCAAAATATATGTATACAAGAGGAAAAGATTGGCATAACGAACTTTTTTATGTTATTTTAGGAATTGTTTTAATAATTGCATCTTTTTCTATTCCAATTTTAATTTTCTCCTTTCTTAAATAATGTTTGAATTATTCCCGATATTTGGGAAAATCCTTGGTATATTAGATAGAATTTTAGAAGTTTTATTGAAATTCTCCTTATTAATTGCAGTATTTTTTATAATTTATTTAGGAATGAAAATTTATTTTGAAAAGAAAAACTTAAGAGATATAAGAATATCATTTCTTTTTATAATTTTAGGCTTAGCTATTTTAGGTATAATAATTCTTAATAGAGAAATAATTTTTAAAACAATAGAAATTTTTGTACCCAAATTCAAATAATGACAGAAATTGTTAATATCCTTCACAAAATAATAAGAATAATGCAAATTTTTATAATTTTAGGATCAGCAATTTCTTTTATTTATCTAGGTTATATGACTTATACAAAGAAAATTGATGAAGTTAAGAAAAATTTACCTTGGATTTTATTAGGTTTAATGTTGCTTTTTGCTTCTTATTCAATTCCTGCTTTAATTTTATCTTTTTTAGAAGTTAAAAAAATATCTCCCTAAAAATGAAGAAAATGATTTATCTTGATTATGCAGCTACAACACCTGTTTCTAAAGAAGTTTTTGATTTTATGAAAAAATATTTTACAAAAGAATATGGAAATCCATCCAGCTTACATATTTTAGGCCAAAAAGCATTAAAAGCATTAGACTTTGCAAGAAATACAATAAAAGAACTAATTGAGGCAGATTATTTTAGAGAAATAATTTTTACTTCTTCAGCTACTGAAAGCAATAATTTAGCAATAAAAGGGTTAGTTTTTCATTATTTTTTTAGATTAAAGTTAAAACCTCATATAATTTCTTCAACTATTGAACATCCATCTATTTTAGAAGTTCTAAAAGACTTAGAAAAACTAGGTTTATTAGAATATTCTTTAGTAAAACCAGAAAAGACTGGTCTTGTAAATATTGATAATATATTGGATCTTATTAAAGAAAATACAGCCTTAATTACATTGCATTATGTTAATAGTGAAATAGGAACAATTCAAAAAATAAAAGAATTAGGACAAAAAATTAAAGAAATTAATGAAAATAGAGATATAAAAATAATTTTTCACATAGATGCAGCTCAGGCTCCTCTTACAGAAGATATCTCTGTAAAAAAATTAAATGTTGATATGATGACTTTATCTTCCCATAAAATTTATGGACCTAAAGGAGTAGCTTGTTTATTTAAAAAAGAAAATATTATTTTAGAAAGATTAATTTCAGGCTCTGAACAAGAATTTGAATTAAGAGCAGGCACAGAAAATATTCCTTTGATTGTCGGTTTTTCAAAAGCTTTAGAAATTGCCATAAAAAATAAAGAAAAAAATAGAAAACATTTGGAAGATTTAAGAAATTATTTTTTGCAAAGATTAAAAGAAGAAAATATAAAATTTGAAATTAATGGAGATATAAATTTTTCTACGCCTAAAATTTTAAACTTGTATTTTCCGCAAAAAACTAGTCAAGAAATTTTAATATATTTAGATTCAAAAGGGATAATGGTTTCTCCTGGTATGGCTTGCAAAGCTAGGGCTTTAACTCCAAGTTATATTATTGAAGAACTTTACCCTAACTCAGATAGACCACAAAAAAGCATAAGATTTTCTTTTGGTATTGAAACAAAGAAAGAAGATTTAAATTATGTTGTTAAAACACTAAAACAATTTTTAAGATAAATGATCAACAATCCTATGGAGATTTAATCTTTTATCGCCAGTAATTAAAATAAGATCATCTGGCTTTAATAATTCTTCCAAAAAATTTAAAAGTTCATTATGTTGTGTATGATAAAAATGATTGGTTTTACTTTCATCAAATCCATAGGCAATTAAAGAATCTTTTGTATATTTTGCTCTTAAACCAAAAGTTATAACAAAATCACAAACATCCTTTAATTTTTCTCCAATTTCAAAATGAAATTCCATGCCATATTTACCTGCTGCAATACAATCACCAATTAAGGCAATTTTTCTTTTTGCTGGAATTTTTGTAAAAATATCAAAAATATTCCAAAAAGAAGCTTGAGTAAGATGAAAGGAATCATCCAAAATATAATATCCCTTTTTAGATTTGATTAATTCGCACCTATGTTTAACCCCTGAAAATGTTTCTAAATAATTTCCTATATCCTCTAATTCAAAACCTAAGTTATATAAAAGAGCAGTACTAGCTAAACATGAATAAATAATTCCTTTCCCAAATAAATTTCTTAAAAATATTTTCTTTTTACCAAATTTTGTAGTAATTTCTATAGAAGTTCCACAGATAGAGGGTGTAGAATATAAATCGCAAATAATTTCATAATGACTGCATCTAAAATCTGAATCTTCGGCAAATCCAAAATAGACAACATTATTTTTATTTTCTTTTTCTACAAGTTCAAGGCAGCTGATATCGTCATTATTTAAAATAATTAAACCAGTAGATTTAACTATTTCTATTAACTTTTTCTTTTTTCTTTTAAAATTTTCTGGGCCAGCAAAGACTTCAGAATAAGCAGGTACCTCTCCAATAGAAGTGATAATTAAGTAATCAATCATTAAGTTTTTTGTCCAATAATCAACTACCTTAGGATCTTCAAAGCCAAATTCAAGCAAAATATATTCTGGATAATTTTTTGTAAAAAATAAAATTTTCAATCCTTTAAGAATATTTTTTAATAATTTGTAATCTTTTTCTAGAAGGAAAGTTAATGGAATGGATAATTTATGATCTTTGTGATATTCTACAGAAAAAATATCTTTTCTATTACTTAAAAATCTTTTGATAATTTCTATAGTTGTAGTTTTTCCTGATGTTCCTGAAACCACTATAATTTTTGGCTTAAATTTTAAATAAATCAATTTTGCTAAGAAATTAAGCATATTATTTAATTTTAACATTTATCCACAATTTTTGTTGATTTTAAAAATTTTTGGGATATAATATAGTTAATATGAAAAAAATTTTTTTAGGTATAATTTTAGTCATATTTCTTCTTTTTGTTTTATTTTTAATTAAAGAAAAATTTACACAAGCTCAATCTTCAATAGGAATAGAATTATATGTTTATCCTAAAGGATTTTATGGGGGAGGAAGCTTGATTAAAATAGCAAATGCTGTAAATAGGCGGGAAGAAGGAATATTCAAAAATAAACATAATTCTTCAGTAATTGCAGGGACAGAATATAAGCTTGTAATAAAAAACGTTGGTGCAAGTCAATTTATTACTTTGGGTTTTCAATTAAAAGATCATTATCCTGGCGGCGTACCTGTCACGCAGGGCATACGAACTTTTTCTGGTACCTGTAGCGATTTTAAGGGACAATTAACACCTGATGGAAATTGTGAAATAATAGGAACTTTTCAAGAGCCAAGTCATAATTGGCAGTTATGGACAATATATTTAGACAATTCTCCAGCCATTTCCTTTTACCTTGTTAAACAATCTTATGCACAAAATATAGGAATAGCTTCAAAGAATGATCAATATTATTTAGAACCAACTTCAACTACTACAGAACCAACTTCAACTATTAATTACACAGTTTATAGTAATAAATTATATTGCCCAAATTATATGGCAAGTGGAACTTCAACAGTTGTTAAACTTCCTGATCGTTCCCTGGCTTCCAACTTTTCACATTTTAATGTAGCTTCTTCTTCGTTCTTAATTAATGATTCTGTTTCTAAGATTTTGGGATTAAATGGAGTAAGTGCTGGGGATTACGAATTATATTTAGTTAATTCTTCAAACCAAAGAATAGGTCCTCCTTCTCCTGTACAAGTTAGGATAACAGTTCAACCTCCATTTACTCCACCACCTGGTGCATTTGAGTGTCCTGGAGCATCAGGTATGTGGTGTAGATGTGTATTTTCTTATTGCTATTGGTTAGATCCAAATACGGGCAACTGGGCACCTACTTCTTCTTCAGTTTGCGGTAATGTTTGCACTGGTGGTATAAGAGAATGATATAATATTTTGAATGAAAATTTTAGGAATAGAAACAACTTGTGATGAGACAGGAATTGCTCTTTTAGAATTTATTGAAGAGAAAGAATTAAAATTTAAAATTATTAATCATCAATTGAGAAGTCAATTTAAAGTTCATTCAAAATATGGTGGTATTGTTCCTATTTTAGCAGCTAGGGAGCATAAGAAAAACCTTCCTATTTTATATGAAAAACTTTTAAAAGAAACAAAAGAAAAACCTGAAAATTTTGACTATATAGCTTTTTCTTATGGACCTGGATTACCCCCATCTTTAGTTGCTGGTAAAGAATTTGTTGTTAATTTAGCTAAAAAATTAAACAAAAAAATTATTCCTGTCAATCATTTATTAGCACATATCTATTCTGTTTTAATTCCTAAAAATAAATTAAATGTTTATCAAAAAATAAAGAAAATAAAATTTCCTGCTTTATGTCTTTTAATTTCAGGAGGACACACAATTTTAATCTATATGGAAGATTTTCAAAAATTTAAAAAATTAGGAGAGACAAAAGATGATGCTATTGGTGAAAGCTTAGATAAGGCTGGAAGAATTTTAGGTTTAGAATATCCTGGTGGACCTAAATTAGAAAAATTAGCTAAAAAAGGAAAGCCAATCTTTAATTTACCTAGGCCAATGATTTTGCAAAATAATTTTAACTTTAGTTTTGCTGGAATTAAAACAGCATTTTGGGAACTTGTGGAAGAAATTAAAAAATATAATAAATTTAATGAAGAAACTAAAAGAGATTTAGCTGCCTCTTATCAAAAAGCTGTTTTTGAGACAATAATAATAAAAACTAAAAAAGCTTATGAAAAATATAAGCCAAATTCTATTATTGTTACTGGTGGTGTTATTGCTAATACTGCTCTGAGAAAGATGATGATTAAAGTTTTTGGCAAAGAAAAATTAGTTTTTCCAGAGAAATCTTTAGCTACAGATAATGGGATTAAAATTGCTTTTGCTGGTTATTTTTTTAAAAATAATGCTCTTGAGCCGGAAAAATTGGAAATTAACCCCTTGCTTGATATATGAAATTTTTTATAATTAAATTATGCCTAGGACAAAATCAGCAAAAAAAGAATTAAGAAAGAACATAAAAAGGAGGATCAGAAATTTAAAAAGAAAGAAACAAATCAAAACAGCCATTAAACAATTTTTGCTTGCTTTAAAAAATAAAGACAAAGAAAAAGCAAAAGAATATTTAAGTTTAGCATATAAATATCTTGATAAAGCAACCAAGACTTTTATGCATAAAAATACAGCAAGTAGAATAAAATCAAGATTAGCTCAAAAATTCAATAAAACTTTTGCTAATCAATAATAAATATAGCTATTTACTAATAAATTTTTATCGTCATAAAGCCTAATTTCTTCGTATCTTGTTTCATATAAATTTTTATAAACTTCCTTATAGCTTAAAGTAGAGGTTACATAAAGAGTAGTTGTGGGGGTTGGTATAAAAATAACCCAATCTTTTGCAAGAAAATCTTGGGCATTTAAATTGTTATAATAACATCCTTTATAAGTATAAAGATTATCTAATAAATTCATACATCTTGTATCACCAGCCATTTTTTCTAAATCTTGGAGTTTAGGAGGGCAAGAAATTCTACTTAAAAAATCTAAGCATTTTATTGAATACCCTTGTTTTCTTAAATTAAATAATTCTTCTCTAGTAAAGTATTTACAATAATAAGGAACAGAATCTACAAATTTTTCAACATCCTTTCTTAGGTTCAAAAAATATCTAAAACATTTATTAATTCTAAAGCTAAAACCTAAAGGTGAAGAAGTAGCAATTATTTTTGCTTTTCCATAAGGAGGCAAAACTATATCTTCTTTTTTATATTTATAATCAGGATCTACATAATTTACTCCTTGAGGAATGGAATATATCCCTTGAGAAGAAACTATTTTCCAATTTGTGATTTTTATTTCTTTGTTAGTATTATTGCTTAAATATAATGTCAATTTATCTCCTTTAGGATAAAGGTAAATATCTTTAAAATAAGGAGAAATTTTTGTTGTAAAAGAAACATAACCAGGAGAAGGGTCATATTCGCCATTTTGATTCACAGCAGAAACAATTAAAAAATATCGATAATATCCTTTAGGCAAATAGAAATATTGGGTATTTGAAAAAGAAGTTCTCCAATTTTTATCTAAGGGGTAAAGCATATAATTAAAATAAAATCTATCTTTTGGGCTTTCCAAGTTTTTTCCTTCGAAAGTAAATTTTACTATATTGGTTTCTAGGTTATTTAAATCTAAATAGTCATGATAAATATAGGTTTCAATCTTTTTATTTGGCTTTAACTTTTTAGATTCGGCATAAGTTTTTTTCAAAAAGAAATTAAAAGGGAGCTTTTCTTCTGGGTATTTAAAAAAAGTACCTGTTGGGACAACTCCCTTTAAAGCTGGTTCAATTTTTTGAGGAGGTTTATAGACGGGTACGACTCCTGTTTTAAAATATAAAAAATAAACAAGAGCAGAAAGAATAAGAAATATTGTGACTAAAAAGACTATTATATCCTCTAGTTGTCCCACCTTTTTCATGTTATAATTATATTTTAAATTATCCAATTTATATCATGATCAACATAAAACAAATTCAAAATTTAATTGATCAAATAGTCGAAGAGAAAGATTTGAACGAAGAAGAGGTGCAAGAAGCTGTTTTATATGCTTTAGCTGCTGCCTATAAAAAGGATTATAGGCATAAAGATGAAAGGGTAGAAGGGAAAATAGATCCTGTTACTAAAAAAATTGAATTTTTTTTAGTAAAAACAGTTATTGACGACAAAGATGTAGAAGAGCAAAATATAAAGTTTAATCCTTATAGGCATATTCTTCTTTCTGAAGCATTAAAAATAAATCCCAATGTAAAACCCGGTGATGAAATTAGAATACCTTTAGAATATAAAGATACATTTAGTAGAATAGCTGCTCAAACCGCTAAGCAGGTTATTACTCAAAGATTAAAAGAAATTACCAAAAATTCTGTTTATCAGGAACTTAAAGCAAAAGAAAATAAAGTAATTTCTGGTATTATTCAAAAAGTGAATCATAAAGCAGTTTATGTTGATTTAGGAAAAGCTATGGGAATTATGTTTAGATCTGAAGCCATTCCAGGAGAGTTTTATAGAATTGGAAACAGGATGAGATTCTATGTTTATGGAGTTGAAAAAACATCTAGCGGAGTTGAGGTTTATCTTTCTAGGGCTAATCCATTGTTTGTTCCTGCTTTGTTTACTTTTGAAATTCCTGAAATATCAGAAGGCATAATTGAAATAAAAGGAATTGCAAGAATTCCAGGAGTAAGAAGCAAAATGGCTGTTAAATCTAATATTGAAGGTATCGATGCCGTTGGTACATGTATAGGACCTAAAGGAGCAAGAGTTTTAAGTATCTCAAATGAATTAAATGGTGAAAAAATTGATATTATCCAATATTCAGATGATCCTGTTCAATATGTTTTAAATGCTTTATCTCCGGCAAAAGCAGTAAGTGCAGAAGTTTTACCTAAAAGAACTATTAAAGTTTATGTAACTGAAGATCAAATTCCTGTAGCCTTAGGAAAAAATGGACAAAATATTAAATTGGCAGCAAAACTTACTGGTTGGAGAATTGATGTTAGATTAATAGAAGAGCCAGAAAAAGAAATTGAAGGAGGTATTGCAGAAGCAGATTCATTAGGCCAATCTGACGATTCCTCACAAAGTGAATCGTCAGAAAGTTAATTAAATGGAAGTAGATGTTTTAATAGAAATTTCTAAAAATAGCAATGTAAAATACGAATTAGATAAAGAAAAAAATCGAATTAGAGTGGATAGATTTTTATATACCGCAATGAATTTTCCTTTTAATTATGGCTTTATTCCTGAAACTTTAGCTGATGACGGAGATCCAGTAGATGTTGTGGTGCTTTCTTATGCTTCTATTTTCCCAGGTAGCTTGATTAAAGTAATGCCTATTGGAGTTTTAGAAATGGAAGACGAAGCTGGTCAAGATGAAAAAATAATCGCCGTTCCTCTTAAAAAGATTGATCCATTCTGGGGTATTTATGAAAATATCGATGATATTCCACAAATTTACAAAGACCAAATTAAACACTTTTTTGAAAACTATAAAACCCTAGAACCAGGTAAATGGGTAAAAATTAAAAATTGGTTGAATAAAGAAAAAGCCGAAGAATTAATTAATAAAGCTTTAGAGAATTATAAAAATGCAAATAAATAAAGATTACTTAATAAACCTAGAAGAAAAAATAATAAATTTTTGGAAGGCGAATAATATATTTGAGAAAAGTTTAGAAAAAAATAAAAATAATAAAAGATTTGTTTTTCTTGAAGGTCCACCCTATGCTAATGATAAGCCCCATATAGGTCATTTTTTAACAAGGGTTTATAAGGATGTTATTTTAAGATTTAGAACAATGATTGGCGAATATGCTGAAAGAAAAGCAGGCTGGGATACTCATGGCTTACCTATTGAAGTAGCTACTGAAAAATTCTTAGGAATTAAAGATAAAAAAGAAATTCTACAATTAGGCATAGAAAATTTTAATAAAAAATGTAAAGAACTAGTAATGAAGTTTAAAGATATTTGGGAATATGTAGATGAAAGAATGGGCTTTTGGATTGATCATCAAAATGCGTATATTACTTATGATCCTTTTTATATGGAAAGTTGTTGGTGGATAATAAAAAAGGTTTATGAACAAGGTTTATTAAAAGAAGAATATAAAGTATTTCCTTATTGTCCACGATGCCAAACAGTTCTTTCTCAAGCAGAGGTAGGGCAAGTAGATGCTTATAAAACTGTCCTTGATCCAGATGTTTATGTAAAATTTAAAGTCAAAAAGCTAAATGATTCTTTAAAAGAATTTGAAAATAAAGAAATTTATCTTTTAGTTTGGACAACAACTCCCTGGACTTTAATCTCAAACACAGCTTTAGCTATTAATCCTGAGTTTGAATATAAAGTTTATGAATTAAATGAACAAATAATTATTTCTTTAAGATTACCTTCAAATTATCAAGCTAATGTAATAAAAACTATCAAAGGCGAAGAGCTTATTGGCTTAGAATACTTTCCTTTGTATGAATTTGCCAATATAGAAAATTATGAAAATGCTTATAAAGTTTATCCAGCAGACTTTGTAAAAGAAGACGAAGGGACAGGAATAGTCCATATTGCTCCAGCTTTTGGTGAAGAAGATTTTGAGTTAAGCAAAAAATATAATCTACCATTAATTAATCCCATTGATGAAACTGGAAGATTCAATTTTGATGAGCCAGCTTTTATCAGTAGTAAAATAAATCACCTATTCTTTAAAGAAGCTGATCCATTTATTGTTGATGACCTTAAAGAAAGAGGTTTAATTTTATATGCTAATCTAGAAGGTTATGAACATGAATATCCTCATTGTTGGAGATGCAAAACACCATTAATTTATTATGCAACCAAAAATTGGGTGATTAAAGTTTCAAAATTTAAAGATAAATTAATTAAAATTAACAACAAAATTAATTGGTATCCTCAAGAAATAGGAAAAGGTAGATTTTATGAATGGTTAAAAGAGGGTAAAGATTGGAATCTATCACGTACTAGAATGTGGGGTATTCCTTTACCTATTTGGAAATGTAATAGATGTGGTTCTTTAGAAATTATAGGAAGCTTACAAGAATTAGCTAAACATTTTAAAGCCAACAATAGATACATATTTTTAAGACATGGAGAGGCTATAAGCAATGTTAAAAATTTACTATCTTCCTATCCAGAAACATTCTTCAATCCTTTAACAGATAAAGGAATTAGACAAATTAAAAATCTTCTATCTACTCTTCAGAAGTTTAATATTGACTTTATTGTAACTTCTCCTCTTCTAAGAGCAAAGCAAACAGCTAATATCATCAGAGAATATCTACATGTTCCTGTTTATGTCGATTTTAATTTAAGAGAGATTGATTTTGGGGTTTTAAATGGAAAATCAATCAAAGAATATGATAAATTATATAAAGATCAATATGATCAATATTTCAAAAAACCAGAAGGAGGCGAAAACTTAGATGAAGTAAGAAAAAGAATGATAAAAGTCATTCTCGATTTAGAGAAAAAATATGAAGGTAAAACAATCTTAATAATTTCTCATCAAGATCCTTTATGGGCCTTATTTGGTGAAATGCAAGCTCTTTCTAAAAAACAAACAGCAGAAAGAGAAGATTTTAGTCTTGCTCCTGGAGAATTAAAAGAGGTAGAATATTTAGTTCTTCCGCGAAACGAAGAGGGGGAAATAGATATTCATAGGCCTTTTGTTGATAGATTTAAATGGAAGTGTAAATGCGGTGGTGAAAAGGAGAGGATCGAGGATTTAGCAGATATATGGTTTGATTCAGGAGCTGCTCCTTTTGCTTCAAGGCATTATCCTTTTGAAAACAAAAAAGAAATAGATGAAGGAATTTTATACCCTATAGATTTTATTGTTGAAGGAGTAGATCAAACTAGAGGATGGTTTTATACATTATTAGTTATCGGTTATTTGATAAAGAAAATGGAAGCTTATAAGAATGTTATTTCTACAGGATTAGTTTTAGATAAAGAAGGAAGAAAAATGTCAAAATCTTTAGGAAACGTAGTTGATCCAATAGAGGCTATGGAAAAATATGGAGCTGATCTTTTAAGGCTTTATTTTGTACATGTAAGTGAATCTGCTGATAACAAAAAGTTTAATGAAGAAGAACTTATAAATCTAAAAAGAAATTATTTTGATCTTATCCTAAATATTTATCACTTTTATAGGATGTATTATGACAAAAATAAAAATAAGTATAAAAAACTGTCTTCTGATAATATTTTAGATAAATGGTTTGATATTAGAATCAAAGAAACCTATTCAATTATTTACGAAAATCTATATAATTTTAATCCAACCAAAGCTTCAAGAGAATTAGTTAATTTAGTACAAGATCTTTCTCATTGGTGGTTAAGAAGAAGCAGAAAAAGATTTCAAAGACCTAAAAATGAACAAGAAAGAATTAAAGCTTTATTAAAGCTTGAAGAATATTTATATCAGATTGCTATAATGTCAGCTCCTTTTGTACCTTTCTTTAGCGAATTTTTATATCAAGAATTAAAAGATGAGCTTCAAAATAGATTCAAAACTAAATTGAGCGTTCACTTAGAAGAGCTATCTTCACCAAAACCTCTTTCTACAAAAGAAAAACAAATATTAGAACAAATGAAGAAAATAAGAAATATAACTTCTGCAATTTTAGCCTTAAGAAAGACTGCTAAAATAAAAGTAAGGCAACCTTTAAGCGAAGTTTATCTTGGAGAAAAAATTGATAGAGAATATTTAGATATTATCCAAGATGAAGTTAATGTTAAAAAAGTAATAATTGGAGAACCAAAAAATAAAGAAAATTATCTATTTACAGAAGAACCTATTTATATATGGTTGAATCCAGTAATTACTCCAGAACTTAAAGAAGAGGGAATTGTTAATGATATTATAAGAAATATTCAAGATTTAAGACAAGATTTAGGTTTAATACCTAGTAAAAAAGTTAATTTAGCTATTGTAGCTCCTAAAAATATAAAAACTATTGTTAGAGAAAATTTAAATAGAATTATTAAAGAATGCAATTTACTTTCAGTAAAATACACAAAGCCTAATAAATTTAAAATAGAAAGAGAATTTGCTTATGAGAATTTAGGAAATATTTTATTGTATATTTATTGATTTAAGAAGAACTTACCACTTTTGTTTTTAATTATTCCTTTGACTTCCATATTTGTTAAAATAACCAAAAGTTCTTGAATAGAAAAGCTTGTTTCTTTTTGTAATTCTTCTATTGTTTTTGTTCCTTTTTCTAAAATTTCATAAATAATTTCTTCTTTAGGAGAGAGCTTTATTCTTTTCAATTTATTTCTTAAATTAATATCAAAATTAAATTCACTTAAGATGTCCTCAATTTCTGTAGTTAATTTAGCTCCTTGCTTTATCAGATTATGACTTCCTTGAAAATTTTTATTTATTATTTCTCCTGGGACCACAAATATTTCTTTACCATACTTTAAACCATAATTGGCCGTAATTAAAGCACCAGAATCTATTGGAGCTTCTACAACTAAAATCCCATCGCTTAAACCAGCAATTATTCTATTTCTTAAAGGAAAATGATAAGGCATTGCTGGAGTAGATAAAGAATATTCAGAAATAATAGCTCCGTCATTTTCTAAAATTTTTTCTATTAATTTTCTTTTTGTAGATTTTAAAGCTAAATCAATACCTTCTCCAATAATAGCTATTGTTTTACCTTGAACTTCGAGTGTTCCTTTATGAGCTGCTTCATCTATACCATAAGCTAATCCGCTAATTATAGTAACCCCTAAAGATGTTAATTCTTTTGAAAATTTATAAGCAATATTTAAACCATAATTTGATGCTTTTCTTGTTCCTACAATAGCAATATATAGATTTTCATCGTTAAATAAGTTTTTATTTCCTAGAATGTATAATCCAAGCGGAGGTTCATCGATATTTTTTAATTTTGAAGGATAATTGGAGTCATTGTACGTAATAATTTCGATATTTAAATCCTCAACTTTTTTAAATTCTTTTTCAATGTCTATTTTTTCTTTAATTTTTAATTCTTCGAAAACTCTTTTAAAATTCCCTAATTTTTGATATAATTTAAATATAGAGCTTTGATAAGGTTTATAAAGTAAATTTATAGCATTAAAAAACTGTTTTTCTTCCATGATACAATTTATATGGATTTTTAGTGATTATTTGATTTTTTTATCTCGTTTATTAATTTCATTAATTTATTTTAACCTTTCTTATAAAATTTTTGCTGTGGATAAAATAAAGGGTAGTATTTTATTTTTGCTATCAACTTCTTTAGCTTTAGGAATTTATACCTCGGTTTCTTCTATAATTTTATTTATTTTCGAATTAGTAAATATTATTAGAGATTCTATCAAAAAGCAATTTCAGATAGAAAAATTAGCAATTTTAGCTTATTTTATAATATTACTTTCAGCAGGCCCTGGATTAAGTTTAGATAAATTTTATGATATTAGATTAACTAATTAATTAACAATGGCAGAATATAAAGCAGAGCATATCCAAGTTTTAGAAGGTATAGAAGCTGTAAGAAAAAGGCCTGGGATGTACATTGGTGGTACTGGTAAAGAAGGCTTACATCATTTAGTTTGGGAAATTGTAAATAATGCCATTGATGAAGCACTTGCTGGTTATGCAAAAAGCATAGAAGTAAGGTTGATGAAAAATAATAGAGTAGCTATTTCTGATGATGGTCGAGGTATTCCAGTTGATATTCATCCTAAAACAAAAAAGTCTGCTTTAGAAACTGTTCTTACTTATCTTCATGCAGGTGGTAAATTTAGCCAAAAAGTTTATAAAGTTTCTGGCGGTTTACATGGTGTTGGTCTCTCAGTAGTAAATGCTTTATCTAAATATTTAAAAGCTATTGTATATAGGGATGGCTTTGAATGGTCACAAGAATATGAAAGAGGAGTACCTAAAACACCTTTAAAAAAAGGTAGGCCTTCTAAAAAGACAGGAACAACCATTATTTTCGAACCTGATCCTAAAATTTTTACCGAGATAGAATTTGACCGCGACCTTATTTTAGAATATTTAAGACACCAAGCATATTTAACCCCAGGTCTTAAAATAAGTTTTTATGATGAAAGAGAAGAAAAGCTTTTTGCTTATGGTTTCTGTTTTGAAGGTGGCCTAGTTAGCTTTTTAGATCATCTTACGAAAAATAAAAAACTTATAAATCCTTATCATATCTATGGAAAAATAATCGAAGAAGATAAAGAATATGAATTTGCTTTTAATTATGTTGAAAGTACAGAAAATAAGGAATTAGCGTTTACTAATAACATTTTAAATCCTGAAGGTGGAACTCATCTTATAGGTTTTAGAAATGCTTTAGTTAGAATTTTTAATGATTTAAGTAAAGAACTTAATATTCTTAAAAACAATAAAAACTTGATTACTGATGACATTAGAGGAGGTTTATATGCTATTATTGCTTTAAAAATTCCTGAACCCCAGTTTGAAGGTCAGACAAAATCAAAATTAGGCAATCCCGAAGTTAGAAGTTTTGTTGAAAGTAAAACTTTTAATTTTTTGAAAGAATATTTTGGTAAAAATCCAGATGAAGCAAAAAATATCTTACAAAGATTAGTAGTTAACTTAGAAGCAAGAGAAGCAGAAAAAACAGCTCGAGAAACTGTTTTTAAGAAAAGATTATCAGCTTCTTTAGCTTTATCAGGAAAATTAGCAGATTGTTCTAGTAAAGATTTCTCTAAAAGAGAGCTTTTTATAGTTGAAGGGGATAGTGCTGGTGGTAGTGCTAAACAAGGTAGAGATAGAACATATCAGGCTGTTTTACCTTTAAGAGGTAAAATTTTGAATGTTGAGAAAGCAAATATATCTAAAATCTTAAAGTCTAAAGAAATTCGAGATCTTATTGTAGCTTTAGGAACTGGCATTGGCAAAGATTTTAATTTAGATAATTTAAGATATTCAAAAATAATTATTGCCACTGACGCTGATACCGATGGCTCCCATATTAGAACATTGCTTTTAACTTTGTTTTATAGATTCTTTAGGCCTTTAATTGAGAAAGGATATGTTTATATTGCTCAGCCACCACTTTATAAAATTCAAGCAGGCAAAGAAATTTATTACGCTTATTCTGATGAAGAAAAAGATGAAATTATTAAAAAACTAGAAAAAGAAAAGAAAAAAAATATTGATGTTCAAAGGTATAAAGGATTAGGAGAAATGAATCCTGAAGAATTGTGGGAAACAACAATGAATGCTGAAAAAAGAATTCTTAAAAAAGTTACTATTAAAGATGCAGAAAAAGCAGATCAATTATTTACAATTTTAATGGGTACAGAAGTAGAGCCAAGAAAAAGATTTATAGAAGCCTATGCTCGAGAAGTTAAAAACTTGGATATATAACAATTATTTTCTAATTTTTTCTCTTACAGGACTTGCGATCTTATTTTATTTATCTTTAAATTCATCTCGTTTTTATCCTTTTTTTCTTTTGTTTTTGCTTTTTGTTAATTATTATTATTTAAGAGGATTAGAAATATTAGTTCATACAATAGTTTCCCCTTTACCACTTTTATTTTTCTCTGTTTTTTCTCAACTTAATAATTACTTGCTTACTTTTATTTGGTTAATTTACTATCTAGTTTTTATAAAAAATAAAAAAATTGGTTGGCTCATCTTTTTGATTTTTATGACTTTGATTTTAAGTTTTTTAGCTAATAAATATTTTTTATTATGGATAATTTTATTAGTCTTTCTAATATTTTTTCTTGTTATTTATAGTGGTTTTAATAAAAACTTTATTTCTTCTTTATTAATAAGCATTTTTGTTACTGAAGCCTTTTGGCTTTTCTACTTTTTACCTTTTAATATCTATTTAAGAACTTTGCTTTTGCTTTTGTTTCTTATTTGGATTTTAAATCAAGAGTTGATATAATAAAGTTAAAATGGAAGAAAAATATATGCAATTAATTCCTTATGTCATAGAAAAAACTCAATATGGAGAAAGAGCTTATGATATTTACTCAAGGCTTTTGAAAGATAGGATTATTATTTTAGGAACACCTATCAATGATATGGTAGCTAATTCAATTATTGCTCAGCTTTTGTTTTTAGAACACGAAGATCCTGAAAAGGATATTTATCTTTATATTAATTCTCCAGGAGGAGTAGTAACTTCAGCATTAGCAATCTATGATACTATGCAATTTGTTAAACCAGATGTAGTAACTATTGGCTTAGGAATGGTAGCTTCAGCAGCAGCTATTTTACTTGCCGCAGGCACAAAAGGAAAAAGGATGGCTTTACCAAATACAGAAATTTTACTTCATCAAGTTATGGGAGAGGCTGCTGGTCAAGCAACAGAAATTGAGATAACAGCAAAACAAATTCTTAAAATTAAAGCAAGAATCAATGAAATTTTAGCAAGACATACAGGTCAACCAATAGAAAAAATAGAAAGAGATACAGACAGAGATTTTTATTTAAGCGCTGAAGAGGCAAAAGAATATGGATTGATAGATAAAATAATTGAATATAGCAAACAAATTAATCCTCCATCAAAATCTAATAAAAAATAATTTTTTAATGTTAAAAGAAATAGAATTTTTAAAAAAAAGAAGTATAGAATTTTACGAAAATGCCAAAAGTCTTTTTAAAGAAGGCAAATATAATATCTCTGCTTTTAATTTAGAACAATCTTGTCAGCTTTTTTTGAAATATTTAATAGCTAAGAAAATAGGAGAGTGGCCTAAAACACATTACCTAGATGAGTTAATTAAAGAATTAGCTAAAGCTTACAAGAAAAAATCGATAATAAAATATTTTCAAAAAAATGAAATATTTTTTGAAAATTTAACAGACGCCTATTTTACTTCAAGATATTTTCCTAGAGAGTTTACTAAATCAATGTTAGAAAAATTATTTTTAGAATTCGAAAAATTTATTAAATTTTTAGAAAAAACTTTAAAAGAAAAATTTTAAAAATTTACATTAATCTTTAAAAAATGATAACATTAGCTGATATTAAAAAAGATATAGTTGAAGGAAAAGAAAAATATTTTAGAAACTATCTTTACTGGTGCAAAAAAATAAAAAATAAAGCAATAAAAGTATTAGGAAAAGATGTTAAGGTTTTAGTTTTTGG
>Ga0207433_10001375_pt1 | contig 52479 bp, 36 predicted proteins | sample YelNatPaOPGAMG01_FD_187559 | JGI IMG/M metagenome (GOLD analysis project Ga0207433, IMG submission 187559) | Hot spring thermophilic microbial communities from Obsidian Pool, Yellowstone National Park, USA - OP-RAMG-01 (SPAdes) (version 3) | ecosystem: Environmental > Aquatic > Thermal springs...
GAACGCTTCAGATCATCCCGTTCTTCCATAATGCGATCGAGAATTTTTCTGTACCAGGAAGTTACATTCTTTACATACGCTATATCCTTTAGCCGGCCTTCGATTTTAAAGGAAGTAATGCCTGCGTCGATCAACTGTCCGATGTAATCCGTCAGATTAAGGTCTTTGAGGGAAAGAACATGCCGGTTGCTCACCAGCTCTTTTCCGTTTTCATCAAAGAGGGAATAGGGTAAACGGCAGAGCTGGGCACATTCGCCTCGGTTCGCACTTCTTCCCTTCACAGCCTGGCTCAGATAGCATTGCCCGCTGTAACTTACGCAAAGTGCCCCGTGAATAAAGAATTCCAGTTCCAGGCTGGTCTGGCTTCGGATGTTTTTAATTTCAGCCAGGGTTAGCTCACGGGCAAGGATAACCCTCTGAAAACCAATCTTTTCAAGAAATCTTATTTTTTCCGGATTTCTGTTATCAGTTTGTGTGCTTGCAATCAATGGTACAGGGGGCAAGTCGCATTCAAGCAGGCCCATGTCCTGAATGATGATTCCGTCAACTCCGGCATTCCATGCATCACGGATAATAGAAAGGGCTTCCTCGAGTTCATGGTCATACAAAAGGGTATTCAGGGCAAGGTACACTCTGGCACGGAAAAGGTGGGCATGCCGGATAAGCCTTTCAATATCCTGCATTTCATTACCTGCCCCTTTGCGTGCTCCGAACCGGCGGGCAGCAATGTAAACCGCATCTGCACCGCAATTAACAGCGGCAATTCCGGTATCGGCATCACGCGCAGGTGAAAGAAGTTCAATGGCAGTGCGACTTTTCATGCTTCGGGTTTTGTGTTCTGATGGTGGTCAGGTGTTGCAGGCTAAGCATAATTCAATGTTCCCGGTCAGATTGAAGGTTTTGAAGGGTGGACAGGCCCGGATATGCCGGCAGTTGGCTCAGGATGCCTGCTTCAATCTGATATTGCTCCGGAACTTTTCAACGGGCACTTCCATCTGAAGCCAGCGGCCAAGAACATGAAATATGCTATCGCGCATAGCCGGTTCAAAGCTCATTATGCGGGTTCGATGAGAGCCGCCGGGACATACAAACTTGTATGCCCCTGAATGGCATCTGAGTTGAACTCCTGTAGCGCCCCAGGTATCATATTGCCCGTAAATGAAAAGCATCTGCCGTCCGTTCTCCTGAAGCCAGTTGTTAATGTCCTGCATGGCCTCCGGATGGTACGAAACCTTAACCCCTTTGGGCAGCATAAAATGAAAGGTAATATCGGCTGTATCTTTCAGAAACTCACGGAAAGGGGCAACGCGGTAATGGTACATCCCGAGTTCTGTCATTGCCTGGTAATAGAAAGGCTGGTACCGTTTTATGTCTTCATCGGTAAACATGCTAATGGCATCGGACCGCACCAGATGGGCAAACAACAGTGAATCGGAGGCAGTACTGTCAGGAATTTCATTGCATTTTATCATCCCCCATTGCCAGAAGGCAAAAGGATACTCCAGTGCAGCCAGTTCAACTGCCCGTTCTATTCCGACAGAAAACGACCAGTTTCTTTCGGCAGCAACTTCTGAAAGCAGGGAAGCCATTTGTGCTTTACGGGAAAGAACTGCACGCTGGAAAGCTCTGATGCCTGCCCGGCACTGCGGCGAACCCATGGTATCGAGAAAATGGTCAAGGCGCGGATCTTCCCTTGCAAAATTGAGCGGGGCCACATAAGGAACACTTACATCGACATCGTCAGGGAAAAAGCGGCGATGAAACAGGGTAGTCTGTCCTCCCTTGCTGATGCCGGTACTGACCCATTTGCCACGATAAACTTTTTTCAGGGTTTGAATGATAGCATGGTGATCATTGGCTGCCTGCCAGATGGAGAGGTACTCCCAGGGAATTTTATCCGGAGCACTTTTACCGAAAAAACGATGTTCGATGGTAATCTGGTTCGCATCCAGCATCATGCTCAGTTCATAGGGCCGGTCAGACCAGATCTGATAGCCTTCCAGAACAACCACCACGGGTCTGTCAAAGCCGGCATGCCGCACTACAAAACGCTGGTAGAACTTTTTTCCGTTTGGTCGGTTGTGATCGACAGGCTGGGGAATCAGAACTTCATATCCGGCATGGCCGTATTCATCCGGCATAAGTTTTTCCACTTTTGCACCGGGTATTGACTTCAGAAAACTTTCGATGTTTGAAGCTTCATCGGAACCGCGCCGGCCCATGCCCAGGAATACCAATGCCAGGCCAGCCAGCACCAACACATGGAATACTTTTTTTCTCATAGAAAGCAGGAAGTAGTTTGCCGGTAAATATAGACAAGTGTTCATCAAAATACAATTAACCATCCCCAGAAAAGACCTCGATTTGAATACCATAAATCTTAAACCGAAGTACCATGAATTAACCAATTCATAGTACCTGGGTTAAAATTCTTCCACTGGCAACATAGGGAAAAATTGAATTGCGGGTATGCTGGGCGATAGACATTCCCGATCCAATATACTACAAAATGTATGTAGATGTTCTGTCAGGTGAGATCGTTCAGACAGAACCAACTATTGTTTCAATCTTGCAGCAATTCCCTAAAGACTCCATCCATTGCCGGCTTCGGCATGGAAACGCCTGCAGCATCGAATGGTTCACACTCCCTCGTGTTCTGTTCTCCGGATAATCTCGTTTTGCAGGTCTTCGCCCAGGTCGTTGAAATAATCGCTATACCCGGCCACACGAACAATCAGGTCGCGGTATTTTTCGGGGTGTTTCTGGGCGTCACGAAGAGTTTCGGCCGACACCACATTATACTGGATGTGGTGACCGTCGAGTCGGAAATAGCTTCGTACCAGCGAACCGAGTTTCCGGATTGCGGTATCGTCCTTAAAGAATGAAGGGGAGAATTTCTGATTCAGAAGAGTTCCGCCGGTCTTAATATGATCGATTTTGGCCGCCGATTTGAGTACGGCCGTCGGACCATGGGTATCAGCTCCCTGGACAGGAGAAATACCTTCAGAAAGCGGCACACCCGCTTTTCTTCCATCGGGTAAGGCTCCGATAACACTTCCAAAGTAAACATGGCTGGTAGTTGGAAGCATGTTGATACGAAACGTTGCACCTCTTGCCGTAGGCCTTCCGTCAACAGCTTCAAAGAACATATTGAAAACCGTCCGGGCCTGTTCGTCGGCATAGTCGTCATCATTTCCGTATTTGGGCGTTTCGTAAACCATAGTGTGATGCAAATCTTCATACCCCGCATAATCAGCCTTGAGCGCTTTCAGCATGGTTTCCATTGATACATCCTTTTTGTCAAATACATGGTACTTCAGTGAAGTCAGGCTATCGGTTATGCTTCCCAGTCCCACTCCCTGAATATAGCTGGTGTTATAACGGGGTCCGCCATCTATATAATCTTTTCCTCTGGCTATGCAGTCATCGATAAACAACGACAGAAAAGGTGTAGGCAGATTCCGTGCATAGAGCCTTTCTATGATGTTATTGCCTTTAATTTTGATATTGATAAAGTGGTTAAGTTGTTTTCTGTAGGCCTCCATCAGTTCATCGAATGATCTGAATGTCGAAGGATCCCCTGTTTCCAAACCGATTTTCTTTTTTGTGCGCGGATCAAAGCCATTGTTTAAGGTAATTTCGAGGATTTTTGGGAGGTTGAAGTAGCCGGTAAGAATATATGCTTCTTTCCCGAAAGCACCTGCTTCGACGCAACCACTGGCTCCGCCGTTTCGGGCATCTTCGAGTGATTTACCCTGCCGGAGAAGTTCCTGCACAATGGCGTCGGTATTAAAAATGGATGGCTGTCCGAATCCTGTTTTTACGATCTTCAATGCCCTGTGAAGGAATGCATCAGGATTTTTCTTGCTGATCTGTACCATAGAACTGGGCTGTAACAGCCGCATTTCCTCAATCACGTCAAGGATAAGAAAGGTGAGTTCATTCACGGCATCTGATCCGTCGGATTTTACTCCTCCCAGATTGATGAGGGCAAAGTCGGTATAGGTATTGCTTTCAAGAGCAGTAACGCCAATTTTGGGAGGAGCAGGATGGTTATTGAATTTCACCCAGAAAGCCTGTAAAAGCTCCCTGGCACGTTCTTCGGTGAGCGTCCCATCTTCCAGTCCCTTACGGTAAAAAGGCCACAGGTGCTGATCGAGCCGCCCCGGGTTAAACGAATCCCATGGGTTAACCTCCGTAATTACTCCTATATGAACAAACCAGTAGTACTGAAGTGCTTCGTGGAATGTCCGGGGGGCATTGGCCGGAACCCTCCGGCATATCTCTGCCATTTCCGACAGTTCTTTTTTCCGTTCAGGATTGGTTTCAACAGCAGCTTTTTCCTGCAGCAGCTCGGCATACCTGCTGGCATAGGCCATCAAGGCCCTGGCTGCCATTTCCATGGCGGTAAGTTCTTCTCGCTTTTCAAAGGCCTCAGGATCATTAATGTAATCCAGCGATTCCAGGTTCTGTCTGACTTCCTGTATGAGATCCGTCAGTCCTTTATGGTAGATCTTATCGCCAAGGACAGTGTGTCCGGGAGAGCGCTGTTCCTGAAATTCGGTAAATATCCCTGCCTCGTAGGCATCATGCCATTCGCGGGGAAGAAGAGACATCATTTTTTCGCGGTTGCTCTTTCCTTTCCAGAAGGGAATTACCACGTCGCGGTATGCCGAAAGCATTTCTTCATCGGCCTTAAACGACACTTTGGGGCGAGAATCAAGAATTTTCAGATCTTCCAGCGAATGCAGAGCTACTTCGGGATAGGTCGGAGTAGCTTTGGGTGCAGGGCCCCTTTCGCCCACAATCAGCTCTCCTTCTCCCAGCCAAAGCACTTTGTTTTTCATGATGTGCTCAAAGCAGAGAGCACGCACAACCGGTGCTGATAAGCCCGATGCCTTTTCGCTTTTATAAAATTCGGTTACCAGCAATGCTCTTTCAGGACTGAGTCTGTTGACAGCCTTCAGACTCTCTTCACGAAGCCTTTGAATACGTGAATTCATTTTCGTTCAGTTTTTATTGTTTTTTCTGTTTATGCATCATTCCGATGGTGCGATTATCCCCCGATGACCACTTTTACTCCTGTTTCTCCGAGTTCTTTGGCCATTGGGTACAAATCGGATTCCGCAAGATCGTTCAGCGATTCCAGACGGTTTGTTTTTCCCGATTTCCGGTATTTGTTTCTGGCAATGGAGTGATAGGGCAACAGGTGGAGAGCGGCAATGCTGCCCGCAATTTGAGAGAGCAAGTGTTTCAGTTTTTCCTTTTCGTCTTCGGAATCATTGATTCCCGGAATCACAGGATGCCGGAGCCAGACAGGTTTACCAGCATCGAGGAGCAGATGAAGGTTTTCAAAAATGATTCGGTTTGAGACTCCGGTATATTTCACATGCAGAGCCTCGTCAAACACTTTCAGATCATAGAGAAACAAATCGCTTATTGCGGCAATTTCCATCAGGATCTCCCGCGGTGCAAATCCGCTGGTGTCAACGGCAGTATGGATGCCATGTTGACGGCAAAGTGCGAGCATTTCCTTGAGAAAGGCGGGCTGCATCAGAGGTTCTCCTCCGCTGAAAGTGACTCCTCCATCTGATTCTTCATAGAAAACCCGGTCTTTCAACAATTCCGTCATCAGATCGGTGGTAGTCCATTCCTGACCGATCACCATTTGCTTTTCAAACACGCGTCCTTTAAGTTTTTCAAGGCGGGTCCATGGTTCAGGCTGCGGATTCTGTCCCTCGGGATTATGGCACCACCAGCAAGAAAGCGGACAGCCTTTCATAAAGACGGTTGTGCGGATACCCGGACCGTCGTGCACTGTGAATCGCCGTATTTCAAAAATGATACCTTTCATACAATTGTTGTTGTGAAATGGGGAAAATGCAGGCACTAATCCGGACGGAAAGAGCAGGAAAACAGAGATTTTTTCCGGAGCCGGATCAGCCAGCAGAAGTAATCAGAAAACGGCTAAATGATCCAGCATTCGTACAATCCCTTGCCGAAGCGGTGATAAAGATTCAGATGATAATTATGCCGGGGCATAGAATAATTTATCAGACAAAAATACTTATTTATTAAATATTCACCAATACATTCATGAACATTAATCCACCAGAATACTTATAATTGAAATATAGAAAAAATCTCCATTCAGCGACAGTGAAAGGAAAAGGCTGACTCCATTGCATTGAATTATTTCTTTATGCAATAATCCCAAACAATGTATCAGAAATTTTTCTAATGCAATGTTGGGTTCATTAATTTACTCTTTTCAGGAGCTTCTGATGAATAAATTGAGTTAATAATAAACCTGCCCTGATAATTTGATATGATAGTTAGGTTCCTGTTTTGAATAGTCCTGAAAGTTCCCATTGCCGACATTCGGAAGCCATATGGTACAACTCTGCCAGTGAATGCCGCAATAATCAAAAATGCCAGCGGATATATTATTATGTGAATCAGTACAAACTGTATTCATTTGCAAATATGAAGCAAGTCCAGCCCGGATGAATTTAATGTAACCGATATGAAAAGGCCTATCGTAATTAGAAACAGTTACTATTGTATCTAAAATTTCAACATCAAAACCGCAAGTTGAGATCTTCTGGTCAGCCGGGAGAATTGTACAGGAATTCCCATTAACATCAAATGCAGAATATGATCTGGTTACCACGCCATTACAGGCACATGCAGGTTGGGGAAAGGGATAAACGGTAGTTGCACAATGCGTTAATGTACCTTTTGAAGTGACTGTCTCTGATGAGTATAATGTGCCATCTCCGCTATACGTTTTCCGATCCCAGTTAAAATCAACATTAATTTCAACTTTCGGATAGGATTCAGTTATAGTAACCGGATTGCTCACTATTTCTTCCGTAGTATAGAATGCCGCATAATAACTTTTAGCCGATAATGGCTGGCACGTGTTACAGTCAAATTCGTTTGACACATAAGCAATCTGCTTTACTTCTCCGTTTTCATCGGTCGGAGGCGTTAGTACATCCGAAATTACCTGACGATTGCCCTGATGATCAATAAAAAAGAAATAAACCCATTTTCCCGCCATTGGTTTTCCATCCGTCCCTCTTACTTTGGCCGTTAAAATCGCATAGCATGAAGAAAGATCGCTCAAACTCAAAGCATAAGCTTGAAGGGAGGTTCTGGATGCGCTGAGTTCAACAGATACCTTACAGCATCCCGTTATTTCTTTGTTAAGCCGCTCAATAATCTGAGGATCAGGTGCATTGCGTCCAACATAGCTATTTCTGGCGCAGTTAAGCAATTCTAATCCATTCTGGCAATTTCCCCCTTTGCACGCAGCCTCACCAGCCTGAATAACTCTTTCAAGAGCACTCGCATACGCCTCATCCAAACGGCTGTTCAGATTTCTGAACTGGTCTGCATTGCTCAAAGCCATTACTTCAGTGGCAACTTGACCTAGATACAGTGCTTCACAATCAGAACGACCTGCCGATTGGGCAATCTTCCAGTTAACGTGTGCTTCATAACTCGTGTATAAATTGTTTTCAATCATTGATCTCAGGTCGCTACAGTTCTCATAATGATTGCAGACATCATAAATAGCCAGCAATTCCCAAATGTAAGCAAGATTTGGCCAGAAATATGAGCCGGTGGGTGATCCGAGTTTACTGAATGCATCCTTGATTGCTTCTTTCAGCCGATCATGGTTCACCTCATCAGTGACGTAACCACTGAAGTGGGTTATTTTGGCAACAAGACTTCTTTCTGAAACAACCGTTTGGGTGGGGCAAACATCATATTCACCGTTTGCCGGATCAACGTAAGCGATAATTCCGGGCTTTTCAAAGGGGAATGCCATTGATTCGGGAAACTGAACTGTCAGGAATACAGAGCTGTCAAATACGAGTCCTGCCGGTTCAAGTATAACACCTCTGTGACAGCAGTTTTCGTCCGCACCCTGACATGTTTTGCATGTTCCTCCACCTAAGCCACTTATTTTTACATTGATGCAGGGCGTTATGGTAACTGACTGGTCCTGTTTCAGTGCAAAGGGAGGTATAAAAAGCTTATAGCGTATCCCATCCTTGTCTTCAGCTATGACATTCGCCCCTTCATTTGCCTTAACATCCATCGTAATTTTCCTTGTCTGGTCAGAAGTGAACGAAATATGAATAATGCTGTCGGTCCCATCTTCATGATCATTATCGGAGACTGCCTTCCGGCAACCGGCAGAAAACAGAATTGCGCAAAAAAATGCACAAAGAATGGCAACAACACAAAACAGAATGATTGTATTGCTGGAAAACTTTAATTCATTAATTTTCATATTACTTTACGTTAGGTTGTAATGAAATTAATGTTATTGCGTTCCGCTATGCGGTTAATATTTTGGAGATGAAACATTGAAACAAACAATCAGATAATAACTATTTCCGGACAAATGGGTTAAGGATGAAGTAATGAAAATTAAGGTAAATTTTTGTTATAAATGCAGTGAAAATCAATGTTTTTGACGAACGTTTCAGAAAATATTTCAACATTGAATTTCTGATTATGAAGACTGAAAAATCGTTGAGATAAAATATGACGTTTGTGGAAAATTGCATGCAGTATTATAGGTATATACCGAATCATGTATTTTTACAAATATTTATCATGGTATGAAAATCACAGGCCGGATTACCAGCACAAGAAATCAGAAGATACTGGATATTCTTCAGCTGGAAAAGCGCAGGGAAAGGGAGCAACAGGGTTTGTTCCTGGTAGAAGGATATAAGGAAGCCCGTATGGCTTTTCAGGCTGGTTATATAGTACGAAGCATATTTTACTGCCCTGGCATTCTTCCGTCACGGAAAATAGAAGAACTGGTTCAGACTGCAGGTTATACAGACGACATTTACGAAGTGACCCCGGAAGTATATGCCCGGATTGCCTACCGGGAAAATTCTGAAGGGATTTGCCTGGTGGCTGAAACCCGTTTTGTATCGCTCCCACAGTTGCTTCTTCCCGACAATCCGTTGCTGGTAGTGCTTGAATCGGTAGAAAAGCCCGGCAATATCGGCGCCATTCTCCGAACCGCAGATGCAGCCGGCGTACACGCTGTTATTGTTTGCGATCCCCGCACCGACATTTACAATCCTAATGTTGTCAGGGCCAGCCGGGGGTGTTTGTTTACCGTACCTGTGGTGGTTTGCACCAGCGAAGAGGCTCTGGCATACCTCCGTGAGAAAGCGATCCATACCTTTGCTGCCGCTCTGCCAGCCGGAAAATATTACCACCAGGCCGATTTTACAAAACCTTCAGCTGTTATCATGGGCACCGAATCGGAAGGATTAAGCGATTTCTGGCTCCGGAAGGCTGACGAACTTATTAAAATTCCCATGACAGGGCAGGCAGATTCGCTAAATGTCAGTATTTCGGCGGCCATTATTATATATGAAGCCATGCGGCAGAGAGGGTTCCGCTGAAACCTGCCTGCCACACCCCGGATTGCAAAAGCCTCCGGAAAAAACCAAACACAAATCAGCCGGATGGCGTTCCTGGCCAACCGGCTGATATATAATAAATTAACAGATCAGTACTGTAATGCAATTTCCTGCACAGCCTGCAAAGAAGGTTAGTATGAAAGGAATTCTTTCCCGACGGGTTTATAGTCCTGCTCCCCTTCTTTCTTCCATTGCAGGCTGAGTCCATTCCATGCTGAAGGCCAACCGCCGATGGTGTTGTTCAGGAATACAATTTTCAGGGCATGCTTTCCTTTCTCCAGGGCGATGGAACTATCGTGCCGGCTGAATCGTTTCACTTCGCCGTCGTTATTGACCAGCAACCGGCCGGCAATCCAAACCTGGTCGTTATCGGAGGAGAAATAGTATACTCCTGTTTCCGGCACTTCGATGTATCCCGTAATTACGGCAGCAGAAGGCTTTTCCCGGTTAAACCGCACTGACAGATTCTGAATGATCTGTTCTTTCCAATTCTTTGCATTTTCCAGATCACTTATACGGATAAAATTTCCTTCGGTTGATTTCATGCGAAGACCCGGGCGGGATGCAACCTGCAAGGCAACTGCGGGCGTCTGTTTTTCCGACGTTATCGTCCGCACACTGCTCATTTGGCCAGATGGGAGGACAGAACGAATCTTCAGCACGGTGTTTTCCCTTACAGTGAGTGGTTCCGTATATTCCTGAGAAGTTTCCGAAGGATCACTACCATCGGTAGTATAAACCATTTTAACAGGCCGTGAACTGGAAAATGACAGGGTAACTGAATCAGTAAATGCAACAAATTCAGGAGGTCCTTCCGGCAGAGGAATATGATAATTGATTCCGCGGGCATCGAGACGAGGGAACTGGTTATTCATCCGGGACAGAAAATCGGCGAAGTTGCGGCTTTCTTTGGGGCTCCAGTTCACTTCGGCCAGGGCAATAATGCGCGGATACGCCATGTATTCGACCTTTTCAGGCGTATACATATATTCCGTCCATATATTTCCCTGGCATCCGAGAATAAAATGGTGCTTATCTGCAGGAAGCTTTTCAGGCAGAGGATCATAGTTATAGGATTCTTCCAGGGTAGTATACCCGCCGATGGCCACAGGTTCCACCTTCGGGCTTCCCTGGTAGTGATCAAGGTAAACCCAATCACCGGGGGTCATTACCACATCATGCCCCTGCATGGCGGCATCAATACCTCCTTCCTCTCCTCTCCATGACATGACGGTAGCAGAAGGAGCAAGACCTCCTTCCAGGATTTCGTCCCATCCGATCATTTTCTTTCCAAGGCTGAGCAGAATTTTTTCAATCCGTTTGATAAAATAGCTTTGCAGTTCCGCTTCATCCTTCAGACCTTCCTGCCGTATGCGTTCCTGACAACGGGGACAATTTTTCCAGCGGTTTTTGGGGCATTCGTCACCGCCGATATGAATGTATTCGGATGGGAAGAGAGCAGCTACTTCAGTGAGCACATCGGTGATAAATCCGAACGTTTCTTCCCGGCCGGCACAAAACACATTTTCCTCCACACCCCAGAAATTCCGCACTTTAAAAGGGCCGCCCGTGCAGGATAGCTGAGGATATGCGGCAAGAGCAGCCAGAGCATGACCCGGCATTTCAATCTCGGGAATTACCCGTATAAAACGTTCCTGAGCATACTTCACCACCTTGCGGATATCATCCTGAGTATAATACCCTCCGTATTCAAAACCTTCTCCTTCGGTTCTTCTGGAACCGATTTGGGTAAGCAGGGGGTATTTTTTGATTTCAATACGCCATCCCTGATCTTCGGTAAGGTGCCAGTGGAAGGTGTTGAGTTTATACATAGCCATCACATCCAGCTGTTTCAGGATAAATTCCACCGGAAAGAAATGGCGGCATACATCGAGGTGCATACCCCTGTAACTGAAACGGGGATAATCTTTCACTGTAACGCAGGGAATGCGTATCATACCCTTTTGAATTCCGGGAGAGCCGGCAGAAGGAGGCGTTAGCTGAAGAAGGGTCTGAAAAGCATAAAAGGCCCCCTGAGCGGTTCTGGCATTGATGGTAATCCGTTTCCGGGCCACCTTCATTTCGTAGCCTTCGGGATGAAAGGTGAGCGTGGAATCAACGTTCACAATAATTCTCGGGCCCCGCACTTTTTTTTCAGCAATGCCCAGAGGAGAACCGAGCAATTCCTTGATTTTTCCATTAAGATAATTCACCGCCATGCGGGAATTGGTATCTGCTGCATTTTGTAAAACAATCCGGACGGCTGAATCAAGCCGGAAATGGCCGGCATGCACTTTCAGATCAACCGGTTTTGGTACTATTCCCACAACAGAAGGCTCCCTGTCGCAACTGCTCATAAGAACAGCCAAGGGAAACAAAGCAAGACAGAACATCAGAACTTTGTGCATACGCTTCATAATTTTACCTGGTTAGTTAATCAACATTTGTAATTTTTTCAAAGAAAAATGTTTTTTGTTCAGAAAAGTCGTCATAATTAACGGTTTCCGACGGATTGTTCCGGCTCAAAAAACCTAGCAGGGCAAAATCACCGATGCAACCTGTTGCATGGAAAAACAAAGCAGACCAAACAGCGTATTTCCAAACCCCGGGCATGACAAACAACAGGATGATCAGACCGACATTGATCAGAACAAAAGGTGTAAGTGCAAGGAAAATAAATTCCCTGAAATTCAGCACAAATTTGTCAGCAACTGCATATACCATCAGTTTTTCCCACCTGGGTATGATGCGGACTTTTCTGGCTCCCAGAAGAAAGAATGCAAGTGCATGGAGCATTTCATGCAAAGGTACCAGCAGGATAAGAAAAAGAGGGATACCCGCCATAAAAACCAGCAGGGCACTGAAAAAGGAGAAAGGTGCCACTCTGAAATCCCTGCTGATTGTCAAGAGGAAAAACACGACAAGAGCTAAATTGAAGCTATAAAAAAATTGCATGGCAAAGTTATTGGGCCGCAGTTGGCCTGCAATAAAGCTGAGGATATCCTCATGCTGTATTTCCAGAATCTTACGGTATCTGGTTTCATCCCACAGTTCTCGGTAATTCAGCTGCATGGAATCAGAAAGATAGAACCATCCGTTTACCGTTATACGTAACTGTTGTGTCGGGGCGGGTCATTTGATTGTAGCCGCAGGGATGGTCAGGTGAGACCAGATGGACTTCGATGGTTCTCTGCCCGGGCATTCCGTCGAATGTTCCGCTTCGGTCGCCTATTTCAAGGGTTTTGCCCTTTTCATTCCAGCGGAACGGTATCAGGCTGAATTCTCCCTGTTCATACTTGTAGGTAAGTCCGTCATCTTCGTACAGCACAAAAGTTCCGTCAGCACCCGTATACACCATCAGCTGTAAAGGATCAGAAGGTTTTTCGCCCGTATATTGCTTTTCAGGTCCCAGCGGCAGGATGGCACCTGCACGTGCAAAAACAGGAATAATATCGAGGGGTGCAGGGACCTGTATGCTCATACCTCCCTTGAAAAATATTCCTGTCCAGAAATCATACCAGCCGGACCATTCCGGGAGATACAGGGATTTTGAGTAGGTTTGATATTGTGTTACAGGGCTAACCAGCAGAGCCGGACCAAACATATACTGATCATCGATATTCAGGGCTGTTTTATCGTTTGTAAAATCCATGGCCAGTGGCCGCATCATGGTATAGCCATTTCGGGAGACATCGGCGGCAACCGAATAATTATAGGGGAATAAGCGGTAGCGAAGTTTGTTCATAGCCAGCTGAACGTCATACCATGGATCGCCGGGGTTTCCGAAAAACCATATTTCGCGGGGGGTACTGGTACCATGCACCCTGAATACCGGGCAGAACACTCCAAACTGGTACCATCGGGTGAATAATTCTTTGTATTCCGGATTGGCATTTCCTCCCGGGTAATCCACCATAAAACCACCGATATCCGTTGTCCAGTAGGGAATTCCTGAGACCGAAAAACTCAGTCCGGCCGGAATCTGCGCCCGGAACGTTTCCCAGCGGCCTACAATATCGCCCGACCAGGAGGTGGCAGCATAACGCTGCTGCCCGGCAAAAGCAGAGCGGCTCAAAATACAAACCCTCTGATCGGGAGCAGTCTTTCGCTGGTTTTCGTAAATTCCCCTGCACGTAAAAAGCGGGTAAGCATTCAGATACTCCCAACCTGAACCGAAATAGTTGGGGTGCATCCGCTCCGCCATATTTTCAGGGGGAATATTTTCTCCCACTTCCGGTTCCGTGGCATCGAGCCACCAGGCGTCAATGCCCGCATAAAACAGATTTCGTTTGATTTGTTCCCAGTATATTTTGCGGGCTTCGGGATTGTATGCATCATAATAGGCAAAAAGATTTCCCAGAAAATCCCTTGACTGATGAACAATGTTGTATGGATAAAGAAATCCCTTTTCATTCAATTCCTGGTAATTTTTTGTGGTGGGATAGAATTTGGCCCAAACGCTGATCATGATGCGGGCATTCATGGCATGCAAGCTATCGGTCATTCCTCGGGGATCAGGATAGCGGGTGCTGTCAAACTCATGGGATCCCCACTGGTCGTCTTTCCAGTAACGCCAGTCCTGAACAATAACATCAAGAGGAACTTTGCGCTTTCTGAATTCATTCACAGTAGCAAGAACTTCCTCCTGTGTTTTGTACCTTTCCCGGCATTGCCAGAAGCCGTATGCCCAGCGGGGCATCATGGGGGCATCCCCCGTAAGTTTCCGGTAACCGGCTATCACCTCATCCATTGAAGGTCCGTAGATAAAGTAATAGTCAATACCTTTCCCTGCCCGGGACCAGAAAGACAGGGTATCGTCGCGCATGGAAGGAGTTCGCCACGCAAGATCCATTGTTTCGGAAGCACTGCTTCTTCCCCACTCCATTTTTACAGTATAAGCCACCCCTCTTTCAAGCGTCAGCCTGGTATAGTCTGTTGCCTTCAGAAAAGCACTCCAGTAATCGCGAACCAGCTTTCCGTTCAGCCAGAAACGAAATTCCTGCTGTCCGGTATTTTCAAACTGGTATTCGCCTGTTTCAGGCACGGTAAGAGTTCCCTCGAGCCGCATGCTCATGATATTGTCCTTTCCGGCCTCAGGAAGATCAAATGGCCTGACAGGCTGTTTGCTTTTTATTGGCGAAGGAATTTTGCAGTACCTGTCAGTAAAATAGGTTGCGGTAAGTCCGCCCGTTTTACCGTATTTGTCGGCCCAGCACTCCGATGGTATCCGGGGTGACGGTTCGAGGGAGCCAAAGCGGGTCCATGAATAATTATCCCATAACAATCCGTATCCGTTGGTTGATACCACCACCGGAACAAATATTTCCCGGTTATGCTGAAACAGGCTCAATACCTGTCCGCGCAGATTCAGCGTCCGGTCCTGGTGCTGACCCAGTCCGTAAATAGCTTCATCGGGCGAAAGCTCAAACTGCTGACGTACAGCCCATGTTGAATCGTCCGGCAGTTGAATGCGTGAGAAAGATTTTCCGCCTCCGTTCTTTTCAGCAAGTAGCACTTTGCCTTCCCTGTCAAGGAAAGTGACAGCAAGAGTTTTTTTATTGATTTTCACCTGAAGATTCTGGGTTGTAAGACTGACAGCAAGAGTGTCTTCTGCTACTTCCCATGATCCTTCTGTCTCAAAATTCTCTGTCACAACAAGGCTTTCCTTACGGGGAATGTCTGTTCCGGGAGAAGCAAAAACACGGATTATTCCGGGTTTCATTACCTGAACCATCAGCGAGTTCTTACCGTTGGTTACGATAATACCCCGGCTGGTCTTTTCATAGGAGCGTGGGCTGCATGCTATAACTGCCATAGCAAGAGCAAAGATAATAACTGCAGATTTTTTCATAGGTATAAGGTTAATATCTGGTATTTTTTTATATCCCTTTTTCAAATTGAAAAGCTTTTCCATCTTTTCCCATGGTAAATGCCAATCCATAAGCCTTCCGTCCATCCTGCAAAGAAAATCATTTATCACCGGGCACATATTCAAACGCATCGAAGTATGCAGGTACTGAAGATGGTTTTCCTTTTCCTGTTGCGTATGGTCCGATGAACACACCGGTAAATCCCCCAGCAACTTCTGAAGAAAGGAAACGGGTATCTCCTGTTCCGATTATGGTGAAGTTCTTACCGTCTGATGAAAAGCTAAATGTATAACTTTCGGGAGAAGCAGTTATGCGCAACCAGGCTACACTGCCCGAATAAGGCATTCTGCTGACCTCATAGGAATACGATCCTAATCTGTGATTCAGAACAATATACTTTTTCCGGTCTTCTTTCATTTCGGCACAAAGCCTGTAATGGAACCGGTTATTCATAAATGCTGTAATTCCTGCTTCTTCACCATTCCGTTTGGGTTCAAAATCCATTTTTGCGGTGGCAGTGAAGGAAAAATGTTGCTGTCTGATACCAATAAATGCAGGCGAAGCAACCGAGTCGAGCGTAAAGCGGTTTCCTTTCAAACAGAGCCATCCGTCTCGTTCGGTAAGGGAATAGCAGGAGTAATCAGGATTACGAAGATAATTCCACTCCAACGAAAGGCTCTTATTGTTGAAATCATCCATAAAAGCATTGTTCTTTTCAGGTGTTTGTTTCAGGGTTTTTACTTTCATTTCAGGCAATACGGTTCCGTTGATCCCTGCCACGGGCCAGCCATCCTCATCCCAGACCACAGGCGCCAGAAAAGTTTCCCTGCCCAGGTGGTGCCAGTTTCCCTGAACAGGCCGGAAAGCAAGAAAAACTATCCACCACGATCCGTCGTGTGCCTGAATCAGGTCGGCATGTCCTGTCCCCTGGATCGGAATGGACTGTCCATTGGCATTGCGATGGGTTAGTATAGGATTCCGCGGACAGGGCTCAAAAGGTCCCCAGGGCGATTTGCTTCGCGCAATGGTTTCCATATGGCCGTATTCGGTACCCCCTTCTGCAATCATGAGATAATACCAACCATTGATTTTATAGAGATGGGGGCCTTCAGGATATCTGCCTCCTGTTCCCTTCCAAATAAGCCGGACAGGGGAAAGTTTTTTTCCGGTGGAGGGATCGATTTCAAACTGGTATATACCTTGTTCACTCCCGTCCCACGGAGTATTGCCTGTGTAATAGACTTTCCCGTCATCATCAAAAAACAGGGAAGGATCTATTCCTGACTGGTCAATCCAAACGGGATCAGACCAGGGGCCTCGCGGATCACTGGCAGTTACAATAAAATTACCCCCTCCGCTTACGTTGGTTGTTATCATATAAAACGTCCCCTTATGGTAGCGCAATGTCGGGGCATAAATACCCGCTGAAGGAGGAGCTTTTTCCAGATTGAGCTGACTTTTTTGTGTAAGGCAGTAGCCAATCAGATCCCAGTGAACAAGATCACGACTATGAAATACAGGAACACCAGGAAAAAATTCAAAACTACTGGTAACCAGATAATAATTGCTATCCACCCTGCATACACTCGGATCGGGATGAAAACCCGGAATGACGGGGTTGTGGTACACATCCTGAGCAGTAAGGATAAAGGGAATGACAGCAAAAAGCAAACTGTAAAAAAGAGATTTCATTGGCAGAACATTGTTTTTGTTCTTTCTTATTCCTGACCTGCCGCAATTACAAACTCCTCATTGAGGCCGTAATCGAGCTGATCATATTGATTGCCGGAAGGCTGAACAGCAGGTGCATATTTGAAACTCCAGGGAGTTACAATGCCTCTTTGCCGCACAAAATGGAATGGCCCCAAAAGATTCTTCAGCGATCCGTACACGATAACTTCCACTTTGTTTTCACCTTTTTTACACCAATTTTCCAGTGAAAGCACATACGGCGGAGAAAAAATGACTCCGGCTGACTTCCCGTTGATTTTCACTTCGGCTACGGTACCATTCCAGTTTTTCAGCTGAATCTGAATGTTTTTTGTTTTTTTCTGAAGGTTAAATGTACCGGAATATGAAATCCTGTCGGCATAAAAAGGCAAGCCCTGTGTTTTCCATGGTCCATACTCCAGCCTGACGGAAGGCGCAAGGAAAAAGCCTGAGGTGTCGGGCCATACGGAAAAATCACCCAGTATATATACCGGTTCGATTTCAGCAAATATCCGCATGGGAGAAATGCTCAAACCCAGAATGTTTTTTCCGGGAACTACTGCCTGGCTAATATCATATACTCCAAAACGTTTGTCAAGCCACCACTGGCCGGCTATTGGTTTTACTTCTTTCCCGTTAACCGAGACTTTCCATAGCCAGGGCCTTTCTACAACAGCTTTCATATTGCTTATACTGGTGCCTTTTTCAACCTTAAAAGGATAAGATACTGAAAAACCGGTTCCTGGTGAGAAGGTATCGCTCTCCACCAACTGCTTTTTAAATTGGGAAGATGAAACCCAGGGATTATCCGGAAATCCATGGGCCTGCCAGATCATGTCGCCCGCCGAATAGAAATAGAGGAAGGTATCGGGTTTTCCGCTGAGGTGCAGGCTGCAATAATCCAGAGCAATGACATTGGGTGACAAGCGGGCGGGTTTATTGTATATGACCGGAAGCGGATGCATAGTTTCCGGCACAAATTTTCTGACCGGGTAGATATGTTTTTTATTGCTGGCAAAAAGCAGAAGGGAGCCGGAAGGCGGCAGGCTGAACGATACACGTACCATGGTATCTTCAGTCTGGGCAGGATACCGGAAGATTTTACCTGAAAGGGCATCCAGTTCGTACAAATAAGAACCTTTCAGATGAACGGTTCCCCTGGCGTTCTGGTCATGATGGGTATTGACAAGAAATAGCAACTGCCCGTCGCTCAGTATCCGGCGCATGTGGTATAAGGTACCGGTGATATTTCCCGGATTTTCGAACCAGCATTCCTTTTCCCTCAATAAAGGGAGCAGGGCTTCATCGGGCAATGCCGGAACTGCAATCCATTGTTTTGCAAAAACGACGGGGAAGTCAGCCAATTCCTGATCCGATGTTCCGTCAGTGCGATCAGGCCTGGCCCCCACTGCCACCAATTTGCCGCCAGATGACAGGTATTGTTTTAGAAGGTCTCTGACGGGTTTGTCAAGATTCCGGGTAAAAGGCGGGAGGATAACCACATTATAGGAGCGATTCCCGACAACCAGTCTGTTCCCTTCCACTTTGGCATTGTTTTTCATGGAATTCTCGCAGCCGAGATCATACTCGATCTGGTATTTTTCAAGACCGGCCAGAAGCTGATGGAACGACCGACTGATACTGTCAAGCAAAGGATTGTTCCGTCCTGGCTTATAATACATCCATGCCGTGGTTGTTGGCTCAATCACCAGAATTCTGTTTACCTGATCACCGGATGAAAGCGCCAGTGAGAGTCGTCCGAAATAGTCACTCTGCACCTTATAAAGATCCCACCATGGAGTATGGTACGAAAAACTTTGCGGAAAATCATGTTTCCGGTCACCGGCAACAGACATATAGGAAAGGTGCTGGTTCATAAAATTAACTCCCAGCACATATTCCCAATCGCCAAGCCGTTTCATATCATTAAAGGTAAGCTCCCAGCCGGAAGCTCCATACGTTTCACTAAGGGTACGTTTCTTTCCGAGCTGGTTGGCTATGCTCGAAAGTTCTTTCACTGCCCTGATGTTACCAAACTGAACCGGGAATTTTTCCTGGTCTATGGTATTGAACAGCATATCAATGCCAGGCATCTGGTGGTATTCATACATGGCCATGTTGTCAGGTCCGTCGGCCAGCCAGGGCCATCCATGTTCCCAGTAATGGCCTGTCCAGATAAGTTTTTTTGAAACCGAATACTTGTTCCAGGGCACTGACCAGCGTTCAATAAATAACCTGAGCAGGGTGCTCTGGTAATTATGCCTTACTCTCATCCAGTCACCGGTTTCTTCAAAAAGGCCCGGGAGGTAAAGTCTCAGGTCGTAACCCCATTGCTTTTTAAACTCATCAAAGAGATCGGGTGTAAACCGCACAGCATTTCTGCCGGGAGGATTGATATTCGGCTCGTCGGTGAAGGTGCCCTTAATGGTATTTCCCAGTTCAGGTCCCAGATTTTTTTCATACCCTGACATGGTTACTTCAATAAACTTTTCCGTAACCCCGGGTTTGAGCAGGTCAACGTAGGAAAATCCGGCATACCATTTGGAACGTTCATAAAAGGTAAGTTCCACCAGTGCAAATTCTCCTTTTTTTCCCTTGTATCTGGCTGTATCGGCCGTAATATCCTTCCATTGTTTTTTTTCTTTTCTGAAAATGAACGGATATATCTTTCCGGGTTCCGGTTTCAGGATGCTGGCAGTTTTCCATGACAGACCCTGACCCTGATTGTACGACTCGGGCATTTGTGCCGGAACAAGACCACCCGCAAAGCCGCTCGGGAAGGAGTTTTCGTCATAAATCCATATTTCCAGCCCCAGTTTCTTTGCTTTTTCTGTTGCATACCTGTATAACTCAAACCATTCCTTTCCAAGGTATTCCGTAACCAATCCATACCGCGGATGAATGAAAAGCCCCCCGAATCCTTTCTTTTTATAATCAGCAAGCTGTTCATCAATCTGCTCTTTTGTAATACTGTCATTCCATACCCAGAAAGGCTGGGTGCGGAAGGAAGCAGGAGGATCTTTAAAATAAGCAGCCAGATCAGTGAAATCAGAAACAAGACTGACAGTGTCTTTTTTCCGGGAACATGAAAACAGCAATACAGCAGAAAGGAAAATGATTATAGCATGCCTCATGGATAGGATGAATTAATATTACAAGTATAGGGAAAAGACGTTTTATTGACAAGTGTCCTTGTGGAAAAACCGGATATTTTATTATTTTACGCCCATTACGAAAGATCAGCGGCTCATGAAGTACATGTCATTTGGTGTTGTTTTTCTGTATTCGATGATTCTGCATTTACCTTTTTCTTCTGCGGGGTGGGCGGGTGAAAGGATTATCCCATTGAAAGGGAAAGCCGGACAAAGAGTATATGAAACAAAACGTATCCGTACAGCTCCCCCAAAAATCGATGGCAAACTGAATGATGCCTGCTGGGACGAAGGGATCTGGGCCGGAGATTTTGTTCAGCAGAGGCCGGTAGAGGGAGCCGTTCCTTCCCAGAAAACAGAAATCAAGATTCTGTACGATGAACACAACATTTATGTTGCTATCAGGGCCTATGACAATCAACCCGACAAAATTGACCGGCAGATGGGCAGGAGGGATATGTTTACCGGCGATGTTGTTGGAATCTGCTTTGATTCTTACCATGATTACCGCACAGGATTTGAATTCAACCTCACGGCAGGAGGAGGCAAGATTGACCTGTTACTTACCAATCAGGGAGTTGATCTGAGCTGGGATGCCGTATGGTATGGAAAAACGGCGCTGGAAGATTCTGCATGGACGGCTGAAATGCAGATTCCCCTGAGCCAGCTTCGATATAGCACTGAAAATGAGCAGGTCTGGGGGCTTCATGCCTGGCGGTGGATAAACCGTTATCAGGAGGAATGCCAGTGGAATCTGATTCCCCGGGATTCTCCCGGGCCGGTGTATAATTTCGGAGAACTGCATGGAATTCGTGATATACCGAAGTCCAGAAGAATAGAACTTCTGCCCTACTCCCTTGCCCGGTTAAACCACACACAACAAACTCAGGGAGATCCGTTTGCCAATGCCGGACGAAAAGATTTCTCAGCCGGATTGGACGGCAAAATTGGTTTAGCATCCGATTTTACAATGGATTTTACCATTCTGCCGGATTTCGGCCAGGTGGAGGCAGACCCTTCGGTACTGAATCTCAGTGCCTATGAAACGTATTTTGAAGAAAAACGGCCTTTCTTCCTCGAAGGGCGCAATATTTACCAGTTTGCTACCAGCGGCCAGCAGCTTGTTTATACCCGGAGGATAGGTCATGCTCCCAGCATCCGGCCAGAACTACATGAAGGAGAATATATCCATTCGCCACAGTATACAAAAATCATGGGCGCATTAAAGCTGACAGGTAAAAACTCACAGGGTCTTTCACTTGGCATCTTTGAAAGCGTTACCTCGGAAGAATATGCAAACATTTCAAACGGCATCAGTCAGCGAAAAGAACTTGTTGAACCCTATACAAACTATTTCGTAGCCAGGGTTGAAAAAGATCTGAATGATGCCAACACCGTTTTTGGTGGAATCATTACAGCGGTAAACCGAAATACAGACTCTCCTTCAACTGAAGAATTGAACCGCGGGGCATATTCGGCTGGAATCGATTTCAGGCAATACATGAAGGAAAAGACTTTTTATTTCGACGTTGAATCCGTTATCAGCCACATCCGGGGGTCGAAAGAAGCGATATACAGGGCACAGACATCCCCTGCCCGTTACTTTCAGCGGCCGGATGCTCCTTATATTCAACTCGACAGTAACAGGACTTCCCTTACCGGAACAGCCGGAAGCATTGAATTCGGTAAAGGAAGTAACGGCCCCTGGCGGTTTTCTGAAAGTTTCAGCTGGAGTTCTCCTGGTCTGGAGCTGAACGATATAGGATATCTCCGTTCAACCGACAAAATTGAACAAAGCACTTCTCTTTCCTATGTTAAAACAGAACCTGAGCTGATTTTCCGCTCTTATCATCTGGGGTTCGGACAATTCAACCGGTGGGATTTCGGAGGCAGACTGCAGAGCTCCTCCCTGAGCCTGGGGGCATCAGCACAGTTCAGCAATATGTGGTCGGTAAATTTTCATGTAAGCCGGTACAGACCATCGTATGAAAATGACATCCTGCGTGGCGGCCCTTCTATGAAAGAGCCCGGCGGATGGACAGGTTTTCTGAGTCTGGGAACAAACTATGCCCGCAAAGTAAGCCTTAGCATTAACAGCAGTATTTATTCAGCTGATGAAATCAATCAGCAAAGTCTGTATCTGGCACCCGGATTGAATTTTAAACTAACCCGGGCCCTCCAGATGAGTTCGTATTTTTCCTATTCTTTCAGTACAAATGACATGCAGTATATAACCAGTATTCCTTTCGGCACAGATACACGGTATATTACTGCATCGCTTGAACAGGAGCGGATCAACATGACCCTTCGCATCGACTATACGATACTTCCCGGACTTACCATTCAGTATTACGGTTCGCCCTTCTTGGCTTCGGCCAGTTACAATGATTACAAACGAATAACCAATCCTGTTGCGGCCTCATATTACGATCGTTTTTCCTATATCGCAAGAAATCTTCCCGAAAAACCCTCACAGCAGCCGGAGATTGCTGTCGATGAAAATTATGACAATATGGTGGACTATGTGATACAGCGCCCGGATTTCCTTTTCAGGCAATTCAGGTCCAATCTGGTTGCACGCTGGGAATATAAAGCAGGTTCATCATTGTATTTTGTGTGGTCACAGGGCCGAACCGGTTCAGACAATGATCCTGCTCTGCGTTTTGCCGACGGAATAAAGTCCCTTGCCAGCGATTTTCCTAATAATGTTTTTCTGATAAAACTAAATTACTGGTTTTCATTATAGGCCAATACCGGAAGATGGGCCGGCATCATAAAAACTCGTGAAAGTTTGTTTCATGCAGCAAAAATGTTTCTATATTTAGTGGAAAAATAAATACGAACCAACTTAACTTCATGAATATGAAAAAACTTGCGCTTGTATTTCCTTTGATTCTTCTGCTGATTTCCTGTACGCGTTATTCGGGCAAGCCAGTAATGCTCCGGTGTGAATACGATGAAAATCCCCTCGGAATTGATACTCCGACCCCGCGGTTTTCATGGGCAATGAATGATACAATCCGCATGGCTCGTCAGAAAGCCTGGCAGATCATGGTGGCTACTGCCCCTGAAAAACTCACTTCCGGGAAACCCGATATGTGGGACAGCCGTATGGTGCGTTCCGACGTATCTCAGTTTGTGCCATACAGCGGAAAGCCTCTTCAGTCGGCAACCCGCTATTACTGGAAAGTAAGATACTGGAACCATCGCGGAGAAGTATCAGCATGGAGCGATGTTCAATGGTTTGAAACGGCCTTCCTGAAAGAGGATGACTGGAAGGCAGATTGGATTACGGCAGTCAGACCCGTTGATTCCCGTCCACCCCGTTCCGTGCTGATGAAAAAAGAGTTTTCTATTGACAAGGAACTGGCATCTGCCAGGTTATACATAACGGGTCTGGGAAACTATGTTGCGTTCATTAATGGAGAGCGTGTTGGCATTGATCTGCTTACACCGGGATGGACCGATTACCGGCAAAAAGTTCAGTACCAGATTTACGATGTTACCGGAATGATGCAGAAAGGACCGAATGCCTGGGGTGCTGTTCTCGGAAATATGTGGTGGAGCAGCGGTCTCGGATGGCAGGGAGGTTCCACATACAGCAACGGTCCCCTGCGGTTAAAGGGTCAGCTTTGCCTCACGTTTGCTGACGGAACATCGGAAGTAATACCTACCGACACAAGCTGGCAGTTCACTGATTCACCGGTTGTTTACAATCACATTTACCATGGCGAAACCTACGATGCACGGATGGAAATTCCCGATTGGTCGAAAGCCGGTTCTACAGCCGGGCGCTGGACAAAGGTTGCCGTACTGGATACCTTCCATGTGAAACTGGTTGCCCAGCAGGATCCGCCGATCCGCGAATCGGAGCAGATTTCCCCCGTGAACATTACCGAACCTAAAAAAGGAATATTTGTTTTTGATTTTGGACAAAATTTGGTCGGATGGGCACGGTTATCTGTTCAGGCTCCGGCAGGTACGATCATAGAAATGCGGTTTGCCGAACTCCTCCACGATGACGGAACGGTGGCACAGGAAAACCTGCGCCAGGCAAAAGCGACCGACCGGTATATCTGCAAAGGACAAGGAACAGAGATCTGGGAACCCATGTTTACGTACCACGGATTTCGGTATGTTCAGGTTACTGGGCTAAAGGAAAAACCCGCCGGGGAAACGCTGACCGGCATTGTAATTCATTCTTCAGCGCCTTTCAGAGGAAAATTTGAATGTTCCGATACCCTGCTGAACCAGATCTGGAAAAACATTACCTGGGGACAAAGAGGCAACATGATGAGTGTTCCGACCGATTGCCCCCAGCGTGATGAACGCCTCGGATGGATGGGCGATGCCCAGATTTTTGCCCCCACAGCTTTTTTCAACATGGACATGAACCGCTTCTTCGTGAAGTGGATGCGCGATATAGCTGACTGCCAGGATACATCAGGATATGTGTATGATGTCAATCCGGCTATAGTGGTTGGAGGTCCTGCCAAACCGGGATGGGGCGATGCCGTAGTGGTGGTTCCCTATGTAACCTATTTATTTTCAGGTGACCGCTCTGTTCTTGAAGAAAATTATGAAGCCATGAAAAAATGGGTTCACTACATGGACGCCAGGGCAAAAAACAACCTGTACGAATTCGGCGACGGCGACTGGGGTGGATACGGAGACTGGGTAGCCGTTGTGCCCAGTCCGACCAAGCCTACGGGCGGGCTTTACCACTATTACAGCACAAAACTGCTTTCCGAAATTGCCGGAATTCTTGGGAAGAAGGAAGATTCAACGGCTCTTGCCAATCGTCTGCCGCTGATTGCCCAGGCTTACAATGCAAAATACTTCTATCCTGATTCAGGGCATTATATTGCCAATACCCAGACCATGAACCTTCTGCCGGTTGCCTTTGGCCTGGCCCCTGAAAATCTGCGCACCGATCTGATCAAGAAGGTTGCAGAAAATGTGGTACAGCGGGATACCCATCTTACTACCGGTTTTATGGGAACCGCCTATTTGCTCCCTCTGCTGAGCGATTACGGATACCATGATCTTGCCTGGAAAGTCGCTACCCAAACCACCTATCCTTCATGGGGCTATATGGTTAAGAAAGGTGCTACCACCATCTGGGAATTGTGGAACAGTGATACAGAGAGGCCCGAAGGCATGAATTCACGGAATCATTTTGCCTATGGAAGTGTAGGTGAATGGTATTACCGATATCTGGCCGGTATACAACCCGACATCAGTCAGCCCGGATTCAAAAAAATCATTTTCCACCCAAGGCCTGCAGGAGATCTCACCTATGCATCAGCCGAGCTGATGACAGGATACGGACCGGTCTCCATTGCCTGGAAAAAGAACCAGGCCCAGATGCAGATAGACCTGCGGATTCCTGCTAACACTTCCGGAATAATAAGAGTTCCATTTGATCCGGAAAAGAATACCGAAATCACAGAGAGCGGAATACTTGTCTGGAAAAACAGTAAGCGGGAAAAATCTTCCAGAGGGCTTACCTTTGTAAAGCAGGAAAAAGATTATCTGGAATTTGAAGCCGGTGCAGGAAATTATCATTTCCTGGTTCAATGAACAGAAGGAGTTTTATAGAGCGAAGTGCGTTGCTGATGGCAGGACTTTTTTCCCTGCCTGCCATCAGGAATCAGGCACATACCATCAGAAAAAAAGCAGGTATCGAATCGAAAGAATTTGTCTTTGCAGCCATTTGCTCTGCCGGACGATTTGAACAGCTGAAGGAAATGCTCAAACCGTCTTCCGGCATCAGGCTGGTAAGGTATTCACCGGCCCGGGCAATACGGCGAAAGGTTTCTGCCGCATGGATTGAAAGGGGTTACCGCCAGAGGCAAAAGCATATCATCAGGTTATTGACGGCAGGAATTCCAGTTCTGGCAGAAGCTCCCTACAATGAAGGAATCTCCGCCTTCGACACCCTGCAAAAGACGGCCTCTTCCGTAACCGTACCGGCAGGAATTGCCCATTATCACCGGTTTCTGCCTGCCTGTTTCTCCGCACGGGAGCTTCTATTATCAGGACGTATCGGAAAAATCAGTTCGGTTCAGGTACAAATCAATCAACCCGAAAACGATCCTCTGTTGCCCTTCTCCCCGAATCTTCCGGAAGCTCCGTTGCTCGTCATTTTGAACCTGATGCAATGGCTGTTGTCGCAACCGCTTCTGGCTATCCGAATTAGCAGAAAGGAAACAGCAGTTCCTGCTTCTGCCATAAGCAGCGGTATTATCATGGGCGCCATGGAAGACTTTCCCGTACGAATTGCAACTACCCCGGATTTTTATGACAAAAACGGAGCATGGAGCATTCTTTTCATCGGAGAAAAAGGCCAGATACGGCTCGGCGCCAACAACCTGCTCGAAATCATTGATGCATCAGGCAGATGGCAAAACCTGTCAAAAGAAGACCCTAACAAGGCATCCCTTTCAGTGCGCATGTGTTTTGAAGATTTTGCCCTGGCAGTAAAAGAAGGAAGACAGCCGGAAGGAAAAACTACCGACATGCTTCCTGACAGCCTGTTGTTGAATGGAATCCATCAGAGCCTGCAATCGGGCAAAGGAGAATTGCTGGTAGAACTTCCGTTCGGAAAGGCCATACGCTTATGAACATCGAAAAAGAAATCCTCGGGCGCGCTGTTGAAGTGGTCTTTCAGAGAACCGCACGAAAAGACTGTATGCCCCAAACTCTTGCAAATGACCTGTTCCTTGAAAGTCTGCTCTACTGTTCCCCGGCGTTCGGTCGACCTGCCTATCAGGAATATGTGCTGAGTACCATATCCGGCAGAGAGAAACAGGGAACTATTCGCTTCAGCCGCAAACAATTTTACACATGTCTTCCATACAATTTATGGATCAGCACCGGGGAGGAAAAATACCTTGAGGGTCTTGTCAGGTTTGCTGCCGAATTAAGGGATAGTATCGGACGGGACATAGACGGTGCTGTGGTTGCACCGGATGACGGCCGCAAATGCAGAATTTCGGTACTGGTTCTCCAGGGCTATGCCACCTGTATGGCAAGGACCGGAGCCATAACTGGAGATACAGGGTGGTTTGATGAAGCCGTAAACCAGTTTGGTATTTACAGAAAGGTTCTTCGCAATGAACAAACAGGCTTATGGCACCATGGCAGGGGCTGGGCCGATGATCCTCTCTTTTTATCGCCCGGTTACTGGAACCAGGCTCAGGCATTGTGCCTGAGGGGTATATCGGAAGTTCTTGACTGTTTTCCCCCCTCGTATCCGGGATATGAAAAAATGGTTTCCATGTTGCATGAAACAGCTCTCAGTCTTCTACCGTTCCAGGGCAAAGACGGAATGTGGCACCAGCTAACCAATGCTCCGGATTCCTATCCTGAAACGGGCGGAACAGCATTGCTTGCCTTTTACCTGCTGAAAGGCGTGAAGAAAAAGTGGCTTCCGGAACAACCTTTTACTGATGCTGCTTTGAAGGCTGTAACGGCTGTTCTTAAGTACCTGAACCGGGATGGTTCGGTATCCAATGTCAGTTATTTCACCGACCCGTTGCGCACGGAAGAAGGGTATCGCCATCTTCCGGCATTTTCAGGAGACACACAGGGTGCTGCTTATTTTCTTATGGCATGCTCTGCTCCATTCCTTCCTTCCTGAGGCAGATAACAAACAAACTGTAAAGCCATGGCTGAACTGAGCAAAGAAATACTGGAAGTTATCAAAAGAGCGCAGAAAAACGAAATTACGGAATACCACGTATATTCCATGCTGGCGCGGCATATCAAAGATCCTGCGAATGCTTCCGTACTCAGGAACATAGCAGAGGATGAAAAAAAGCATTACAATTTCTGGATGCGTTTTACCGGCATTGACCAGTCTCCTTCCAGAATAACCATCCTCAAATATTACTGGATTGCACGAATCTTCGGCATCACCTTCGGCATAAAGCTCATGGAAAAGAATGAAGAAAAAGCCGAAGAAGTTTACGGCAAAGTGGCCGGAATTATTCCTGAAGCAATGGCCATTGCTGCTGAAGAAGACTCTCATGAACACCAGCTTATTGCTTTGATCAAAGAAGAAAAACTTCAGTATGTAGGTTCCGTGGTACTGGGGCTGAATGACGCCCTGGTTGAACTGACAGGCTCGCTGGCCGGATTTACCTTTGCCCTTCAGAACAACAGGATTATTGCACTGGCCGGCCTGATTACGGGCATCGCAGCGGCTTTTTCCATGGCAGCATCGGAATACCTGTCGAACAAGGCTGAAAATGCAGGAGAGAAAGCTGGTAAGGCAGCGCTGTACACAGGCATTGCTTACATTTTCACGGTGCTTTTGCTCATACTGCCCTTTCTTTTGCTTTCAACGCCCATAATAAGTCTGATAATAACCCTGACAACGGCGGTAATCATCATATGGTTGTTCAATTACTATTTGTCAGTAGCCACTGACATCCCTTTCAGGAAGCGTTTTCTGGAAATGACCTTTGTCAGTCTCGGTGTTGCCGCCCTTTCTTTCGGCATTGGATTTGCTTTAAAAACACTTATGGGAATTGATATCTGATTGATTATGCAATTCTCTGTTCTTCATCTGACCGACCTGCATGGCAATGTAATCTTCCTCAGTCAATGGGAGGGTAACCCCCTTCGGCCTGACATGGTTCTGCTCACAGGCGACATCACGCACTTTGGAGAGGAACCTGAAGCGAAAAAAATTGTTGATGCTGTCAGAACCATGTTTCCGCATGTTCTTGCTTTGCACGGAAACTGCGACAAACCGGGAGTCGAGCAATTTCTGGTTTCTCAAAACATCAGCCTTCACAGGAAGTTCCGGATAATTCAGGAGGTAACTTTCCTCGGTGTCGGAGGTTCCCTTCCCTGCCCGGGCACAACCCCTTCGGAATACAGCGATAACCTTTACAAAAACTGGCTTGAGGAAACATATGAAAATGCCGGAAAACCCAAAAAGTTCGTTCTGGTTACCCACCAGCCACCCTATGGAACCCGCACCGATAAAGCCATGAAACTTGTTCACACGGGCAGTCAGGCCATCAGGGAATTTATTGAACTTACGAGTCCTCTTCTCTGTTTATGCGGACACATTCATGAATCAGCAGGGACTGACAGAATCGGAAATACCATCCTTGTCAATCCCGGTCCTTTCAAACAAGGTCATTTCGCATACATCACACTGAACGATGAGCAAATTGATGTTGTAATAAAATGAAACGGTATTTTGCAGTACAGATGGCTCTTCTGAGCCTTTTGTTGCCAGGTATGAACTTCCTCACTTCCCTTAAAGCGCAGGATAAGAACAGCATTATTATTGACAACCTGGTTTTCAAAAGCAAAATTCTCCGCTCTGAAATTTCCTATGCCGTTTATCTTCCTCCCGGTTTTCCTTCGTCAGAAAAACAGTATCCTGTTCTGTATCTTCTTCATGGTTTTGGGAGTCATCACAGGACGTGGATTACGGAAGGAAACCTGAAAGAAACTGCTGATTTTTCGATCCGGAGCGGGTTTCTTCCTCCTGCGGTGATTGTATTACCCGACGCAGGAACATCGTGGAACATTAATGACTGCAGAGGAAAGTACAGATGGGAGGATATGTTTCTCATGGAATTCATTCCTTATATCGAAGCACAGTATCATATCAGCCGTCATCCCGATCACCGAGCCATCGGGGGATTATCCATGGGCGGCTACGGAGCAATAGTCCTTGCCCTGAAACATCCGGACATATTCCACCTTGTACTGGCCATGAGCGCTGCCCTGAGAACAGACGATGATCTGCTTAAAACCGATGAAACACAATGGAAAAATAACCTGAAACCTGTATTTTCCTGCCGCAACGATGCTCCCAGCCAGCGAATAACAGCTCACTGGCAGGAAAATAATCCCTTCCTGCTTCTGGATCAGATCCCGGAAGATACTTTAAAACAGCTTTCTTTCTATCTCGATTGCGGCAAAGATGATTATTTTTACACATCGAACAGACTGTTCGCCTCCTTGCTCGAAAAGCACAACGTTCCTTGCGAAACGGCCGTTTTTGAAGGCACCCATTCCTGGCTATACTGGCGATACGCATTGAAAAGAGCCCTGCCATATGCCGGAAAAATATGGACCCGAAAAATAAAGCCCGAATCGACAAACCAATGAACAAATTTTTTCATCATTTACAATTAATTTTCAATGGCATGATGGAACCCACATATTTTATAAAAAGGTGTTTTTGTTTGGAAAACCTGTGGGTTTCAACATCACACCCTGCCGGAATATGGAAGTCACGAATTGAGAGCTAACCAAAAACATACATCCTATGAAAAAATTATTGCTGATCATTTCCTGTACGTTCACTTTTATTTTCCTCTCCAGCGGGCAAGATGTTTTGCACGGAAAAGTAATGGAAAATCAATCGATGCCAAGCAAAACTCTGAACAGTGCGGTGCATTTTGCCGTTTATCTTCCTCCTGATTATCAGTTGTCGGAACGCCGCTATCCTGTGGTATATTTGCTTCACGGATATTCTGACAAAGAATGGGGCTGGATTCAGTTTGGAGAAGTACAGCATGCCGCCGACAAGGCCATTGCAGAGGGCACCATTCCGCCTATGATTATTGTTATGCCGGATGGAAAAATCACCTGGTATATCAATGATGTTCAGGGAAAAGACCGATATGAGGATATGATTTTCAGTGAGTTTATTCCTTACATTGATGCCACATTCCGTACCCGGCCCGAAAAGGAGTTTCGCGGTGTTGCGGGCCTTTCCATGGGAGGATACGGCAGCCTGGTCTGGAGCCTGCATCATCCGGAAACATTTGCTGCCTGCGCTGCGCTGAGTGCCGGAGTCATGACCGATGAAGAGATAAAAAACATGTCTGAAGAAGAATACAAGAGTGTTTTTACAAACCGCTATACTGCATCTCCCTCCGACAGGCTCACTCCACACTGGTACAAAAACAGCGTTATTGCCCTGTTCAGTCAGTTGCCGGACGACAAGAAAAAGGACGTTCGGTACTGGATTGACTGTGGCGATGACGATTTCCTGTATAAAGGCAATTCAACCCTTCACATCCTGCTGAGAGATCGAAATATACCGCATGAATACAGAGTCAGAAACGGAGGGCACAGCTGGGAATACTGGAGAACAGGAATTACAGACGCTCTTAAGTTTATAGGAGAGAGTTTTCACCGATAACCCTGCCACCATGATCCGTCAATTGTTTTTGCACCAGAACTGGGTATTCAGAAAAAAAGGCGACATAGAATGGCTGCCCGCCACAGTGCCCGGATCGGTTCACACGGATCTGCTCAGCAACGGAAAAATTCCTGATCCCTTTTTCCGTCAACAATTTTTAGCATCCCAGTGGGTTGAAAATGAGGACTGGGAATATTCCTGCCGGTTTACGGTTGATGAGGAGATGCTGGAAAGGGATCAGATTGAACTGGTTTTTGAGGGGCTCGACACTTTTGCGAACGTTTCGCTCAACAACATTCCTGTGCTTCATACGTGCAATATGTACAGGCAATGGAAGGCGGAAGTCAAACAGCACCTGAAAGTGGGGGAAAACATCCTTCTGATCCATTTTCAGTCGCCCGTCAAAACAGGGGAAAAATACCTCCGGCTGGCCCAGTTAACTTACCCGGCCAATAACGAAAAAAGTGAGACAAAGGTTAGTCCCTTTGTGCGTCGTGTTCCCTATACATTTGGATGGGACTGGTGTCCGCGGCTTGTGGGTTGCGGCATCTGGAGGCCTGTTTATCTCAACGGCTGGAATACCGCCACAATAGAGCATGTTCATATTGTACCCGCCAGCGTTACAGAAGAAAGAGCTTTGATCAAAGCAGAAATCATCCTGAAGGGGGCTTATCGCGGCCGCTGTTTTCTCTCGGTATGGCTGAACGACACCGTGCTTGCCGGAAGTGAAGTGACCATGCGGAAAGGAGAACAGACTGAAGAAATCGAATTTGTTATAGAAAGGCCGAAACGTTGGTGGCCCAATGGCCTTGGCCGGGCACACCTGTATGAAATTTCGGTGGTTCTTGAAGACGAAACCCGGCGGGTACAAAAAAAGACCATCAAAACCGGCATCCGCACTGTTGAACTTGTCCAGGAACCGGATGCAAAGGGAGTTTCGTTTTATTTCAGGGTAAACGGGATCCCGGTATTTATGAAAGGCGCCAACTGGGTTCCTCCCGATTTTTTCCCGCACAGAGTTACCCGCCAACAATACAAGCAATTGATAGATTCGTGCAGGGAAGCCAACATGAATATGCTGCGCGTGTGGGGCGGAGCTTATTATGAAGACGATTACTTTTATGAGCTGTGCGATGAAGCCGGCATTCTGGTGTGGCAGGATTTTATGTTTGCCTGTGCCATGTATCCGGCCGACCGGGAATTCCTTCAGAATGTAAAGGAAGAAATAAAGGATAATGTTATCCGTTTGCGGAATCATCCATGCATTGCCATTTGGTGCGGAAATAATGAGGTTCTGGAAGGATTTCATTACTGGGGCTGGCAGGAAGAAATTGGCAAACCCTTTGTTAAGAAAGCTTTTGATGAATATAAAAAGCTGTTTCATGAGACCATTCCGTCGGTACTGGAAAAATATGATCCGGAACGCCCTTACCGGCCGTCTTCACCCTCTTCCTTTATGCTCGGACCGCCGGAACTGACTTCAGGAGATTTCCACTACTGGGAAATTATAAAGAAGGACATTCCTCTGAGTTCCTACACATCCAATGTTGGCCGTTTTATGAGCGAGTATGGCTTCAAAAGCTATCCTGCCCTGGAAACCATAAAACAATATGCTCTGCCGGAGGATTATGATCCCCGTTCCGAGGTAATGGAAGCCCATCAGGGCTGGCCCGGAGGAAGAGAACTGGTGGAACGCCATCTGCTCGAGGAATTTCGCCCGCCAAAAGATTTTGAGTCGTTTGTGTACCTGAGCCAGCTGATGCAGTCCCTGGCCCTGAAGACTGCCATTGAAGCGCACAGGAAAGCCAAACCCTCCTGCATGGGTTCCCTCTACTGGCAACTGGACGACTGCTGGCCCTGCGCAAGCTGGTCAGGAATTGATTATTACGGAAACTATAAAGCCATACAATACCACCTGAAGAATTACTTTGCACCTGTACTGATAATTCCTTCTGCAGACAAGAAAAAAATTGAAATCATCATTGTTTCGGATTTGCCTCATACTATATCGGCAACTCTTCAGGTACAACTGATTGATTTTGAAGGGATCATCAAAAAGTCATTTCGTTCCCAATTGCGATTAGGATCCGGGGTTTCCCGCAGTTGCTTTCAGCAGCCCATACTGGAATGGACAAGAGATATTGATTTGCGATACACAGTTCTGCATATCGCTCTGACGGAGAAACTCAGGCTTCTTTCTGAAAAGCTTTTCTTTTTTGTTCCGGTAAGGCAGTTGGAGTTACCCGACCCGAAAATTCGGGCCGAATTTGAACCAGTGGCCTCAGGAACCCGCATCATACTGAACACTTCCGGTTTTGCCAAAAATGTTTTTATTGCCTGTTCGCTTCCTCAAACCCGGTTTTCTGACAACTTTTTCGACATGCTTCCCGGTGAAGAGAAGGAAGTGCTGGCATTCCACAGCCTTGTTTCTGAAGCACCGGAATCAGCATTCAGAATACTCACCCTAAGGGACACTTACTGCAGTTAACCGGTACAAATCCTTTTTCGCAGAAAACATCCGTCAATTAAAAGCATGCTTTCATGGAAAAGCCCCGCAGGATATTCTTACCCTGCCAAGTATTTTGCTAACTTTGTTGCCTGTTTTCATTGAAATTCCAAAATGTAACAGAGAATGAACCGTTCAGAGATCAACAGATACATTGAGGAGGCCATTTCTTTTTTCGACAAGTTCTATTTTCGTTTGCCGCCCTGGGCTTATTTTAGCCCGGATGAATGGAAAACCAGGGGGATGGAGTATCTGGAAATAAAAGAGAATATGCTGGGATGGGATTTAACTGACTTCGGCAGCGGAAATTTTGAAAAAACAGGTTTGCTGCTGTTTACCCTTCGCAACGGAAAGCCTGGTCATCCGGTCTTCCGAAAAACCTATGCGGAAAAAATCATGATTGTCCGCGACCGGCAAATCACTCCAACCCATTTTCACTGGCAGAAAATGGAAGATATCATCAACCGGGGCGGGGGACGGCTTTGCATCCAGCTTTGGAAATCGGCCGTGGATGAAACCCTGAGCAGTGAATTGTTTACGGTACAAATTGACGGGGTAACGCACCAGGTGAACGCCGGTGACATTGTCCGCCTTAAGCCAGGAGAAAGCATCTGCCTCGAACCATATGTTTACCATAAATTCTGGGCTGAAAACGGCATGACGATGGTCGGTGAAGTATCCATGGTGAACAATGACGTAAATGACAACCGTTTTCTTGAGCCCGTAGGCCGTTTTCCGGAAATCACGGAAGATGAGCCGGCACAGTATCTTCTCTGCACCGAATACCCCGATTTTAATTAACCCCGCCTATATCAAAATATGATCTGATACATTCATCAGATTGGATGGAATTACTCATTACCCCATAATTTCGGAGCATATCCTTTGCTTTTTCTCCATGCATCGCGCCATTTATGGATATCGTAAGGCTGAATAAAAGGCTTTGGTGCGCGTTCATCCTTTCCCGGTATAGGCGGAAGCATCTGCAAGGGAGGCTGCTGATACCAGTAAGCAACAGTGGCCAGATCAAGGGTCAGGCAGTTGTTGTGTCCGTGTTCAATAGTGACCCTCAACGACTTATCGAAAAAAACCGGATCAGCGATGTGAAACCTATACAGGTGCGTACGTCCGATCCAGCCCATATCGTTGTTAATCCTGCCAAAACCATAATAAGGGTGAGAAAACTCCGTTTTCGGGCACCACGACATATTGAAATAATCTTCGGTTCCTGTTCCGAACAAGGTGCGTGTACTGTCGCCATCAATGTAAATCATGTCATCCCCTTCTCCATACCACATAGGGCCGGGTGAATGTACAAAATAGTTCACGCCCACATAATGACCTTTTCCTTTTATGTCGGCTATAAGGTAATTGTTCTTTCCATCCGTATTTTTGCCCTGAGGCCCAAGGGATCCCCATTCATTCTCTCCGTCAGGGTTTGCTTCCGTAAGTTCGTGATTGTACCATGCACAAAATCTTCCCTGATCGGGTGGAAGTTTGTCCATCTGCACGAAATCAACAGCATAATAAAAGGCATCAATTTTCCGGTTCGACTGGTTTTCAATTTCAATTTTTGCTCCGTTTGCGAAAGGCATCGGCCAGTAGGAAACCAGACCCTTCCCTTCAACAGGGCCTGCGGCCAGAGGCAAACTGACAAAATCATAGCTTTCGTCCCATCCCTGCCCAAAAAAAGGGCCTATAGGTGATTCCACCGAAGGAAAAGGATTTCCGTCCCAATACATGCGCAGAATGATATCGTTGCGGCTCAATTCGGGAGGTCCCGGCGCAATGGTTATCCAGATGTGCGTAATCATACCGGCACCTTTTACATCAAAAATGGTTCTGCGGGTTCCGGGTTCGATTCCTGAAAGACAATCGCCGTTTCCTCCGGAACGGTCATAGGAGCTAATACGGGCGGAACGCACTCCCTGCCTGATCCTTGACAGATCACCCAGACCCGAAATATTCTGGGCTGATATAAATTCTGATGCAACGAGCCCTGAGGCAATAAGGAGAACAAGAAAGGTTAAGCGTTTCATATCACGTTGTTTTAAGGGTAGTTTGGAAATGCAAGGTAAAAAAAGAATCTTCATCCGTTCCGAAACACATAGAAAATTTTTACTGCCGGAACATTTTATGGAAAACGCAGAAAATCTTCCATAAATTCTGAAAAAATAATTTTTCTCAGAAAGATTATTTTTAAAACCTATTATTTTTATGGCAAATTTTTTCGGTATGAAAAATGTTGTATTCATTTTTGCCCTGGCAGGTATAATTCTTGCCGGCTGTAAAGGAAAGAAACAGCAGGTTACTGAAGAGAAAAATCCTGTTGTTAATGTTCTCACTCCCGAAGAACAGGCTCAAGGATGGATGCTGTTGTTTGACGGCACATCTCTGGATCATTGGAAATGTTATAATGCCGATTCCATTCCTTCCAACTGGGTGGTTGAAGACGGATGCATTAAAGCCACCGGTAAAGGAGGTGATGCAACCGGTTATATTGTAACCCGCGAAGATTTTGGGAACTTTCATCTTTCGCTGGAATTTAAGCTGACACCCGGAGCCAACAGTGGTATTTTTTATGGTGTAACTGAGGGAAAATATCCGGTTCCTTATGCCACTGGACCTGAATATCAGCTTATTGACAATGAAGGCTTCCCTGAAAAGCTGGAAGAATGGCAAAAGCTCGGTGCAGATTATGCCATGCATGTGGCACAGAATGTTGAAGCCAAACCCATCGGCGAATGGAATAAAGCTGAAATTATTGTTAACGGAACCCACGTTGAGCACTGGCTGAACGGAAAGAAAATTGTTGAATTTGAGCGCTGGACGCCTGAGTGGGAAAAACTCAAAAAGGAAGGAAAATGGAAGGATTATCCTGATTACGGAGTTGCCAAATCAGGTAAAATCGGATTGCAGGATCACGGAAGTGTTATTTATTTCAGAAATATAAAAATCCTCAAACTTTCCTGAGGTTTCTCAGTTAAGGAAGGGATTTGTTTTTCATGCAAGATTTTACCAGGTATTTCTTTAAAATACTATAGAATTATTTGTTTTAATCAATAACAGAAAAAGTGAATACAAAAGAAAACTTCGGTTACACAAAAGGTCAGCTCAGCATTCTGGTACTTCTGAGGGTGCTGATTGGCTGGCATTTTCTTTATGAAGGAATCGTCAAAGTATTGAATCCCAACTGGAGTTCTCTCGGATACCTTATGGATTCGCAGGGATTTCTGTCCGGATTTTTTCATTCTCTCGCATCAAATCCCAATGTACTGCAGGTGGTGGACTACCTCAATATGTACGGCCTGCTTGCCATTGGTCTGGGACTCATCCTGGGATGCTTTACGCAGATAGCCACAATAGCAGGTATGGTTCTTCTGGCTTTATACTACTTATCCCACATACCTTTTGTGGGAGCTTCCTATGCACTGCCGACTGACGGGAGCTATCTCTGGGTTGACAAGACCTTGATTGAACTGGTTGCACTGGCCGTGCTCTTTGTATTGCCTACCGGGAGACACATTGGCCTCGACAGGTTTATTTTCGGCAAAAATGCGGACTGATTGCAAATAATTTCAAAAGGAATAGAACAGATGGAAAAGGAAAACCAACATAATCATCCTGCCAAGCTGGGACGCAGGGATGTGCTAAAAGGACTTGCCACGCTCCCGGTACTGGGAATTCTGGGATATGGCGTATGGAAGAAGGAACGGTACACCAATCTGAAAAACAAGGAATTGTCGCTTGAACTCGACCTGGGATATGAACCGCCCATGCTTCATCCGATACCTCCGCCAAAGGATAGCAGAACAATACGTCTGGGCATCATTGGTTACGGAGGCAGGGGAGAACACCTTGTGCGGGCCGCCGGTTTTGCCCATCCTTCGGTAATCGATGAATGGAAAAAAGGAGCAAAAGAAAACAAAAACGATAAACGCTATGAGGATTATCTTGCCCAGGAAGATCTGAATGTTGTTCTGGCCGGAGTATGCGATGTATTTACCGTTCGTTCCAAACGGGCAATGGAAGCCTCAGCCAACATACACCGCGAAGGCACGGATGGCAAAATGGGAACACCCGCCAAAGTGTACAAAAATTATAAGGAACTGCTGGCCGACCCTGACATTGATGCTGTCATTATTGCCACTCCGGATCACTGGCATGCACAAATGGCTATGGATGCGGCCCGCGCAGGAAAACATGTGTATGTAGAAAAAGGAATGACCAAAACCGTTGAGGAAGCTTTCGCCCTCAGAAAAACGGTTGAAGAAACGGGCATTGTTTTTCAGCTGGGACATCAGGGCCGGCAGACAGAAAGCTATGCCAAAGCCAGGGAAGTCATTCAGAAAAACATTCTGGGAAAAATCAATCTCATTGAAGTATGTACTAACCGGAACGATCCCAACGGTGCATGGGTATATGATATTCATCCCGAAGCAAGTCCGCAGACGATTGACTGGGAACAATTTCTCGGTCCGGCACCCAAGGTTCCGTTCAGTCTGGAACGGTTCTTCAGATGGCGTTGCTGGTGGGACTATGGAACAGGCCTCTCAGGTGACCTTCTGACCCATGAATATGATGCCATGAACCAGATTCTGGAACTGGGCATTCCCTATTCTGCGGTTGCCTCTGGCGGTATTTATTTCTACAAGGATGGACGTGACGTACCGGATGTCTTTCAGGCTGTATACGAGTACCCCGACCGGGACTTCACGCTGATGTACAGTGCAACGCTTGCCAGTGATCGTCAGCGGGGAAAAGTAATTATGGGACACGACGGATACATGGAAGTCAGCGATAACCTTATGGTGTATGCTGACCCGGAATCAACACGGTATCGCGACCTTATTGATAAAGGAACTATCAAACCGGAGAATCCTATATTCACCTATATTCCGGGAAGAAAAAATGTGGATGCAGTTGCATCGGCTACCGAACAGTATTTTGCCAAACGCGGTCTCCTGTATACCTATCGGGGAGGCAAACGTTACGACACAACCTACCTGCATATAAAAGAATGGATTGACTGCATCCGGGCAGGAATACAACCCAGCTGCAATATTCAGCAGGGCTTTCAGGAAGCCATCACAGCCCATATGGCAACCATTGCCCTGCGGGAAAACAGAAAGGTTTACTGGGATAAGGATAAGGAAAAAGTGGTCTAGGCATACCACTGAAAGGCTTTGCTAAGCAAGCCTCAGAATAGAAAAATACTGCTGTTTTTCGTTTCCTGACTAAGGGTAAATCGTCCGGGAAGTGTATTTTTACAAATTGCGATTATGGTTTATTATTCATTTTCCGGAAGAACAGCACAGTGGATTGCGCCGATTCTGGCCTTGCTGATGATTTTTACAGGCTGCAGGCCCGATAATAAAAAATCTGAAACCGATGGACCAGCTGGAAATATTATCAGGTCAATTTATATTGACCCTCTGGGCCGGAAGTGGTTTGCAACCGAAAACGGACTTTCTGTTTACAACGACAAAAACTGGGAAACATTTACAACCAGGGAAGGACTGGGAGGAAATTCCGTATTTTCTTTTACCCATTTCGTGTCCGGTACCGAAGTAACTGTTTATGCAGGTACAAATAACGGGGTAACACCTGCTGCACCGGGAGAAGAAATTGCTTTACTCACAGCACTTCATAAACCCGGTGCCGATGCCGGAAAAGATTCAATTCTGAGCCTTTCATACGATCCTATGGGATATCTCTGGATGGCAGATCATAACAACATAGCTTTTTACCACAACAATACCGTTTCGGAATTACCTCAGCAAATAAAGCTCACCTTCGCGCAGTACTTTATCCAGGCTATTGGTTCTTCCGGCGACGGGTGGAATTATTTCGGAACCAGAGGCCATGGAGTAGCGCGCATCAAATCGACTCCGGATGGTATCAGCGGGGCATCGCTTTATGAACAACCCTGGAGCGGACTGCCGAGCATGAATGTGTATTCTGTGCTAATCCTTGAAAATGGAGATCAATGGTACGGAACCGATGCCGGAGCCGTACTTCATGAAGGAACTTTTGCCAAACAGGGGTGGCTGGAAATGAATACTACCCATGGACTTGTTAACGACACTGTTCTGTGTATTTACAAAGACCTTCAGGGCAAAATATGGTTCGGAACCAAAGGCGGAGTCAGCCGGCTTGTCAGTTCTGCCAAAGACAGCTATCTCCGGTGGGAATCCTATACCGCATCGAACGGACTGGCCGACAATACAGTTTACTCTATCGCCGCAGAATCAGCTACCGTTTTCTGGTTCGGTACCAAAAACGGCATATCCCGTTTCGACGGAACAAGCTGGCAAACGTTCCGGAAGAAATGAATTCATTGATTTCCGATTTCCGATTTCCCATTTCCGATTGATGAATTTCCGATTTCCCATTTCCAATTGATGAATTTCCGATTTCCCATTTCCAATTAATGTGTTCTTGTTTTCATCATAATAAAATTAATTTTCAATGGTATGATGGAACCCACATCTTCGGCATTTTATTACCGTTGTGTTTGTGTTTGTAAAACATGTGGGTTTCATAGCATGATCTTATACAGAAAACAGGAAATGGGAAATTGGAAATTTTTTTCAGCTGGTTAGCTCGTTCCACCCCGCATTGACATTCCGGGATAAACCCTCAGGAACGCAGAAAGCAATGAGTTTTAAAGCTCCCGTATCCAGATATTCCGGAAACTGACGGGACAATTGTGGTCCTGAAGCAGTAAGGGTTCTTTCAGATTATGCACCTGGTATTTGGGCAGACCGATAAACTGAATGGTGCCCCAGATGGGAACATGGTTCTGAATCAGCACACCGTTGTGGATTACGGTAACATAGGCCGGAATAACTACCCGTCCGCTTTCCCCGAATCGCGGAGCCGTATAAATGATATCATAGGTCTGCCATTCGCCAGGTTTACGGCAGGCATTTACCAGCGGAATATGTTGTTTGTAAACCGAACCGGTCTGACCGTTGGAGTAGGTTTTATTGTTATAGCAATCCAGCACCTGAATTTCGTAACGTCCCTGCAGAAAAACACCGCTGTTGCCTCTGTTTTGTCCGTCCCCCTCCACTTTCTCAGGAGAACGCCATTCAATGTGCAATTGGCAGTCGCCAAATGTTTTTTTTGTTTTGATACCACCCGACCCGGGAACTATTGTGAGAATACCATCCTTTACCTCCCATCGGGCAGGACCGCCTCTCTCTGATTCCCACATATCGAGATTTTTTCCGTCGAACAGCACAATGGCATCGGAAGGAGGAGCACCGTTTTCTCCCGGAGTAACGACCGGAGGCACAGGTTCCCAGAGTTCCGTAGCAACAGGATCAATTTTCTGTCCGTTGACAATTCCGCATACAGCCAACAAAATGGCACTTAAATATACTTTTTTCATAAGCGTAAAGATTGGTTGATTTAATTTGCGCAAGGTAAAAAATTTTCCAGCCTGTTCAACCAGGGTTTATTATAAGAATCACCTGATGTAAACGATTTAAGATGAAGCCAATATTCAGCAGGTTAATAAAATGTTAAAATCCATAATAAAAAAATGATGCACCTCCCGAAGGAATATTTCTATATTGCACACACAATTCATAATTTATGAGTGGCTTTTTCGGATGTATTTCAGAATCAGAATGCACAAACGACCTTTTTTACGGTACTGATTATAATTCCCACCTTGGAACGAGTGTAGGCGGCATGTGTGTGCTGAACAGCGAAGGCTTTATCAGAGCTATCCATAGTCTCAAAAATGATTATTTCCGGTCGAAATTTGAACCTGAACTTAACAAATTGCGTGGCAGTTCAGGAATCGGCATTATTAGTGACTGGGAAGCACAGCCCATTATAGTCCATTCGCATCTGGGCAAATTTGCGCTGGCCATGGTAGGGAAAGTAGCTAATCTGGCTGAACTTACCGAACGGGCACTCAAAAAAGGCATGCATTTTTCTGAAATTGCAGGAAAAGGCATCAATCAGACGGAACTTGTTTCAATGCTTATAGCCGAAGAAGACTCTTTTGTATCGGGCATCAGAAATGTTTTTCACCATGTAAAAGGTTCCTGTTCCCTTCTGATTTTGCATGAGAAAGGCATAATTGCCGCCAGAGACAAGCTTGGGAGAACTCCTGTTGTTATTGGCAAAAAAAACGGTGCGATGGCGGTTTCATCCGAGTCAATTTCCTTTCCCAACCTCGGATATTCATTATATTACTCCCTCGGACCAGGAGAAGTAGTGCATTGCACAACCGATGCTATGGAAATTTTGAGCCCTGCAGTTGACAAAATGCAAATCTGCAGTTTTCTGTGGGTATATTATGGTTATCCCGGATCAGTATACGAGGGCATAAATGTTGAGACCAGCCGTTATCGCTGTGGAGCTGCTCTGGCAAAAAATGATACCATAGAGGTTGATTGTGCGGGCGGAGTTCCTGACTCCGGCACGGCACATGCACTGGGTTACAGCAACGAACGTAAAGTGCCTCATATCAGGCCCTTTGTAAAATATACCCCTACCTGGCCCCGCAGTTTCATGCCTCAGGACCAGCAATCAAGGGATTTTATTGCCCGCATGAAGCTGATACCAAACCGTGATCTGATTGAAGGGAAAAAGTTATTGATCTGCGATGATTCCATCGTGAGGGGAACCCAGCTGAAAGACAATGCCCGCAAGCTATTTGACGAAGGAGCCGAGGAAGTTCATTTGCGGATTGCCTGTCCGGTTCTTCTTTTTCCCTGCCCGTTTCTCAATTTTTCCGTTTCCAGGTCAAGCCTTGACCTGGCCGGACGAACGGCAGTTTTTGCACTGGAAGGTAAGGAAGATACCGATTACAGCCGGTATGTTGATGAGAACTCGGATCATCATTATGCGATGGTTGAAAAAATCAGGCAACGGATGCAGGTCAACAGTCTGGTTTACCAGCGTATGTCAGATCTGGTGGCAGCTATAGGCCTTCCCAAAGAGAAACTGTGCACGCATTGCTGGGACAATTCATCCACTTTCTGACACTATATTTTCATCCTTTTCCAGCGTCCCGTCCGAAAAACCATAAATCCGATCAGGGCAAGAGTTGATTCGGCTATAACGATAGCATAATAAATTCCCTGTTCCTGCAAAAAAGAATGTGATAATAACCACGCCAGGGGAATTTCAATCAGCCAGAAGCACAATAGATTCATCAATGTGGGCGTAAATGTATCTCCGGCACCATTGATGGCCTGCGACATGACCATACCCAGACCGTACATGGAAAATCCGTAACAAATTATCCTCAGGGCTTCCGAACCCCGCATCAGGACAGCTGGATCAGCGGTAAAAAAACGGATAAAAGACTGAGGCCAGGCTATGAGAAAAATGCTGAGAAATCCCATGAAGAAGAAATTTACGGCGGCAGCCTTCCGCGCAGCTTTTTCCGACCGCTGAGGAAATCCGGCCCCCAGATTCTGCCCCACGAGGGTTGAAGCAGCATTGCTGAGGCCCCACGATGGAAGAAGGGCAAAAATAACCACCCGAAGAGCTATCGTATATCCTGCAATGGTTTCATCTCCAAAGCCGGTAATCATGCTCACCAGAAATATCCAGCTTGAGGTAGCTATGATATTCTGTGCAATACCTCCGGCTGACAATTTGATGATTCCCAGGAGAATTTCTCCCTCGTACCGTAATTTACTGAATACAATCAGCACCCGCGATTTGTTGGCAAACAGATAAACAAACTGAAGAATAACTGCCATACCGCGCCCGGTAATTGTGGCAACAGCTGCTCCTTTAACACCCATTTCAGGGAAAGGACCCCATCCGTAGATAAGGCAGGGATCAAGAATAATGTTGAACAGATTGGCGAACAACAATATACGCATTGCAATGGCTGCATTTCCGGCTCCCCTGAACACAGCATTTAAGACAAAAAGCAGGGAAATGACAAGATTTGCTCCAAGCATCAGGGAGGTATAGCTTCCTCCATTATTTATAGCAGAAGAAGAGGCTCCCATTATCCGCAGGATGTGTTCAGCATAAACAAATCCGGGAATTCCTATGGCGACAGAAACAACCACCGCCAGCCCAACTGCATGCACAGCAACCTTGCCTGCTTCTTCCGAACGCTTCTCCCCTATCCTTCTGGCAACCAGTGCCGTGGTACCAATGGCCAGTCCGCCGGCAATCGCATACACCACCGTCATCAACGACTCGGTAATGCCAACAATGGCAACTGCTCCCGCACCAATGGAAGAAACAAAAAAGATATCCGCAATGGCAAATACTGACTCCATTGCCATTTCAAGAACCATGGGCAGAGCCAGAAGGAATAAAGCTCTTCCCATGGGCAGAGAAGTAAAATCCTTTTCCGTTCCCGCGATGGCTTCCCTGATATCAGCCCATGCCGCAACCAGCACATCTGTTTTAACTAATTTTCTGTCCTTTGCCATTACATGTAAAAAATCAGTCCGTATAATCTCTGTTTCAGAGGAATGTCAATATATTTAACCGGCACAGCCGGCAAAAGATTACCAAAAGGTATTGCAGTACAACAAAAAAAAATGACCTCGGTCATGGCAAATGAACAGAATTATTCATTAAATTGCACCTCTGATTGTCATTTTTGTTAACCAAATAACCAATTTCCTATGAGTAATAAGATTTCACGTCGTAAATTTCTGGGGAACACTGCTGCTGCCACAGCGGCCTTTACGATTGTTCCCAGCAATGTAGTAAGCGGTCTGGGGCACAAAGCACCCAGCGACAAGCTGAATATTGCCGGTATCGGTGTTGGAGGTATGGGTCATACCAACCTGAACAATATGAAAACCGAAAACATCGTTGCCCTGTGTGATGTTGACTGGGAATATGCAGCCGGTTGCTTTAAGGATTTCCCCGATGCCAAAAAATACTATGACTGGAGGAAGATGTTTGACGAGATGGGGAAATCGATTGATGCAGTTGTGGTTGCCACTCCCGACCATACCCATGCTATTACCGCTGCTACTGCCATTACCATGGGCAAGCATGTTTATGTGCAGAAACCTCTGACGCATTCGGTTTACGAATCACGGCTTCTTACCAAACTGGCCCGTAAATACAAGGTTGCTACCCAGATGGGAAACCAGGGGAACTCGGGTGAAGGCATCCGCCAGACCTGCGAATGGATCTGGAACGGAGAAATTGGCGATGTGGTGGAAGTGCATGCCTGGACCAACAGGCCTATCTGGCCGCAGGGACTCGAAAGGCCCAAGGAAGTAATGAAAGTACCCAAGACGTTGAACTGGGATTTGTTCCTTGGCCCGGCTCCTGACCGTCCCTACAACTCCATTTATCACCCATGGAACTGGCGTGGATGGTGGGATTTCGGAACCGGCGCACTGGGTGATATGGCCTGCCATATTCTCGATCCGGTTGTCATGGCGCTCAAATTAAAATATCCCATCCTTGTGCAGGGAAGTTCAACCCAGATCAATACAGAATCTGCTCCGCATGCAGAAATCGTTCATTATACATTCCCTGCGAGGGAAAACCTGCCAAAAGTAGCAATGCCGGAAGTTAAAGTTCACTGGTACGATGGCGGCCTTCTGCCGGAACGTCCCAAAGAGCTGGCTGATGGTGAATTAATGGGCCGTGACTGGAACGGAGGAGTTCTGTTCATTGGCACCAAAGGCAAGCTTATGTGCGGCTGCTACGGTATGAATCCTTTCATCCTCGGACGTAAGGAAAATCCTGTTGTTCCGCAGGTATTACGCCGTATTCCCAATGCCATGGATGGCGGACATGAACAAGACTGGATCCGTGCCTGCAAGGAAAGCCCGGAAAACCGCGTTCTGCCCAGTTCTAACTTTGAATACAGCGGCCCGCTGAACGAAATGGTGGTGATGGGTGTAGTGGCTGTCAGACTGCAGGATCTGAAACGTGAATTGCAATGGGACGGCGAAAATATGAAGTTCCTCAATATCAGTGACAGTGATCAGATCCGTGTGGTTACCAGTGATAAATTCCAGGTAATCAACGGACACCCGCATTTTGATACCAAGACGGCTACCATAAATGCCAGGGAAGCTGCCGAATCGTACATCAAGCATAACTACCGTGCTCCCTGGACACTTCCTCCAATGCCTGCTGATGTTTAATCCTAAAAATAATTGATGCAATGAAAAAAATAGTTGGTATTATTAGCATTGTAAGCCTGGTGATGGCCGTGTCGCTCTCATCATGCAAGCAGTCTGGTGCCAAAAAAAGCACAGAGGCTGCCGTTGACACCACACTGAACTGTCTTACCGCCCAGGAAAAAGCCGATGGATGGATTCTTATGTTTGACGGAAAAACAACCAACGGCTGGCGTGGCTATGGCAAACCTACCTTCCCCGATTCAGGATGGGTTGTGGAAGACGGAACTCTTCACTGCATCGGATCCGGACAGGGTGAAGCCGGTGGCAAAGGCGGAGACATTATTTACGACAAACGGTTCAAGGATTTTGATCTGAAACTGGAATGGAAAATCTCCCCCGGCGGTAACAGCGGAATCTTCATTCTGGCCGAAGAACTGCCCGGCGAACCCATCTGGAAGTCGGCTCCCGAAGATCAGATTCTCGACGATGCCAAACATCCCGATGCCATGCTGGGGAAAGACGGCAACAGAAAAGCCGGGTCGCTCTATGACCTGATCCCGACAAAAGTTCCTGCCAAACCTGCCGGAGAATGGAACCAGGTGGAAATTATTTCCTACCAGGGAACGGTGGTCTTCAAGATGAACGGTGAAACCGGCCTTGAATTCCACCTCGGCACACCCGACTGGGAGAAGATGATCAAGGAAAGCAAATTCAAGGATTTTCCTGAATTCGGCAAAATCCGTGAAGGATACATCGGCCTCCAGGACCATGGTAATGATGTATGGTTCAGGAATATCAAAATCAAACCCCTCTGATACTGACCAAAATCGATCTGTGAATAAAAAAACACGCGCGTTGCTAAAATGCGCGTGTTTTTCTTTTAAGATTGCTCTAATTCCATGCATATTTCTTACATTCGCTCCTATCTAAAACTGACTGACATATGAATACTAACCGCAGAAAATTCATGAAAGATGTCCTGCTAACTTCGGCAGGGCTGGCATTTCTTCCATCGGTTTTGCAAGCCACCGGAAGCAGACAAAACCTGTTTTTCAGAATATCGCTGGCAGAATGGTCACTGCATAAAGCCCTTTTCGGCAAAAAAATGGATCATCTTGATTTTCCGGTGATGGCAAAACAAAAATTCGGCATTGAAGGAGTTGAATATGTGAGCACCTTCTTTAAATCAACCGACGAGGCTTACCTGAATGAGCTTCTGAAACGCACCCGCGACAACGGGGTAACCAATGTACTTATCATGATTGACGGCCAGGGGAACCTTGGTGACCAGGATCCGGCAAAGAGAAAAAAGGCCGTTGAAAACTACCATCGCTGGGTTGATGCCGCCAAATATCTAGGTTGCCACTCAATCAGGGTCAATGCTTATGGAACAGGTTCCGAAGATGAGGTAGCCAGCGCCGTTGTGGAATCTCTCTCCAGCCTTACAGAATACGGAGCATCGCAACAAATCGGTATTATCGTTGAAAACCACGGAGGATATTCTTCAAACGGCAAATGGCTTGCCGGTATTATGCAGCGGGTTAACAATCCCTGGTGCGGCACACTTCCCGATCTTGGCAACTTCTGCCTTGAATTCAAGATGGGGAAATGCACTAAAGAATACGACCGATATCAGGGAGTTCAGGAAATGATGCCTTATGCCAAAGGAGTAAGTGCCAAAACCAACGATTTTACTCCGGAGGGAGAGGAAGTTACTATTGACTACCGCCGCATGCTTCAGATTGTGAAAGATGCCGGTTACAGAAACTGGATAGGAATTGAATATGAAGGACCACGGCTCAGCGAAGAAGAAGGAATCATAGCTACAAAAAAACTGCTGGAAAAGTACGGAAGTTTGCTGAGTTAGATCAATCAATGGAGAGAACTTTGCTTTCGGGATTTCGCTTTTGCTTATGTGCAAAGTAATGGATGCGGAGGTTCGGCGCACTAACCGGGAAAATAGCCTGTTTGCCAGAAAGATTTATTGTTCCGTGCTGACAGGTTTTGTTCCCACCTCCAACTCGTTGCTCTTTAAAGTCGAAAAGTATTGCATAAAAAACCAATGACCCGATTATTTTGAAAACGCCTCATAAAAACTATTAGGACTCAATATTATTGCCCTATGAGATCTGCATCTTTTGTCATTATGGGATTATGCGTGTTGCTTTGCGGTTCCTGTATCCGGCCTGTCCCAACCGGTGAATGGAGAGGCAGCAGTCCGTATTTTATATATTACAAAGACGTACAACTGGTTGTATTGCCTGATATAGGGGGAACAATCGTTATGCTCTCCGACCGTTCGGGAGAGAATGTTTTAAAGAGCGACCGTCCCAAATGGTACACCAAAGCGGAAGACATGCCGTCCATGAGCCCTTACCGGGAACCGGTTCCGGTAAACGGTCACACAGTATGGTTAGGCCCTCAGAGCGACTGGTGGGCGCAACAGTCTGTTGATGCCCGTATGCGGCGAAAAGCCCCGGAATGGCCGCCTGACCCTTATCTTGCCATGGGCCGTTATACCATTCAGGAACGCACTGACAGCTCGGTTACCCTGATCAGTCCGGAAAGCCCTTATAGCGGCATTCAGCTGGAGAAGCAAATTGTGGTACAGGGTAAAGGAAAAGTTGCCGTTCATGTCACCGCCAGAAATGTCCGTTCAAGACCGGTCCGCTGGGACATCTGGCAAAACACGCGTCTCAGAGGCGATGCCACATGCTATGTACCTGTTTCAGGAATCAACGGAATCAAGAAAATTACATCGCCGCGCGGCCAGCAGCCAAGCCCGCTTTTCTATACATTAACAGAAGGATTCTTTTCTTTTCTGGAACCCTATTTTCCTGAACACTCCTCTGACATCTGGACCAAAGCTTTTCTGGTACCAGATGCACCCTGGATGGCTGCGTTTACAGGCAATATGTTGTTTATCAAGCGCTTCCCTTCATACCCCGATTCCCTGATGCATCCTGCACAGGCACCGGTAGAGGTATATCTGCGCCGTTCGTCAGACCCGGAGAAGGATATTCTTGAGATGGAACACCACAGCTCATACAGGGTTCTCCAGCCGGGCGAAAGCATGGAGGATTATGAAATTTGGGAAATTTATCCATACGATGGACCCAAAACCCCGCAGGATCATATTGCTTTCCTCAGAAAAATGGGGTTGCAGGAACCGCTGAAAACGGATTTTTCCTCATCCGGCCAGTAATACACCAGCCGGATGACGAAAAATGCTGTTATCGGATAATCTGAATCCGTTCGGTAAACACATCTGTTTTTGCCGGATTCTTAACCAGTACCCTGCACAGGTAAAAACCCGACTCAATCTGCTGAAGAGCGAGGGGAATGGATGTTTCACCGCTGCTGACTGTGTAGCCGGCCGATTTCCGGAGGATCTGACCGTTAAGGTTCAGAATCTGCACTTCGACATCAGCGTTCCGCTCTGAGTGAATCTGCAGATAAGCCACATCATGTGCCGGGTTCGGGTAGATCCTGATCTGCGAAAAGGTTGCCTTGTTATCCCGTATGCCAACAGTAATTACCAGATTTTCCGGCCAGGTTGCCAGTTCAATGCCGTTTCCTGTTTTGAGGTTTCTGCTGTACTGTTTGTCGGTTGAATTGTTCCAGTGTTCGTGCACGCCCAGGCTTGGTATCGGGGAACCGGTATTGTCGGGATCGTAGGTTATTCCGGTAGGCCAGTTAGCTGAAGAAGCCGCCTGATGTAAATGATCATCAACTCCGTAAAATAAAGGCCGGTTTTTAAATGTGTCACTCAGAGCTGCTTCGGTCCTGAGAAAATCAAAACATACTGATTCAAGAGCCACCTGATCAAGTGAAACAAAAAGCGAACTGGGCCAGTCGTTGTTAAAAGGAGGCATCTTAAATTTTACAGGTTTTTCAACGGCTTCCGTTCCACCCCAGAGGCCGTCAACAATATTCAGGAGGGTTTTTCGGCCAAGTTTGCTGCTCCCCATGATGTCGGTAAGTACCCTGTATTTCTTATAACCTCCATTTGTTACTTTATCATTTTCAGGAGCCAGAAGGGCAGGATGCAGATGAGAAGCATCAGGTCTTATATGCGAGCCGAAATGGTTTTTGGCAAGAAGGGTGACACCGGCACGTGCATGGGCTTTCAGACAGGCCATGTCTATAAGATATTCAGCCTCCTCGAATTCCCTGTACAGTGTATCCCTTACAGCATTAGGCATTTTTACTCCCTTGTCGGAATAAAAAACAGAAGCATGATTGGCTTTGGTAAGTTTTGTGCGGCCCAGAGACTGATAATTGTCTTTGTCCATATAGAGAATATCCGGGTAAACACTGTGCAGATAGGTATATGTCTCCTGATATATATGGGCAATTGGATCTCCAATCAGGATATCCTGTTGATCCACCCCATAGTCATCAATAAGGGTTTTCAGCAAGCTGAGAATGGTGGAAGGAATGCTTTCCGCCATTCCATAGTAGCTGGCCTGCCAGCTGGTTTTGACCCGTTCAAGTGTTGATGGATTAGTTAGCCAACCGGCTCCCCCCTGATTAATTTTGATGAAAATTTTTTCTCCTTTCGCGTAGGGTACATTCCCTTTCCCGTGCATTATGTTGAAATATCGAAAAATGGTATCCCAGCTCTCTGGTACAGTTTCTTTGCCGGTAATCATCATCAGGGAAATTCTCATCATTGAATCTATGGCCTGCTGGTTATTGTTTTTGGGCAGGAAATGACCATCTTCACCGCGCACCGGATCACTGACCTTATTGGTACAATTTTCATCGGTAGCCCGGGGGTTCCACACCCAAACAACCCTTCCGGGGATAATACCCCTGGCATCACCCATCGGAGCGTTGGGGCCATCGGGAGGTGCCTGAACAGTGAGCCGGGAAGCAGAAACCTGATCGGTATCACTGGCAAGAACCAGAAATAATCCGGTTATGGCCAGTGAGGCAAATAAAAAGGCTGGAAAGAATTTTCCACCCTGCAATTTCTGCCTGGCTTTTTTCAGACCAAAACCGGCTGTACCTGCTCCGATCAGATACAAAATGAATCCCGACATCACGGGTGCTGCCGCCCGCATGCACGGATAAGCAGCCCGGCTGGGTTTCGGAATAACCCGAATAAGAAACCATAGGGTGGAAGCTATGCCTGTGATGAAAAACATCAGCCTTGCACTCAGTCTCAGATTCCTGCATTTTGAGATTCCCTGAAGAAGTAAACCTTCTAAGCTTCTCAGAAAAGTTTTCATGATTTTCAGTTATAGTTTATTGAACAACAATTTTCCGCACAGCATTCCCAACAGCGGTTGGGGTATGCACAAGATAAACACCCGGACGCAGGCAGGAAGCATCAATTGAGTAAACTCCGTAAACTGACAAATCTTTCTGCTGCTGACGGAGGAGAATTCTCCCGGCCATATCGGTAACATCAAGGGTTTGATTTCCCGATAACCCGGTAAACCGGATTTCTTTCATACCCGGGATAAACCACACTTTAAAGGAAGGTTCGGAAGAATCAGGGACAACAGAAACAGGTGCAGAACCAAGAAGTTTCATAACTCCAAAATCATCAGCATTCTTCCAATGATCGTTATAATGTGTTTTAGTTACAAAAACTGACCCGATGAAATTATCCCTGGTACCATCCGGTTCGTCATTATCACAATATGCCATAGAAAAACCCATAATTTTCCCTTCCGTAAGCGTAATTCTCGAAGCTTCAGGATTGGAAGGCGCATAATTTTCGCCATAAATTTTCAGGGCCATTTCCCAGAAAGTAGTATCTCCTGAACGGCGGACAATGAATTGCTGAAAGTGGGAGGCATAATTGGCTATCGTTTCATGGTTCCAGTCGGTCCCGGCAATGTCGCAGGCAACCATTCTGGAAGTGGTATCTCCGTCAGCGGGATAATTCACCATGATGTGGTAGGAAAAGGCATTTTCCGCATTTGTACCCCATTCGGTGCCGAACGTACCTGTCCCGTCAAACACATGCAAACCTTTAGAACGGTTTTCATCAATGAAAATTTCGGGCAGGTCGTAATTGGGGTATCCTCCGCCTGTACCAGGATTTGAATTGTACACATAGCCGTCAATGTACACATCATCGGTAACTTCCAGAAATACATACAAAAGGTTGGTTTGTGAAGACCAGACTGCTTTGTAGCGTCCTGTAAAATCGGATGCAGGCAGAGCAGTACCCCATTCAATCCAGACCTGGTCGATGGCCTGCCAGTTAACAGGCTGCCAGCAGTTGTCCTTTGCGTACCCGTCAATTACGGGCACCGGAGTTACATCAGGCACCTTTACGGTATCGTCCTGTATCCTGGCCGAAACAGCCATGGCGGAATTATTCAAACCAGCGGCAAGAGAAAATAAAAAAAGAAAAAAACAATAACGCATCAGAAATAATCGTTAGGTTGGAAATCGGTCAAAGGTAGATCAATATAAATACAATTAAGAAGGAAAAAACCCGCAAGGGAATTTCCGATTAATGAATTTCC
>Ga0207433_10001379_pt1 | contig 52343 bp, 66 predicted proteins | sample YelNatPaOPGAMG01_FD_187559 | JGI IMG/M metagenome (GOLD analysis project Ga0207433, IMG submission 187559) | Hot spring thermophilic microbial communities from Obsidian Pool, Yellowstone National Park, USA - OP-RAMG-01 (SPAdes) (version 3) | ecosystem: Environmental > Aquatic > Thermal springs...
TTTTCAGCAATATTAGCTGCTTCCTTTTCAGCAATGCCAGCCGCTTTTTTTATTCCACCTGAAACAAGTGTTCTTAGTGGCAACGTTCCAGCAAATGCAGAAATAAAAGGAATAGTACCAGCAAGAATTTCCCCTAACTTATATCCAGTACTCGTATCGATCAGTCCTGCTGTTTGTTGCTTTAAGAGCAATGATTGTATTAATGCCTTTTCACTATCACTTAATTCATCTGGTTTTACCCCTTTTTTTAGTTTAGTAGCTATATTCATTATAGGGGCAGATGATAATAAACTATAAAAACCACCTGTAATCAAATCAAGGTAAGGCTTCTTATTGGCTAAGGGAGTAAAAAATCCTTTATCCTTAGTTAAATTTTCCTTTACATCATCTAATATATCAAGTGTTTTAGTATATTCATCAAGTGCTTTCTTGTATTTTTGCACATTTATAGGGTCGTATATACCTACAAGTCCCTTTGCTCCACCATAACTGAATACGTCTTGTCCTACATTATTACTTGACTTAGCATACTCTTCATCTATCTTTTGGGATATATCATTTGCCTTTTGATTAATATAGTCTTTTAAAATATCTATCCCTGTATTTAAATCTTCTATGTACTTCTGCCTTTCTAAATCTCTTTGTTTAAGAATTTTGCTTGTCTCACCTCCTATATCAATTTTCCCAATTTCTACTTGTTTTTTAGGATTATATTCATCTTTTGGAATAATATATTCTTTACCTGTATCTATATCTTTTACTGTCTTAGTAAGTCCTCCTGTTCTATTTATATATTCATTTATGGAAGCCTCCTCCTGCTTAGTTTTATTTGGCTTAAGCAAAAGATTAGCATATTCTTCAGTAGTAAGTGGTTTAGGGACAGGAACATCCGTTACTAATTGTGCCTTTTGTTCTGGTGATAAAGTAGGAATAGTGCCTGACTTATCTCTTGCAATACTTGGTGGTGCTGAAATTTCAATCGCATCAGGATTGTTCTTTAGAAAAGCATCTACCTGACTATCATCAACCGACTGTATTACATCTCCTACTTTAAAAAACCTCATCATATATGTTTAGATTTATCATTTCACTTAGTTATCGGAACTTGTTTAACAAAATTACTTGCACCTTTTTCTGGGATAATTGCAGTATTATTCTCATTAGCAGCCACTGGTTTATTTATTTCCTGCGCATAATTATAAAAATCGATTACATTTCTCTTATCATATTCATCATATAGATTTGGATATTTTTGATACATATCATAGAAAAAATCTGCTAATAATTTTATCTTATTTTTATCCCCTGATTTTACTATGTTAGAAAGTATTTCATCAAATTTTATTTTGCTTATATCAACTAATGTTACCCCTGATTGCCCGATTGTCTTTAAAAACTCATTTAAATTTTTATCTACACCTGCTAATCTACCTAAAGAATTTACGAAAATATATGGATCTATTTTTTTAGGCAATGGGGCTGCAAACTGCCTATTGTTAACAGCTATCGTATAAACTACATTATTATCAGAACCTCTTGAACCTCCACCTCTTCCTCCAGATACATCACCTTCCAAACCAAATTTTTCTGTTTCTGTTTGACTTGTTGTATTTGAAGATGATTGTGCTGCCTTCTGTAATTCATAGTTCTTTTCCAATAATTTTTTATCCAGCAAACTTTTTAACACAGTTTGATAGATTGGCATCATATTTTGATTAGTATCCATCTGATTTTTTAGCATAGCTGCCTCATATGCAGGAGCTTTCTCCTCTTTAGGCTGAACATACCCAACTACATTTGCACCTGAAAGATTCTTCTTTAAATTATACACTGCTGTGCCTATGGCATTTATTAAATCTGCCTTCCTTTGTCTATCTATTAACTTATTATACTCATCCTGCTTATTGCCACTATTCATCGCATCTTTTACCAATTCTATTGCAGCTTTAGCTTCTTCTGGCGTAACTAAACTACCATATTCATAATTAGATTTCGCACTTTGCGTGCCAATTTGATTAGTAGTACTACTTGTACTTGTTTGTGAAGAAGACAACGATACACTCGGTGAAAGAAATTGTTGCTGATTATTAGGTAATATATTATAACTTGGCAATATTAAAGATTGGGCTAACTTAATTTTCCTTTCCAAATCATTATTATTGCTGCTCGATGGATATATATTTTTTTGTTCATCGTTCCGCTCATTTATATTTTCTGAAGCAGTATTAAATATTTTATTATTTTTTTCTTGCATTTCTTTTGATTTATCTTCAATTGCTCCCATAGTCTTATAATTTTATAGTTTTAAATGCCAAATTTTTATATCAATGCCCCCTTTGCTGCCATAGCAGCTATATTCATAATAGAATCGAATGTGGCAGCTTGTTGCTGTGCTTTGGCATTAGCAAGTCCTGAATAATAATTCGCTGCTCCTCCATACAAACTTGCTAACGTGCTCGCCTTATTCGCTAATGCATTTGAATACATGCCAGTATATTGCATCTGTTCCGCATCACGCTTACTACGCAAACTATCAAAATAATTCGCCGACTGTGCAGCTATATTCCCTACAGTATTTGATAAATCAGACGACATATTTGCGCTCCTCGCCAACTGCATCTCAGGACTCTCACCAGTTACCGCACCAACATTTAAATTAGTCTCAGCCTGACTTCTCTGCATCTGTTTTAACTTCGTTAACGCATTTTGTACATCAGGCCTTAATAAATAATCCTGCGACGACCCAAGCCTATAATTATAATCTGAATATAACCTCCCCTGATTGATATTCTTTAAAATATCAGCATACGAACTCTCAGTTGTAGATATACCTTGCTTTAAATAATTCTCCGCCTGCTCCCTTAATTCCTTCTCACTATCACCAAACAACGAAGAAAACAAATATGCACCAGGAACTATTGACATTAAAACTTTAGTTGAATCGTCCATAGTTATAAAAATTTAGTTTTTATTTACAAAAATATCGTTAAAATATTTGTTTATGTGTTAGTTAAACAAAAAATATTTTTACTATATTTGCTAAAAATATTACTACTATGGCACGTCCAAGACAATATACCAAAGAAGAAAAAATCGCTATCCTTAAGGTACTGGAAAGAAACGAATTTAACTATTCCGCTACCAGCCGTGAAACAGGCGTCATGATTAACACTCTTAAGAACTGGCTCGAACAATACCACTATGAAGTATTTGAATCACCTGCAGTAGTTACCGAAGAAGTGAAATTTACTAAATTCGCTAATAGCGTCGACGAAGCTTTCATCGTCCGTGCTAACAACATCAGACATATCCTACTCGACAAAATAACCGAAGTCATACCTGAAACAAAAGAATTAAAGGAACTCATTAACGCCTTTAAAATCATTAACGACTCTATCCATTTAGCAAAAGACCACAACGAATCCAAAGAAGCTTATACAAGACTATTCCAACAAATTAACAACATAAACATTAACGCACCCATAAACAATAAAGAAAATGGCTGAAGCAACTTTCTCCCAAATTAGAAGAGACATCCCATTTACAGGTTTTGAAAACATTTCTCTTTATAGCTCCACAAACTTATACCGTGATGAATCAGGAATGATTCGACCTTTCCCTGACTTTGAAGACTTCACCGACATACCCAATAACGAAAAAATACAATTCTTTATCTTTACAGACGATACCGACGAAATAATTGTCTATTGGGACGGTATATCTTTCTACTATAAGATACAGGGAACAGCTGAAACAAAAAACCTCCTTAACTATGATGGCTCTCCATTAAACATCAATACCGACGATTTATCTTTCGAAAGAATGGGAAGCCTTCTTATCCTTATTGACAAAACAAACATCGACATTTATACTTTCCTATGGAACAGAACCGACAAATCTTTTAGCCCAGCCCAACCCAAATTATTACCAGCCGAAATAGAAGCTGAAGGTATTAATGTCCCACTTGCAAGCCTATCAAATATCCTTAACTCTCAACCACCCGCAGGCGGCCTACTCAGAAAATACGAAAGCAGCCTCTCTATCACTCTTCTCGGCGAATCTATGCGTGGATACTACTACGTAGCAAGACCTACTACTATGGGAAATTTTACCTCAGACGAAATAGATTCTTTCAGAAACGAATACCTCCTCTACCTTTCTGAAACTCTTAACAAGGACATGAAAAGAGGCCTATTTCAAGGCATCGTCTCTATCCGTGTAGCTTATAAAATGTTCAACGGAAAATATATCTACTATTCTCTCCCTGCCGTCGTTACTACTGGCCTCATTAACGACCAACAATTCAATACTAAATGGGCTATCCAATCTCAAACAAGCACTCAATATACCAACTACTACATCCTTTTCTTCTGCAACCAAGCCTATACTTCTTTTATTAACCTTACTATCAACATCCCCGACCTTAACAAAATAAACAAAGACATCATTAAAGGAATAGCCATCTTCATCACTAAACCTAAAATGCTTTATCAACCCTCTTTCGATATCGCCCTTAACCCTGCCTCAGGAACACAATACGTAGAAATGAAAAATATCGACAACCACGAATATTTCCTTAACAACGAATTCCTTAACGAACCTTACTACAAAGTCAAAGAAATATCCTACGATAGCCTCCAACCTACCCAAACAATCCAACTTAAAGACATCGACCTTACTACCTTAGAAACTAACGAAACCCTCCCTATGGAAACTTCATTCCAACACTCTATCACCGGAAAACAAACTTTCGTCTTTAATAATAAACTCTATCTCGGAAATACTTCTTACAAACTATTCAACAACATATCCTCCCTCCTTAACAACGCAACAGGAAACAACATCAAACTTGCCTGTCGCCTTAACACCGAACAAGGAAACAAATTCATCATATCTAAACAATTCTCTACCGACGGTTACGCCAAACTCGTTCTTTCATACCCCGACATCAAAGCTGCCGAACTCAACATCTTAAACGAAACAAACAACATACTCCTCTCTTTCACCCTCGACAAATGCTTCTACGATAACACCGCTTTCAAATCTTTTATCTCCGACTTCATCAACTTATACATCGACAGCTACCAACTCCACCCTGACACCACTAAAAAATACCCAAAACAACTTACCCTGCCATCACCATCTCCCACCAAAATAACCGAAGACAACATCCTTACTAACAACAACGGATTAGCCATCAGCGACATCTACAACCCCATCTCCTTCCAATACAAAAACTTCCTCCAAATAGGAAACGATACTATAATCTTCATCAATTCCCAAGCCAAAGAAACATCTTTAGGACAGTTCGGCCAATTCCCTATCATCATCGCTAACAAAAACCAAATATTCCTCCTCGACCTTTCCACCGAAAACGAAATAACTCACATCCGACAAATATTCACCGACCACATCTACACCATCCAAAAAGCAGGCGACATCATCTACTTCATCTCTAACAACGGCCTTAACTCCCTTAACGGAAGCACAATCAACCCAATATTCAACCTCTTTAACCCAGCCAAACCCTCCTACAACTCCCCCTTAGAAAAAAATAAATCCTACCAAAATATCATCAAAAACTTCAACACACACACTAACTTCTCTATTACCAACATCCAAAATATTACATTCATCAAACCCCTTAACTGCCTCATCCTCTCTACAAACAACGAATCACTAATCCTATCTAACAACTTCTCCTCATTCATAGAAAAAAATATCCAAACTATCTTCTTCAACGGAAAATACCACATCGCCAAATCTAACAACTCATTCTTCAACCTTAACAAAATCAAACTCTCCTACAAAGACATCTCTATCATTACTAACCCCATCTCTAACCAATCACCTACATCTATCCTTAACTCCAAACTCATCGCATACCTCAACGCTAACCTCATTACACTCACCATATTCGCCTCCATCGACAACAAAAACTTCATCCCTATCTTCTCTAACCAACTTACTAAACCTACACTTAACCCTATAATCCCCTCTACTAACGCATCCTACTACTTCTACGCTATCACCCTAACCTCCAAATATACATCACCAGACTCCTTCATATCATCTCTCATCATTAACCCATTCTCTAACTACCAAAACCCCGTATAATCATATCATCCCCAATTCCAATTAATTCCACTTCCTGTCCCAGCGTGTTTAAAACAGACTTTGCCGCAGCCCCCCGCCGCCCTATCGGAATATCCCCCCCGTGTATAACAATTCCCATTGTCCCGGTTACTCAGTTACCAAAGGTACTATTAGTTACCAAAAGGTAACCATTGGGAAAGGAAATGAGGGAGACCATGACCTCATATCAGATTTAGGGATATTCAGAATTAAAGATATTGAATTCTTAAATCGGGGATATTCTCAAAGGAATTTCAGATAATTGTATCTTAATATATGAATATGTTAATTTCTTCATAATGGAGTTAATCGGTTGTTATGTCATCCTGTTAGTAGTGTATGGTATAATGATAATTTTTGTAATGGGGTAATTAATTACTTTTTTTCTTTTTTTCTTTTTGGGCGCTTCAGGGAATTTTGGCATTTAGGTATTTGGTAGCTTTAATTCTTTTTTTTTGGCTTCCGGAAAGGAAATTTCAGATATTAATATCTTTTATTCTGTTTTATCTTAATACCGGTGTATTTGGATAAAAAGATATTGGTATCTTATTTTCTTTTTTTTTGTTTCCGGAGGTTGTTTTTTCGAATACCGGATATTAATATCTTTTATTCTGTTTGTTGAGTGGGGAAAAAAAGAATTTGGGGTATTTTTTTCTTTTTTTTAATACCGGAAAGAATAAAAGATTTTCGGGTCTTTTATTCTTTTATTTACTTGTAACCGTTATTGGGAAAGTAATTAAAAAACCCGGTGGTTACCGGGGTTGACTGGTTAGATGTCCATACCATCTAACCAGTCAATTAGGCAGCGCCTAAGGGCAGCGCCTAATAAATCGGGGTCGCTCCAACCGGCAAGGATTGATGGAGTAGCGACCCTTATAGTTGCTGCCCTGAATAGAGGCAGCAACTCCTCAACCGGTTGCTCGCCGGGATAAGCTGACAGCAACCGTGTACTACCTGCCAGATCAATTGACAGGTAGTAATTTTTGTATGGGTTGGCCAACATTTCTTTGGCCAACCACTTTGTGTATGCTGGAGTCAGCTCCTTGCGGAGTCCTTCCAGCGTGCAGTGTTTAAAGTGTTTCATATCTTTTGTTTTAATGTTTGGCACTTTAAAGATAATAAGTTTTTTTATCGGTTGCAAGTTTTTTTTTAATTTTTAATTGTTTTTTAATCGGTTTGTTTATTAATGAATAAAAGATTTTCGGGTCTCTTATTCTTTTATTTACTTGTAACCGTTATAAATCAGTTTCCGTGTGTATAACATATACAGAAATCTATATATGTTAAAAAAATAGAAAAAACTTGCAAATTGGAAAAAATTGTATTATCTTAGTAGTGTCAAACCAGCTTAAAACCTGCCGTAGCAGGGGGTGTAAGGCGAATAATAGTAACCTTACACGAAGCAAGTGGCACTACGGTTCCCGAAGTCGCCGCAGGGACGGAGGGGTAAAAACACAAAGAAGCCGGGTAAACCCGGTGAGCTGTCTGCGGGCGGCCGGCGCTTGCCGGGGTTGGCGAAACCTACAATCGCCCCTTGCCGGTGATGGAAAAATCGGAACTGGTCGGCCAGGCCTAAACAACCTGGCCGGCATTATAAAATGAAGTCAGTAACTTAAAAAATATTTTCGAATGAAAAGGAAAAATATAATTATGGGCGCTGACCCAGAAGCCGAGCTACTAAATGGAGTCGGCCAAGTTGTGGAGGCCGGATCTTACATCAGCGACCCAGACCGGAACAAGGCCTTCGGGCTTGACGGCTGCCCGAATGTTGCCGAATTAAGGCCGAACCCCGGAACGTGGGGATCGGTATACCTCAGCCTGCGCCGTATAATTAAGCAGGCTGATCGTGACGGCCTGAGGCTGTCTATCGCAGGAGATACATTTGCGGTAGGCGGCCATATTCATTTTGCTGCCCAGGGCTGGACTGAGGAAATAACCAACGCTCTGGACAGCTATGTATTTCCCCTGTTCGACAAGCTGCAGGGGAAGGCCAGAGGTTACTACCTCCGAAAGGGAGCAACCGAAACCAAGCCTTACGGTTTCGAATACCGCTCTCTTCCGGGAGCGTGGTTAGCAACCCCATTACTTTGTAAGCTAACCCTTAAGTTAGCTTATAAGATAGCCATAAGCGTTATACGTTATAACCTTATGGCAACAGGCGAACCGGTAGCGCCGGAATACAACAACTACCGGCACTTCATGAACAAGAGGGATTTTGTCACCTTGCTGGCCGAAATAGACAGGGTAGCACAAAATAAGGCTTACCCAATCAACGGAAATTGGGGAGGTAAAACTTATTTTTCCTTTGTTTTTCGGGACGACTACCTGAACGTTGATGTCCCAACGAGAAATGATTTGCCAGTTCCGGTTGTATTTTTCGGGTTAAAGAAGGAACGAGGCGAGAACCTTCTTTATTGCCCACGACTGCCGCAGCTTGCCGAAGTCGTTGGAGCAGTCAATTACCCCGGTGACGATCTCCACAACCGGTTTAATAAGGACTTTCCTTTATACGTAGGCCTCACTCCAGATCTCCGGAGGCCTGACGTTATAACAAAGATAATAAATTATGTGCGTGATAATCATTAACAGGCAGTCAACGCTGCCTCGAAATATCCTGGCCCAAGCATCGTTTCACAACCCGGACGGTGCTGGCATGATGTGGCATGCGGACAATCGGCTGCATGTCTATAAAAATGTTAAAAATGAAAAGGTTATAGAGAAATACTATAACCTTAGACATGAATTCAGCGGTACGATTGTTTTACATTTCCGGGTTGCCACACACGGAAGGGTTAATTTTGCCAATACACATCCGATAAGGGTTAACGAAAATACTGCTTTAGTTCATAACGGCGTTATTCCCGGTTATGGCAATAGCATTTACAGCGACACTTATATGTTTTCGAAAGACATCGACGTACCCCAATTGGGCAACCAAAGCTATATATTACACCTGCAAAGGTTAATAGGTAGCAGTCGAGTTGTCATTATGCATAACGGTAACCTTATTATCCTGAACAGACATTTATTTAAAGAATATAACGGCAATTTATATTCTAATCTTTTCTTTCTTTATCCACGTTATCCAGCACCTAAGTAATTGGGTGCTGGTTTTTTATTCATTATTATATGATTCACATTCTCAGACGTATCGGCCGGTATTATTTATTCCCGAACCTTTCCCAACCGGTTCGGTTTTTTATTTTTTATACCGTTATAAATTAGTTTACTGTGTATAACATATATAAAAATCTGCATATGTTAAATTCTGTTAAAAACTTGCAACCGGAAAAAAAATGTATTATCTTTGCTATGTCAAACCTTAAAAAAATGAGCTATGAAACAGTTTAGAATTTACTATTCGGGTAATTCCTCCAGAGCAAAGCGTATTGTTGAATTACCAACCGCAACCGTAACGGCTGAAAATAGCCGTGAAGCGGTTGAGAAATTTTATTGTAGGTATTTTAACGATAATTATTTTCCCCAAGAAAATGGGGAAATAAAAGATTGTGACGGGGTTGTTATTGCATGGCCAGATTCTGATTATATTATGTATGACGGCGGTATTTTTGAAGCTGTCGAAATAATAGAGTAAATAAAAAGGGTGCTCCGGAATAACCGGGGTAACCCTTTTTTCTTTTTTTTAAAGGCGGCACAGGCCTAAAACGAATTACTCAGACAGATCGGTGCAATCTGTCGAAAAATTTAAAACTTAAAACTATGAAAACAACAACAACCTTAAAAGATTCGTTAATTCAGGATATAATAAAACTTTATCCTGAAAGCGATAAGGAAAGTTTATTTAATATGAATGTTATTCAATTAACGTTCATATTAGACTATCTTAGAAATACGCAATTTGCTGAAGTTGAAAAATAAACGCAAATTGCAAGCAAATACAGGCGACACAGGCCTTAAACGAATAACCAACCCTTGCAGGTGTGGCAAGGGCTAAAAAAAACAAAAAGAAAATGAAACCAAAATTTAAATTTCTGTTTAGCGCTGAAAAAAACGACGCTGTAAATGGTGTAAACGTTACAACCAAACGTTTCTATTTTGCTAACTATGAAACTAATTTTATCGGATACATCGACAAAATCAAAAGAGTATGCGAAAATAGGGAATTATCCAACTGCGACGACGGCAGCTGGCACAACCCATATGAAGTTGTCGAATATACGTTAGAGGGCGCAGATATTCCTGTAATTTACAGGAAGTGGGACATTGATAAGGCAGCGTTCGGTAGTGAGCAATTCGCTTCAATCGAGGACTTTTTAACTCCGACATCGGCCGGTGAAGCGTTAGCGTACGGGACTACCTGCATGGCTGACGTGGTCGAAAGAATAATTAAAATTCAATCGTTGGCTAATGCAGAATAAAAACGTTGGCTAATGCAGAATAAAAATAAAAAAAAATGCTATGACAGATCGGAATTAAATTAATAACTTAAAATTTTAAAGCTATGAAAATGGAAATACTAAATGAAGTTATGGCAAATCAAACATACCTTATCGAGGAATGCTTTGAATACGGGGTGTTTGACTACGAGGAAGTCCAAAATGTAACGAGTGAGACTGAAATATTTAGTTGGTTTCTCGTTTCAGAATTCTTAGCTAATGCACTTATCGAAATGGGCGAACCAGTATTATCCAACGAATTGGGTAACTGGTGGGGTCGAACCTGTTACGGCATTCCATTAGAGGACGATCCAGTTTTGAAAAAGATAAACGCAAAGCTATTAAATTAGGGTTGCTCGGACTATTCCGGGGTAACCCTTTTTATTTTCTTTTTTTCATACGGAAATAAAATACATTAATACTATGACAGATCGGAATTAAATGTTAAAAGATGTTAAATACTTGCAAACAGGAAAAACTTGTATTATTTTAGCTTTGAATTAGGTTACAGGCGGCACAGGCCTATAACGAAAGATGCCGGGTATAGGTGCAATATCCGGTAAAATTAAAACTAAAAGCTATGAAAAAATTAACTAAAAAACAGGTAAAAAATGAACTCGACGAAGTTTATCCAATCATTGATTATGATTCTTTCCGTATGGACAGGAGCATATTAAAAACAGAAGCACAAAAGATTCTGTATGAAATCATGACTGACCCTGAGTACTTTGGCATGAATAAAGCCCAAAGATACAACGAGGTGTACAGACGGCTCGGAATAAGCAACCGGGATAATAAGGAATTTATTAAAGTTTCCGATAGCGGGGTTGTAATTAGAAACTTACCGGCCAATGATAAATACATAATCGTTAGTTATGGTTGTTTCGACGAAGGCGGCTGGTATTGCCAAAACTGTGGGCGATACATAAGGTACTGGTTTGAAGTTGAAAATACAAAAAAGGAACGCTTCTTAATCGGTAGCGAATGTATCCATACCGTTGTACAGTACGATAATACTGAACGTTGGGAAATATTTCAGAGAATAAAGGAATTAAATAGACTTAAGAAATATAAAAAACAAATAGATAAGATTATTAAGGACGGAGGTAGGTTAGAATACAATAGCGACGACGATAGATATATATTATACAATAGATATGACAGATTTGTAACTTCAATGAGTAAGAAATTTTATGAAAGTATATACAGGAAAGGGGTATAGCCCTTTCATTTTTCTTTAATAAAGTATAACATTTAAAACATTAAAGCTATGGGAATGAAATTATCAGTATTTAATCAGATTTACGTTATTCAAACATGCTTAATTCGTAAGTGCCTTAGAATGGGTATGTTTGAACCAAATGAAATATTCAACCTGCAAAATGAAACCAATGTGTACGGTTGGTATTCTGTATCTTACTTACTCGCTGAGAAACTTCGGGAAAAAGGTGAACCTGTAATCATTAGCGACTATTTTGGTTGCTGGTGGGGGTGCATACGTAATGACGTTTCGTTAGAGAACGACCCGGTATTAAATGATATTGAATACGATTTATCAAATCCGGAATAACATTTATAGAATAAAAAATATACTAATACAGTTCAGATTTAAACAATAATCCAATCCTATGAAAACAATTAAAGCATTTAAAAAAGACAAAAAGGGTTATTATTGCGACCCTGCATATACAAGATTCTATTATGAAGTTGGTAAAACATACAAAGCTGATGGAAAAATAACGCTTTGTGAAAACGGTTTCCACGCTTCAGCTAACTTCGATATTTCAGAGACAGTTGAATATTATAGCGTGTCGGAAAGTCCCCATTACGGTATTGTCGAATTGAACGTTATTGACAAAGATAAGGACAAGGCCGTAGGCGATGAAATTACTGTATTAGAATTTCTCCCTAATGATTTCAATGTGCTTTTGAATTACGATAAAACAGGCATATGGTTATATTATGCCGGTAGGTACTTTGAAAAAATCGACCTCGAAAAAGGTATGGATAAATTATTAGAATTCGACAAAACTGGTAAATTGATATGCGATGCCGGTATTTTTTGGAAACAATTTGATTTCAAAAAAAGTCTTGAAAAACTTTTAGAAGTCGATAAAACCGGCGAATGGATATATTATGCAAGCCGATTTTGGAAAGAATTTGACTTCAAAAAAGGGTTGGATAAATTATTAGAAGTCGATAAAACCGGCGAATGGATATACGAAGCCGGTATTTTTAGGAAACAATTTGATTTCAAAAAAAGTCTTGAAAAATTGTTAGAAATAGACAAAACCGGCGAATGGATTTATTATGCAGGACGTAATTGGGAAAAATTTGATTTTAAAAAAGGCTTAGAAAAACTTTTAAAAATCGACAAAACCGGCGAATGGATATATAAATCCGGTCGTTTTTGGAATGAATTCGACTACAAGAAAGGTATTGATAAATTGTTCGAAGTTGATAAAACCGGCCAATGGATTTATTATGCAGGTTGTGATTGGAAACAATTTGACTTCAAAAAAGGCATGTATAAATTATTAGAAATAGATAAAACCGGCGAATGGATTCAAAAAGTATATAATTATTGGAATATAGTTTGAAATAGTTGAAAATTTAAAAAACGGCGGCACACGGCCTAAAACGATTGTTATCAACCGTATCGGTGCGAAGCGGTGGTAATCAAAAAATTAAAAACTATGAAAACAAAATTATTAGAAAAAAAGAATGACAAGAATATCCGAAATTACATATCGGATATTTATAAAATCATGGTTGTTCACGGAGGTATAATTGGAAATAATTATTTTTCTTTTTTTTCGGAAATTGATAGTGAACAATTCAACAAACTGCTCGATTGGGCACGTGAACAAGGATACGGCTTATCCGTACAATCGTACGGAATTAAGTTAGACCACGAAATATTTAAAATTACAATATGTTAAAAACTGTTAAATACTTGCATTTAGATAAATTGTTAATTATTTTTGAATAAAAAATAAAAGAATCATGAGGCCACCAATGAAAAATAATAGTCCGAATGAGTACCAAACCCCAACCTATGCCATAGACCCGCTCATTCCTTATATCCGTAAAGATTGGACGATTTGGGAATGCGCTGAGGGCAAAGGTAATATAACCAAATACTTAAAAGAAAACGGGTATAAAGTATTTGGTACAGATATAATTACAGGTACTGACTTCCTTAATAAGGAATTGCAACTTCCTTATTTTGATTGTATTATAACCAATCCGCCTTACCAATTCAAAAATCAGTTTCTGGAAAGGTGCTACGAATTAGGAAAACCTTTTGCCTTACTGATGCCTTTAACATCGTTAGAAACAGAAAAAAGGCAAAGGTTATTTCGCCGGTACGGCATTGAATTAGTCCTTATGCCGAAACGCATAAACTTTGAAGTTCCTGACGGGATAAATAATAGCTCGGCATGGTTTGCTTCAGCATGGTTCACCTATAAGTTTAATTTAGGACAACAATTAGTTTTCTCAGAAAAATAATTAGCCATGATAAAAGCTGGAAACATAGACTTTCCTATTCATAGCATACTGATGTATGCTCCGGAAAAGCTAATCGAAAAGAACGGAAAATTCTACCTTTCTTTTCGCTCAAAGAAAGATGCCGAAGCTTTCTTTGAGGATATTAAACATTATTTGTTTTACGAAATAGATAAAGAAATAACCATTAAAAAATTAAGAAATTATGAAACATATAGTATGGAATGATAAGATTAACAAGAAATGGGGGAAAGTATATAAGGATAATATTTTCCTTATTGCGTATCGGGTATGGATAAAGGATACCACTATCTATGAAACAAGATATGAAATTTGCTCCTTTAAAAGAATGCCATACTCTAAATATGACAAGAACTTTAAGATATGGTACAAAGAAGTTGAACGGGAGGAATTTTATAATTTCATCGAAACATACAACCTTATCCTTGTAAAAAAGAACGAACATGGTTTCGTATATGAACCAAAAAAATAATAACCATTAAATCTTAAATCTATGAAAAACATTAACAAAACATTTCAACGAATTATCGTTGACAAAAGGGACAAAAACTATTGTCCACGTGGAATAAGCTATAAAAACAGGGTATGTGATGAATGCTACCTTGTAAATTATGGCATGGACTGCCACAACAACCCAATTAATTAATTCAATAACTATTAAAATTTAATACTATGAAGACGAAAATTAAAGATGTAAGCAATGTAATTGAGGTAACAGATATTTATCTCAGGCTAATAGGAATGAGAAAAGACCTTATCCAGTCCTACAGACTATCGGGTGTAACTTTGAAATTTGATAAAGATGTGGATAAAATCATTACTCTTTCTTTCGATGAAAAAGCTTTGCTATTCCTTATTGAACTAATCGAAAAAAGCAAAAATGAGGTAAGAATATGTAGTATCCATTTTACAAGAATAGGAACAGATACGCTAATAGTGTATAAATTTAACAAGGACGGTAAATTGGATACATACGTTGACGAGGAACATACAATTTACTACGAGTATTTCAATAATGGGAGACTTAAGAATATTACGACCGAATACAAAAAAGAAAATTTAACTTCATACATAAGTTTCGACTATGAAACTAATACTTGCAATGTAAGACTTGCAAGAATGACAGACTTCGGAAAGATGTATATTGGTAAAACTGTTAGTTTCAAAATTGACCATGAACCTTCCCCAATAAAACATGTAACTAATTTTGATAACAACTTGTTAGAACCGATAAGTTTTATTAATTTTGACGTAATTAATTCTTATGAAGATGAAGAATGAATATATTAACGAGGCTGGGGGTATCATTAGGCAATATTATGGGTTGCCAAAGGATTATACTAACATTGGCGACCTTGAAATCATGCATCAGAAACTTGTTTCATTATACTTTTTCCTGTCCGTTGAGTATAATGAGTACTTTGCAATGTATGTTTCGGCCGAAAACGCTAAAAATAATACGATAAACAACTACAAATTGGAAATTAAGAATAGCGGTAAGACTGTAGCTGAAAGTGAAATGCTTGCAAGGCAAAAATCGAAACAGGAAATAGATAAATACGACGAACTTTTCGTAATAGTCGAATCATACAAACGCATACTTTCAGCTATAAAACTTGTTTCTGAGAGTATAAAACAGCGGATAAGTAATATTAAACACGAGAAAGATAATGTTTAACCAAAAAATCTTAAAGCTATGGGCATTTTGAAGTATAAATTCTACAAAAACGTTCCTGAGTTTATTACTCACAAGGTTGACACTATGCAGGTTATATCCAAAAACTACAAGTTTTTAGGGCAATGTAGGATAAATGAGGACGGGATATTGGTTTGGACAGAGACCAATAAACCTGTCAAATTTACTGACGTGTCTGAAATTGAATTTCGGGCACAACCTTACTTCCTACCAAAGATGTTTACTTTCCTGAATAAGGGAGAGAAGCAATATGTATTGATTAGGAGGTATGGAGCTACAAGAAAACACTTCACTTTCAATGTATTTGAAAGAAACACAAATGACCCATGGAGGTAAATATGATTATTATTAATAACTTTTAAATATTAAAACTATGGCACAGGAACTATTTGAACTTCAACAGGTTGTATCCACGCATGCTAAGGGGGAAGTTAAGCCTACCAATGAAAAAAAGGTAGAAGAGGGCGCTGGGAATGACGAAAAGAGGCCAAAAAGCTTAAAGGAAAAGCTATTGGCCATACAAACGGAACTTAAAGTTCCAAAAAATCAGTACAACAAATTCGGTGAATTTTATTATCGTAGTGCTGAGGATATTATTGAGGCGGTTAAACCATTACTTCAGAAATATCGGTGTCTTCTTTTACTTACAGATACCGTTGAAGTAATCGGTAACCGTTACTATGTTACTGCCAGAGCAAGCCTTGTGGATATAGAAAGAGACGATGTTATTTCTACACAATCTTCGGCACGTGAGGAGGACACTAAAAAGGGTATGGACGGAGCGCAAATTTCTGGTGCAAGCAGCTCATATGCAAGAAAGTATGCGTTGAATGCTTTGTTCTTACTGGACGATGTTAAAGATGCAGATTTTACCAACAAATACGGAAAAGATGAAGCAGAGGCAAAGCATGAAGCGCAACAGCAACAGCAGCAAAAGCAACAACCAGTACAGCAGTTACAGCAACAATTAAACCTTCAGCATGCCAACGAAACAGATAAGCCCTGGTTGGACGAAAAAACATTCAGACAAGCATGCGAGGATATAAAGGCTGGAGACCTTGACACAATTGATAGGCTGAAAAAATCGTATAGAATAAGAAACAGCTATTTCAATGAAATGAAAGAACTCATAGATTTCCAAAAGAAATTAAGTAAACAAGAACCTAATTTTTAATTATTAAATCTTATAGTTATGGAAACAACAAATATTATTTCTGTAGTGCCAATAGGCAAAAATGAAATTAAATTATATTCAAATTCAATTGTAACAGCTATGAAAAATGGCGATGTAGATGCATTAGATGTATTCTTAAGATTGAAAGCGCTGGAAAAAATATCTAAAGATGCTTTGGGCAACGATGAATTGAAAAATATCGTTGTTAGCCATGCAGAAAAGTATGGAAAGAATTTTGAATACAAGGGTGCAGTACTGACCGTTTCTGAAGCGGGGGTAAAGTATGATTTTTCTGCCTGCAATGATAGGATATGGAATGAATTGAATAAGCAATTAGAGGAAATAAAAGAGAAAATTAAAGAAAGGGAGCAGCAACTAATTGCATTAGGCAAATCAGGTTCTTATGGGGTAGATGAATTAACTGGTGAAATAATTAACCCACCACTTAAGACTTCACAAACTATTGTTAAGGTTGAATTTAAGTAATAATAGAACATTAAGGCGGCACACGAGCCTATGACGAAAAACGCCGGGCATAGGTGCAATGCCCGGAAAAAACAATAAAAACTATTTTGTATTGCTGCAAGTAAGATAAAACCTATGAAAACGAACGTATATCAGCAGATAGTCGAACAAATGACAGGTATACACTTCGTACCGGAATATAAGTTTTGTCCTGATAGACGTTGGAGGTTTGACCTTGCAGAACCTAATACAAAAATAGCTATCGAAATTGAGGGTGGTATTTGGGTTGGAGGCCGACATGTTTCCGGGAAAGGCTTTAGAAACGACATGGAAAAATATAATAAGGCTGCAGAACTCGGCTGGGCAGTACTTCGATATACCCCAGAACAAATAATGAAAAATACTTCAGTATACGAACAAATTAAAACATTGTTTAACAACCGTAAAAACATAAAGCTATGAGAACAGAAGAAAATAAAACAAATGTTTTCAGGATATTAATGAATAATCCTGAACTGTTATATGATAACAGCGCAAACCCAGACTTTGACATTAACAATGTGCCAAAGGAAGATATTGCTATTTTTCTTTCAAAAAGTAGAAAACTATTTAAAGATGCGAATATCTTAAATAGAGCATACGAAATGGGTATCGTAAGCGATATAATTATCCGTAAACCTTCATTTATTGATGAATTTGATATATCCATTCTTGGGGAGGAGGATATAAAGAAGATCGTTTCCAATCAAAATAAACTTGCAGGCAATAAACAGATACTTAAATTGGTTAAAGATGGCAAGTTATCTTTTGATTTGGTAAAAGAAATAATAAGGATATTTCCTAAAGCGTTTAACCTTATTGACCTGTCAAAGTATAATGAACAGGAACTAATTGAACTTGCTAAAGTTGCAAGAAGGATATATCATGCCAATAAAATTATCAAACACTTAAAAACTAAACAGCTATGAACAGATTTCAAACAATGAGGTACATGAATGATTCTAATGAATTAACGTGTATGCTCGACAGGGTATTGGGGGTAATTAAGATTTTTTACAATGGCAAACTCATTGAGAAAATCGAGGTAAACTCTGACGATGATCCAATTACGCAGTTAACAAACATTTTTGTAACTAAAATAGTAACCAGTAAAATTTAATGCTATGAATGAACTAATGATTGAAAAGCTAATTAGAAAACTTGAGGACTTGGGTTTTGAATTTGAGGTGCATAAGAACTTTGATGAAACTCTTTACCTTTGGAAAAAAGTGGACTATGAAAATTTTGGAATTTTCAGCGAGGATAATGAAAATTCAATAAAATCTTTGTCAGCAAAGATGAATACAGATATTCTTGCTGAAAAGGTAAGGTTAGGTGAATATATTGACCCTAAAGAATTTGAGTTGCTATGATAAGGAGGAGAAAGATTGCAAGGAAAAAACCGTTAAAAAGGACTACCAAACCACGTAAAAGCAAAAAGTGGGGTGAGAAGAGTGCGTTTAAAAAAGACCCTAATAAAACTAAGCTTCGCAAGAGGCTAAGGGAATATAGTAGGAATAAGGGGAAATATATCAATACGGCAGTTAAATACTTCAATGAGTATATCCGATTGAGGGATATGGGCAAACCATGTATTAGTTGCGGGCGAATGTTACCACTACAGGCAGGCCACTACCTACCTGCTGGTAAATATCCTACGCTTCGGTTTAATGAGGATAATGTACATGGGCAGTGTGCCGAATGTAACATAGGTAAGTATGGAAATATCGAACATTATAGGAACAGCCTTATCGCAAGAATAGGTTACGATAGAGTAAGAATGCTCGAAATGGAGGCTGAAAACTATAAGAAAGAAAACGGAATAAAATTCTCCGTTGAAGATTATGCTTACATAGCTAAAAAGTACAAAGAAAAAATTAAAAACAGAGAGTATGAAAAGGATAATCAATCGGATAAATAAAGCCACGTTAAGAGACGTAATAATTTTACTGTTTTGGACGGTGTTGTCAATTAATGTAGCTTTTAGTGTTGTTAGGTTAATCAATATGCTCAATAAGAAACCAACAACAGATAGTTTGGTTGAAATTATATTTAAAATAGCACTGTGTGTATTATTCTTTATTTTTTAATAAACAGTAAACCAATTAAAACAAATAGCCATGAAAACGATTAATAGACCTGACATGTATTACAAACCATCAAATGAAAACAATGTACAATCAAATGAAAAGCTAACATTTAAAAAGAGGATGATTAATCGAATAAAGAGAATCACGTTGAAAGATGTTTTAATCTTTCCGTTTTGGTTAATTTTCCATATCAGTATGTTGCCATTTCATATGATTTTCGTACTTGCAAGGTTATCAGTTATGTTATCAGAAATACCTGTAATAGGATATTTTCTTATGTTTTTACCAGAGATATTAATAATATACATCACATATTATTTAACAAACAAAAGATAAAAATAACTAAAAATAATAGCTATGAAAACACATGATAATTCTGGTATATTTTATACCTTCTTGTGTGAAAATAATATGCAAGCACCCCCAAGAAATTCTTTAGTAAGAAATAGTTTTCGCATTTACGATTATTCAAAACTAATGTTTGGCAATAGCAGAGGCGATTATGTTGCTGAAGTTATTGTACCGAATTGGGCGGAAGTAATAAATGATTTATCCGATGAGAACGGTATTGTGCTTGATGTAACGGATATTATTGTTTTATCGAAGTATCACAAGCATAAAGAATTTAAAAAATGGTTCGATAAAGATAGATTTAACTATCATCTTTTTTCAGGAGCTTTATGTTTTGATTATCCAGATAAATTTTATTTTTGGTTTGACAAAGAAAGATTCAATTACGAAAGTTATTCCAACTATCTTGCCGAATATCTTTATCCTTATTTTTTTGATTGGTATGACAGGGATAAGTTCAACTACGAAATTGGTTCAGAAGCACTCGCAAGATACTGTTCTGTTTATTTCGACTTTTGGTTTTGTGAAAAATTCAATCAGGCCGATATTTGGGCACTGGAAGAATATTGCGATAGGTATTTCGAAGAATTTGTTGATTTCATAAAACATTAATTTTAAATTAGTTAAATACTGTTATTTTAACTTCTAATTTAACACGAACTAAACTAATACTTTAAGTAAAACACTATAAAACGTTAATACTATGGAAATTACAAAGAAAGAAATTGATTGGTTAGTTAGTAACATTTGTGCGCTTACAGGGCTAAGTCCATATTCATTTAACGATAGCCGTAGTGCCGAAGCTGTGTTTATTAGGAATGTTATCTATATTTTTCTAAGGGAAAAACTAAAACTGAGTTCGACCTATGTGGGTAAGCTTCTTAACCGTGACCATTCCACAATGATTTGCGGGTATAAGAAGATGCTTACGGAAATGAACACTTATAACGGATATGTGTTTGTCCGAGCAAGATATTCAGAAAAGAAAATAAAAAAAATAAACATTAGGGAACTTCTTTCCGACCTGAACAAACTATACGATAGCAGTTACGGTAACGAAGATAAGTTCGAAATAAACGTAGATTGGATTGATGTAAAAGACGAAAAACCGAAAGATAATGTTTTTCTTATTTTTGAGGACTTGCTTGGCAGAATACACGCAGGTGTGTATAAGTTTGGGACGTGGATTTCCAGTACTGACGGAAAGATAGACAATGTTAGAGCATTCGCATATTTGTAAACTTTAAATTAAAAAGATATGGCAACAATAAAAAGAAGTGAGGTTATTAGGAATATTTTCCTGAGTCTCGGTGGGTATGATGAAAAAACTCTTTTCAATACCGTTGGTAGTATGAAAAGTTTTTTTCTTAATGGAATTTATCCGACGGATACGAACGTATCATACTTCATACAGATGTATGAGGGTATCGTAAATCATGAGGCGATTGTATCGGAAAGCAATAGGCGGAGCGTACAAAAAAGATGGGAAAAAAGAAAAATACGAACGTATGGAATTGCAGAAAACACTAATAGTACATACGAACGTATAGACGATAGTATTGACAAAACTTCTATACGAACGTATAAAACAATTGAAAAATCAATAGATTCATACGAACGTATAAATGGTAGCAATTCAAACAATTCTATACGAACGTATGAAAATATTGAAAACACTGGCAATTTATACGAACGTATGAATAATAATAATTCAGAAGTTTCTATACGAACGTATGAAACAGCTAAAAAACCAACATGTGCATACGAACGTATCGATGATTGTGACAGCGATAATTCTATACGAACGTATAAAACTCCTGAAAAATCAATAGATACATACGAACGTATAAATGAAGATAATTCAAATGGTTCGATACGAACGTATAAAGATATTGAAAATACAGCGTGTCCATACGAACGTATAAATGATAGCGATGATAATGATTCTATACGAACGTATAAAGATACTGAAAAATCAATAGATACATACGAACGTATACAATTCAATAATAACAATGGTTCTATACGAACGTATAAAGATACTGAAAATACAGGCAGTTTATACGAACGTATAGAAACAAACAATAACAACGATTCTATACGAACGTATGAAACTATTGAAAATACAGATAATACGCACAATCATATAGAAAATACAAGTGATGCATACGAACGTATAAACGATAATAATAACAATGGTTCTATACGAACGTATGAAATGCCTGAAAAATCAATAGATACATACGAACGTATACAAGTCAATAGTACCAATGGTTTCATACGAACGTATAGCGAAGTGGATAATTCAGATGAAAAAAATTTATCTAACACGCCGCAAAATAATCATTCACTTAAAGTAAAACTTCAAGTACAAAACGTTGAAAATCATAGCAGTTACGATAACGAAAATTTAGAAAATCAACCTAAAAAAAATAAAAATTTGCGCAACATTTCTAAGGTAGATAGTAAATTTACTGTAGATAGTAAATCTAAGGTAGATAGTAAAGAAAATATATTACTAGAAGATAATTATATTCTAGAAGAAAATAAAAAGACCATAATATCAGAAGATAATATACCAGAAGAAGAATATACATATAAAGAAAAAAAAGAAAATTTAATAAAAGAAAAAAAAGAAAAAAAATCAAAAGAAAAAAAAGAAAAAAATGCCGCCAAAAAAACGATTGAACAGAAACCTGACTATATTGGTTTGATAATAGAGGATTTTAAGGAGGTTCACTACGAAGTTTTCGGGTTTGAGTATGTTGTAACAAATGAGGGGAAAGAACGTTCTGCGGTTGGAAAGATGTTAGCTTTGTATAAGCAAAAGAATCCTTTAGACGACAGCAAAACGACAAGAGAACGGTTAAAAAGCTATTTTAGGAAAGTAATGCTTATTGACGATGATTTCATCAGGAATAACATTTCTTTAGCTTTTATTTTAAATCAGCATAATAAAATCAAAAAAATTTTGAAGTATGGAACACCAAGAAAGAAACAAGAGGGAGCAACAGCCGAAGAGCTTGCAGAACTTTTTACAGAACTTTCAATCAAGTATGCCGACAAGCTTAAATGAGGAAACTCAGTTAGCAAGGTATGAAGAAAGGTTACCCGAAATTAATTCTGGCAGTAATGAGGTATCTATTTACCAGTTTACTGGAACAAAGTTTGACTTAACAAAAGCTGCCATGTTAACCGCTAAGTTAAAGAAAGCATTTCCTGAACTAAAGAAAGAATTTTTCGATGTTCTTATTGAAAGGGCTATTGATAAAGGGTTTACTATTGAAAGGTTTCAGGATGCTATAAATTACACTATCGACAATTGCGTATATCCACGACCAACGGCAGCAATGATTTTATCTTACGACAAAAAGATTAAACTGTTAACCTACAGCGAGCTTACATGGAAAGTAACAAATGAAGGGGAGGATATAAATAATTATTTCCCGGTAAAATTAGATGAGAATCAGAAAAAACCGTTTTGGGTGCATGTTATGTATAAATCGGTTTTTGCAAATCAAATTAAACAGGATAAAAAAGAGTAGGGTATGAATGCGACTAAAAACATATCGAATTTTGCCGTTTTTTCGCTTAAAAATGAACTTTCTTACGCAAGCCAACTTACTATATTAAGGAAGGGGTATGAATTGAAAAATCCATATCCAAAATGCAAAATTTGCGGAAAGAAAGAAATAATGCCACCTGTAGTAGAAATAAAAAAAATTTATAGGATTAACCTATTGTTTTTTAAATTTTATGTTTATATTTGTTCATCGAAATTTATTACAAACGCATGTTTCGATTGTTCTGTACAGAATGACCTGAGGCTTGTGAAGTTGTTAATTCAATTAGGGTTAAACTAAAAAATTAAATATCATGAAAAAGAGTAAGAGTAATAAAAATTTCATTCAGGATGCAATAAAGCACCCCGGCGCATTAAGAAAAACTCTCGGAGTAAAAGAGGGGCAAACTATACCTGTAGAGAAATTAAAAGAACTTTCTAAAGGGAATGATGTAACCGCAAAAAGGGCAAGACTTGCATTAACACTAAGAAAGTTAAACAAGAATAGAAAAAAATAATTGAATTATGCCAACAAAATTGCGTCCGCCGATACAATATTTCGGTGGTAAATTCTTATTATCGAAAAAATTAATTCAATATATTCCGCCTCATAAGTACTACCTTGAAGTATTTGGTGGTGCTGCAAATTTATTATTCGCTAAGCACAAAGTCCCTTTTGAAGTCTATAATGATATAGACGGCGACCTTGTTAATTTTTTCCGTGTATTAAGGGATAAAGAGAAATTTGAAGAATTTTACCATCAAGTTCAATTGATGCCTGTTTCGAGAGAAGAATTTTATTACTGCAAAGAAAACTACGATAAGCAAAATGATGAAATTGAACGTGCAGTAATGTGGTACTATTATGCAAGAAATTCATTTTTTGGAAAAACAAAAGATGGCAGTTTCGGTTATGTAAAAACTGAAATTAATAGAAATTTGCCAGGTAGTGTGAGTAGGTGGCTATCAATTATTGATTTGCTTCCTGAAATTTACAAAAGGATTATGCAGGTACAAATTGAACATTTAGACTGGAAAGATTGCCTTGATAAATATAACTGGGGTGAGAATGAAAAATCTTTTACTTATTTAGACCCTCCGTACGTTCCAAGTGTAAGAAAAGATGGTGAATATAGGTATGAAATGTCGGAATACAGGCATTCTCAACTTGTCGATTATCTTATCGAAAATTTTAAACCTGATAGCAAAAATAAGTTCGCAATGTTGTCAGGCTACGATAATGAAATTTACAGAAAGCTTGAAGAATATGGCTGGTACAAACTGAAATTTAACGTAGACTGCCCAACAGCACGTGGAGCAAAAAAACAAAAACTATCATCAGAAGATGAATATCAGGAAAAATATAGACGAGAAGAAGTTGTTTGGTTAAATTATAGTGTAGAATCATTAATTTTTTAAATCTATGAAAACAAGAATTTTTAATGTGCATGTTTACGGAGTAAAAGATTCAATTATCCGTTATTCAAACAATCTTTCCTTACACGAATATACAGGAAAGACGAGGTACAATAAAGAAGAACTTCTTTACATTGACAAGCAAAACAAGAAAGGAAGATTAAACAACACCCCATTGTCTGGAATAATAGTAAACTTTGATATTGTTATTCCAATATTTGTTTTGCTTGATATGGTTGGCAAGATAAATATCATTCAGGTGCAAAATGTAAGGCATGTATTTAGATATGATGAATACGATGAACTTGTAACATCTGCAACTAAAGATCACATAACAAAACTTATTGCAGTATTGGACAACTATAATGATGTTAAAGAGGTTATTATAGATAATAAGAAAGTTAAGAACGAATCAGAATTTAACAGTCTTATTGTAGCTAATTTGCCTTTAGGTTTCAACGTATTTGTAAGCATAAGCACAAATTATTTGGAGCTACAGGAATTTTATAGATATGCTAAAAGCAGGTCGTTATCCCCTTATTTTTTAGAAATAAAAAAATTCATAGAGGGGTTACCATTATCGTGGTTGATAACAAGGGTAAATAGCGATAATTCTGAAGAAATTAGTAACACTAACTACAACAAGCTAAATACCAATGATAAAGATAAGTTAGATTATAATATCCAACCATAAAATCGTAAAGTTATGATTGAGCGAATTATCCTATCAATTATTACTGCAATAGTGCCTTTAAGTTCTAAAATTCCAAACTGCACTACAATTGACTTTGCGGCTGCACGTCAATTAATCGAACTTCATGAGCACTTCAAAGTTATCTGCATGGTAGAGAGCGGAGGTAATGCATTGGCCGTACATAAGTCAGGCCTTGACGTTGGTATTGCACAAATTAGACCAATCCTTGTTAAGGACGTTAATAGAATTGCAGGAGTAAACTATTCGTTATCCGATAGGTTTTGCAAGGAAAAGTCGTTCGAGATGTTTATGATATACTGCGAACACTATGGAGCAAATACACTTGAGGAAAGGGCATTGCTTTGGCATATAGGAGCAAGTAGGTGGAAAGAAAAAAAAGAATCAAAGATTGCCAAAAACTACATTAGGAAAGTAAAATACTATCACAATGTAGTCGGGACAAACACTAATCTTTCTAATATTAGGCCTATGCCTGTTAAATTATCTGAAGTACATGGGAATAATGTTATTATAATAAATAAATAACCTTTAAAACAAATAGCCATGATTCTATCATTTTCAGAAATTGAATTTAAAAACAAAATTATAAGCGGAATAAAAATACATACTATTTGTAGAGATAGCCGTAACCGTTGGCAAGTTGGAAGCAAAATCGACTTCTGGTTTGGCGAACCAGAAAAAAAATATGAAAAATTTGTTCCACACAAATTCGGTGTTGGTAATGTAAGTAAAATAAAAGGCATTGAACTTGATTTCAGGTACGACGAATTTAGGAGTAATGTAGTGATTATAGGCGATTACAACAAAATGGAAGAAGATTTATTATATACACCTGAAATAATATTGGATACAACAGACGAATTAAACGATTTTGCCATTAAAGATGGGTTTAAAGATTGGCGTCATTTGAAAGATTTTTTTCTTTTCAACTATGGGGAAATTGTGTTTAGCGGAAAACTAATCTATTGGGATAACTTTAAACCAATATCTTAAAATTGCTATTAGTGGAATACCAACCCCCACTATTGGCAATAAATTATTAGCGGTTGGCATATTTAAAACAACAAAATTATGTACAAGAAAGAAATTAAAGAAAAAAGCTTCAATGAACTTGCAACAGTTCATGAAACTGAATTTCCAGAATTAGAACTAATTCTGGAAAAGTTACAAAATGAAGTCAATCGTTACAATAGCATTGTAAACGAGACAAGACAAAAACTGCAAACTATTTTAAGGTACAATGAGCCAATGAACGAATCAGTAAAAGAAAAAGAAAGAGAGCCTGAAAGCGTTACTGAAGATATTAATCGTTGGCTATTTAGGTTAAAGGAACTAAATGACATGGCAGAAATGAATTTAAGACACTTGCATAAAATCGTTTAATTTCTTCGGTTTGTGTAGGATACTGGAATGAACAGTATCTTACGCTTCCGATAACTCATTTATATGTATGATAAAATTTTACAATATTAACTAAATTTGATAGATATGTATTTGATAGATAATGACGACAATAATTACGTAGATTTAAATGATTTAAATTTACAAAATTTTGCAAATTTGGAAGATTTTAACGACAAGAATTACAAAGAAAAGAAGAAACATAATCATGATAATAAAGAATTTGAAGAAATGCTAATAGAATTTCAAAATTTCTTAAAAGACAAGAAATTGATTGAAGGTGACGATGATAGTTTTAAGAAGACTGCACGACAGTTCATTAAAGGTAGAAAAGTTGTATCTAAAAAAACCGCTAAACCTAAACCTACTGTTGTAAATCCTTCAGAATGCGACCACGACTATAGAACTGGATTTAATTTAATAGATGGAAGTTTTACATGGTGTACTAAATGTGGGCAACGCTGGTGTTCTAACTGTAAGTAAAACAATTATTTGTTATAAATCTAACTTAAATAAAAATAAAAAACATGAAAACAAAATTGCGCAATACTTCTGTTACACATATAAATTTAACCGATGAAGAAAGATTAAAAAGGTATTATAAGACTTTGGGAAAAGTTAGTTAAAGAACTTAAACTATGATAAAGTTTCACAATATGGAATTAGAAAAGATAAACCATAACCATTTACCCGATGTTCTATTGGACGTAAACGGTTATCCGACCGAAGAATGGTTGCAATTCATTAGAAACTACCAACCAGATGAGAATTTGCCTTTACATAAGTTTGTCTGCGAAATTCTTCCGAAAGGTTGGTATATTGCAGAATGGGGGTTTGTGTTGCATAGAAAATACAAAGGAAGGCGCAAACTCGAACTTCACACTGGAGGCTGGGGAGGAAACGAACTTGTCATTTCTGCAATTAAATCTAACAAGTATCTTACCCATTTCAAAATGAGACTCGTTATGTGGAAAGCTGGAGGCCACTATTATTTTGAACTGTCTGAATGATATTCTTATATCATTCCCAATAGCTATCACTAATTTTTGCAAGTGTATCTACTACACTTTTACTAATTACTTCAACAAGCTTTTTACGTTCATTGCTGATGTCTTCAACAGCTTTAAACATGTAATTGGGAAGCTGAACATGCTCTAAATATGTCCCATTTTTCCTAAATTCTTGCTTTTCATGCAAAGAAAAATAATTCCATATTTCACCGTTAATATCTATGACAACATAACAAGTGAAATATTTATTTATTAATATATTATCTGCAACTCGTACAAATAGCTTTCAGTAAGCTGACTTAGAACTTTTGTTTTTATTTCTTCTGATTTTGTTTTCATGGATTGGTTATTTTTATAATTTCCAATATCTATCATCAATTCTTTTAATTGCCTCAGTAACCATTTTCTTAATTTCATATGTAAGGCCTTCCTTTATATATTCCAATTCATCTTCATCAAATGCGCTTAAGTCTGCATAGTAAGTAGGCAATTGAATAACTTCTCTTTGAAGTTTATTGACTTCTGAATCATCATCATTAAATACTGGCAAAGAAAAATACCTCCACAATTCACCATTGTTGCCAATAACAAGATAGAACTGTAGATGATTATTATCCAGTATTTCATCGGCTAATTTTGATAAAAACTCGTCAGTAAGTTGGCCGAGAACTTTTTTTCTCATTTGTTCTAATTGTTGTTTCATGGTTTTTGCATATTTTATTTAATAATTCAAATATAATGTATGTATTTTCTAATTGCAAGTGCTTTAACATTTTTTTTAACAAAAAAACCGAACCTTTCGGCTCGGCTAAAATATATTTAAGGGGGAAAAACGACTAAGCTTTGATATTATTATATCCGTACAATTCAGGAATTTCCGTTATATTTATACATGTTTCTGGTGCTTTAGGGTCTTCCCTTGCCTCTATGTGCAGGTGTACCCCTTTACTCATTCCAGTATTACCCATAATACCGATAATCATTCCAGCCTGTAATGTTCTTGGCAGGTTAGTCAATATCTTCTCAAGATGCGCATATACGATGTAAGGATATTTCTCACGTAATTCCTTGTCTGTTGGTCTTGTCCATACACGGAAGCCAAACGTATTGCTCCAACCTGCCGTGAATACCTCAGAGTCGCAAATTGCCCGTACATAACAAGGGTGCTTCTTACTACCTATGTCATAACCACCATGTATGCCAGTCTTGGTGTCTGGCCTATGTTCGAAAAAATCGTGCGTAATATATCCGTCAACAACAGGTTTTACAATCTTTTCCATAATTTATTTTTTTGTTGCCTCGAAATAACCTAACAATTTGTTAAGGTTTGCGTTTATTTCTTTAAGCTCTTGCTCTAATCGTGCGAATGTTGTTTCGTTCAGGCTTTCGTGAAGCTTAAAATCCCTGTCCAATCGCTCAAGCTCGCTCTCGATTACTGATATTCGGCTGCCTTGTTTCACGGCTATAGTTATTATAGTAATCAATAGCGCAGCTGCTCCGATGATAACTTCTAACCCTTGCCAATCCATACACTCAGTGTTTTATTGCTACAAACAACAGCGCCAACGCAATTACACCGATTACAATCAGCGCAATGTACAACCACGTTGGCACAACTTTCTTTTCTATGATTACTGGCTTAACTTCGGTTTTAGTCAATATCTTCGTGATTGTCTTATCCTTGTATATCGTCCTTATTCGAACTGCTGGCAATGTGTCGATTACCTTCAGCAAGCTGTCATTTTGCTTCAGGATAACGTTCAAATTGCTATCGCACTGAAAGAACGATGCCAGCGTATACATGTCCGTGAAAGGGAAATAAAGGGTATCAACAATCTTAACTGTATCATGCACTGTTACGGTAGAATCGGTTGCATAAGAGGGGAGTTGTCGCCCCCCTCTGCAACCTGTCAAACCAAACAAACAAGCCATGAAACCAACAACTATGAATAATCTATTTTCCAAAAGTGCCATTCTCATTTTCCAACAGATTTTTTGCAAGGTATGCCAGTAGTGTCGACAATGTTACAGTGCCGACGACTTTCCAGTCGATAGCTCCTGCGCTAAGTTGCTGCTGCAGAACTGTAATGCCAGCAGCTAAGGCGCTAACAACTGCACCCTTAATGATGTCCAGCCAACCAAGTTTGCCGAACTGTGAAGGTTTAAGATTTTCCATATTTATAATTTTTAAAGGTTAATTTTCGTAATCTTCGTAATCGTATCCATAACAATTACAATCAACTTCGCCACTTCCGCCGCAACGCTGACAAACAAGATGTTCATCGGCCATCGGAAATTCCATATACCTAACAACTGCTCCTGTTCCATTACATGCTTCACACTTCATGGTTTCAATCTTAATTTATAGGTTTCAAAATTATGAAAATCTTCCGCAATGATGTCAGGCGAAACGCTCCACCACTCATCGTAATCTCTCATGTCGAAAGCATAACGAAAGATGTATGCGTTGGCCTTGCTGCAGAAAACGTTCTTTCTAACTTCCTTATCGCCAATCCAAACCTTTCGGTTTTTCAAGTGCCACCATAGCTCGGCCAGCAACCCTTCGAACTCGTATTTCGCACCCTGCATGTTCACGATACATGCGTATAGGTCCTGGGTGTTGAACTTAACATTCGGCCGCTTGACGATAACCTCGATAGTATCCTTGATGCTATAATCGAGTTTATGCGGCACATAGCCAACAGGCACTGCCTCGTGAACAATAACTGCGTTCTTTCCGATATAACTTACAATCGACGTATGCGTATATTTGCTGCTCGTTACAAGTCGAATCATTGCAGCAAGTATAGTGCTCTTATGATAGCAAAGCGTATCACCTACCTGAAGTTTGTCGATTGTAATTTCATCGATATTCATGCGTTCAGAGCTTTAAACAACAAAAATAAAATCGCCACTGTAAATATATACATGATAAACAGAAAAATGATGAAATAATATATATTTTTTCCGCTTCTCATTCGACTATATGCGATAAACTTACATTGTAATGCCTTGCAAGTTGCTCTTTGACTATCGGAGCAATGCCTATGTCGCCAACCCCTAAACCAACGAACGGAAGGCCGTCGAACTCAAGGTAGAAGTCACGCAACTTATTTACGTCTTCGAAACCATTGCGCCTTGCGTTCTTATTGAAGTATTCGGCGAACCATATAATCGTATGATGAGGTTGCGTGATTAATTGCCCAAGACTGTCAACACGAAATTCCTGATATTTTACAGTCACTTGCGTGATGCAAACTGCGAATGTGTCGACTTTTACCCCCTTAATTGTTGTGTCCTTTACTATCCAATACCATTTGTTCGGGTTGTCGGGTGTCGGATGCCAACCGCCTTGCGCAATTGCGTAGGCACTTAATGTAATACTTAAGATAATTGTTGCTAATGTTTTCATAATCAATATTTTTTAAAATCCTTCAATTATCAAAAACCCTGTTGAATTTGCCCCTGTAACCGTTACCGATGTCGTTGTAAGCGTTGTTACGATTGTTGTCGGCAAACCGTTTGTCTGTAACACTACAGGCGTATATGTGAATGCCTTCGGGAATGTCCAGCTGGCAGTGCCGTTGAGCGCATTGCAATAGATAATGACTTTCTTATAACTACCCCCGTCGAACGGCATTACGAATTGTGCGCTGCCAGAAGTGCTGCCGTTGACGGTTGTCTTGCTCTTTTCCGTTGCAAAACTGCCATATGTCTTGACTTGTCTTATTGAGGTGTTGCCCAACATTACCTGATAGCTTGTGTCGGCAATTGCTCCACTACCTAATTCTACGCTGCTTGTCCTATCAACGTCTCTTGTAAGAGAGAACGTACCTGAACCAGTTGAAGTTATTGAACCATCGGTTAATTCCAGAGTGTTGGCGTCGATAACCTTGAAGAAATAAATTCCGTTGTTAGTTAACCCTGACGGCGCTGTGCCTGACACAACTTTAAACTTCAAATTGATGTAGCTATTTGTGCTGCCGAAACCGTGAGAAGTTATTGTTATTCGGCTAATTGATGTATTGACGTCTGCGTCCGTGAATGTTTTAGTTGTGTAAGGTGCTTCAACGAAACGTGTCTCTGGAACGTTAATACCTCCAATAGTTACCCTGCTCGGCCAATTGTTGTACATCTGTGCTCGTTTGCCTATGCCAACTGATGAGTGTGCAGTGCTTGCATTGTGGTAGCCAGAATAATAGCCAATAAAGTCGACAGTGTCGGCTTTGTTGTAGTTTGCTGCATAATAGCCAATGGCATTAATGAAACTGCCTGAATTTATATAAGCAGCATGCATACCAATTGCATTAAAGTAATTACCAGAATTGCTATAAGCGGCAGATTCACCAATTGCATTTATATATCCGCCAGTATTGCCACATGCAGCATTACTGCCAAATGCATTAACATGGCTACCAGAATTACTATTCGCAGCATTACTGCCAAATGCATTAACATTACTACCAGTATTGTAATATGCAGCAACATAACCAGAGGCATTAACATCGCTACCAAAATTACTACTCGCAGCATTACTGCCAAATGCATTAACATTACTACCAGTATTGCCATATGCAGCATTATTGCCAAATGCATTAACATTGCCAGCAGTATTACTACCCGCAGCATTACTGCCAATAGCATTAACATAGTTACCTGTATTGTATACTGCAGCGCCAGTGCCAATGGCATATACATATAGTCGTTTTATCCCTGAACTGTCATTAAATAATCTGCCTATTCCTATAGAATTGGCATTAAATGTAGAATAACAATAAGTTTCTAACAATGTATTTTGCCTGTTCGCATTATCAATTATAACCTTCTTATACCCGCTTCCCAATTCCGTCATAAGTGCCTTTCCTGCAAGCACACCGTTGAAATATAACACACTATCTTTTGGCGTCGAAGCATATAACTGTAATCCTCCTTTCCCATTGAATTGGCCTTTCACCGCCGTTTGTCCGTTATATTTCACCGCACCAACCGATGAGCTGCCAGCCGTGACAAGGCTTACAGAATACAAGCTATCCGCTGCCTTCCTCGTCAGAACATTTGTTCTTGTTATAGTGTCGGAAAGTTTAAGGTACAGCAAATCGTTATCTTTTTTTACCGTATACATACTATCATTTGCCACTGAATTTCTGTATGCCATGCCGTTATTTGTGTTGATAATCAACGGTTTCAGCGTCTTTGCTGAGTTTGTGAACTGAATAGCTGTTGTGTTGTCTACTCTCGGCCGAATAGTTAGCGTCGATGTCCTGCCATCAAACTCATGGTTATAGTTGGTTGTGTCATGTCTTACCCCTCCAAGCCGCAGCACGCCTAACAATCTCCCTCTTCCGTTAACTTCCAATTCATGTTCGTTCGCATTTGCACTTAACGAATTCCCAGCTGCCACAATTATTTTACCTTGCAAAATCAAACTACCAACAGGTGGATAATTTGATGTGGTCATTCCAATAAGATAAGCAAGTCTATCAACACCAGTAGAATTAATATATTGGCCAAAAAATATTCCATTAGGAGAAGTTGTGTTTGTAAATGTATTAGCGATTTCTACCGAAGCAGTACCAAATCTATTAGCGAGAATAGCCATACCAATATTACTGGGACTCGAATTTCCTACTGCAGGAATTGAAGTAAAGTTACTTAGTCCTGTTATGACAAGGTTGTTAACACCATTCGTAGTTACTACTTTCATTATATTACTGCCTTGAATACTGTCAGCCGTTGCAAACAACGCTACCTGCCCAGCTGCGCCAGTGCCTTTTATTCTGTTGGCTGTTTTCGCAAGATAAAGGCTGTCGGTAGCTTTCCTTGTCATTAATTTCGTCCGTGCTATTGTGTCCTTCTTTACAAGATAAAGACTGTCAGTGGCATTCCTCGTCATTATCTTCGTTCGGGTAATCGTGTCTGATGCCCTTACACCAATATTTTGTAGTGTTCGTGTGCTTAACCACTTACCAGCTATGCTTCCTGACTTCTTTAAATAAATACTATCTACCACAGGCGTACTCATACTTTGAGAAAACACCATACCACCCTGTGATAACATTACAACTATAGAAAATAATGCTGCTATCTTTTTCATACGTATATCCCTTTTAAATAAATAACATATATATCTACCAACCCACTGTTTACCGTTACTGTTACAGAAAAACTATTTTTTTTGTTTTTATTGACAACAAATTCGTTTATCTCATTTACATCAAACGTCATAGTTTCAGGGTCATCATCGCTAAAACTTATAGTGTAATTGCTCGTTCCAGCGCTTTTATTTACTACAATTACACTTTCAAGTCTCGAACCAGCCTCTATATTTATCGTAGTACTCGTATTTATTCCTGCCCTTGTGACTATTGTAGGGATAAACAGTAAACTGTCAGAAGTAATATTTACTTCTTTACCTAAATTATTGGCCTTAAACAAAATACTATCTACTACCGCACGCCTCATAATACAGTACCAGTCCTATAATACGGAGAAATTCTCCTAAAGCTCAATAACCTTAAATCCTGAAGCAATGCCTGATATTTTGCTTCCTCAGCCTGATAATCATTCACAAGCCCTACAATCTTATACCACTCTTTTAACGTATAGCTAACATATATCTGATATATCTTGTCGTCCATTATTGAAGCTGCGTTACTATCAAAATTCTTAACATTATAAATTATTACTGTAATTTTATTTTTTGTATCCACAAACTCGCTCAATGCACTCCAATAAGTACTTCCATCTACAGGCGTATGCCCAGTGTTATTATTAGCAAGGCTAATCCAAAAACTACCATTATACAACACAACATCGTCTATAGCATATGTCTGCGCTGCAACATATGGTGGAATGGTTGATTCTCTGCTTTGCCTTTCCCATTTTGTTGCATCTGTAGGTGCAGCCGTATTACTTGCAACCAAAGATACATAATTAAACCCATCCGTGTAACTTACATATGCCCCCAAAGGATAAGTGCCCGATACCCATGCAGGAGCAAGATAACCCTGATCGAAAATTAATGTCTTGCGTATATCCCTCGATATATACCCAAGCATCCTATGCACATCCTCACCAGCAGCCTTAATGAATTGCTTCCAGATATTGTATTCTTCATCGGTCAACGCAAGCCTATCAAATATACTTATGTCATTATTTGTCGAAATGAACTTGCTCTTATATGAAGAATATTCCTTTACCTTATCGAAAATCTTTTCGATGTCATGCTGAAAGATGTAATAACCAGACTTGTTGGCCTCAATGTCACTGTTCCCTGAATTAACCAAGTCCTGTATTAATGTTACTATATCTTTGTTACTGAGTTTTATTATGTCTGCCATTTCCTTAAAGTTTTAGTTAAACAAATTTATGCTTATTCATTATGTATTAACACCATTTAAACTATTGATTTAAAGCGTTAATTAATCCTTTTATTTCTTCGTTTAGAACCGCAACAATATTTTGTTTGTTTATTATCGTAGCAACCTTTACTGCAGCTATCGAAACAAGTACAGGTATCAATAAATCACTTATGCTTTCAGGGGATTGTTTATTTACATAAAACAACTCGAAACCAGTTAAATTTACATTCGTCTTTTCTACAGAATAGCACTCGAAATATTTTGATTTATCATTCTTCACTAACACGACAACAGGTTTATCATATTTTGCCCTCAAATAGATGTTCTTTTGCAGAACAGCCATGTAGTCGTTTTGGTTGTAAAAATTCGTGACTGGCCTTTTCCAACATGGAAACATGATATATGATAATCTTACATAGTCTTTTGGAAGTATTACTGTAGCAACATTATCATCGCTTATTTTTATGTTGTACTCTGTATTATCATCTACATATGGTTTCGGAGCTAATTTTTCTACATTTAAATGATGAATAGGTGCAAGAAGTAACAATGTTTCAGTTGCCTCATCTAAAATATCATTTATCATTATATCCAAAGGTTTAGCTAATGCTGAAGTATCAATTACCTCAAGCTCTTCACCCAATGGAATAACTTCATTCAACTTTATATTTACCTTACTTATTATTGCTTTCCTATCCATATCAAATAGGTTTATAGTATATTTTTACTTTGACACTACCTCCACTTAAGTTAAAACTAATAATCGTATTACTTCCTACTGGTTCGTACACATCAATAAATTCTTTCCCTGTAACTACCATTGCAGGCCTAATAGTAAAATTAGGCAACGTTATACTTAAATTTGGACTTCCTGAATAATATTCTACAGTTATATACATTAGAATATTGTTTGCTGCTATAGTAAAGTTTGTGTTTGTTGAAATTATTCCTAAATTCACATAAGTTAACCCACTTAAATTATTTATTGAAGTCTCTAAATTATTTATTTTTTGGTCGAGCATTGTGGTCGCATCCCAATATACATTACTTGCGTAAATTGGGGTCGAACCACCTCCATTTTCAAAATAAATGAAAGGATTTAAAGAAACAACAATTTCCGTCCCTTTCGAATCAGTCGAAACACTATTCTCCCCTAACAGAGTTATTACTATATTCGTATCGTTAATATTTACACCGCCTACAGCCATTATGAAATTATAATTTTGTTAGTTATGTCTCTTGTTGGAATTATCCCTTCTGAGTTCCTATAGTCATATCCTTCTACTTTTACATTCTGAAAAAATCCAGCACTATCCCCATAGATATAAATCTGTTCAGTAATATCATTTGGTAAAAGCATATAACCCTGACTATCTGAAGATAGGCGTTCACCAAAATTATATTGGTCAATTTTGTTTGCATCAAGATATAATTTGAACGTACCATTATTAGTTCCTTGAGTATAGGTCATTTGACTTCCATTATCATATACAATGAAATATCCACTACAGTTTTCATCAGGGGGTGTACCTATTACACTCATATATCCCAATAAAGCTGTGCTACCTATCCTGTTGTCATATACATTACAAAGTACTGTCTCTGACGAATAGTTAATATAACTATAACTTTTAATAAATATTCTATTTGAATCACTATTCAAATCTTCTTGTGAAGCATAGAATCGAATTTCTTTGCTTCCCCCTTGTTGCGTAAATACTTTCCAATAAATCTTAAACTTATATTTTCTTGAAAAGGATATTTTTAAAGCAATATTGTTTTTGCCGATAAATGTTACTCTGTCCTTTTTCTTATCAAAATCAAATACATCTACAATATTTGATTCAGTCAAATCTTTCCCAATTCTCAATTGGGTTGGATTATTATTTGCCGAAGTGCCCGATAATGCCCAATATAATTTATATTTGAAATCTACATCAATACTACCTGTTAATCCGCTGTATTGACTCGGCAAAATCTTATATTCCCCTTTTTTTGTGATATATTCTGATACTGCAACCTCTTGTTCGAAATCGTCATCTTTATAAAGTTTAAACAAATATCCAAATTCTGTTTCTATAGTTTCCCATCTTAAATACCCCAATGGAGTATTATAAAGAGAAACGTTGTACAGTTCAATAGATTTTATAAAATCTTTATTTACACCTTGTATTGCTGTTATATTTGCTTTTGTCCCTTTTACGAATTTTGCTTCACTATCATTAAGTGAACATACGTCCGCTTTGACAATAATATCTTGGTCGCTATCAGGGAAAGTTGTGTCATTTATCATCAACCTTAATTCAATCTTTAGCGTTCCATTCTTCATTGAAGTTGTATATTGGCTCAATAGCCTTATTATATACAAGTATTCATTTACTACCTCAATACTAAATGGTATAGCATTGTTCCTACCGAATATAAATTTCTCATTCGGGTCAGTATAAAGAATGGCAACTACGTCTCTATACTTAGTATTTAGATTTATGTAGTTGCCATTCTTGTCTCTTTCCTGTATCGATATTACAATATCTTCACCCTTATATCTTATGTCATAAAGCATAACTTATAAATTAGGGAAAACTACTCCGATAGCTTTTGCCTGCGACAAAACTTCTTCTTTGTTCTTTAACAACTTTGGACTTACACCAAGTTCTATTAGCACTTCTTTTGCGTCCTGAACTCTCGTTACATCAGGATATACTTTTTGATTCTCTGTTACTTCCGTTTCTGTTATACTTTCAGTAGAAACATCTTTTTTATCTTCAACAACTTCATATGCCACTTGTTCATCAATAACAGCGGCAAGCCTGAAAATACTGTTAAACAATTTTGATTTTTCCAACGCTTCCTGAATCTTTTGGTCACTTGTGGTAAAGAACGATTTTTTTATAAATGGGATATTAAATCCACCATCGAAAATGATTGTCTTTGTTTCAAACTCTCCTGTATCATTTTTAACATTTACTGTAAACACATGTTTGTTTGTATCAAATGATTCATATACTTTCGTTGCCATAGTTCTTTTATTTTTTTAGGTTATGATAGTTATCTGGGGGCATTTCGCCCCCAGAATCTATCTATGTACTATTAAATGTTAGTCGGGCTAATAATCAAATGACATTCAGGGTTGTCCAACCAAATGGTCGAAACTTCCTGTAAGCTGATTACTCTCGAGTTGCTGATACCTGCGCTGATAAGGTCGTGCTCTTTCTGTTGCATAGGCACAAATTCTGCCTTGTTTACATATTCCATATCAAGCAAGTACCCATATCTACTCTTACCTTTTTCGGTAATGATAGGTGCGTGTGCAACATTAATTACACCATAGTTGGTCTCAAGTTCGGTTACAACAATACCCCATTTTTCTTTAGTTTGCGTTTTCATATAGGTGGTATTGCTGAGCTCGAACTGCATCAATGCTCCAATCAGATCAGCACCCGCAAGTAGCAGTTTCCTGTCAGAACCACTATTACCAATAAATGCAGTTTTTGCAATGTTGATAAACTGGTCGATTGAGATAGTATCAGTGGTAGTTGTACCATAGTAAACTTTGTTGGTAATGAACTTATCGATACCGTTCATAGTATAGCGCTTCCGTCCTGCGAAGTCAATTTCAGCTGCCACACCCCAATACATACAGGTTTCAATTTCAGCACGGATATTATATGCAGCAATCTTAAGCATATCCCTGATATCCCACTGAACTTCTTTAGCCTGCTTTTCCTCAAATACGCTTTCCTGTACAGTCTTAATAAAGTTCTGACAGTAATTTTGTTGTGCTGTTGGGTAATAGCTTGTTGAAGTATCCATCAAGGCTACATCACTCTTAGCATTACCTGCCTTATACAGAATAGTTGTGCTTGTGAAGTTAGGAATAACATAGTTGTTGGCGTTGGTATTAATACCCTTAATACCGTTCAACGGACGAATCTTAATAGCATTCCCATCAACATCTTCTACAAAGAACACAACATCAACCTTAGCAGTAAGTCCTGTAGTTGCAACTACACCAGTCGGACTGACAGACAAGTCACGCATGATAAGCAGTGCTTCCTTTTGCCAAAGGTTTCCATTGTTTACAGCAATCCAGATGGTTTGCAAACCATCACCAGAAGCATAAGTATATTGCTTAACAGCAGTTGCGCTCGTTGTACCCCCTGTAGTCGCACCACTTGCACTCAATCCATCATTACCCATGTAGTTGACAAACTGGTAGTATTTTTTAATCAGAGAAGCTGACTTTTCTACTCTACCACCAGCACCGAAACCACCATTACGAAAAATAGTATCCATAGGATACCTCGAAGGATTAAGCTGAGCAATATCCTTTGATACATCAGGACGATTAAATCCGGGAACTGCAGCATCAACAGTATGCGTATCATTGCTATCACCGGGAATAATTACACCAGCAGCAAATGCTAAAGCAATACCGCTCACAGCAAACAAATGATTTAACAATACTACCCCTAAAGTAAATAATAACGCCTTACTTACTATGGTAGCAATCTTTAACGTTTTCTCTCTCATAATCTTTTAATTTTAATAATTAAACTTTTTTAAGTAACCAGTCTACATATGAAGGTTCTTTAGTCGGTTTTGCCGACTTAGAATTGGCTATATCCGGCAGACCATCAGATATAGTTATATTTTTTTCAGGCACTTCTACTTTGTCCCCCTCTTCAATAGGCGTTGTTTGTTGTTCAGAGACAGTATTTTCACCTAAAGCAATCTTTTTGAAGTTATCTAAATCTTCTTTAGTTATTGCAAATTCCAACGCCCTTACAATGAAATCATCAATAGCATTGAGAATCTTCCCAATATCCTCGTCGGATAAGTTATTTTCTTTCTTATAGCTATCGATGAGTTCATTTACTGCCTTTTTATTAGCCTCAATACGTTGGCCTCTTTCTAATCTCTCTGCCTGTATTTGAGCCCATTTTGATTCATCTATATCACCCTTTAAATCTTCAGGACTTAAATGTTTCAAAACAGCCTCTTTTACAGGCGCACCACTAAAAAGGTCGCTAATAATTGCTGCCACTAACGGGTCACCTGACAAATATTCGCTTAATGCACTTTGCGCCTCACTTACTTTATTCTTATATTCCAAGAGTTCATCAAGAAAGTTGCCTACATAATCATAGATATTTTCATCGTTTATATCGTTATCATTTATTCCTTTTGCATTCTTCAAAATATCTATAATCTTTATCTTACCAGTTACTACAGGTTTCCCCTGAGTATCCTGTTGCACCTGATTGTCTTTTCCTTCTTTCATAACTTTTTTTTTAATAAAATTTATTTAAACATTACTATTATGTTCAGAACAAAATTATTATATTTGCTATGCCTAAAGTGTAAGTTTAACTTATAAAAGATAATTAAATGACTGAAAAATATATACATAAAATACGCAAGTACTATGATATATATGAATACTACTTTAACTGCAAAAAACAATTACCACGAAACGCTTCAGATAGAGATATAATACAGGATATTTCAATAAAATTCTACATAAGTACAATACAAGCAAGGCAAATAATAAATTACGTCCTAAAAAATTATAAGAAAATAAAATCAGAATATGAAAAATATAAAGTATAGGATAAGTGGGGACGAAATACTTAGAGAAAACGCAAGAAGGTTTGAAAAGATTTTTACGGATAATTATAATCCTATCACTGGTTTTGGTTCATTGACAAGTAGAGAAGAAGTTACATTTACTCATTACGGTGAACGTTATACATATTATTTGCCTAAAATTCTTGTTAATGACCCTGTAATTAAAGAAATGTTAGACTGCGGCGACGTTGATAAATACTTATTAAGGAAATTCGGAACAGTTAACGATGAATTGCGTTCAGCTTTCGATGAATATTTTATTAATAAACGTCTTGATGAAGATTTTGAATTTTGGGCTATTACTTGTGTTACAGTACCTGATATTAAGTCTGGTACGGATACTCGTTTTAAGCTTAATAAAACTCAACGAAAAAGGGTACAACTTCTCGAATCATTAAGAACATCAGGCGTGCCAATTAGAATCATTGACGTTAAGTCACGACAACAGGGCGCTTCAACCCTTTACGATATATATGGGGCATGGATACAAATACGTAGAAAGAAAGGTTGGAACATGGCTATCGTTACTGATATTGAACCACAAGCATATAATATCCGTGCTAAATATGATAAACTTCTTTCTCATTATCCAGACTTTGCAGGTAAAATCGAAATGAAACGTTGGAAACAGACAAAACATAAATATATTCCACAACGTGACTGCACTATTCAAATAGCTTCAATGACAAAACCAAATGCACTACGTTCAAATACATTTAAGATTGTGCATTTTTCAGAAGTGGCATTCTATCAAAAAACGCAAAGCAAAACCCCTGAACAACTTATTGCTTCATTGTCAGAAGGCGTAGTAGCAGAACCTGAAACAATGATTATTCTCGAAAGTACAGCAAATGGCGTTGGAAACTATTTCCATAAACAATGGTTGGCAGCAGTCGAAAATAAAAGCGTTTATAAACCTATTTTCGTTGGTTGGCAAGAAGATACAAAAAACTTTATTCCTTTAGATAGTATTACATCTTTCTTAGGCCTTACATCTATTCAGGACTTCTATAATAACTTCTCACCATACGAAGAATATCTATGGGGATTAGGGCTTACTCTCGAACAAATCGCATGGTATAGATTTAGACTGCAAGAAAAAAACAACAATGAATGGCTAATGAAAGAAGAAAACCCAACGACTTGGCAAGAAGCATTCCAGTCCTCAGGTAGAAGGGTTTTCCCACCAGAATATGTCAACCAGCAGAGAAGATACATTAAAGAACCAAAATTTATTGGGGATATTATTGCAAAAAATAATAAAGGTAAGGAAGCTTTTTCTGATATAAAACTTGTATCTAACCCAGAAGGCTGTCTTAAGATTTGGACGTTTCCTCCTGATGAAAACGACAAAGAATATGTTACTGAAAGATATATTGTTTCGGTAGATATTGGCGGTTCTAATCCAAAGGCAGACTATTCAGTTATAACCGTTATTGATAGATATTGGATGCACGAACCTGATGGTATTCCTGAAATAGCTGCACGTTGGCGTGGGCATATTGACCATGATTTACTTGCATGGAAAGCAGCACAAATTTCCAGACTATACAGTAACGCACTACTCGTATTTGAAGTAAACAAACTTCATAGTGATAGAAAGTTTAATGATACGGAAGGCGACCATACCTATACAGTTATAAATGAAATAGCAAACTTCTATGAAAACATTTATATTAGACAATCATTTAATAATGAAGGCGGCGGGAAAACAATAAAATTTGGTTTCTTTACCTCTGAATATACTAAACCAATGATTATAGATTTTTTGTTATCTTTGCTTAGGGATAAAAAATATATTGAACGTGATATACTTGCACTTGATGAATACGAATCTTATGAGTACAAACAGAACTCTATTACATTTGGCGCTGTTGAAGGCGCACACGATGATATTGTAATGTCAAACGCTATTGGCCTTTGGGTAGCATATAACGCTATGGGAATGCCAAAAATTATTAACAAAAAACCACCAACATATGAAAAGATTCTTATCCGTAATCCGTACTACAATCCTCCTGATGCTATTCTTTAATAAGTACAAAAAACTTATCGATACTTATGAAGAATACATCAAGCTGCTAAATGATGAACTAAAAGAAACTGCATTCATTGCATTTAGCATAGGTTGGGAATCTGAAAATATTGAAAAAGGAAAAGAATTAAGGGAAAATATCTCAAATCTTAAGAAAGATTTAAGATTGTAACCCGTTCATTAAACTTTCATTTAATATATCGTTAGCAATTTTATCTTTTTCTTCATCGCTTAGATCTAACTGTTCCTGTTGTGGTTGCTGTATATTTTCCTGTAATTGTTGCTCATCAGGTTGCTGCTGTGGAGCAGGCTGTGGATTAGGTTGTGGAGCTGGTTGTTGCCCAGCCGACTGTTGTGCTGCCTGCTGAGCCATAAGCATTTGTTTTTGCATTTCTGCCTGCTGAGCTTTTTCTTTCTCTATTTCTTTTAGAACCAATTCTGCTTCAGGTAACGTACTTAGCTTAAGGTAAATATCGAACGGTAGTGCTCCAGACTGTACCATATTGAGTAATTTTTCCTCAAGCATAATCTTATATGTAGGTGCTTTCTGGCTCTTATTCCTTACAAGCATGTAATCAATCTTTCTTATTTCATCTTTATTAAACTTAACGTATTTCCCGTTATTCTTTTGTTCTGTAATATAAATGTATTTCGTATCGTCATAGTATTGCAAGATAAGTTTTAATATTTTTTTGTCCCTGCGTTCGAGAAAACTTTCAAACGCATACATATAGTCCATTATATTCAGTGTAGAGTTTGCTGTCTGTTGCGCATATAAAGATGCAGGGGTTGACGAACCTGTGTTCTTCCCTTGCATTGCAGAAAAAACCCCTGATATATCCTGTATAAATTGTATATCCCTTTGTAGCACTTCATATATGCCAATATATGTTGAGTTCTCTGAAATCTGTTTTGGCAACGGAAGATTAGCCTTCATCGGTGAATAATCAAGTAAGATAACTGCGTCCTCCCTTGCCCATTGATTAATAAATTCTTCAGGCGTCATATCTTCAGGTATAAGCTGTTTTGCAGCCATAACAACCCCTTTAGCCGTCCTTGATATAATCATATCCAACATCATCATGTTTCTATTGATGCTCTTCTGTGAAGGAATTAAATCCTCAGTAAAAGATTTAATCTGACCACCTATCAATGGAAACATATATAGTTCAAACGGGTGACTTCTATGTTCGTACGGACTATCCATCTCTTTTAATATGTAACCTTCAGGCGTCATAAACCTGCATACCCATACTGGAGACTTAACTTTTTCATATCTTATAATCGGAATATCATCGATATTCATACCTTTTTTCGTTCCTTCAATAACCCTCTGCTTATTTATGTTATTTATTTCATTTATATTTATGTCATCAACAGTCTCATCATATTCACCTGCTTCATCAAATATCCTATACATCCATCTATATTCTTTTTCCCATACTTCAATTATCCTGACTTTATCTGGGGTATAAGGTAAAAAGAAATCATTGATATTATAGTCATCTAATTTTACATCTTTATATTTTTGATAAAAGAACTTATCATTCACGTTTGTTTTTATAATGCTATCGAGCAAATCCTCTTCTTCTTTGCTGCTTGCAAATGTATTTATTACATCTTCCTTATCCATATCATGCAATACCCCTATAACCTTTAAATCGTCTAATCTTATGTCATTAACATCAAGATTGAAGAATATCCTATCTACGGGTATAAAATCAACATATACATCACTTTCATCAATTGCCTCGATATACTTATATCTTATCCTTTGACAAACAATACCTGCATTAAGAAAATATTCAAGAGAACGTATATCAATATTCTTTAAATCGTTTACCTGATATACATTTTGTATTGCGCTACTGAGTATCATTTCTTTCTCATTGTCCTTTTGCTTTTTAGAAAGAATGATAATGTTGTCATCGTTAGTTATAAACTGTCCAATAATATTCTTTATTATTGAACGAATAATATTTTGTACCTTAGGATAACGGCCTTTAGATTTGATATATTCCTCTTCCGTCATCCATGTGTTTGTTTCAGGAACATATACCCTATCTATCCATTGTTCACCAAGATAGAATTTTATACATCTGTTTATCCTGTCTCTTAATGGCCTTGCAGCATTATATAGAGTGAAATATTCAAAAATCTTTTTTCTTATTTCGCTATTATCCCTGTTAAGCAATTGTTTTAAACTTAACTGCTTTTTCTCAACCCTCTTTTTTACTACATATTTTTTCATAGCTCACTATTTTATAACTTTACTTAGTCTTTTTTCCAAATCATTTATAGACTCTTGCATAAACTCAGGCGAGATATTGTCGATACGTTCATATAGATAGAAGTTGTAATTTAACATCTTTGCTATTTCTTTTCTGAATTCGTCTATCTTATTTATTGCATCGATTAGCATATCTTTGTTAGCAACACTATCATCGAGAAACCCTTCATTATTTGCTTGAAGTATATCCAACAAATTATTTCTCTTTTCATTCAAGTTCAAATATACTTGATATATTTTATTAATTAATGCAAAGTATTCATATTTTTTCTTTGTCATATTTAGTTTTTTACCAATTTCATCGTCATACTCAGGCAATTCTGTGCTTGCTAATCCGTATTCATCTTTTATAACTTTCTCGTTATAAGTATCATCTGCTGCTTTTAGTCTGTCTCTCATTCTATTTATATAGTCGACTGCCTGTAAGAAATTAGCATAATCATAACTATCTTTTGTATTCTTTACAAATGAACGAACAATATATAGGTCTGTTGGGTCAAAAGTATTTAAAGTATCATTTTTCTTTGTTAGTTCATATATACCGTCTGCAAGTGCCAATCCTGCTTGTGCTGCACCACCACCATAGTTGACAATAAAGTACTCTAATAAGTTGGGGTCTATATCAATAACAGGATTTAGGTTTTTGTTTAATGAAGACTTTGGTAAGTCACCTCCAGTTGCATTATGCATAAATTCTGCAAAATCTTTTATTATATCACTTGTTCTATCTTTTCCCAACGCTGATTTTGCATAATATATATCATTCTTTTGTTTTGTAATAAGTTGCTTATTTACAGAAGCTATAACTAAAGGTTTAGCTCCTGTTATTGCTCCTACAGAATATATCAATAACTTATCCACAAAATCATTTTCGTTAGTTGTCCCATAATCAAAGTTTACAGGTGAATATGCTGATACCAAATGCGAAGCCGCTTCAGAAATTGCTTCATCTTGTGTCAAATAACCGTTCATTTTTTCATACGCAATTTTCCCAAGCCCATAGAAAAACGCATATGCTTGTGAAACAGGTAATATAACTGAGTACCCTTTAATCGGAAGAATAAAGTTATTATATCTTAGATAGCTACTTGGCCGTTGGAATATCCTATCTTTTTTATCTTCCTCATCATCATCTCCATCGCTAAATATATCACGTAAATAATCTTCAAGGAATCTATCTATAACACCGAATGATGCATATACTATTGCAGTCATGAAAAAATTTCTAATTATTTTTTTATCTCCAGACCTTAACCATTGATACTGTTGATACATGGCCTGCACCGCAGGATTAAAGAATGCAATATATGACGAAATGACTGTAGTTAGTTCCCCCCTTCTATCAAAATTTACAGTTATTTCCTTTGCTGCATTTATAGCTTCATCTAAAGTTGCACCGTTAGAATAAAGTTCAGCAAATACTCTAAACCTCTGCATCCTTTCAACCTTCTCAGAAATACTTATAATCTTATCTATGAAATTCTTACCATATTTCTTTAATAATTTATCAAAGTGTTTTATTCCAGACGATGTTTGAAGTTCAACAATGTCATATATATCATTAACAATGTCTTCCTGAATATCATCTAATGATAGTAGGTTTGCCCTACCTGTTTGTCCTCCATTTTTAAGGAATAGTTCGAGAAGTGCATTCTTTTCTTCTTTTGTTAAGTCTTTATATCTTTTAGTCAATTCAACCGTTTTACCATTTACAAACTTATATGACTTTGATGTCTGAAAGTCCTTAAATGCGTTTCTACCTTGAAATGGCAAACTGAACGTAGTGTATAATGTTGCAAGTGTCCTTGTTAATGCTGCAAATGCTCTTGTTATCTTATTATCTGCAAACACTACTTTAGAAGCATTTATTGCACTATTAATATCTGGATTTTCAAATACCATGAAGTGCAATTTCTCGTCCTTGAAAAATTGCGTATAGTTTTTAGTATATCCAAGCTTAGCCTCACCATTAAAATAATTAATATACTTGTCCAACAAATCCTCTCGTGAGTCTGCGCTTAACCCTTGTTCAATATTTGCTCCAATTTTATCATAATCTCCGATATAAGTATCATTATTTATAACTAATTTCCCATTGTCATCTACAACTAACCTATATACCTTACCATTGGCAACAATAACATCTTCATTATTATATTTTCCTATTGTCCCGATAAGAACATCTTTGAATCCATATCTTTCAATATAGTCAGCAAGTTTCTTCTTAGCCAAATTCATTTCGCCGAAGTAAACTAAATCAGAATATTTCTTCATCATTGTTGTTAACGGGCTTTTTGGTAAGGACTGCCTCCCTTCCATCTTCTCGTATAACGACTTCAATAAAGATTGATTTACATCTCGTGCAATTGAGAAATACTGTAATGGAACATAATATTTCCAACCATAAACGTTTTTATCCTCATCCTTAAAATATCCATATTCTACGGCTAATTGTTGCGTCTCATTATTAAATTCATCTATACTTTTCCATAATCTGTCAATAGATTCTTTATCTACGTTCTTCTCAAACCCCTTTACAATTTCCTCTGCTTCAGCGGTTGTCATTCCACTAAAGTTAATCTTACTCTTTTTACTCTCATCGATAGGCATATCCAATATCGACTTTATCATTGCTTTTTTACGTTCATTACTTATGCCCGGAATCCGATTTATTGCATCTATAAGCTCTTTTTTATACATAGTTTCATTTCTTTCTATAGCATGCTTTGCAATCATATACAAGTCAATGTCCTTGTATCTTATTTTTTTCATCTTCCTATTAAGCTCTTCTCTTGCTTTCTTAATTATATCATCATATTTAGCCTGAGTTATTGTTCCATCACGTAACTGCCTATTAGCTTTAACAAGAGTTTCTTCATATTCCCTATTCCAGTTGTTTCTATCTATACCATACATCCCTTTATCATAATTCTTAATCAAATCTATAATTGAATTAGTTACATCTTTATATGTAGTTTCTTTAAAAATCTTCATTCTACCATATGCTGCACTACCTGTCTTATATAACAAATTGACAACAGTATTGGCATCCTGAAAGCTCATTCCTGAACTTCTTAGGTAAATTCTCAATGGCAAAAGATAATCGGCAAATTTTCTCAGTACTTTAGTCTCTACCTTTTTATTTTCAGGAAATATTTCATCAACAGTCTTAACTCTCTTTCTTTGACTATAAAGGAAATCCCTTAATGGACTATTGTAATTTGTTGTCTTATTTATATTTTCAATTTTATCTGGGATTTCGACTTCATTCTTAATTTTATCAGTTTTTATTGATGAAGCCCTGTTATTGGATATTGTTACATAAAATTGATTATTATTCATGTATTTTTTCAGCATATCCTTTAGGATATTAAGCTGTTCCCTTGTAGCAAATGAGTATACGTCGATTACAAACTCCGTCCTACCATTTTTATCTTCATTTACACCTTCTGATAACCTTATATATCCTAACTTACCAGTTAGATACTCAAATGCTTTATATTTATCTACCTTACCATCAGTATATATTGCTTCTTTAATTTCAGGAAATTTATCAGCTACACCCTCCAATAATTTTGCTGCTAAATCATTGTGAGCGCCTCTTGGGAATATTGGTTTAACTATAACCTTGCCATCAGGTGTTAAGAAACCAGCCTCATTATAATTCAATTTTTTATAAAAGAAATCATTGGCGTTCATTAGTGCCGACACCTTACCTGAAACAGTTCTGCCTTTCTTAATTGAAATAAGTGAAGCAGCTACTTCATTTATCCTATCAATTATATCCTGTTTCTGTTTTGGATTTACGATATTTCCACGTAAAGAGTGTAACCCAAAATTGATAAGATATTCTGTGAAAATTTCTACATCTTCTTGTGTAAGTTGTACATCACCAAGTGCTTTTCTTATCTTATCAATAAATTGCCTGATATATTCTAAAACTTTATCCCACCATTTTTGTTCAACAGGGGATAGGACAAGTTTATTCTTTACTTTATCTGAAAGAATAGCAATATATTCTTCAGCAAGTGCTTCCTTCGACAAATCTTTATATGCTTCAAATGACGAACCTACTTCATAACCATGTCTTCTATCGTATTCGTCCATTGCGGACTTTATCCCATCTATACCTATTTCATCGTAGATCTTACCAAGAAACTCGTTTTTCTCATATTCATTTTCAAAGAATACCCTCATTCCTCTATGAACAAGCGCCTCATGAACGAATAAAGAGAATGCATCTTCCTTCGTTTCAGGTATCCCATTGAATATTATTATATCGTAGTTCTTGATATAGGCAGAATTTACTACCTTGTCAGGATTACTAAAATCTTCGAGTATTTTTTTAGCAGTTTGGCTATCGACTAATCCTATAAGTTCATCTAATGCATTTGGATCGTTAGGGTCTTCTACAACATGAAATTTTCTAATACCTACTTTGTTCATTACAAATCCTTCAAGGAAGTTATAAAAATCTTCCTTGCTTATGAATTCATTATTTTTTAATTCATCAGGGGCATTTCCTGATATCCTTGCGGAATGTACAATATCTTTCGTTTTGTCTAAATTGGTATCTGTATCTACGTTTTGTTCATCTTTATTTTCATCTTTCTTTTCATATTTATTTTCATCTTTTTTCTCAACCTTTTTACTTGTGTTTTCAAAAAAGTTTTTCGGAACTGAAATACCCTTTTCTTTCTTTACCCTTTCAATATCCTTTGATAATGCTTTTTCTTTCTTTGGTATAGAATAGGTAATATTATCGCTATTTCTTATAAAATAATTATCCTTGTCCTCCCCCAAATATTCATAAGTATTATCCTTATGCGTAAAGAATACTACCTTCGATGGCTTATATATTCCTTCATTTACAGCTTCTACCTGTTGCCAGTTGCTTTCTGGTTCATTGGGTAGTTTAAAACTTTCTTTCTCTTTAGCCTCAAATGTTTTTTCTTCAGGCTGTTGAGTTGTCTGTATATTTTCACCTGCTTGCTGAGTTGTCTGTATATTTTCTGTAGGTTGCTCAGTAGTCTGTTGTCCAGCCTCTTGCTGTTGTATAATAGGTTGCTGTTCATTAACTTCAGGTTGTTGTATATTCTCGGCAGTCACCTGCTCATTAATAACAGGCTGCACCTCATTAATCTGTTCATTTGGTTTTTCTTGTACTTTATCTTGTGTTTGTTCGGTAGGACTTATTGTTTCTGCTACATTGCCCTCTTGTGTGTTTGGCTCTTGTGTTGGTACAGTCTCATTTTGTGCAGTCTCATTCTGTGTTGTGCCTTCATTTTGTTGAACATTCTCTACATTAACGTTCGATACAGGATTAACTTGTTCCTGTACTTGTTCCTGTTGTACAGGTTGCTGCGTAACATTTTCTTGTTGTGAAGTCTCTATATTTCCTTTGTTGCTTTCTACTTGCCCACCAAAATGTTTATCTATAAAATCTTCATATGTATCACGTTTAATTTCACCAGTATTAACATCTATATATTCTAACTTTCCATCCTCATTCGAAATAACAAATATCTGCCCTTTTGGCGTGTCAACCAATGAAGATTTTGTTAATTTATCAACATTGGGAATAGTTGTTTCTTCAGATTCAACACCACTCCCTGTATCAGCAACTTCTTTAGTATTGTCCTCCCCTATAATAGACTCTATTAAACTTTTCCCTTCTTGTTGCTCTTTTTGTGATTGCTCCTGTTGCGATTGTACATTTTGTTGTACTTGTTCTGAAACAACATTTTCAGTATTTGCTTCAGCATTTTCTGGTTGCGATTGTAACTCATTTGCAGCCTGCAATTGTTCATTAGGCAATTCTTGAGTTTGTTCCTGAGTCCCCTGTACCTTATTTTGGCCTTGTTGCTGAACAATAGCTTTGTTAGCTTTCTTATCTTTAGCTTTCTTATCTTTAGCTTTATTAGATTTCTTATTTTTCTCTGCAGCAATTTTTTCCTCATGCTCGTCTATCGTATTATCTAAAACACTTCTAAATTCTTCTACTGGTAAAAAGAAAGAATCAGAAATATCATCATCTTTTACTTCTACCTCATTCCCAGCTGCATCTATTCCTTTTACCGTCCCACCATCTTTTTCTTTTACAAATATAGCACTACCATCTTTCGTTTGAGCTACTTCAACTTTACCATCTTTGACAACTTTATTCTCAATATTATCTTTTAAATTACCATAATTTATCTTTCTCTGTATTGTAGAGACAGCATAATTAACTATCTTTTTTGCATTATCCTTACTTATTTGATCTGGAATAACATCTATTATCCTATCTAAATCTTCTTTACTTTCAGCATTATCAACAATATCTATTATTTTATTTTTTGTTTCCTCATCCAAATCTGACCTGAGAAAATCATTTTTTGCTTTTCTATAAGTAAGATAACTTATTCCATTTCCAGTTTGATAGGCAATATTTGTAGGTGCACCTAACAATATTGTAGACATAGATGTTCCTAAAAGCAATTCTTTTTGATTATCCAAGAACGCTTTTATTGGATCATCACTACTTACAGTAGCATCATATACTTTGTTAAGTTCTTCTTCTATAACTTCGCCGGGAATACTACTTATACCTAATGCTCTATTAAATTCTTTACCTGCTTTCGGTAATTTAGGTAATTTGCTTAATAATTTACTATATGTTTCTCCAATTTTAAAAGGCAGTTTTGAAAATTGATTGCTGAAAAAACCTGTTACCGGTTCTCCAGCAAGTTCAAAAAGGTTGTTTCCATAATTACTTATAAAGGATTGTTTTGCTGCCTCACCAATATTCGATACTGGTACTATTTCTCCATTTCCTTTTTCCTCAAATTTAATAGAATTTTCAGTAATATCTTTATATGTAGTTGGTTGTGCTGCTGTTTGAACCGCCGTTGCAGGAACTTCAGCCAGCGTACTTACTGCTATTCTTTTTGCTTTCTGTCCTAAAGTTTCAACAGGCAATTTCGTTGCTTCACTGCCTGCAACATCTTTTACCCATTTCTCAACTGCATCACCTATCCCTTTCTCAACTACATTTGTTGCTTC
>Ga0207433_10001383_pt1 | contig 52273 bp, 61 predicted proteins | sample YelNatPaOPGAMG01_FD_187559 | JGI IMG/M metagenome (GOLD analysis project Ga0207433, IMG submission 187559) | Hot spring thermophilic microbial communities from Obsidian Pool, Yellowstone National Park, USA - OP-RAMG-01 (SPAdes) (version 3) | ecosystem: Environmental > Aquatic > Thermal springs...
CCATAGAAGACACTATTACGCATGAAGACACGCGCTATTCTTTAGGCTCGGTTTTAAACCATGTGCTTCTACACCAAACCATTGTGGGTTTAGAAGCCAAAAAACAGTTCGAAATTATTGGCGAGTACCCGGATGTTGTCTGCGGCTGCATAGGCGGCGGCTCCAACTATGCTGGTTTCTGCTACCCCTTCATGATGGACAAACTTAGAGGCAAAACAGAAACAGAATTTGTGGCTTGCGAGTCCAAGGCTGTTCCCCACACAACAAAGGGTGTTTACACCTACGACTTCGGCGACACCGCCCAACTGACACCGCTGCTGAAAATGCTCACAATAGGGCATGGCTATGCTTGTCCGCCAATCCACGCTGGTGGCTTAAGGTATCATGGCATGGCGCCATCAATATCCTACCTCATCCATAAAGGATACATGCGCTCAGTCGCCTACCACCAGACCGAGGTTTTCCAAGCAGCCCAAATACTAGCCAAAACAGAAGGCTTGATAATTGCGCCTGAAACAGCCCACAGCCTAAAATTCGTCATAGACGAAGCCTTGCGATGTCGAAAGACAGGCGAGAAGAAGGTTATCGCCATGAACTACAGCGGGCACGGACTGCTCGATTTAGGCGCATATGAACAGTTCTTGGCTGATAAACTTGTGGATTACGAGCCGGAAAAAATCGAGGTTCCAAAAATTGTTAAAGAACCCTAAAGAGGGGCGGTGAACGGTGGTGTCCGCAGTTCAAACCGACAAAGCGGCAGAGTTTAAGGTTGTTCTCTTGCCCATTGAAAAGCTTAAGCCCCACGAGAAAGGTTCCCCATTGTATTTGGAGATGTTAAAAAGGGAAATTCTCAAAGATGGCGTTCTTAAATATCCAATAATCGCCGATGAAAAGACAAACGTTATACTGGATGGAATGCACCGCTGGCTTGCCCTTAAAAGTCTAGGCTACACGCAAATACCAGTTCTACTAGTTGACGCTTTCCAGAATCCTCAAATCCGCATTGGAAGGAGACGCGTACACCGCTACATAAGTGACTCTAGCGTGCGGATAAAGGCTAAAGACGTGATAAAAGCAGCCTTAAGCGGAAAACTAATGGAACCCCGCACCACCCGCCACTTTTTCCCCTTTCTAAAACCGCCCAGAATAGACTGTCCACTGAATTCTTTGGGAAAGAATGCTCCACAAGATATTTCCAAGTATTTGGCGAAGATGACCAGCGAAGAGTGTAGAAAAGCCATAAAAAGCTGGCTTGAGGAAATAACTGAAGAACTAGAGTTCCTTAAAAAGAGAATCGGAGAAGTGGAGAAGGAGAGGGAAGAGTTTCTAAGCAGAATCAATACTCTAAACAATAAAAACCACTTTTTCTAGCTCTTCAAAGAGCTTTAAATGAAAAATTTTAGGTTCAATACGTATTTGCCGTTCATAACCAATATATGGTTGCCTTTTCGGTAAGACTTCTTATCCAGATTCAAAATTGAGGAATTTAAATGAAAAGGAAAAACGCGTTAGCCTTCCTAGCAGTTCTTCTCGTGGCCACCGTTTCTCCAGCTATTTTGACGATGCATTTTGCCCCCTGCGATGGCGCACAGCGGTCTTGTGCTTTCAGCTTGGACGTGGAATCCGCCAACAATAGACGGTGTTATCGATGAAGATGAGTGGAGCATGGCTGCCAAAGTTAATTTTACAATGGAGGGTTTCCTGTTTAATGGCACACTGTATGTTATGAACGATTATGAGAACTTGTATTTGGCTGCGAAAATAACAGACGACGACTTCGGAACCAACGAAAGCACAGCTGACGCCTTCGTATTCGTTTTCGACAACGATAACGATTTTACTGGATTTGAGGTTGGAGATGACATACTATTCTGCTGGAGCATCAGCAACCGTCCTTTTGACGCCTTTTTTAACGAAACTGGCGAGCCAAACGACGATAGTGTCCATGGAGGAACACAGGACGGCTTTTCCAAGGCATCTGGAGATGGAACTTACAACTATTTCGAGTGTTGGCATCCACTAAACTCCTCGGACGACGAACATGACTTCAGCCTAAAACTTGGAGACATCGTAGGGTTCATAGTAGTCTATATAGATAACAACGTTGTTAGCGGAGTCTGGCCCGACCCCGATGATCCTTGGCATGACATTAAAATTGCTGTACCTTTCTATCAAGGCGATTTAGTGCTGTCAGGCAACCAAGTCTACACTATTACTGGAGAGTTCATCATTAATAGAAGCATAATTGTTACAGAGAATGCCACGCTAATTCTGCGGGAAGCCTACGTGAATTTCACGCAAACAAACCATAATCAGTTCAACATCACCTTAAAAAATGCTAAGGACGGAAATCCCCGCATTATTGTAGACAATGCCACAATAAACGCTGGCAACCATTGGTATTTCCTTAACATAGAGCTTTACGAAAACAGCACAGCCCAAATAAACGGATTAAAGCAAGAAAATTCACTTATACAATTAGTACTAAGGGACTATTCATTCGCCAACGTGACGAACTCCGATTTTCTGAAAATAAGTTCCTATGATTTGTCCTACTTAGATCTTGCATGCTCAAGAATGGGTTCATTGGAAGTTGGCAGCCAGTCAAACGTCAACGTTACCAGCACTGAAGTCCAGCGTTTATATGCCTCTGGTAACTCAAAAGCGAAAATGCAAGATTCATCCATCACCAATGTTCTTGAAATCTATTCTTCAACAAGGCAAACTCTCATTGACAGTGTCAAGCCGGACACGGTTGCATATTGGAACTATCTGCAAAACTGTTCAGTTATTGTCGATGGCGGTTTTGCTCCCAACATAACCCTATGCAACGTTTATGTGGGCAATTGGTCCTTTAGTTTCGGGAATTCTCAGCATACAATAATCTATTCTTCTGAATTATATGAGCTACGACTCTCTGGCTCTTCATCAGCTTCAATCTTCAAAACCTACATTGTAACAGTTGAACTTTATGGTTCTTCAAGGCTTAACGCAACCGACTCGAAAGCCCATGACGCCATTTTACGCGGCAACTCCATAATTTGGTCTGTGAACTCTTCAGCTGAAGCGAGTACTGAAATCTATGAACAAGCCGCAATTTACGTTAACTGGTACCTCGACGTTTATGTTAAAGACTCCATTGGGCAATACGTGCCAGACGCACAAGTAACCGTAACATGTGCTGATGGCACGTTAACCGCCCATGGGCAAACAAATATGTCCGGGGTGGTGCGGCTAACCGTGTTGTCCAGCATAATCAACGCTACTGGTGAATATCCTCAAGGACCCCACAACATCACGGCAGTCTATCAAATCTATGAAAACAGCACAACAATTAATGTCGACAGGAACATGCAAGTTACAGTCATACTGCCGGATTTTATCGTTGCAGAGTTTCCATACACGCTTACCTTGATGGTTGTGCTTGTGTCAGCATCTACAGCGGCTGCGCTCTGCAAGGATAAGAACGCTAGAAAAAGACGCTAGAACTCTCACCACCCAAAATTTTTCTATTCTTTTTAAGACCTGCCGAAATCTGTATAGAAGGGGTATCGTATTTGTGAAAACTTCAACCAGGTATGACCTATGACCTTGTATAGGCCTTCCTGGCAAGTTTTAATAAACTTGAGAAGCACCATAATAGCGGCAGAGGCTAAACTATGATCCCTATAAACGCTCCACAAATAGGCGAAGAAGAGGTTGAAGCTGTTGTAAACGTTTTGAAAAGCGGCATACTCACTCACGCGCTTGGTGCTGGGCCAATGGTTAAAAGGTTTGAGGGGGATTTTGCAAGGTTTGTTGAGGTTAAACATGCCATAGCAGTAAACAGCGGTACGGCAGCATTGCACATGGCTGTCGCTGCTGTTGGCGTAAAACATGGCGACGAGGTTATTCTTCCAAGCTTCACTTTTGTGGCAACAGCTGAAACCGTTGTGCTGGCTGGAGCAAAACCCGTCTTTGTTGACATAGACCCAGAAACATATAATATATCTCCAGAGGCGGTGAATAGGGCTGTGACTAAAAAGACTAGGGCTATAGTTGCCGTAGACCTTTACGGCTCACCAGCAGACCTAAAACCAATAAGGGAAATAGCCAACAAGCATGGACTGAAGGTTATTGAGGATGCAGCCCAAGCCCACGGCGCAATCTATGATAACAGACCAGTGGGCGCCTACGCAGATGTCGCATGCTGGAGCTTCTATGCAAGCAAAAACATGACAACAGGCGAAGGCGGAATGATAACCACAAATGATGATGAAGTTGCCGAAAAATTAAGGCTCATAAGAAGTCATGGAGAGAAGGAGAAATACAAATCCATTCTTTTAGGGCACAACTACAGAATGCCAGAAATCGAAGCAGCAATAGGCATTGTACAGCTGAAAAAACTGCCCAAATTCTTGGAAAAGCGGAGAAAAAACGCGGAAAGGCTAACAGCAAAACTTCGCCACTTGAAAAACCTTCAACTGCCACTTGAGCCTAGAGGCTGCAGAAACAGCTGGTACCTCTACACTGTAAGAGTTAAAGACGCTGATAAAAAGAAGAGGGACACCATCGTGGAAAGGTTAAAAAAGGAGGGCATAGGCGCCGAAGTATATTATCCGTGGCCCATCCACTTAATGCCCTACTACCGCAAATTTGGGAAAGGGCGGCTGCCAGAAACAGAAAAAGCCTCAGAACAAGTGTTTTCCCTACCAGTTCATCCGGGTGTCACGGCTGAGCAAATAGACTTAATAGGGGAGGCCGTTTCTCGTTTGGTAAAGCAGAGTTGAAACAGCTAGGTTTTTATATTTACGCTGGCTAGTATAGTGCCCTCACCGAGTTTGGTGGTTTTGCGGGGGCACCCGCTTTATGACAAAGACTAGGATTATTATAATGGGCGCGGCTGGAAGGGACTTTCACAACTTTAACGTCTATTTTAGGGATAACGACGCATACGAGGTTGTGGCTTTCACAGCCACACAGATCCCAGGCATAGAAGGGCGAATATACCCTCCAGAGCTGGCGGGCAAAAACTATCCAAAGGGCATACCAATTTATCCAGAAGAGGAACTTGCAAGGCTGATAAGGGATTTTGACGTTGACCAAGTGGTTTTCGCTTACAGTGATGTCTCCCACGAGTATGTCATGCATAAAGCATCAATAGCGCTGGCGAACGGCGCAGACTTCAGATTAATGGGCCCGAAGACAACCATGCTTAAAGCCAAAGTTCCAGTAATCTCCGTAGGCGCTGTGAGGACCGGTTCCGGAAAGAGTCAGACCTCGCGGCAAGTAGCCAAAATTTTGAAGGGAAAGGGCTTAAACGTGGTGGTGGTTCGGCATCCAATGCCCTATGGCGATTTGAGAAAACAGGTTTGCCAACGCTTCGCCACATATGAAGACCTTGACAAATACGAGTGCACCATTGAGGAAAGGGAGGAATACGAACCCCACATAGACAATGGAGTAGTTGTATATGCTGGAGTTGACTATGAGAAAATTTTGAGAGAAGCGGAAAAAGAAGCAGACATAATAGTTTGGGATGGGGGGAACAACGACATACCCTTCTATAAGCCAGACCTCCACATAGTTGTGGCAGACCCCCACAGAGCAGGACACGAAATTACATATCACCCGGGAGAAGCTAACCTCAGAATGGCAAACGTGGTGATAATAAACAAGGTGGACACGGCAGACCCCAAGAACGTTAACCTAGTCAAGGATAATATAAGGAAGGTTAATCCAAACGCCACCATTCTTGAGGCGTCATCGCCGATAACCGCTGACAAGCCAGAGCTGATCAAGGGTAGACGTGTTCTTGTTATTGAAGATGGACCAACATTAACCCATGGAAACATGCCTTATGGCGCTGCAACAATATTGGCAAAACAACTTGGAGCCAGCGAATTAGCTGACCCGAGGCCATATGCCGTAGGCTCGATAAAAGAGGCTTATGAGGAGTATCCCCATCTTGGAGCGGTTCTGCCAGCTTTAGGTTATGGAGAAAAACAAATTGAGGAGCTGAAAGAGACAATTGCCAAAACGCCATGCGACGTCGTTGTCATAGGAACACCAGTAGACCTAAGAAGGGTCATGGAAATCAACAAGCCAACAGTGAGGGTGAAATACGAGCTCAAAGTTCTAGGGCCACTGTCTCTAGAACAGATTTTGGAAGAATTTCTCGGAAAAGTGCAGAAAAATGGCTGAAACAAACGAAATTTCACGGGTGAAAATAAAGTTCATAATTGAAGGCTTAGGCGAAGCCGAAGGCGAGCTTGTCCGCCACCTAGCCCCAAGAACAGTGGACATGATTGCCCGAAAACTCCCAATAGAGGGAAGAGCAGCCATCTGGAAGGAGGAGGTCTACTTCGAAATTCCGGTGAAGATGGGGGAGGAAAAGGCAAAGGCCAAGGTTGAAAAGGGGACTATAGCCTTCTGGCCTATGGGAAGCGCCCTATGCATATTTTATGGCGAATCTCAGCCTTACAGTCCTGTAAATGTCTTGGGAAAAGTCACTAAAAATCTTGAACTGTTCAGTAAGGTGAAAAGCGGAACAACCATTAAAGTTGAAAAGTTATAGGTACACGCTTTCACTCCAACTTTTCAAAAGCCTTTCGCACTCCTCTTTGACATCTTTTCGGCGGGTTTTCTTCTTCAATGTTTCAAGGAATTCTATGCGCTTTCCCACCGAGCGTCTTTCGGCTTCTCCGCCATAATACATTTTTCCTTCAAGATACTCCTTCATGTGATGGGCCTTTTGCACAAAAAGGCTTGCGGCATCAACGGGATTTGCAACCGCATACTTATTTGCCCAAATGGAGGCTTCTGACTCTCGAAGCTGGGTAAAGCCGTCTATTTCAACTATTTTTTTGATGTAAGACCTCAAAAAGTCATAGTATCCAGCGGTCTTAACAAGCTTAAGTGCAGTTCTAACCTTCTGTTTGAAATCGGGGCTTCCCTTAACTGTTAAACGGTGTTTATAGCCTTTCCTAACAAGTTTTTCAGCCTCTTTGACTTCGTCGGTGGTGTACACTCTTTTAGGATAAGCCAAGCCGTCAACTCCAACCGTAAAATTTGAGCAGGTGGCGTTATACAAAATTGTTAGTCTATAGTCCTGTAAATCTTTATATCATGGTTTCCGGAAACTAGCTGAACTAAACCATTTTCTTCAAGTTGTTCGAGGAAGTCTTTAGCCGCACTTATCCTTATGTTGAAACGGGTTGCCACAGCATAAGGCGTTAAAACTCGCATCTTCTTCAACTCTTCGAGAATTTTCTCGCCTTTAACGTCTGGTACAAATATTCCAGCTAACTTTTTCTCTCTCGCCGCCTTCTCTTTATCTTTTTCCTTCTTCTTTTTCTCCTCCTCAGCCTTCCTCATCTGCATGCGTTCCATCTGCTTCAAGCTGAGCTTCTTCTTCCCACCCATTAACAAGCATCTCCTTAACTGTTAAGCTATGGATAGATTCCAGCTTCGCTTCTTATATACGTTGCTTGTTCACGGCAACATATTTTAAAAAGAAAGAAGGGAAAAGCTGTTGTTTATCTGCCCATCACTTTTCTGGCGGCAATCTCGATGTCTTCAGCCTTTATAGTCTTTCTGCCAGTATGCATTGCAAAGTCTAGGGCTTCCTTCGCAATCTTTATCCCTATCTCCTCTAGGGCTTTTGCAAGTTCCCTTGCGGCTGCCTCGCTTACACGGTCAGCCCCAGCCTTCTTACAAAGCCTGTGCATGGGGGCTATTGCCAACTCTAAATCTGCCATAAAGACTCCTCCGTAGCCTCTTTTTCTATTTAAAGCAATATTTAACGTTTATTGCATCCTATCTTCCAAAATTGGACATTAAAGACGAACCTTCTTTATTTAAGAGAGGAAATTATAAAAATGCCTAGACTTGTAGTTTTATGCTCAAAGTGAAAGCTCTATGAAGTCCCTAAAGTTTGTAGACGCCCACATACACCTATCAGACGAGGAATACGCTGAAAAGGTTGAAGAAATTGTTTCAGACGCCAAAAACTCCAATGTTGTGGCGTTAGTTTCCAACTCCATGAACCTTGAGACAAGTATAAAAAGCCTTGAACTTGCTGAACGCTACAATGGAATGGTTTACGCAGCCTTGGGAATTCATCCATGGAACGTAAACATGTTAACGGAGGATGAATTGCAACAAACAACAGAGCTCATTATGAGGCAGAGGCAGAATAAAGCCTTAATAGCCATAGGTGAGGTTGGTTTAGACTACAAGTATGAGAAAATATGGGATAAACAGTTGATGGTTTTTGATGAAATGCTACATCTAGCTGAAAAGCTAAACTTGCCAATCATAATTCACTCTCGCGGAACAACCGCCAAAATCGTGGAAATGCTTCCATCCTACAATTTGAAAAAGGTTCTTCTGCACTGGTTTAGCAATCCAATAAGCGTGTTGCCAAAAGCTATTGAGATGGGATGCTACATCAGCGAGGGCCCTCCAACAGCCTACTCAAACGGCATCCGCGAAGTCGTTAGAAAAGTGCCGTTAACGAATCTTTTAACCGAGACCGATGGTCCTGTTCGCTACTTCAAAAGTCCCTTCAACGGGAAGATGACAACCCCAGCGTTTATTCCAACGGTTGTGAGTGCAATAGCTGAAATTAAAGAGGTAAACGTTGAGGAAGCTGCAAACCAGATAATTCAAAATTTTGAGGAATTTTTCGGAGTTAAGATAAATTAGAGGAATTAAGGACGCGTAAATTTAAATTACCCTTTTTGTTTATGAGTGTTCACTTTAAATAAGGCACGCTGGTGAACGCTAGGATGATGGCTGCTTGGGGGACAATAAAGCTTGGGAAAAGTTCGCACAGAATACATTAAACGCATAGCAAAAGAACTAATCAGACGTTTTCCCAACAGGTTTTCCAGCAACTTCGAAGAGAATAAGCGGGCAGTTACCATGCTACTGCAAGGAACAACAACACGGGTGCGAAACCAGATTGCTGGATACATAACCCACATCTATTCTGGCATGGAAACACCAGCGTCCACTGAAAGCTCTGAAGAAGGCGAGTAACTTTATTAAAAGGCTTTTAGTTTTAGAAAGGGCGGATGAGGCTTTAGGCCATGATGGACCAGTATAGGCGCGGGTGGGCTTTAAGATACTTACGCGAAGCAAAGGCAGAACTAGAAGCCGCGAGAAAAATGCCCTACATGGCCCCAAGCCTCATTCTAGAGGCCATAAGAAAAGCTAGGAACGCCATATACTACAGCCTAGGAGAACCAGCCTTCATAGAAAATGTGGTAAGAGAAGCTGTTGAAAAGATGCAGTTCGGAAACGACCCGGTTCTGAGATGCCTAGTGGAAATTGAGGGAATGATGCAGCAGCTAGCACAGCTAGAAGAGGTTAACGAGGAAAAAGCCGTAAAGCAAGCGGACAACCTAATACAGTTAGCTTCAGAAATTGTTGAAACATTGATAGGAGAAAAAGTGGAAGATTAAAGGCTTAAAGATGCTTTTAACTTCTCAGTTTTTCAACAGCCTTGCTTATGCGGTCTAAAGCCTTCTTAATGTTCTCAACAGAGTTCGCGAAAGATATGCGCAAATAACCCTCACCATACTTCCCAAAGGATGTGCCGGGGAGAACAGCCACACCAGCCTCGTTGAGCAAGTAGTCTGAAAACTCTTTAGACTTCTTTCCAATGCCCTTTATGTTGGGGAAAACGTAGAAAGCGCCCTTAGGCTTTTTGCACGTTATACCCTTAATGTTGTTTAAACCTTCAACAATGACCTCCCTGCGTTTTCTAAACTCCGCAACCATCTTTTCAACAGAGTCCTGTGGACCTTTAAGGGCTTCAACTCCAGCCATTTGGACAAAGGCGCACGTGCAGGAGTTTGAGTTAACCATCAGCTGTGTTATCTTTTCTGCTATATCTTTCCGCATAACCCCATAGCCGAGCCTCCAGCCAGTCATAGCGTAAGTTTTCGAAAAACCATCCAGTATTATCGTCTTCTCCTTCATTCCTGGAAGCGACGCGATACTTTCGTGGGTTCCTTCATAGATTATTCTGCTGTAAATTTCGTCCGAAAGTACTAGGACATCGTCTCTGTTGGCTATGCAGTCGGCTATAACCTTCAAATCATCCTTTGTCAAAACGCCACCTGTTGGGTTTTCAGGCGAGTTCAAAATAATCATTTTAGTCTTCTTAGTTATCTTCTCCTTAACATATTCGTGGTCCAGTCTGAAATCGTTCTCCTCTAAAAGCGGGATGGGCACCGGTTTGGCTCCAACAAAGTTTATCATAGACTCGTAGATTGGGAAGCCGGGATTTGGGTATAAGACCTCTTCGCCGCGGTCCACACATGCCAATATGGCGAAAAACATTATGGGCTTTGCACCGGGAGTGACAACAACCTCTTCTGGATCTACTGGAATCTTCCTAGTTTTTGAAATGTATTCAGCTATGGCTTCCCGCAGTTCTGGTATGCCTGCCGCCGGCACATAGTGGGTGTAGCCAGCGTAAAGAGCCTTTACAGCAGCCTCCTTAATGTTTTTGGGCGTGTCAAAATCTGGTTCACCTATTTCCAAGTGAATTATTTCTTTACCTTGCCTTTCAAGGGCTTTTGCACGGGCAAGCACTTCAAAAGCTGTTTCAGTTCCAAGAGACGACATTCTGTCTGCAAATATGGAAACCATCAGCAACCACCAACATCCTAAAGTAAATTGAAAGTAGCATGAAGAGAGTATTTAACCATTACAGTTGAGAGGCCGAAATGGTCATGTTAAATGAGCTTTGATAATGGGCGCACCTTGACGACTTCAGGGTTAACAAGGTTTGGCGGAGTTTTCCCTTCAAAGAACGCCACCAAATTTTCAGCCACCATCTCAGCCATCCTAGAACGGGTCTCGTAACTGGCGCTGGAAATATGCGGTGCTACAACAACATTATCAAGCTTAAGCAGAGGATTATCCACCGGTGTCGGTTCCTGCTCAAAAACGTCTAGGGCTGCGCCTGCAATCCACCCCTCCTTCAACGCCTTATAAAGAGCCTTTTCGTCAATTACCGGTCCTCTGGAGTTGTTGATTAGGTATGCGGTCTTCTTCATCAGCCTAAGCTTCTCCTCGTTGATTAGGTGGTATGTTTCCTTCATTAATGGAACATGGATGCTCACAAAGTCGGATTCTCTTAAAAGTGTGTCTAAGTCCACACGTTTTGCGCCAAGTTCCTTCTCTATTTCTGGCGGCATCGGCACGACGTCATAATAGAGGATTTTCATGTTGAATCCTTTGGCTCTACGAGCGACCGCCGTTCCTATTCTACCAGCCCCCACAATGCCTAATGTTGCGCCATAAACGTCTCTGCCCAGCAGCATGCTTGGGTGCCAGCTAACCTTCCACTGTCCAGAGCGCACATACCTATCTGCTTCAACGACACGTCTTGCAATAGCCATCAGCAAGGCCCAAGCAAAATCCGCTGTGGTTTCTGTTAAAACGCCGGGAGTGTTTGTCACGTAGATTCCCCTTTTTGTGGCTTCAGCAACATCTATGTTGTCAAAGCCCACAGCCATCTGAGCAACAATTTTCAGTTTTGGCGCAGCATCAAAAACTTCAGCGTCAATTTTATCCGATAACAGCGTAACTAGGGCGTCAACATTCCTTGCTTTCCGTATTATCTCCTCTTTAGGTGGCGGACCATACTCAGGCCAGACCTCAGCGTCAAAACGTTCCCTTATTATTTTCATGCCCCTTTCTGGAAGTTCGCGGGTTACGTAAACCTTAGGCTTAGCCATAATGTTCACCTATGTGGTGCAAAACACTTTATTAAAGCTCAACTTATTACATTTACGATTTCCCCCTATTTAAAAGCCGCAATGGTGCTGAAAGATGATAATCATCAAGAACGCTGAGCAAATAGTGCAGAATGGCGAAACACATCTTGATAAAAAAGCAAGGGAACTAGCCCTTAAAAGCCTCGAAGCCGCCATAAAGGCTGTAGACCCAAAATCGATAATTAAATCAAAAATTGGGCTTAAAGGCTCTGTTCTCCAGGTTAACGGGCACACTTTTGACCTTAAAAAATTTAAGAACATATATGTTGTGGGCGGTGGAAAAGCGAGTGGCTCTATGGCTGAAGCTTTAGAGGAGGTTTTGGGCGACAAAATCACGGGGGGTCTCGTCAACATCCCTAAAGGAAGCAATCATCGAACAAAAATAGTTAAGCTTCATGAGGCAAGCCACCCAATCCCAGACGAGTCTGGAGTTGAAGGGACAAGGAAAATGCTTGAAATAGCAGAAAATGCCGGCGAAAACGACCTAGTAATTTGTCTAATTTCGGGTGGTGGCTCCAGTTTAATGCCGATGCCAAGAGGCGAAATCACAATAGCTGATAAGAGGCGTATAACAGAGGACTTGCTGAAGTGTGGCGCCACAATAAACGAGATAAACACTGTTAGAAAGCACATTTCAGAGTTTAAGGGCGGATGGCTTGCAAAAAAAGCGTATCCAGCAACAATCCTAAACCTCATCCTATCAGACGTTTTAGGCGACCCGCTGGATTTTATCGCCTCGGGTCCAACGGTACCAGATTCCACAACTTTCAGCGACGCCATCAAAGTTCTAAAAAAGTATGGTTTGTGGGATAAAGCACCTGAATCTATAAGAAAGGTTTTAACAGATGGAGAGAAGGGGCTCATTCCAGAAACGCCAAAGGCTGATGATGAAGCCTTTAAGAAAGTTTTTAATGTTGTTATTGGAAACAATAGGGCTGCAAGCATGGCGGCATGTGAAACCCTAAAATCTGAAGGATTGAATACGCTTTTGCTTACTTCGCTTCTAGAAGGAGAGGCAAGACACGTTGGAACAGTGCTGGCTTCACTAGCCCGCGAAGTTTTGGCTTCTGGAAACCCCATTAAAAAGCCTGCGGGCATAGTGGCTGGCGGTGAAACCACAGTCACAGTCACCGGAAAGGGCAAAGGCGGGAGGAACCAAGAAATAGCCTTAGCGGCTTCGCTGAAAATTAGAGGCCTAGACGGAGTTGTCATAGCCTCATTAAGCACGGATGGTGTGGATGGACCAACAGACGCTGCTGGGGCAATAATCGACGGAAAAACCATAGCCAGAGCAGAGGCTTTGGGGCTTAGGGCTGAAGAATTTTTGGCAGACAACAACTCTTATGGCTTCTTCTCACAACTTGACGACCTAATCTTTACTGGTCCAACAGGCACAAACGTTAACGATGTATCAGTTATCATCGTGTTATAAGCACCTTTAAAAGGGCATGGAAAATGAAGGTGAACTTCAAATTTGTCGGCAGTTTCCGTAACATGACAAACAAGAACAAGGTAGTAATGGAATTAGATGAGGGTGCTAAACTCAAGGAAGCCATAAAGAGCATTATTGAAGAATTTCCTAAAATAGAGAAGGCATTAATTGACCCAGAGTTAGGTGACCCTAGACCAAACACCCTAATAGTTGTCAATGGGCGGGAAATCAGCGTCTTAAAGGGCTTAGAAACAGTTCTCAGAGACGGGGATGAAGTGGTTTTCATCCCAGTTTCTCATGGAGGATAAGCCTTGAAACTTTTTCCAATTAGAACAGACATTATAAAGCAAGGGGAAAACATAGTTGACGCAATCCTAAAAGCCATGGAAAAACAGGGACTAGTGCTGGATGAAGGGGACATATTAGCACTTGCATCAAAAATCGTAGCTTACGCGGAAAACCGCATTGTGAGATTGGACGAAGTTAAACCGTCAAAAAGGGCTGAAAATCTCGCCCGCAAATTCGCCATATCACCACAACTAGCCGAACTTATTATGCGAGAGGCAAAGGAAATCTATGGAGGAGTGGAAAAGACTGTTTTGACGCTTACAAACCGCATTTTAACACCAAACGCTGGAATAGACAACAAAAATGCTCCAGAAGACGCTGTTGTTTTGTGGCCGAAAAGCCCGGAGAAATGGGCGGAAAACATTAGAGAAGAAATAATGCGCAAAACCGGGAGAAAAGTTGCAGTTTTAATCGTTGACAGCGACTTGAGACCGTTAAGGCTTGGCACAACAGGTTTGGCTTTGGCTGTCGCTGGGTTCAAACCAATAAAGGATTGTAGAGGCGAGAAGGACCTTTTTGGGAAAAAATTGACCATTACATTGCACGCTGTAGCAGACGACTTGGCATCGGCAGCCCACCTCCTCATGGGAGAAACCTCAGAAAAGATTCCCGCCGTTCTAATTAAAGGAGCACCCGTCAACCTTGATGATGGGGTCTACGGACCAGAGGATACGGCTCTGCCACCAGAACAGTGCATTTTCATGAACAATTTCAAGCCAAAACAGAAAATTAAGCGTTGATTATGCCTTTACCGATGCTTCCTGATTTCAGGGTTTTATGCAGTGCTACACCGATAAGAGTTGAAGCTAATGCTATAATTACTCTTTCAATTGGATATAGAAAAGCGGTAACTTGCCAAACAAATTTTACACCGTTCAAATCAGCCGTAAATAATGGCCATAAAGTCAATTCAAACATAATCGAACCGGCAATTTGCCCGGCTAACGTGGAGACAAGAAACGTTATGAAAAAACTGAAGACATGCATAGCGTCACTTTTCGTGTTTCTCATATTTTTTATAGCCCAAGACTGTAATGGGGAAATTAGAACCACAAAACCCAAAATCTGGAACCACATTAATGGCGGATAAAGCCAAACTGGCCCAACAAAGGGGCAGAAGCTGAAAAGAAATAGAAGCGAGAAATAAGTTAAGGCGCATAAATCCTGCCTTCCAGAATATATTAAACCAGCACAAAAGGCGGCGGCAACACCCGCAACAAGGCTCATGTGAGAAAAAAATCCCGTTAATAGTCCAATCGCTCCGCCTACAACCGTTGAAAATGCTCCAGCATAGGGGCCGAGAATTATGCCAATGACGGGTGCCATGACCACCGCAGCGGTTATGGCTTTGCTTGATAAACCTATTATCTGGAATATTGGAAATATGCAGAAAATTGCATATAATGCTGAAAAGCTGGTAACTAAAGCCAAACTTCGTGTGTTCATCGACATCCTTCACTTTTTTGTTCTTTCAAGCTTCGCAAAGCAAGCCAAATCCTTCCGGTAATTGTTTGAAGCGATATGTTGGCTCGCAACTTGCTTATAAATAAATTGCACAGTATCGCAAAATTTAAGATAAAAAAGCCAATAATCCAATTTGGTGGTGTTTGTGGGCAAGGTGGCTTGGCAAGTTCCATTATATGTTTCGGTGGCTTGGATTTTAATGGTTAGCTATCAAATGTTCACCGAAACAGCTGTTAAGTCTCTCATCAATTTTATCAACATTCTTTGGCCTTTTATTGGAGAATGGCTAATCTATAGAGTTGGCATGATAGTTTTTGTATCCGCCTTCGCATGGGTCTTTGTGCTTTCATCAGCGTTACCATCAATCATTCTAGGCAGAGAAAGAAGCGTACTCGCCCAGTTTTTCGTCTGCCTAACACTGACATTTTTGGCTTTCATAGCCTTCGACTCCTTAAAGGCTTACGGAGGCCACATAATCAACTATATGCTAAGCTTTGCCACCCTACTCGAGAACCCGTTTGCGGCGCTTGCTTATCTCTCTATGCCTTACATTATAATGCTTGCAATAGACCTTCAAACCAGAAAAAGAAACAAAAAGAGGAAAACGTTAGAAAACATAACAAACGTCTATTTGGAAGACGCAGCAGCGGCTGAACAACAAAGCCCAAGATTTAACAATCAGTAGGCGGAAAATGTGAAATTGCCATGACAAAGCTGATAACTTTAACAACGGATTTCGGACTACTAGACCCTTATGTCGCGGAAATTAAGGCCGTCATTTATGGAATAAACCCAAACGTGAAAATTGTTGACATAAGCCACCAAATAGAAAAGTTCAACATAAGGATGGGTGCATATGTCTTGGCAAGTGCGGCACCATATTTTCCAAAGGGTACAATACACATAGCCGTTGTAGACCCAGGTGTGGGGACAAAACGTAAACCAATACTGATCGAGACTGAGGACAGCTTTCTCATAGGCCCGGACAACGGCGTCCTAGCCTTGGCAGCCGAGAAACAAGGCATAAAACATGTTTATGAAATAGCGAATCCCAAGTATATGTTGCCCAAAATTTCAACAACCTTCCATGGAAGGGACATTTTCGCCCCAGTGGCCGCACATCTATCTAAGGAAGTTCCGCCGTCGGAGTTTGGACCAGAAATCCGTCGAATTGTAAAGCCGCAATTTGCAAAAATCGTTAGGAGAGGCTCTATGCTGGTGGGTGAAGTCATACACGTTGACGGTTTCGGGAACATAATTACAAACTTTACAGCGAAAGAACTGGAATCACTTGGAATAGGGGAAAAATTGAACTTTAAAATCGGAGAGACCGCATTAAAGCTTAGGCTTTGTAGAGCTTACGCCGAAGTAGAAGCAAAAAAGCCACTGGCGATAATAGGCAGCCACGACTTTTTGGAGATATCAGTAAACAAGGGAAATGCTGCCAGAATGTTTAAGGTTAAGGCTGGCGACAAAATTATACTTTATCGCTCTTAGTTAAGTCTTTAAGCCTCTCAACACCACCAATCTCTTTTATGAATTCTGCCACACTTTTGGGGACAAGCTCCTCCCAGTTTCCGTCTTTCAGCATTCTTTCCCTTATTTCTGTGGCAGAGTAAACCTTCCGTTTGTGGAAGCGTATTGGTTTGACCTCGTAGCCAGCCTCTATGAAAAGCCTCCGTGTTAAAGGCTCGTTAGAGTAGACAACATCAAAGTGTGGCGTGTAGCCCTCAACGGCTGAAACCCAGACCATGTGGATGTGGACGTCTGGAACTGGCACAATCCATATGCGGCTTAAATCCATTCCGGCTTCTTCCAAAGCCCTTCGAATCATCATGATTCTTTCGCCAGTTGTGAAGGGATTATCAATGCGGTGGCTGTACTGTGCACTGCCAACAACAATTACAAGCTCGTCAACCTCTTTCAAAATATCTCTTACAACGTTAAGGTGCCCCTTATGAAAGGGCTGAAACCTCCCAACAAAAAGACCACGCCTAACCATGAAACCACTCTTTTCTCTAAATTCAGCCATTTGGCTTTTATTATTTGCGTTTAAAACTTTACCGTCTTCTTCGAAGCCTTTTCTAGGACAAATTCCACCGGATAAATTTTCAGTGTCCTCCCATCTATGGGTATTTCTCGCTCTTTAGTGTAGCCTCTCCTTTCACGGCTTAAAATCTCCAGCTTAACTTTTAAGCCTCCACCATACCCGCCTAAAGAAAAGTCTGAAGCCACAACTCTATGGCAAGGAATGAGAAGCGGAAACGGATTTGAAGCCATAACCCTTCCAACAGCCCTTGGGCTTCCGCCAGCAGCCCCTGCAACAGCTCCATAAGAAGCAACGTAACCCATTGGAATCCGAGCGGTGGCTCTCAAAACCATTTGCATATAGTCTGACAAAGATTCCATGTTTAGGAAAAACTTGTTGTATGCATCCTTGCCATAGTAAATGTCTCTTAATGTGGCGACAACTTGCTCAGCAAGAAATGTGCCCTCTCTTGAATATTGAAATGGGATGTTAAAGGGGATACTCTTCAATAAACTGCGCAGAACCAGCTCTTGGCTTGATGCAAATGCCGTGGCAAAAATGCTTTTATCATCACATGCTACTCCAAACCAGACACCATCAATGTTTTTCGTGTTAAGCGTAATCATTTTGTTGCCTCTTGAAAGCGTTATTTATAAATCTGCGGCTATTTTAGCTCTATGGAGGAAGCAGTTTTGGAGGATGTTGAAAGAAAAACCATCTATTTCAAATACTGCGGTGAGGTGAACACGGAAAAAGTTCTGGAGGCAGTCAAGACACGATGTCTAGAGGCAGATATAGAAAAGGTTGTAATTGCCTCTGAAACTGGGAGAAGCGCAATAAAAGCACTTGACATATTTAACGGAACAAATATCCAAATAATTGTTGTAACCCATTATCCAGCAGAAACATGGGGACCCAAAGGGAACATACCTATAGGGTTAAAACGCAGGGAATATGCCCAAAACCTGAAAAAGCTCACTGAGAAGGGTTGTAAAATAGTTCAGGGCACAAGACCCTTTGCGCCGCCATCCCGCGCTATATCTTGGGAGTACCCGACACCAGAAGGAGTACTTGATAAAACTCTCGAAATTTTTGGAGCTGGTACAAAAATAGCTATAGAAGCAGCGATTATGGCGACGGACGCCGGGGAGGTGGAGGAAGGTGAAGAGATAATATCATGTGCAGGCACATACAAAGGCTTGGACACAGCCATCGTTGTTAAAACTGCCTATAGTATGAACTTCTTCAAAAATTTTGAAGTCATGGAAATTATAGCTAAGCCACTTTGCCGAGTCAAAACACTCCCAGAATTTAGATATGAAAATTGGAAGGGTGATCTGGAAAGCTATTACTCACAATTGGGAGGACATTAAGTTTAATAGGTTGTGCTCGTATATCACGTGGAAAGGTGAAGACAGCGTGGAAAAGGAAGGGCAAATGCCCCAATACCTTTGGGTTCCAGGCGCTACCACCGTGGGCATAGTTTGCAGAGACGGTGTTATCCTCGCCTCTGAAAAAAGGGTTTCATACGGATATCTCGTTGTCAGCAGAGGCGGCAAAAAAGTCTTCAAGATAACAGATCACATTGGCGCGGCATGCGCCGGACTGGTTTCAGACATGCAGATTTTAGTGCGCGAAGTTGAGGCTTATGCAAACTTGTACAGCATGGATGTTGGAAGACCAATATCTGTTAGGTCAGCCGCCAAACTCATGTCAAACCTACTTTTCGCCAATAGATTGGCACCGCTCATAACCCAAACAATTGTTGGAGGAATAGACGACGAAGGAGCCTCGCTTTACGTGTTGGATGTTTTAGGCTCAGTCATACCCGATAAGTTCGCCGTTGTGGGTTCGGGAACAGAAATTGCCATGGGTGTCCTTGAAGAAAGCTATAGGGAAGGCTTAAGCATGGAGGAGGGCAGAGAACTAGTCGTAAGGGCGATTAAATCCGCCATAAGCAGGGACATAATGAGCGGCGACGGCATAGACTTCTTATTCATAACAAAGGATGGAACCCGCGAAGAATCAATAAAATTCTAAAAGTAAAATAGCCTATTAAAGCCGGGGATAAACGCACTTGTCCTTTGATTTGAGCCTAGAAGAGGGGAAAATTCTCGTTAGGCTTGCCCGCAACGCGGTAGAAGAATACTTAAAGACGAGAAGGCGCATCCACATTCCAGAAGGCATATCTGAAAAATTGATGAAGCCTTGCGGTGTATTTGTAACAATAACCAGCATAGAAAATGGAGAAAAGGAACTGCGGGGATGCATAGGACTTCCGTATCCAACGACGCCTTTAGCCCAAGCAGTTATAGAATCAGCCATAAGCTCAGCAACCCAAGACCCAAGATTTTACCCCCTCTCCCTAAGCGAGTTAGACAAAGTTGTATTTGAAGTAAGCGTGCTAACCCCGCCACAACTGGTTGAAGTGGAAAAGCCAAACGAGTATCCATCAAAAATCAAGGTCGGCGTTGACGGGTTAATTGTTGAGAGGGGAATTTACAAGGGACTTCTTCTGCCACAAGTGCCAGTGGAGTGGAACTGGGATGAGGAGGAGTTCTTATGCCAGTGCTGTGTAAAGGCGGGACTACCTCCAGACTGTTGGCTTATGAAAGGCACAAAGGTCTACAAGTTTCAAGCCATAATTTTTGAGGAAGAAAAGCCAAGGGGTGAGGTTAGGCGGAAAACCCTCGGCGGGAAATAGACTCATGCGAGTTTACTTTGCCCCATGCGGCATAGGACTTGGACACGTTGGAAGATGTGTACCAATCGCCAGAAAACTTCAAGAAAAAAACATCCAAGTGATGTTTTCAACATACCGCGAAGGAATCCCCTACATAAAACATGAAAAGCTCCCACTTTTTGAGGCGCCACCAATAGGCTTCCAAGTAAAACCAGACGGAACAATAGACTTTAAGCAGACCGCCATCAACCCCGGCCCATTCCTAGCTTCCTTCACCCTCATAAAACAAGTTGACGCTGAACTATACGCAATTGAAAGTTTTAACCCCGACGTTGTTGTATCGGACTCTCGCGCCTCTACATTGTTAGCCGCAAAAATCCTCAGAAAACCGAGAATATGCATTTTAAACCAGTTCCAACCCATAATTCCGCGAAGAAAGCGCTTCTTGAGGCTGGCGAGACTAGCAGACTCAATTGCCCTAACGCTTATTGGGAAAATATGGACCAGCGGAGACATGGTTTTAGTTCCAGATTTCCCCCAGCCCTTCACGGTTTGCGCTGGCAACTTAAACATTCCAAAGGCTTATGAGAAGAAAGTTCGCCTAATAGGACCCATTTTGCCAGTCCGCCCGGAAAAATTGCCAGATAAAAATGAAATTCGAAGAAGACTGAAAATGCCACAAAATAAGCCCGTAATTTTTGCGCCTGTCAGCGGTAGCGTAAAAGAGAAAGCATTTTTCATTGGAATTTTGAGGAAAATTCTAATGAAGTTTCCAAAGGACTATGAAATTGTTTTGTCGATGGGTTATCCAAATGCGGATGCCAATCCAGTGCGTTATGGCAACCTAACAATTTACAAGTGGATCCCAAATCGTTTTGAATACCTGAAGGCTTGTGATTTGGTTATAAGCCGCGCTGGACATGGCACAATAACCCAGTGCATGTGCTATGGCAAGCCAATGATTCTGGTGCCGACGCCAAACCATACAGAACAGATAAATAATGCAGTTCAAGCCAAGAAAATCGGCGTTGCAAAAGTCATTCAGCAAGAAAACTTAAGCCTAAACAAACTAGTCAAGACGGTCGAGCAAACCCTCAAGATGGAAAATCTGGAAAAAGTTGAGCAAATAAGGGCTGAAGTTTCGCAATATGACGGACTGGAAAACGCTGTCAGCACAATAATTGAGACGGCAAATAAGGGCTGAAAAAGTAAATGCTTTTTAAGTTCCCTCTTCAGAGTTGAAGGTATGTTCTTGCCGAGGAAAATTTTAGAGGAAAAACTTAGGCAAATGCTGGCTGAAGATACTGGACAAGGAGACATAACCTCAGCTCTCTTAATTCCAGAGAAATGCAGCGCTGAAGCGGAAATAATTGCGAAAGACAGTGGCGTTGCTGCTGGAATTGAAGAGGCCGAAGTGCTTCTTGAAAGCCTAAACTTAAAACCCGAAGCCTTAGTCAAAGATGGAGATGAAATAAAACCAAAGCAAGTGCTAATGAAAATTTACGGCGACGCTAGAACTATACTGACTGCAGAGCGAACCCTATTAAACATTATTTCAAGGATGAGTGGAATAGCCACAACCACACGAAGGCTTGTTGAGAAAGTCAGAAAGGCAGGGTACAAAACCGTAGTTGCATGTACGCGAAAAACGGCACCTGGACTCCTTTACTTTGATAAGAAAGCAGTCTCTGTGGGCGGAGGCGACACCCACAGACTTCACTTAGACGACATGATTCTAATAAAGGATAATCATACCAGAATCGCCGGAAGCATTGAAAAGGCCGTCAAAACGGTCAAAGAGAAAGTCTCCTTTAGTAAGAAGGTTGAGGTTGAAGTGTCTAGCGTCGATGAGGCTTTTGCAGCTGCTAAAGCCGGAGCAGACATAATAATGTTTGACAATTTTTCGCCAAATCAGATTAAAAGGGCTATTGGAAAGTTGAAAAAGGCTGGTTTTCTGGGGAAAGTTTTGCTAGAAGCAAGCGGAGGGATAACATCCGAAAACATTGTGGAATATGCATCAACTGGAGTGGACATTGTAAGTCTAGGAGAAATAACAGACAGCCCAAAAGCATTGGACATAAGCCTCGAAATCAAAAGTTTTAGGCTGTCGCTGCAAGGGCTTTGATTATCGCCATCTCAATAGCTGCCGCTGCTAACAATGTTACCGCACAGATGGAGACTATAATACACGTGTTTATAAGCTCCTTTTTCCACGCATGTTTTATGGTTCTATACGTCAACCAAATACTTTGAGAAAATGCCGCAGAATAGGCCAAAAATTCTAGCCATGTGAACGGGAAAATAAACAATGAGAATAAGCCCACCAATGGGTGCACCCCGATGCTGACGCTCTCGGCAGCAATAACAACACCAGTACTATACAACACATAAAATCCAAAGACAAGCCCAAAAATTGGTATGAAAAAGATGAGGCATAAAACAAAATTGTTTCCAAAAATCATGGTTGTTCCGCGAAGAAAGTCTGCACTCATAATAAGCTCTCGCGTCTTATTTAGCTCTTGATTAATTTCAGCTGCCTCTTCCTCACTTAAGGGCGCCAAAGTACCTGTAACTGTCACGCATAACGCGATTATAAAGAAAACAATTATTGTGAGAAGCCTCTTGACTTCTGTTGGAAGGGTTTTCCAAGCGCGAAGCGTGATATAAACCTCCTAGCCCATTACTATCTCAAGCTAATTTTTAGTATTCTGAAACCTCTTGCCAACGGGTTCAGCATCTCAACAATATTAACTTTTTTCAAAATTTCCCCGACGTCTTCTGCATATCCCCTTACGTCATGTTCTGCAGCCATTAAAGAGTGCACATAAACGTTACTTTCTTTGAACCTCGGCTGGCATTTTAACGGTAGACCAAGCATTAACGGGCTGTTTTCTTTCACAGCTTTTTCAGAAGCGTAGATTATGGCATGTGCTCCGGCAGTTAGCTCCGCCACTCTTACGGGGATGCTATCTTTGCCTATGGCTAAGGTCTCAACACCATACTTTTGTGTTATTTCGCCCGCAATTTTTCTAAGCCTCGGAAGAATTTTTATTAAATTACTTTTCGCCCTGCTGGAAATTTTCAAATTTGAGAGCTGAATGGGTGAAAGTTGCTCAAGCGGAATGGCTCCAAGCGATATGTCAAGATGAACAACGTCTGCACCTACTTTTGCGACTAGCTGCTTGCAGAGTTCCGCCTCCCGCACTATAACTTCGTGGCTGTCTTCAGCGTCTGCAAAAACTGGTAGGGATAGACACTCACTTGGCTCCCTGTAGGGCGGTTTAACCAAGACAGCGGCAGTAGCCACAATATATACCGGCTCAAATTTCTCGTTTAGGATTGCGGCTGAAGAATCAGCAGCAACTATGTTCAAACCCCTTTTCACCTTCATTACCAATTAGGATTTAGGTGAATTTAGCTCTGCCGCTCATTCAACTCTTCAAGCGCATTCCCAGAATGAAAATTTCCGAGCTTTTCGCTCTACTCGCCTTAGGCTTTATTATCTTCACATCTTCGAAGTGCCGCTTAACAATACCTATAAAGTCGTTTAACATATCACCTTGAAAAACTTTAACAAAAAAATTCCCGCCTGGCTTCAAGGTTTCTAAGGCTATTTCAAGCGCCCTTTGTGCAAGATCTATCTGGCGGGCGTGGTCAAGCTCCCATATCCCGGAAATATTTGGCGAGACATCTGAAATAACAGCGTCCGCTTTTCTTGGCAGCATCTCTAAAATTTGTTTTGTAATGTCTGGCTCTGTTATGTCACCTACCATTGTTCTAACGTTTTTCTCTGGAAAGGGTTCTACCGGTTTTAGGTCTACTCCCAAAACAAAGCCTTCAGATCCAACAATTTTTCTTGCAGCTTGCGTCCATCCACCGGGAGCCGCGCCCAAGTCGATGACAACATCGCCTTCCTTAATAAAGTGGTACTTTTCTACTGCTTGGAAGAGTTTATAGGCTGCCCTTGAACGATATTTCTCTTCTTTCGCTTTTCTATAATAGTAGTCTCTTTTTCGTTCTTGTATCCATGCTTTAGGCAAAACTAGCTGTCACCTAATATTTTGTACTCGCCCTCAGCCAACCGTATAAGCCAATCTGTTAGCTTTTCACAGTTTTGCGGTGTTATTGTTCCTGTGGGTCCGCATCTTGAGGTGTCGGGACACATCATGCATGGACAGTCAGCTATTGAGTTTATGGACGCTGGAAGCCTTTTTGGATAAAGCCTATAAGTCCATCTTCCATTGCGGAGCTCCCTTTCACGACGTATTAAGCCCTTACTTTCAAGTTTTAGGGCTATTCTCGAGCCTTCCCTGCTGCTTGCCCCCAACTTTCTCCATAGTTCAGACTGGAGCAGTCCCTCGTTTCCAGAGCTCATTATTATTTGCAAAGCTTTTTGCTCCAAATCGTTGTGCTTTGGCATCTCCCTCTCCGTTTCCACGCAGATATATAGGTGTTTTCAAATAATTATTGTTTGTCCAAAGATAAATATATTTTAGGTGACAAGAGGTGCCCGGCGATGCCAGCAAAAACAAGAGGAGAATACTGTCTAGGCATTGAGAGTACAGCCGACGACTTCAGTGTTGGAATAGCCACCTTCAAAGGGGAAATTTTAGCAAACGTGATAAGCGCCTACATGCCTCCAGAAGGCGGAATACACCCAAGAGAGGCCGCAAGGCATCATGCCGAAGTCGCAAACAAGGTTCTGGAAGAGGCGTTTCAAAAGGCTGGAATAAGATCAAAAGACATAACGGTCATCGCCTTCTCCCAAGGACCTGGATTAGGCCCATGCCTCAGAACTGGCGCCACAGTTGCAAGAGCCCTAGCCTCTTATCTAGGCGTTCCGCTGGTCGGCGTCAACCACTGTGTGGCGCACATAGAAATAGGAAAATTGAAAACTGGCGCTGTAGACCCGGTCACGCTTTACGTTTCTGGTGGGAACACTATAGTGGCGGCTTTTGATTCTGGACGCTACAGGGTTTTCGGCGAAACATTGGACATAGCCCTTGGAAACTGTCTAGACGTGTTCGCGAGAGAGGCTGGCTTAAGACAAAAGCCCGGCGAACCCTTCGGGGCGGTTGTGGAAAAGCTTGCAAAAGGTGGGCGGAGGCTTATCCCTCTGCCATACGCTGTTAAGGGCATGGATATGTCCTTTAGCGGCTTACTAACAGCGGCAGTTAACCTGCTTAAAAAGGGTGAGAATAGGCTGGAAGATTTGTGCTATAGTCTCCAAGAAACAGCCTTCTCCATGGTTACAGAGGTTACAGAAAGAGCCCTAGCCCACACAGAAAAGAGAGAAGTGCTGTTAACGGGTGGTGTAGCCGCAAATAAGAGACTTCAGGAAATGGTCAAGTCAATAGCCGATGAGCATGATGCCGAATTCTGCGTTGTGCCCAGCCAGTTTGCCATAGACAACGGCGCCATGATAGCTTGGACCGGCGTTTTAGCCTTCACCCACGGCGTTGTCACGCCAATCCATGAAAGCTTTGTAAAGTTGAGGTGGCGGCTTGAAGAGGTTGAAGTTCCTTGGGTGAAATAAGCGAGCTTCAGCTGATTAAGAGAGGAGCTGAAGCATGCCTGTACCTTGCGGATTGGCATGGTAGAAAAGTGATTATGAAAAGGCGACTGCCCAAAAAATATAGGGTTCCAGCCTTAGACGAGCAAATAAGAGCCTATAGAACAATTCACGAACCTCAACTAATGCATGAAGCTAAAAAGGCTGGCGTGCCCACACCAACAATTTATTTGGTTGACGCGAAAAGCGCCACAATCATAATGGAGTATATCGAAGGCGAACAAGTAAAACAGTTGTTGGCTAAGGTTTCGGATGGTGAAAGACAAAATTTGTGCCGTAAAATAGGCGAGTTAATAGGTAAAATGCACAGATACGGTATAGTTCATGGCGACTTAACAACCTCAAACATGATTCAAACCTCCGAAGGCAAAATTTTCTTTGTTGATTTTGGTCTTGGCGAGAAAACAAAGGAGCTTGAAGCAAGAGGCGTGGATTTGCACTTAATGAAAAGAGCATTACAAAGCACACATTTCCAGTTTGCCGAAAAATGTTTCAACGCCGTAATTGAGGGTTATGCAAGCGTCTTAGGGGCTGAGGAAGTGAAAAACGTTTTAGACAAAATAAGGGAAATAGAGAGGAGAGGACGCTACATAGCTGAAAGAAGAGGTGCATAAGACACGATAAAAACAGTTTGGTGCATAACCTTCCACGTTTCAGACTTGAAAAAGGCGGCAAAATTCTACAAAGAGGTTCTCGGCTTAGAAAAGAAATACGAATTTTCAAGCTATGTTGGTTTCGAGTGCGGCGAAGTTGAAATAGGGTTAATTCCAAAGCTTAGGGAAGGAGAGCAAGCCAAATTCACAGACCCCGACGGAAACATTTTAGAAATTGTGCAGATTGATTGGGAAAAATACTTCAGCGTGTCAGCTGAAGGAGACAAAAAGAAACGTGAGCCAACATGAACTTTCAATTAAAAGGCAAAGTCATATTCTTCGCAACAAACAACATTAACAAGTTCAACGAAGCCCGCAAAATTTTAGGCCGCTACAAAATAGCAGTAGGCATGATAAGAGTTAAAACCCTTGAAATTCAGAGTGAAAGCCTTGAAGAGATTGCAAAAACAAGCGCTATCCACGCCTTTAAACAGTGCGGTCTCCCCCTCATAGTTGAGGATGCCGGACTTTTCGTCGAAGCCTTAAACGGCTTTCCAGGACCATATTCATCCTACGTTTATAAGACCATAGGTAATGAGGGCTTGTTGAAGCTTATGGAGAAAAATGCCAATAGGAAGGCAAAGTTTCAATCGGTGGTGGCATACTTCTCTGAAGAACTGGACGCCCCAATATGCTTTAAGGGAGAGGTTGTAGGCGAGATAACCCAAGAACCGCGAAGAGAAAGCCATTTCGGCTTCGGTTTCGACCCAATATTTAAGCCAGTCAATAGCAAGAAAACCTTTGCTGAGATGAGTATCGCTGAAAAGAACAAGTATTCCCATAGAGCAAGAGCCTTCAGAAAGTTTGCAAAATGGTACAGAAGCTTAGGGGTTTAGGCAAACAGTTTAAGTCTCCTTTTCACTAATAAGTTTTAGTGGAAAAGAGATATCGAAGGTCTTAAATATCTGTCTAACATCGCTCTTACAGAACTGAAAGGGATAATGGTATGCCGAAACAGGAAAAGGGCAAATCTCATTCAACAAGACCGGTTAGCAAACGCCCTCCAAGTTGGTGCAAATACCAACCGGAAGAGGTGGAAGCCCTCGTCATCAAGCTGGCAAGGGAGGGACATCCACCAAGCCGCATAGGGACAATTCTAAGGGACCAGTATGCCATCCCATTAGTTAAGCCCTTAACTGGCAAGACCATAACCCAGATTCTCAAGGAGGCTGGTCTCGCGCCTTCAATTCCTGAAGACCTTGGGAACCTGCTTAAGAAGGCAGCGAGGCTTTCAGCCCATCTTGAAAAGCATAGAAAAGACTTGCACAATAAGAGGGCTTTGCAGCTTGTAGAAGCCAAAATTCACAAGCTTGCGAGATATTACAAGCGGGAAGGTGTTCTGCCGCCAAACTGGAAGTACGAGCCAAAAATAGCATCAATAGCCTAACTAAGGCATCCCGCTCCAGCCTAACCATCTTGAATTCCTCTAACTTCGGATTATACTGTGATGGAAATGGGGTTAGACGAAAAACAAACTGCAAAGTTCTTTGATAGCGTTTCAAATGCTGCAAAAACAATCTTAGAAGTTGTTAAGGAAGACGGCTTTATCTATGTTTTTTCACATTTGGATGCCGATGGTGTGGCTGCTGCTGGCATTATTGGAAAAGCCCTTTACAGACTTGACGCGAGGTTCCGCATTAGAATAACCCAGTGGGTTGACGAAAAACTGGTGGCTGAAATACTCCGAGAAAAGCCTCAAATGGTTATCTTTTCAGACCTTGGAAGCGACTACGCAAACTTGCTGATGCAGAAAACTCAAGAGATAAAAGTTGTTGTTTTAGACCACCATCAGCTCAGTGGAGAGTCAGGCAATAGTTTTCCATGCGTCAATCCACACCTGTTCGGCATTGATGGAGCACGGGACATCAGCAGTGCCGGCGTAACCTATTTTGTGGCTAAGGCAATTGACAAGGTTAACATGGATTTAGCTCCAATAGCCGTTGTTGGAGCACTGGGAGACTTGCAAGATAAGTATGACCAGCGAATGCTCGGGGGGCTTAACGAAAAAATAGTGGAAGACGCGAAAAGCCAAGGACTGCTGACTATTGAGAAGGACTTAATTTTTTTCGGCAGGGAAACCCGCCCAATCCATAAAACATTGGCGTCCACAACAAACCCGTTTATTCCAGGCATAAGCGGAGAAGAAGACAAGAGCTTAGCCTTTCTTGCGAGCATTGATATAAAGCCAAAATACGGCGATAAGTGGCGGGCTTTAAGAGACCTTTCAGAAGAAGAGAAAAGGAGACTTTGTTCGGCGCTGGCTGATTATCTGCTCTCAAAGGGACTGCATTATGAAATATCCAATCTTATAGGGCATGTTTACACCCTTAATAAAGAGGAGCCTTGGACGCCCTTAAGGGATGGAAGAGAATTCGCTGTTCTGCTTAATGCGGTTGGGCGTATGGACAAACCAGGCGTTGGTGTGGCGGTGTGCATGGGCGATAGAGGATCAGCCCTAGAAGAAGCCAGCAAAATCCTTGAGGAGTATAGGAGGACAATTAATAGGTATTTGGGCTGGATTATGGAGAAGCCCGAAAGAATAAGGGAGATGGAAAACATTTACGTTGTTTACGGCGAAGACTTTATAGACGACAAGATTGTCGGTGCCATCTCGTCAATTCTCACAACGAGTCTTCCAAACCCAGAGAAACCCCTCATTGCTTATGCAGACGTCAAGGAGGAGGGAATTGTGAAGGTTTCAGCAAGGACTATAGACGCTACAACCTCTAAGGGCGTTAATCTTGGAGAAGTAATGCAAGTTGCAGCTGAAAAATGCCTAGGAAAAGGCGGAGGCCACAACGTGGCAGCTGGCGCCCAAATCCCAATAGAAAATGTGGAGACTTTCATAAGGCTTGTTAACGAGCTTGTTGGGAAACAGTTGGCTGGCGAGAAAATTGGAAGCTGAAATCGTAATAAGCTATGATAGCGTGGAAAGCGCCAAAGCAGTTACAGAGGCTATTTCACCTGATAACTTTAAAGTGCCGACGGGCTTGTCCATAAAAACGGAAAGGGAAGGCAACAATGTTGTGACGCGGATAAAATGTAGGAGAAGGCTCCAAACTTTTATTGCAACAATCGACGATTTACTTTTCGCCATATCATTGGCGGAGAAAACTCTAAAAACTGCGCGGAAACTTGAATAGTTGGTTTCAAGATGTTGGACATAAAGTTAATTCGCGAAAACCCCGAGTGTGTAAGGGAAAATCTTAGCAGAAGGGGAGAACCAGAATTTTTGAGGATGTTGGATGAGCTTATAGAGTGCGACAAGCTTTGGCGCCAGCACCTAACAAGGCTTAATGACTTGCGGCGGGAAAGAAACCGCATAACAATGGAAATCGCCGCTTCGAAAAAGAGAGGCGTAGACGCTACCGCAATGGTTTCTAGGGCTAAGGAAATCGACAAGGAAATAGCGGGTTTGGAGCGGTTGGTTGGCGAGTATGAGGAGAAAGTGCGCTATTACCTTATGAGGCTTCCAAACCTTTTACATGATTCCGTTCCAATAGGTAAGGATGAAAATGACAACGTTACGGTTAGGACTTGGGGAGAAATACCCCACTTCAATTTTCCAGTTAAGGACCATATAGAGCTTGGTTTAAGCCTAGACATAATGGACATTGAAAGGGCTGGGAAAATAGCTGGAGCAAGATTCTTTTACCTTAAAAGGGAAGGCGTCCTGCTCGACATTGCCTTGTTAAACTTTGCACTGGAAGAGATGGTTAAGAAGGGTTACACGCCAATAGAACCACCCTTCATGATGAGACGCAAGCCCTATGAGGGAGTCACAGCCCTCAGCGACTTTGAAGAAAGCCTCTACAAAATTGAAGATGAAGACCTATACTTAATTGCGACTTCGGAACATCCCATGGCGGCAATGTTTATGGACGAAGTTTTGAAGGCTGAGGACCTACCAATAAAATTTGTTGGCATAAGCCCAAACTTCAGAAAGGAAGCAGGCGCCCACGGCAAAGACACACGTGGAATTTTCCGCACCCACCAGTTTAACAAGGTTGAACAGTTCATATTCTGCAAGCCAGAGGACTCATGGAAGTTCCATGAAGAACTTATAAGAAACGCGGAAGAGCTTGTTCAAAAGCTTGGCTTACCATATCGCGTAGTAAACGTTTGCACTGGCGATATTGGGACTGTTGCAGCCAAAAAATATGACATTGAGGTTTGGATGCCTGCGCAAAACGCGTATAGAGAAATAATTTCCTGCAGCAACTGCACGGATTATCAGGCTAGGAGATTGAATATAAGGTACAGGGAAAAAGAAGGCGAGCCGCCCAAAGGTTTTGTGCATACGCTTAACTCCACAGCGCTAGCTACTGGAAGAACCATTGTGGCTATACTGGAAAACTATCAGCAGGCGGACGGTTCGGTGGTTATTCCGGAGGTTTTGAGAAAGTATATGGGCGGTTTGGAAAAAATAGAGCCGAAAAGGTAAAGCTTAATACCCTCGTGATGTGACTTTTTTCTCGCTATTAAGGATGGATGATGACATTGTCCACGAAGAAGGTAAGGGATAAGTGGCGCAGCAAAGCATGGTACACGGTAGTTGCCCCACCATACTTTGGAAACGTGGAGTTGGGCGCAATCCCGGCAGATGAGCCAGAAAAACTTATTGGAAGGGTTATGGAGGTAACACTTTACGATATTACAGGTGATTTTTCCCACCAATACTTGAAACTATATTTCCAAATAACACAGGTTGAGGGGAAGACAGCCCGCACTATGTTTAAAGGACACGAATACTCAAGAGACTACCTCAGAAGCCTTGTGAGACGAAGAACAACGAAGGTTGATGGAATCTTTAACGTTTCAACAAAAGACGGCTACAGGTTTAGGGTGGCTGTCTGCGCCTTCACCCTCACAAGGATTAAGACTTCGCAGGAGCATGCCATACGCAAAATTATGGCGAAGATAGTTGAGGAGAAAAGTGCTGCCTTAACAATGGACCAGTTTGTTCAAGAAATGGTTTTGGGGAAAATCGCGTCGGATATCTATAATGAGGCGAGAAAAATTGTTCCCCTCCGCCATGTTGGTGTCAGGAAGTCGAAGCTTCTAATGCAAGTGGCTCAAATACAGGCGTTGCAAGCGCCACTGCAAAAGGCTGAAAAGCAAAGTTAGCCTTCAACAAGCTTTTTTCCGTATTCATAGCCCATTTCGAAGGCTTTTAGGTTCAGCGCTTCTGTCCCCTTTGGTACATTAGCTTTAACGGACTCTTTTATGGCGTCTTTGTCCACTATGTTTGTTATTGCCGTGAAGGCCCCCAACATAACAACGTTCGCAACTATCCTTCTTCCAAGCTCTTCAGCCATTCTCGTGGCTGGAACTCTAAAAACTTTCACGCCCTCAAGTTCTCTCTCGTTGGGGATCATGTCCGGGTCGAGTATTATTGTCCCGCCCTTTTTCACGGTTTCCGCATACTCGTTGTAGGCGTGTTGGGACATCAACACCAAAATGTCCGGCTCAGTAACCTTTGGAAAGTCAATCTCATCATCGGCTATTACAACTTCTGAGCGGCATGCTCCGCCCCTCGACTCCGGTCCATAGGACTGCGTTTGTACGGCGTGCTTTCCGCCGTATATGCATGCAGCCATAGCCACCATAATCCCAGACTTAATTATCCCTTGACCGCCGAAACCTGCAAATCTAATTTCAACACGCACAATGCCTCACCTACTCTTCTTCGCCCTCCTTCATTATTTGCGCCATTTTATTGTGGAGGAGTTCCTCATAAGTTGGCTTTTCAATGTCCACAAATTCTCCAACAATTATTTTTTCAGGAGTTATTTCTGCCTTTGCCGGGTCTGAGAAGTTAGCGATTACCGACACTTTCTTGAACCATTCCATCATTTCGAGGCCTGTTCGCATTTTGTTGTGGCGTCCGTAGATTTCTGGGCATGGCGATATAACCTCTATAAAGGAGAAACCCTTCCTTTGCAGAAGCTTTTTAATGGACATTGTTAACATTCGCACGTGGAGAGTTGTCCATCTTGCCACATAAGTTGCGCCAGCAGCCGCTGCTAAATGAACTAGGTTGAAGGGGTGCTCTATGTTCCCGTAAGGTGTTGTCGTTGTAAAAGCGTCTAGTGGTGTTGTTGGTCCAACCTGCCCACCAGTCATTCCGTAGTTAAAGTTGTTGGCGCATATCACCTTAATTCCAATGTTCCTCCTTGCAGCGTGGATGAAGTGGTTTCCCCCTATTGCGAAGAGGTCGCCATCACCACTTATAACAACGACTTCCAGTTCCGGATTTGCAAGTTTAACGCCAGTTGCAAAGGCTATAGGACGCCCATGAGTTGTGTGGAAGGAATCCACATTCGTATAGCCAGCCGCTCTTCCAATGCAGCCTATCCCTGAAACGACGACAAGCTTGTCCAGGTTTATCTGCAACTCGTCAAGTGCATGCACAAAGGCGTTGAGTATTATGCCATTTCCACATCCGGTGCACCATATGTGGGGCATCATGGCAGCTCTCAAATATTTGGAAAGGGGATGCTGCTCAACGGCTTCTGTCATTTGCCATACCTCCATATAAATTCGAGAATCTCCATTGGCGTGTGGGGCTCCTCACCCAACTTTGGCAGGTGGAAAACTGGTGTTCCTTTCGCAGCCCTTTCAACTTCCCTCACCATCTGCCCACAATTCATTTCCGGAACAACTATTGCTTTGGCATTTTCAGCAGCTTTTGCCACATGCTTTTCTGGGAAAGGCCACAAGGTGATGGGACGGAGGAGCCCAGCTTTTATGCCTTGCTGTCTTGCTTTTCTCACAGCGCTTAAGGCTGCCCGCGCAACTATTCCATAGGCAAAAACCACTATTTCAGCGTCCCCCAACATGTGCTCCTCAACGCGGATTACTTTGTCGGCGTTCTTCCTTATCTTGTCGCAGAGCCTCTGCACCAGCCTCATTTGAACCTCCGAGCTTTGTGTGCGGGGATAACCATGCTCGTCATGGGTTAAGCCTGTTGCGTGAAAACGGAAGCCCTCGCCGAAACAAGCCATGGGTGGGACTAAGTCGTTGTCTGGCATGAAGGGCGCATATTTGTCTGGCGGCGTGTTGGGCTTTTTGCGGTTAACTATCCTTATCTTTTCAGCTGGTGGTATAACCACTTTTTCCCACATGTGGGCAACAACCTCATCGGCCATCACAAAAGTTGGAACACGGTAGGTTTCAGCCAAGTTGAAGGCTTCTATCGTCAAGTCAAACATTTCCTGAACAGATGAAGGCGCCAAGGCTATAATTTCATAGTCGCCATGGGAACCCCACTTGGCTTGCATAACATCCTGCTGTCCAGGGAGGGTTGGCTGTCCAGTGCTTGGGCCTCCGCGCATAACGTCAACAATTACACATGGGGCTTCTGTCATGGCAGCCAAGCCAATGTTCTCCTGCATTAGGCTAAAGCCCGGGCCAGAAGTGGCGGTCATAGCCTTCAAACCAGCATAGGATGCGCCTATAACCGCGGCTATTGAGGCTATTTCGTCTTCCATTTGAATGTAGATTCCGCCAACTTTAGGCATTCTAGCCGCTATGTGCTCGGCTATCTCTGTCGCTGGCGTTATGGGGTATCCAGCGAAGAATCGACACCCGGCTGCGATGGCACCTTCTGCGCATGCAATGTCACCGCTCATGAAGTGCACGCCAGTTAAAACAGCTTTTTCACCAACCATCTAACATCCATCCTTACACTGTTTTTCCTTAACAAAAATTGCGAAGTCTGGGCAAATAGCTGTACAGAAACTGCACAGTATACAGCTTTTTTCGTCAACAACCCTTGGGGGATGAACTCCTCTGGCATTAATTTCGTCGGATTCCTCCAAAACCTTTTTGGGGCAGTATTGGATGCAGAAGCCGCAGCCCTTACACTGGTCTTTTAATATGTGGATTTCAGCCTTAGGCCTTGAAACCTTTTCGATATCTAAAGGTGTTCTCCAAAATTTTTCTGGCATTTTAGGCTCCTCCAGCTTTTTGGAAAACTTTCTTGGCATGTTCTATCTCTTCGGGGGTTACGTTTTCCACAATTTTTTGCATTTCGTAAATTTTTGAGGCGAACCTTTCTCCTTCAGCTGCTGAAACCCATAACAATTGAAGCCTCTCTTTGTTTAACCCGTTCTGTTCCATCTTTTTCCATAAACGCTCCACACGCCTTTGGGTGTGATAGTTGGCATTAATGTAGTGGCAGTCTCCAGGATGGCAGCCCGCAACGAGAACTGCGGCGGCACCTCTCGCGAAGGCTCTTTCAACAAATTTCGGAGCCACCCTTCCAGAACACATGGTTCTAATTATCCGCACGTTCGGCGGGTATTGCATTCTGCTAACTCCAGCAAAATCTGCGCCTGCATAAGCACACCAGTTGCAGCAAAAGGCAACGATTTTCTTGTCAGCATCGTGCTCCGTGACAGCGTCTATTTGGGCTACTATCTGCTCGTCTGTAAAGTGATTTTGCGTTAGTGCGTCAGATGGGCATTCTGCAGCGCATGTTCCGCATCCTCCACATGCAGCCTCAACTATTTCGATGCGTTTTAGCTCCTTGTTTAGGGTTATCGCATTGTAAGGGCAGACCTTCGTGCAAAGCCCGCAGGCCCTACACTTTTCCACGTCTAAAATCGGCGTGATAGCCTCAACCGTTACTTTGCCCTTAGCCATAAGTATACCAGCCCTGGCGGCGGCCGCGCTTGCCTGTGTTACACTGTCCTTTATGTCTTTGGGAGCTTCAGCGCATCCGGCAAAGAATATGCCTCCAGTGGCAGCGTCCACTGGTCGGAGTTTTGGATGGGCTTCCATGAAAAATCCATCTTGTGTTCTTGAAAGTGTCAGAAGCCGCTGTATCACTTCGCTGTCTTTCCGCGGCTCCAGCCCAACGGATAGAATAACCATGTCAAAGTTCATTTTGTATGGTTCTTTTAGGAGCGTGTTTTCGCCTATAAGCCAAAGGTTGCGAGTCCGCTTATCCTCAATTATTTCAGCTGGAAGCCCTCGAATGAATATTACGCCTTCCTTTTTAGCCCTCTTGTATAAGTCTTCGAAGCCTTTCCCATATGCGCGGATGTCAACATAAAAGACGTAGATTTCAGTTTCAGGCCAATGCTCCTTAATAAGGAGGCTGTCCTTTATCGTGTTCATGCAACAAACATTACTGCAGTAAGTTCGCCCAGTTTTGTTGGAGCGGGAGCCAACGCATTGTATGAAGGCTACACGCTTCGGAACCTTCATGTCACTAGGCCTGATTAGCCGTCCACCAGACGGACCGCCAGCATTAATCAGCCTTTCAAATTCGAGTGATGTAATCACGTTCAGATATTTGCCATACCCATACTGTGGCAGTGCAGATGGGTCGAAAACATCTGCGCCAGTCGCCACTATTATCGTTCCCGCTTCTAGTTCTACGGTTTCAGGTTTCATTGTGAAGTCTATGGCTTGTCTTTCGCATGCCTTAACACATTTGTCGCATACTATCACGCCGTCCTTGTTAAGGCATAGGTTCATGTCAATTATGTAGGTTGATGGAACCGCTTGTGCAAACGGCGTATAAATGGCGTGTCTTAGGGCTAGACCGGCGTCAAATTCATTTGGCGCCGTCATTGGACAAACTTTTGAGCACTCGCCACACGCTGAACAGTCTTCCTTCACATAACGCGGTTTCTTTAAGACTTTTACTCGGAAGTTGCCAATGTATCCTTTTACATCAACAACCTCGCTGTTAGTTAATAGTTCAATGTTTGGATGATGCCCTACATCCGACATTTTAGGGGCAAGAATACATATGGAACAGTCCATTGTTGGAAAAGTCTTGTCTATCCTTGCCATCATCCCGCCGATGCTCGGTTCCCTCTCCACTAAATAAACCTTGTAACCAGTATCCGCAAGGTCTAACGCCGCTTGAATACCTGCAACACCACCGCCAATGATTAATGCCTTTCTTATAATTGGCACTTCAATTTCGCTGGCTGGCTTAAGTAAGGCTGCCTTTGCCACAGCCATTTTCACAAGGTCTTTAGCCTTCTCAGTTGCAGCTTCCCTGTCATAGAGGTGAACCCAACTGCACTGCTCGCGTATGTTAGCCATCTCAAAAAGGTACTTGTTTAACCCAGCCTCTTCACAAACTTTCCGAAACGTTGGCTCATGAAGCCGCGGAGAACACGAAGCAACAACCACACGGTTGAGCCTATACTCCCTGATATCATTCTTTATAAGCGCTTGTCCCTGGTCTGAACATGTATAGCGGTAATCCCTTGCCAAAACAACATGGGGAAGCGTCGCTGCAAACTCTGCAACCTCTTTGCAGTCAACAGAGCCAGCAATATTTAAACCGCAATGGCAAACATAAACCCCTATGCGGATTTCCTCTTTTGACATTTTCCATTCACCTTAAATCTAAAGACTTTAGGTAACGATCAATTGAAGCCGCGGCAATTTTTCCAGCACATATAGCCTCAATAATTGAGGCTGGACCAGTTACGGCGTCTCCGCCGGCAAACACGCCTTTTAGGGTTGTCTCCATGGTTAATGGGTCAACCCAGATAGTGCCATCTTCGTTCAATTCAACATCTTTAGGCAGAAAAGATAAGTCTGGAACCTCGCCTATCGCCAAAATTACCATATCCGCCTCTTTAACAAATTCAGAACCCTCAATGGGAATCGGTTTTCTCCTTCCGGTTTCATCTAACTCGCCTAACCTCATTCGGACAAATTCAACAGCAGAAACTTTCCCGCTATCGCCCAGAAACTTTTTCGGAGAAATCAAAAACTCGATTTTTATACCCTCATTTTGAGCCTCTTTAACTTCCCATGGATTTGCAGGCATCTCCTCCACGGATCTTCGATAAAATATCGTTGCTTCTCCAGCACCACATTGCAGGGCTGTTCTTGCAGAGTCAACTGCAACGTTCCCACCGCCAATTACAACGACGCGTTTGCCCCTAACATCTGGCGCCTTTCCAGAGTTAACCATCCAGAGGAAGTCTAAAGCATGCATTACCCCGTTCAAGTCAACGCCTTCAACCCTTAATTCTTGCCCCTTATGAGCACCAACACCGATGAAAATGGCATCATATCCTTGTTTCTGTAAACTGCTAAAATCAACATCCTTACCAACTGCAACGCTAGTCTCTATTTTTACGCCAATATCTTTTAAAACCTCTATATCCCTATCCAAAAATTCCCTCGGAAGACGATAAGCTGGCAAACACCTTCTTAACATCCCTCCAGGCTCAGAAAGAGCCTCAAAAACCGTAACTTTATAGTTTTTAAAAGCTAATTCATGTGCAACTGTAAGCCCCGCTGGTCCAGAGCCTATAACTGCCACTTTCCTCTTTGATGATTCTGCCTGGATTTCCCTCTTTTTCTCGTTCAAAAATTCCCTTCTCAACATTTCAGTCTCGCTTATGACTTCGTTTAAATTTAACCCTGCGCGTTCCGGATGGAAACACGCAAGAATCGTGACTAGGGGGAGGGGGGATACTTCAACAATTTTTCTGATTGCATTTCCAAACGCTCGCCCATATCCGCATTTAACCGCAAACTTTCTGACGTGAAGAAATATTTCTGGTGGTTTCAAGGCTTGCGGGCAATGCCTGTAACAGCGGTAACACCAAGCGCAAAGCCAAAGCTCATCGGAAGCCAAAGCATCTTCACTGCGTAGGAAGATCTTTTCGAGAATGTTTCTCGGATTGTATTCTCCCTTTAGAAGCTCTGCCATGGGACAGCTTGCCGTGCATATTCCACATTCAAAACAGAACTTGAGTTTCTCGGCGTCTGGATATTCGGCGAGAATTTCCTTGTAAGTTACAGTTTCTGCCGTGCTCAATCCGATTCGCCTTCTTATTATTGGGAATGCTCAAGGATATAAACTTTACAAATGTAAAGTTTTAACCACAAGCCAAACCCCTTTTATAGACTTCACAGCCAATTAAACCATAAGCAGCAAGGGGGGCAGCCAAATGGACGAAGTTAAAGTTGTCTTGTACGGAGTTGGCGCGGTTGGAAGCCTAATAGCAAAGTCTCTTCTCGAAAAGAAGGGCGTAAAAATAGTTGGCGCAATTGATGTTGCAAAGGATAAGGTGGGTAAAGATTTAGGCGAAGTTTTAGGCTTAAACATGAAAATTGGCATTACAATTTCAAGCGACGTTGACACTGTACTTTCTAAGATCAAGCCCGATATAGCCATTCACGCCACATCATCCTATCTTAAGGACACTTATCCGCAAATAGTCTCCATTGTTAAGCATGGTGTAAACGTAATATCAACGTGCGAAGAGCTCTCGTACCCACATTTTTCAGAGCCAAAACTCGCAGAGGAACTGGACAAACTAGCAAAGAAACATGATGTGACAGTTTTGGGCACAGGGATAAATCCTGGCTTTTTAATGGATACCCTTGTGATAACATTAACGGCTGCATGCCAGAAAATAGAGAAGATTGAAGCTGTTAGGGTTATGGATGCCGCGACAAGACGCTTGCCCTTTCAAAAGAAAATAGGTGCAAGCTTAACGGTTGAGGAGTTTAAGCAAAAAATCGAAAAAAGGGAGATAACTGGACATGTTGGGCTTGAACAGTCAATTGCAATGATTGCAGCCGCCTTAGCATGGGAACTAGATGAGATAAGAGTTGACCAAGTTGAGCCCGTAATAGCCAAAAAGCATGTAAAAAGCGAATTCATAAAGGTTGATGGGGGAAAAGTTGCAGGTTTGAGGCAGACGGCCAGAGGCATTATGAAGGGCAAAGAACTCATAGTCCTAGACTTTCAAGCCTATATTGGGGCTGAGGAAGAGTATGATGCTATAACAATCACCGGTGTTCCAACCATAAAGCAGAAAATTCAGCCATGTGTTCACGGAGACGCGGGAACGGTGGCGATAATAATAAACTCTATTCCAAAAGTTTTGAAGGCGCCGGCTGGTTTGCTCACCATGAAAGATTTGCCCGTTCCCTCAGCTGCAGTTGAGGATATGCGGAAATACCTGTAAATTCTAATGCTTCTATGAGGGAGCGATAAGATTTGAAGTTTCGTGTTGATATAAACTGTGATTTAGGCGAAAGCTACGGAGCATTCAAAGTCGGAAATGACGCGGAAATAATGCCTCACATAACTTCCGCTAATGTGGCATGTGGCTTCCACGCTGGAGATCCCTTAACAATGGCGCAGACTGTAGCTTTGGCAAAAAAGCATGGGGTGGCTGTTGGTGCCCATCCTGGATATCCAGACCTAATGGGGTTTGGAAGAAGAGAGATGCAACTAACAAGTGAAGAAGCAAAAAGCTATATTATCTACCAGATTGGTGCACTTCAGGGGTTCGCCAAAGTTTTCGGTGCCAACCTTCAGCATGTAAAGCCGCATGGGGCTATGTATAATATGGCGTTAAAGGGTAGAGAGCTTTCTAGGGCTATAGCTGAGGCTGTCGCGGAGCTAGACCATAACCTCATTGTTTTTGCGCCCCCAAAATCCGCAATGGCTGAAGTAGCCGCTGAGGCTGGACTGCGAGTTGCCTACGAGTTTTTCGCCGACAGAGCATACAACCCTGATGGTAGCCTAGTCTCAAGGAAAAAGCTTGGCGCTATAATTGAGGAGCCGGAGAAAGCCGTAAAGCGAGCCATACGGGCTGTAAAGGAAGGTGTGGTTGAGGCTTTCGACGGAACGATCGTGGAGCTTGGACAAGTGCACACTATTTGTGTTCATGGTGACACGCCAACAGCGGTCAAGTTAGCTGGGGCTTTGAAGAGGGGACTTGTTAAAGCCGGGATAGAGGTTAAGCCGGTAAGCCAATTTATTTGATGATGTCCTATGAAGGATGTCGCTTACCCATCTGCGCGTTATTTACCCTTTGGCGACAGCGCACTAGTTGTTGAGTTTGGCGATGTAATTGATTTAGCGGTGAACAGCAAGGTTGTTGCTTTAAATGATGCTCTTTTAAGTGCTGGCATAAGAGGCATTAAGGAACTAGTTCCCACTTATAGGTCGCTGCTCATCCTTTACGATCCGGCTGAAATAACCTATGAGCAACTTGTGTTACATGTTAAGGAAATTGAAAAGACGTTGGGTGGAAAGCCGGCAAAGGTTGAGGGGAGAAAGCTTGTTGTTCCAGTGGTTTATGGCGGAGTTTACGGCCCAGACTTGGCTTATGTGGCTCAATATCATGGTTTAACTGAAGAGCAAGTAGTTAAGCTTCATTCTGGGAAAGAGTATAGGGTTTACATGATAGGCTTTGTCGCAGGCTTTCCTTACTTAGGCGATGCTCCAGAAGAGATTGCGACACCACGCCTTGAAACCCCACGCTTAAAAGTGCCAGCTGGATCCGTTGGAATTGCAGAGAGGCAGACTGGAATATACCCATGCGAGGCCCCAGGTGGTTGGCGGATCATAGGCAGAACGCCAATAAAGCTTTTTGACCCACAGTGGCAACCCCCAGCCTTGCTAAAACCTGGAGACATAGTCAAATTCAAGCCAATTTCAGAAGAGGAGTTCAAGAAGATTGAAGAGCTTGTCAAGATAGGCGCTTACACACTGCAATTTGAGGAGCAAACAAAATGAACGTTTTTCAAGTTTTAAAGCCCGGATTCTTCACAACGGTGCAGGATTTGGGCAGATATGGCTACCTCAAGTATGGGGTTCCGATTTCAGGTGCTATGGACTCGTTTTCCATGGTTGCCGCAAATCTGCTGGTTGCGAACCGCCCTAACGCCGCATGTTTGGAAATAACCCTCATAGGACCAGAGTTTCAAGCATTAGCGGACACGCAGATTGCCATAACAGGCGGGAGAATTTCTGTGGAAATTAATGGAGAAGAAGCGCCCATGTGGCAAACATTAACCGTGCATAAAGGGAATGTGGTTTCCCTTGGAAAGGTGGAAAGCGGATGCAGATGCTATCTTTCCATTAGAGGTGGGATAAACACGCCCATGATTCTGGGGAGTAGGTCAACATATGCGCGTGGCAGATTCGGAGGCATAGAAGGCAGACAGTTAAAGGCTGGAGACATAATTGAAGGGTTCAGCATTCCACTTTTGGATGCTGGTTTTAGAATGTCGGAAAGCCTCGTGCCGCACTTCACAAATAACTTTACGGTACATGTTGTTTTGGGACCGCAAGCCGACATGTTCACAGAAAGGGGTATAGAAACCTTCCTTTCAAACCCTTACAAAGTTACGATAGAGTCCGACCGCATGGGCTACCGCCTCGAGGGACCGACAGTAGAGCATAAGGGAAGGGCGGACATAGTTTCTGATGCCCTTCTGCCAGGGGCTATTCAAGTTCCCAGAAATGGGAAACCCATTGTGATAATGAGGGATGCACAAACGACTGGAGGCTATCCCAAAATAGCGTCTGCAATAACACCGGATTTGGATAGGCTTGGGCAAGCTAAGCCCAATGACACCATAAAGTTTATGGAAATCACATTGGAAGAGGCATATGAAAGGCTTTTAGAGTACCGGAGAATGCTTGCTGGTTTAGCTGAAAAGCTTGTTCGGTCTTAAACCTTTAAATCAGCTTTTACCATTGTAGTGCGTGGTGCTTTGATGTCAGCTAAATATGTTCACGAGAAAGGTTCCCTATCCATTGAAGAACTTATTGAAAGGGTTAGGAGGAATGCAGATTTCCAAAAAGCTGGAGCCATCGCCATTTTTATAGGTGTTGTTCGCGGTGAGAACCTAAAAGGGGAGAAGGTTCAGAAGCTGGAGATTGAGGCTTATGATGAAAGGGCAAATGAGGTGTTATCAGGCATCTGCCAAGACTTGAAAAGTAGGGAAGGTATAGTGGATGTTCAAATACACCATTTTGTCGGCGAGTTTAATGTTGGCGAAGACCTTGTTTATGTTCTTATTGCCGGTTCGCATAGAGATGATGTCTTCCCAGCTCTGAGGGAAGCTGTTGAAAGGTACAAGAAAGAAGCCCCAATTTTCAAGAAGGAATATGTTGTCACAAAGGATGGTGCTGAGAAGGCTTACTGGGTTGCTGAAACCGAAGAATCATAGCCTTCGGTTTTGCAAAGTGTTATTAAGCATTTCATAATAGCTTATTGTTAAGGAGATGGGCTGGGTTTGGAGAAGAAGAGCTATGCTTGGTTTGAAAGGCGGAGGAGAACAAAGGCTCTGGATTTAGCGCAAGAGCAGATTACAAAGGCTTTGGACACCGTGACGCTTCTCCATTATGCTATGCAGAAGATGGCTGAGGGCAATAGGAAAGAAGCCATGCAGCACATTGAAAACATCTTCAAGGTTGAGAAGGAAGTTGACAGACTAAGAACAGAAGTCTTCAAAGAGCTTTCGAAGGGTGTGGCTCTTTTTGCAGATTACCGCGAAGACCTAATGCACCTTGTGAAAAGGCTTGATACGCTGGCTGACCATGTAAAGGACGCGGCAAGGTGCATAAAAATGCTTGAAGGGGCTAAAATTCCCAAGGAGCTTTGGGAGAACACAGCCCACACAACTTCATTCCTGGTGGATTGTGCCCACGCATTGAGAGGTAGCATTGAGAAGATCGCCGTAGACCCTTCTGGAGCTATAGATGGGGCGAAGAAGGTTGAGGAAATCGAGAGGAAAATTGACGATGACTATCTTAAAACTAAAGCCTTGTTCATTAAGTATGGAGAGCAAATGGATAGCGGTTCAATGGTTATTTTCGATGACCTTGTGGAGTTTATTGAGCACGCGGCGGACATGTGCGCTGATACAGCAGACTATATAGTCATACTGGCAAGTAGAGAGTAGCTAAGTAATCTTATTCTATTTTGTTTTGTTCTGTTTTGATATTAGCTCGCCTAGGGCGTAGGCTGCTGCTGAAACTATGATTAGGCCGCACAAGCCTGCTGCTAATGTCGATAGGTACTGGTTTTCAATTGTTGGTAGAGTATAGTCTGGCATCAGCCCTTTCCAAAGTGGTTCCGTCTCTTCTACGTTTAGGGTTTCAGCCACTTTTTCTAGGCCGTCTGGGTAGGATGAGGCGAAGGGTATGAGGATTGCAAGTCCGATGGCTATTAGGATTAATGCTTTTATGTAGCCTTTCAAATGGCTTCCCTCTTTAGGAAAGCTAAACCGTTCAGTACGGCGGGCTGCACGCGATACAGTTGGGTTATAACAGTTGTTGTTATTGCTGCTTCGCTGAGCCCTATTAGGACATGCCAAAAGAGCATTGCTGGAACTGTTACTGTTATTCCGCCGACTTCTGAGAAGGCTGGAGAAAAGCCTATCTGCAAGCCGCATGCCAGAGCGCCTAGTACAACTGACAGCCACGAGGCTGTGAATACGCCTAGGAAGAAGCGTTTACCTTTTGTTGAGTTTCCAGCGATGAGTTTGACTATGAAGAAGCTTAGTCCACCTATTACCGCCATGTTGAAGATGTTTGCTCCTAGGGCTATTATTCCGCCGTCGGCAAAGAAAAGCGCCTGCATGAGCAGAACTATTGTCATGCTTAGGACCGCCGCGTAAGGGCCTAAAACTATTGAGAGAAATGTTCCGCCCACCAAGTGTCCGCTTGTCCCATATGTTATTGGGAAGTTAATCATTTGGGCTGCGAAGACGAAGGCGCTTGAAACCGCCAGTAGTGGGGCGAGTGATTTTTGGTATGTTGCCTTTGCCCTTTTCCATGATAGGACGAGGAAGATGGCAGATATTATGGCCATTGTGGCGGCGATTTCTGGGCTTATGTAGCCGTCTGGTATGTGCATTATGTTGACCTCGGTATTACTTTTTAGTTGAAAAGTATTACTTATAAACTTTGCCTTTCAAAAGTGTGAAAATTGAAGAAGTTTATGAGAGCAGTTCTGTTAAGATTTGGTTTAGTTGTTCTTTGTCCTTCACCTTCTTGAAAACGGCTTTTCCTGTTGCGTATAGGCGTATTTGGGCTTCTTTGTATGTTAAGTCAAAGATTATTTTTGCCACTGTTTTTTGCAGTGCGGCTTTTTGCAGTATTTTGTTTATTGCCTCGTCTTTTTTGTCGTATTTAAGGTGGATTATGTAGTCTCTTTCCTCTCCGCATGCCTCTTCGATTCTCGCTATGTAAGCGTCCAGAATAGCGGTGCTCATAGGGACTGTTCAATCTCCTTTAAGACTTCCACTAGCCGATCTATTTCTTCTTGGGTGTTGTATATGTAGAAGCTTGCCCTCGCTGATGATTTTATTCCGAGTTTTTGGTGGAGGGGTTGGGCGCAGTGGAAGCCACTTCTTATCATTATGCCGTAATTGTCGAGGAGTAGGGCCAAATCATGGGAGTCGAAGCCTTCGAGGTTGAAGGGCACTATGCCGCATTTGGCTTTCACGTCTTTTGGTCCGTAGATTTTGATTTTTTTGCATTCTTGTAGGCGTTTTATGGCGTATTCTGTTAGGGCGCATTCATGGTCTTTGACGTTTTCCATTCCAAGGTTTTTTAGGTATTTTATTGCTGCCATTAAGCCTATTCCGCCGCATATGTTTGGTGTGCCCGCCTCGAATTTCCATGGTAGGTCGTTCCATGTTATTTTGCAACTTTTGGTTTTTGGGTTGTAAGAGACTTCGCGTATCATTTCGCCTCCTCCGTGGAAGGGCTCCATCTTTTCTAGGATTTCCCGCTTGCCATATAAAACGCCTATACCCGTGGGTCCGAGCATTTTATGGCCAGAAAAGGCTAGGAAGTCGCAGTCTAGTTCCTTCACGTTTATTGGTATGTGGGGAACGGATTGGGCTCCGTCTACGAGGATTAGGGCGTTGTTTTCGTGGGCTAGTTTTGCCGCGTACCGCACGTCGTTTATTACGCCCGTGACATTTGAGACGTGGGTTATACAGACTATTTTCGCTTTTGGTGTGATGGCTTTTTCTAGGGCTTGCCTGTTTAGGGTTCCGTCTTCGTTTATGTCTATGTAGCGTACTCTGAAGCTTTTTATTTTTGAGAGGATTTCCCATGGGACGATGTTGCTGTGGTGTTCCATTATGGTTACGAGGACTTCGTCGCCCTTTTTGAGGTTCCTTAGTCCCCATGAGTAGGCAACTGTGTTTATGGCTTCTGTTGTCCCCCTTGTGAAGATTATTTCTTCGGTGTTTTCGGCGCCTATGAATTTGGCTACTTCTTCGTGGGCGCTTTCATAAAGCTCTGTTGCCTCCAATGAGAGCGTGTGGACGGCTCTGTGGACGTTGGCATTATGCATCTCATAGTATTCTTTTATGGCTTCTATGACTTGTTTTGGCTTTTGGGATGTGGCTGCGTTGTCAAAGTAGATAAGGGGGTGGTTGTTTATTTTTCGTTTCAGAATTGGGAAGTCCTCTCGGATTTTGTTGGGGTCAAACATTATTTCTCCTCTGCCAATTTCATCTTTTTCTCTAGGATTCTTGCCAGTTCCTCTTCTTCTAGGGCTTGTTTTTCCTCGAAGGTTAGCTCTTCAGGAAGCCACTCTGGCGTTTTTTGTTTGTTTTTGTAGTAGGTTCTTATGGCTCTTCTTAGCGCACCAACAGCCAATATGCCGCAGTGGAATTTTACCGCTGGGAGTCCGCCAACCTCTTCTGCCACGCTTTTCCATGTGATTTTCCACGCGTCTTCAAGTTTCATTCCCTTCACTTTTTCTGTCACTATGCTGGATGTGGCTATGTTGGCGGCGCATCCGTAGCTTTCGAAGGTTGCTTTTTCGATTACGTCTTGCTCATTTATTTTTAGGTAGAAGGTTATCATGTCTCCGCATTGGGGATTGCCAGCAACAGCGGAAACTGTAGCGTCTTCCATTTTTCCAAGGTTTTTAGGGTTTCTGAAAAGCTCAAGGATTTTTTGGCTGTAGGGTAAAGGCGCACGCGACATGCTATTCCACCACCGTTGTGCCCGTTATTCCCCTAAGCCTTTCAACGGCTTTTGGCAAAACTTCTAGGACATAGTTTATATCCTCTTCTGTGTGGTAGCGGGTAACCTTCATGAGGATGCTTCCGTGGGCTTCTTCAAATTTTCTTCCTATGGCTATTAGGACGTGGCTTGGTTGTAGTAGGCGTCTTGTGCATGCGCTTCCGCTTGAGACGTAGACACCGTTTAGGCTTAGCTCTATTGTTAGGGCTTCCCCTTCACAGCGGAGGAAGCTTATGTTTGCGTTGTCCGGCGCCCTCTTCTCTCCTTTTGGACCGTTTAGGCGCACGTCTGGTATTTTTTCGAAGATTCCGTTTATGAGTTTGTCCCTTAGCTTTTGCATGTGCCCCACGTTTTCTTCGAAGTTTTTGAAGGTTAGTTCGGAGGCTTTTGTAAAACCAACTATCAAGGGTGTGTTTTCGACGCCCGGCCAGAGCTTCTGTGTGCCTATCTGCCCTTCCAATATCCTTTCTATGTTTATGCCTTCCCGCACGTAGAGGGCTCCTATTCCGCGTGGCCCCAATATTTTGTAGCTGCTTATTGTTGCCATGTCTACGCCGATGTCTTTTACGTTGAAGGGGGTTTTTCCGTAGGCGTCTGAGGCGTCTGTGTGGAATATGGTGTTTGGGTTTTTGTCCTTGACTATTTTCAAGGCTTCTTTTATTGGCTGTATTGTTCCTATCTCGTGGTTTACGGCTGAGAGGCTAACGAGAATGGTGTTTTGGTCAACTGCTTCCTTCAGTTTTTCTAGGTTTATGAAGCCTTCAGTGTCTACGGGAACTTTCGTTACTGTGAAGCCGTATTTGGTTAGCATTTCAGCCACGTGTATGATGCTTAGGGGCTCAACTTCCGAAATCACAATCTTCTTGCCCTTCCCCCTCAATTGGAGAGTAGCACCTAAAAGAGCTAGGTTATTGGCTTCTGTTTCGCCTGGCGTAAAATTAACCTCTTCAAGGTTTCTACAGCCTAGGAAGCTTGCTATTTTTTGGGCTGACTCCATTATGGCTTCGTAGGCTTCCCATCCAGGCTTGTGGGTTAATGTTGGATTTCCATATGCGCGTTGATTAAAGTATGGGAGCATAGCCTCAACGACTTCGGCGGGGACGAAGCTTGAGTTTTCGACGTCTAGGTAAACTTCATGCCTTAATCCTTCATGAGCCTTTAACAGTTCGCGGATGTTTTCCACCATAACTTTTCAAGTCCCGTTTAGTGTTTAGGGGCTTATCCCACTCCTAAATGGTTTGAGCTTATAGAAAAAGCTATTTGACACTGTTAAATGCCCTTAAACGCCAAAAGGTTATATTTGTGGCTGGTTACAAACAACAAATACAATACCCCTCTATAGAATTTTGACCGCCGAAAAAGCCAATAGTGACCCTCCCCCTTCCCCTATAGATTTTTGCCCTACTAAACGAACATCAAATTTACAAACACGAAAACACCTAAATTGGATACCCCTCTCCCTCTAGAAAATTGTTCTCCATTGCTTGTAATGTAATATGTTAGCAATTTTAGATTAAATGATGTTTCCGTTGGATTGGTTTACTCTAAACTTAAGGCGAGGGAATGCTTTATTAGGCTGGCTTTTAATTATTAGGTGAACTTTGCTGCTTGTTGAGCGAGCGGTGTGAAAGCTGCTTTCTTGCTTGTTGCGGGGTTCAATACTGAAACTGTATAGCATAAAATTCGGGAGAGGTGAAAAGTGTATGAAATATATAGGTTTTTGGAAAGTTGTCGGAGGCGACGCTATAGACGTTATTGAGAAGTTTAGGAAGATGACAGCTGAAAGGGAAAAGGGAAACGAGGATTTCGCCAAACTAATTTTTGGACCTTTCCAGTTCACGGGCGAGAGCAAGGGCTTCACAATGTTTGAGACAGACAACCCGGAAACGCTTAAAAACATTGCAAACTTCTATTCGCCAGAAATAAAGTGGAAGTTCTTCTCCATAAACGACCCAATAAAAGCGGCGGACTTCTACATGACATTGAGGAAATAATCGCGAAGCCATCATGCACCATTTTTTCTTTGTTTAATGGGCTTTCGCCTTTTCGGTAATGTTTTAAATCGCGTTTAGCCTCTAGTGTGCATTAGGAAAGGCAAAAGGCGTGTCTAAGTGAAGATAACAGAACTGCCAATACCAGAGCCGGTTAAGGAAGTTCTAATCGAATCTGGGATTGTGGAGCTTTATCCGCCTCAAGAGGAGGCTATAAAAGCTGGCGCCTTGGAGGGGCGAAACCTTGTATTAGCAAGTCCAACAGCCTCTGGCAAGACGCTAATTGCTGAGCTTTGCGCTCTGAAACATATCCTGGAAGGCGACGGCAAAGTCCTTTACTTAACGCCTTTGAGGGCTTTAGCCAGTGAAAAATACGAGGAGTTTAAGAAGTATTCAGCCATTACGAAGCCGGATGGAAGACGTGTGAGCATTGGCATATCCACGGGTGATTATGACAGTTCAGACCCTTGGCTGGAGCATTACGACATTATTGTGGCTACAAATGAGAAGGTGGACTCGCTTTTAAGGCATAAAGCCAAGTGGATGGATGAAATAAGCCTTGTAGTGGCTGACGAGGTGCATCTGCTAAACGAGGCGGAACGCGGACCAACCCTAGAAGTGGTTTTGGCTAGGCTTATGCAGACAAACCCAGACATCCAAATCTTGGCTTTAAGCGCCACAATAAACAACGTTCAAGAAATAGCCGAGTGGCTGAAAGCCGAATACATAACAACAGAGTGGCGCCCCATAACCCTGAGGGAGGGCGTATTACTCCACAATGAAATCCAGTTCAAAGATGGGGAATCAAGAAAAATTGAAAAGGAAGTTAAAAACCCAGCCATAAACTTGGCACTGCACACGGTTAAAACTGGCGGACAAGCCCTAATCTTCGCTGCCACAAGAAAAAGCTCCGTGGCACTGGCAAAGAAAACAGCAACAAAAATTGGAGAAATCCTATCAAAACCGGTGAAGAGGGCGTTGGAACGTGAAGCAGAACGCATTTTAACGGCTGGAGAAAAAACAAGGATAAGCGAACTCCTAGCCGAACTAGTCAAATGCGGAGTGGCTTTCCACCATGCCGGCTTAGGCGGAGCCCATAGAAAAATAATTGAGGACGCTTTCAGAGAAGGAAAAATTAAGGTTTTGACGGCAACGCCCACGCTGGCTTTCGGCGTAAACCTTCCAGCAAGAACCGTCATAATATATGATTATAGGCGTTATGAGCCTGGTTATGGCTACTATCCAATAAGCGTATTGGAATATAAGCAGATGAGCGGAAGAGCCGGACGTCCAAAATACGACAAAATAGGTGAAGCAGTACTAGTTGCAAGGACGGACGACGAAGCCGACTACCTAATGGAAAGCTATGTCTTGGCAAAGCCTGAACGCATATGGTCAAGACTGGCTGTGGAACGAATATTACGGGGGCATGTGCTGGCAACAATAGCCGCAGACTACGCGCACACGGAAGCCGGAATATACGAGTTTTTTGGCAAGACGTTCTACGCTTATCAATACGATATAGGCGCAATAAAGAACGTCATAGCGAAAATTCTACGATTTCTCTATGATGAGGAGATGATTGATGTAAGCGGAACAAACATTTACGCCACAAAATTCGGCAAACGCGTCAGCGAACTCTACATAGACCCGGTTTCCGCAGTGATAATCCGCGACGCCCTCCGCCAAAAACCACCATTAATGACGGATTTAAGCCTCCTCCACATGATTGCGCATACTCCAGACATGCGACCACTTTTTAGGCCATTTTCAAGCGAAATCGACAAAGTATCAGTTTTTATGGAGGAGCACCGTGAAGAGTTCTTGACACCAGTGCCAAGCGAGTGGGAAGACCGCATAAACTACGAAGAATTCTTAGCGGAAGTGAAAACAGCCATGGTTTTGAAGGCTTGGATAGAAGAGGCAAGCGAAGACGAAATAATAGAAAAGTTCCGCGTTCAACCCGGCGACCTATATAGGACAGTTGAAAGCGCAAAGTGGCTCCTTTACGCCACCCACGAATTGGCAGTCCTATTCAACAATAAGGAAGCCCAACCCCTCACGCTGGAACTAATGGAACGCGTAGAAAAAGGCGTCAAAAAAGAGCTCCTACCAATAGTCCGCCTCGAAGGCGTGGGCAGAGTCCGCGGACGCATACTATACAATGCAGGATACAAAACAATAGAAGACATAAAACACGCAAAAATAGAAGAACTAATGAACCTACCACTAATAGGACCAAAACTGGCAAAGAAAATAAAAGAGCAGGTGGGCGGCTTCGTCAAAAAAGAGACTTGGGGAAAACTGGGCGAAAAAGAGGAATGGAAACAAAAAGCCCTAACAGAATACTGAAATTTTAGAGTAAGGTAATAGCTTTTTTCGTAAATTTTCGTAAATTTTATATAAGTTCAAAGATAGCTATATGTGTGTGCAAGAATGTACATCTATGTAAACAATAATAAAAGGGAATGCTGCTATGAATAAAAAAGTTACAAAAGTTGCTGCGTTGAAGAAAAAGTTGAAGGAAATCGACGAGAAATTTTTTAAAGATCTTAATTTAGAGGAAATGGAAGCATTCCGCAGGAAATATGGCACTCTGACCGAAGATGACTTAAGGAAAACTTTCACGATCTGAAATGCTCTCAGAACCCATTGTTTTTCCATTTAGTCTAGATAATTTCCAAAATTTTTTCCGAGAAAGTTTCCAAGCAAGTTACCTATACAAATATCTGAGCAAGTTAAACGCCAGAGTATTGATCAACGAGGCGGAGTATATTGATAGAGACTTTATAATTGATTACCAAAAATTTTATTCTCGTTCATTTGATCGCATAGACAAATTCACAAGACGTATTCACTTTTTCTCAAGTGAATTTACTGATAAGGACCTCGAACAATGGTTGTCAGATGGCAGAGCTGAAGAAATGAAAATTCATATCTGGGTTTTGTTGTTGTTAAGCCCATTCAAGATCCAAAGGGGAATCCATTAATAGGGCGCACTTTACTCCAACCTTTTCCCACAACCGTAGATGAAAAGAGAAAAAGGTTTTACATAAGTTCAGAGTATGATGTATCACTTTTCGGGTTAAGCCTTAAAATAAAGTGTGTTCCTTTCCAAGTTCAGGATCGAGGAGTAAGCGCATGCGCTACTGTGGCGCTATGGACAGCATTTCAATCGTTACCACGAGACTTTGGTCACTATCCTTTATCACCAGCTGAAATAACTGAAACAGCAACAATGTTCCCAAGTATTTTTAGAATGTTTCCACAAGAGGGCCTAACTCTCGAACAAATGATAAATTGTATTAAGTCAGTGGGTTTAGATGTTGAAACTGTAATTGCTGCGGATAGTGATGTAGTTACAACAGCTGTAAAAGCGTATACGTATGCAGGTGTACCACTCATTGGAACTCTTAGGCTAAAAAAAGGAAGAGATGAAAAAGATTATCATGCTATAGTAATAGTTGGGTATCAGCATGACGTCAACGGCAACGTAACTGAATTATATGTCCATGATGATCAAATTGGCCCATATAGCAGAGTTACTTCTCGTGATGGCGATTTCAGGTTTTGGGAGAATGAATGGAAGGATAGAGGCTATGAAGAAATTGAACTGAAGGAATTATTAATTCCCGTTTATCACAAAATTAGGTTGCCTTTTTGGCGTATGTACCTGCATTATATTTACAAGAAAAACAAAGCTGAAGAAGATGTAAACATAGACTTATATTTAACTACCGTACAGAAATACAAAAATTTCCTTCTAAAGAGAAAGATAAAAAATAAGGTTGAAATTCTTAAAAAGAATTTCCCGCGTTTTCTTTGGATTGAAAGAATCTTTGAGAAAAATAAAGATGAGCCCATACAAGATGATGTATTTGATGGGACAGCTGTCGATTGGAAAAAGATAGCAACAATTGAATATATTTGAATACTAAAAGGGTTTATACTCAAATTGGTTGAGCTTGCATTGGGCAACATCGTTGGAAGCTTCATAGATGTAACCTTATCCTTGGAGTGCTTGTTTCATTTTGTGTATTTCCCTTTCGAGCAAAAGATTAAGCTGGAAAAGGGTTCGCTTTAGTCTCTCTTTACGCAGTTCCTTGTGCAAATCTTTTGCGATGCAGACTATAAAGGCTAGTCTGTTAATCCTCTGTTTTCGCGTTCTTGTTTTGTCTTTTCTACCATAAGCTTCACTTGTTCCAGTGCTGTTCCAAGATAGTTTTGCGGGTTTAGGGCTTCATCAATTTCTTTTTCGCTTAGTTTTTGACGCACAACCTTGTCTTCCAACAAGACTTTTTTAAATGGAACTTTTTCCATTTCGCTTTTTATGGTTAGTTTCCGCAGTAGTTCGTGGGCTTCTTGTCGGCTTACACCCTTCTTTGTTAGGGCTATCATTACGGCTTCTGACATGGCCCGCCCTTGTGTCAGTTCGATGTTTTGGCGCATACGCTCCTCATTCACGTACAAGTTAGCCACAATATTAGTCATAAGAAAGAGCATGTAGTCCACCAATATGCAGGCTTCTG